>Ga0335075_10000101_pt1 | contig 166155 bp, 151 predicted proteins | sample Lox_Sample_24_FD_206723 | JGI IMG/M metagenome (GOLD analysis project Ga0335075, IMG submission 206723) | Soil microbial communities from Loxahatchee National Wildlife Refuge, Florida, United States - Lox_Sample_2.4 | ecosystem: Environmental > Terrestrial > Soil > Wetlands | place: USA... | reverse complement strand
CGCTCGCCGCTTTTGAAAACGACATTGCGGGCTTTGTCGCGCGAATCCTTCCAATAGCCATCAACGAAGCCGCGCCGATCCAGGGCACCGCGACGCCCGGTCTTGGCGCATGCCCCCAGTGCAAACAAGGCATCGTCCGCATGGGACCGAAAAGCGCGAGCTGCAGTCGCTGGAAGGAAGGCTGCAAATTCTCCATCTGGATCGAGCAGCACGGCAAGAAACTCTCCGAAGCGCAGATCTCGCTGCTTCTCGAGAACGGCCGCACCAACCTCATCAAGGGTTTCAAAAAGAAAGACGGCGCGGGAACCTACGACGCCCGACTCGTTCTTTCCGACGACTTCAAAGTCCGTCTTGATTTCGATAAGGGCGGCAAAGCCGCCCCCGCGTTGCACGAACCCCTTCTCGATCCCGATCGCACCCGGCCGGACCCGGAGCTCGTCGAGATGCAAAAAAAGCTTTCCAGCCGGCAGCTCGCCGAGCGCACGGAGCTTGCACGCAAACAGGAAGCGGAGCTCAAAAGCCTGGGACCGTCGGAAGCTCTATCAGACCGCCATAGCCAGGAACTTGCGAAGCTCACCGAGAAATTCGAGGAAGAACGGGAGCGGCACACCCGCGAATACGTCGAAGCCAAGCGCCTAGCCCGGGGGCTCAAAGGCAGGGGAAAACAGAAAACTCCCCGGCGCGGAAAAACCTCTTCGAAAAAGGTACGGTCGTGAATATCCATATGTACAGAAATCCCGAAGAGGAATCGGCCGCCGCAGCCGGCCGCATCGCCGAGCACAACAGAATCGTCGGCCTCTTCGAAGGCCCTGAGGGCCAGGCCGACGCACGCGCGGCCCACGAATTCTGGGTTGCCGAATTCAACCGCCTAAGCAATAGCGAAACTCACCGCATGTCGGAAATAGCGGCAGGTCTCGCCGGCGACAGCGCCACCGTGCCGTGGATGCAGGATGTCGGTTATCTCACCGAAGAAGATCGCAAAGAACTCATGGAGTTCAAGCGCCAGGAGCATGTGGCGACGCCGCGAGTGCCCGACGATCTGAAGCCAGATCCCGAACTCGCAAAACTCCAAACCGAGCTCGCGGCCCGCCAGACCGAGGAACGTGAAAACCTCGCGCGCCTACAGGAACAGGAGCGCGCCACTCTATCCGCTCCCTCGGAATTCCTTGAGCAACGCCAGTGGCGCGAGCGCGAGCAGCAGACGCATCAATTCGAGCGTGAGCGCGAGCGCTACGTCCGCGAATACCTTGAAGCCCAGCGCCTCGCGCGCGAGCTGGAGCAGAAGGAAAGGGGCAAGGTGCTCGATCCCGGCAAGGGCTTTTCAGGATAGGCCCAGTTTTCTCGCGCAATCCGGACCCAGCCGCGCCTCGCGCACTAGATGCGCGCTCGCCGGCAGCGTGACCTCGACCGCGCTGACGTTCGAGACTTTCAGCGTTTCCCAGTTCACCCAAACACGCATGGCCGTCGCGTCGGCGATGATCCGCTGACAGCGGCAGCAATGCGGCAGGAATTGCCCGTTGTTGTCTCGGGGCGGATCGTTGCGAAAATCTGGATCGAGATCGGCGACCGTCATGCCGTGAAACTGCCCGGCAGGCCCTACCGTGTCAAGAGGGACAACTCATGTCGTCGCAGGTTCCGGACTGTCCCCGGGCGGCGAGGAAGGTGGTTCTGCGGTTCCCTCCGCAGCCGTTCCCTCGGCCGGCTCCTCGACGAGCACGCCTTCCAGGAATTTCGCATAGTGCTCCTGAAGATGCTTCAGCGACGCACCCTTGTCCGCTTCGTATTCAAGCCGCTCCTGGAAAAACTGGAGCCTGGTCCGGTTTTCTTCGAGCACCTGCGCCCAGGTTTTGACCCAGATCGAGACGTTTTCGGCCTCGTGGATTTTTCCGCTATTGCCGGTGCTTTTCTTCATCCGGTACTCGGCGTATTCGCCGTAGTCGTCGCTGATCGCCCAGAACACCCAGGTCGTGTTGACGCTCTTGAACCGCTCGTCCTTCATGACCGAGATCGCGTATTTCTCGGTCTGCGTGATTTCCTTTTCGTCGATTTTCACCTTGGGCGCCTTCAGCTCGACGACCAGGTGCGTGAGCTCGTCGGCCTTGTGCCGGCGGATCGCGCGCGAGAAGACGAGGTCGACGATGCCGCGCTCCTGGGAAACGTGCTTGACCGGCTCGTCGATCACGGCATCGTCGCCCAGCAGTTGCCGGTGTTTTCGCAGCACCTCCGTCAGGGACTTGTCGTCGACGGAGAGATTGTATTCCTCCCCGAACAGCCAGCAGTTCTGGGCCACAATGCGGTGAAGCTGCGAGCGCTCCTTCAGGCGCTTCTTGCTTTCGGCGTCGAACAGAATGGCCTCAAGCCCCGTCAGGAAACGCAGCCGGTCCGCCACGATCTTCGCCGCGCTGATGATCGCCGAGAGCGACACATCCCGCAGTAGCCCGGCCAGCTCCTCCTGCTTGCGCTTTGGCAGCTTGAGAACCTCGCCCAGAATGAGCTGGAGATCCTCCGGGCTTTTCTCGATGGCCTGCCGGAGAAGACGCAGGTGGAAGGCCCTGTTCTTGGGCGGCGCCGTCGAAAAATCCGGCAGATATTGGGACGTCGTGACGGCCACGATATCGAAGACCTGGCGCTCCGCTTCCTCGATGCGCGTCGTCGCCTCCCCCTCGTACGGATAAATCTGCGATTCCTTCCACTCCTCAACCACCGTGCGCGCTTCCTGCGCGGCGCGCTTGCGGAAATATTCGCGGATCGCCTCCTGCGCCTCGTCGGCGACCGCCACCATCGTCGGGCTCATCTCAGCCAGTTCGAGCGTGCCTTCCTTCTGCAGCTTCGAAATGTATTCCGACTTCACGTAGGCCGAAAACTGGAACGCGCCGACGTGGAAGCGGCGCTCGACCTCGGCCAGCGGAAACCCCTTCTCGTTGCACAGGTACAGGGCGCGGTTCGTCGCCGATCGCCACTCGATAATGTCAAGCCGCACCGGGTAGGCCTTGCCTTCGTCGACGACGTCGCTCAGATTCACGCTGCCCTGAGAGGCGATGAGAGCCGAGGGATCGATCTTTCGCCCGTCGATGCTGATCGCGACGTTTTTATAGTCGGAAAGATACAGCGCGAATATCTCGGTGAGCTCCTGGAAACCCGCGTCCGACGAGAGAAAACGGTAATCCTTGTGCAGCTCCGAGATCGTCAGCGTCACGCCCGGGCGCCGGCCCCCGTCCGCGGCCGCCTCGTCCGAAATCAGCACTTCCTTCATGTTGGAAGCGGTCATCGTGATGGCGAACGTCGAAAGCGCCGTCCCCTTGCGGTACGTCACGTCCCATTCGGCCACGCGGCCCAGCGCGAAAGCTTTAAAGCGGCCGCGGCCGTCCTGCCCGTGCAGGAAACGTCCTTCGTTCTTCGTGGTCGCCAGGGAGCGCTTCCACGAGCCCCCGAGACTCTTGAAGAATTCCGGCGCCTTCTCGTATTCCATTCCGGTGCCGTTGTCGCGCACGGTCATCTTGGACATGGCGCCCAGCTCGTTCTGCTCGGCGCTCACGTCGACGATGGAGGCGTCGGCGTCGAGGCTGTTCCAGATGAATTCCGCGAGGGCCTGCACGGGCTTCGCCCGCGTGATCTTCTCTAGGAAGTCGCTCTGCACCTCGACGGAATATGCGTGATTAGCCATGCCTTCCTACTCCGCTACGCCGCGGCCATAGCTTTCGATAACCTTGTCCATTTCACTCTGCATCCTCGCCTTCGTTTTCTGCGCCCATCCGATACTTAATGTCGTAGTTGACGAGGAAATCCAGTTCCTCGGCAGTGAAGCCGTAATGCCTGGCTAAGGCGGTGTCGATGCGGTCGATAATGCCCTTGCTGTGCTTCGGGAAGATGCACTGGACCGTCAGCGTGTCATGCTTGAACCGCATCGTCCGGTTTTCCGAATTCGCCTTCAGATCCGCCATCAACTCCGCCGCGAGGCTTTGCAGTTCCTTGCCGACCGGGCCTTCGCTGAGGACATCAAGACGCACCGGAAACGAATCGACCTCCCGCTTGTTGACGTGCCGGCAGTCTGAAAAGACGGTGATGAACCAGTAGAATAAGCTCGAATTCAGGCAGCACAGAGCCGCTTGCGCCAGGGATTTTTTGCCGAACCGGAGACTCTTGAACTCGGACGGCGGCCGGCGCTCGCCCCGGCCGTCCAATACACGCGGCTCGAAATCGACGATCTGAAGGAAGTATCCGACTTTTCGGGAGTAGTAGATTTCGTGGCCGCCGCTCTTCACATAGTACGAGGCGAGCACGTGACGCTCCCCGTGAAGCTTCCGCAGGATGTCCGCTTCCAAGGCCACCGTTAGTTTCGGAAGGCTTCCTTCAACGAGACCGTCAGCCGCGCACGCATATTTCAGGGCTTTGAACAGCACCGAACGCTCAACAGCCGACCACTTGTTGTAGCGCGTGGAATTCTGTTGCACCGCCCCAGCCAGCGCATAGAGATGTATCGTGAGGCGGATGTGCTCCAATCCGTCGAAGAGACGGGACGGCCGATCGTCAAAGGAACTGTAATGAAGCCGGCGGCTCGCCAGAAGCCGCTGCAGCGCCTCATACCTGTCCGTCGAAATCGACGACACCGGCACGATGAAGCCTTGGCGTCCGTTCCGGCCGCCCAGCGCCATGGCCCGCTCCATCATCACAGCATAGATGTTTCCCGCCGACTCGCAGGCATAGCCGCGAATCTTGTAGGTCGTTATTTCCTTGAGCTCGATGTAAGGCGGATTCCCAATGGTCACGTCAAATCCGCCGCCGTTCATGATCGCGTAAAATTCCACGAACCAGTGGAAGGGCTGGTGTGACTTCAGCCACTTCGCATAAGAATCCTTTTTAGCAGGGTCCGCCCCGAAATCGCCGGCGAGATATCGGTCAAGTTCTGCGTCCAAGGCCTTCAGCCGCTTGCGTAATTCCTCTTTCTCGTCGGCTGCAGCCGCGCCGTCTCCTTCGATCTGGTGCGCGCGGAACGCGTCGACGACCTGTTGCAGCTCGCCGGCCTTCGCTTCGATCCTCTCGGCGGCGTTCTCGAAATCGAGCTTACTTCCCAGCGCCCGTTTCACGTCTTCGTAGGTCGCGTACCCGACCAGCGTGTTTCCCGCGCGAATATTGAAGTCGATGTCGGGCAGAGGCTCGATGCCAAAATTAGACGAAGCCGCGTCCGGCTCGACCTGCGCGGCAAGCTTCAGGAACAGCCGGAGCTTGCAGATCTCAACGGCCTCTTCCATGATGTCGACGCCGAACAGATTGTTGAGAATGATGCTTTTGAAGATGAAGTAGCGGCGATTGGGGTGAGCGTCCACGCGCGCCAGGACGTCTCGGAAATCCGAGAATTTGTCGGGCCGCTGCTTCTGGCCCGAGCGCGCGAGATCCTCCACGAAAGCCTCCATCCGATCGAGGCACGCCTCATAGAGCGGCTCCAACACGTTGAGCGCGGCGAAGAGAAACGCCCCGGAGCCGCAGGCCGGATCGAGTATCGTGATCTTCTCGATCGCCTGCCAGAAGGCCCGCAGCAAATCCGGCCCCTCGCAATTTTCGATCACGTCTTGCGCGAACTGGCGGATGTCGAGATTCAGCGTTATAAGGTCATCGATGCTCCGCACGTCGCCGGCGGACAGCCTGCCTTTCACTTCCTCATAGCGGCGCCGCCGCTCGACAACTTCCCGCCAGGTCTCTGTCGGGAGCCCATGGCTCGGCGGAGCCGGCTTGGTCCACGCTTTTCTGCTTTCAATCGTCGCGACCGGCGCGCCGTCGACCGCTCTGCGCAGGCCTTTGGGCTCCACGCCGGCGACGATCTCGGCCGGCAGCGGCTCATCGACGCCATGGCGGACGGCCGGATACACGTATCTATCGGGATCGGTTTTCAGCAGGTCCCACACGGTCGGGCCGCCCGGATTCTCGAATGCCATCTTGCATTTCGGACGCGCAGCGTCGAACAGGAACGGCAGCACGGTATTTTTGCTGATGTATTCGGTGATGTCCTCCTTCGTGTAATAGGCGCCCATCTGTTTCTGGTTGATGTATTTCTCGAAGATGTAGCCGAGCACGTCCGGATTGATCTCGTTATCGGCGCGCAGCGGCCGCTCATCGAGATGCCATTGATACTGGTCGAAGTAATCGAAAATCCGCTCGAAAGCCTGGTCCGGGATCTGGATATCCTTGCCGTAGCTGTCGGACCGCTCCAGCTCATGCACGTCGAACAGGCCGCCGTTCAGGTACGGGATGCGGCCGATCAACTTCTCGAGTTCCTGCGTCCGTTTTTTTCCGCCAAGACCCTCGTGAAAGAGCCGCAGCAGGAAGTAGCGGTAGAAGGAGTAGAACTTGTTTTTCCCCTGCTCCGATCGCAGCCGCGCGAGACGGTTCCGCAAATAGTCGCGATCGCCGTCGAGAAACCCTTTTCTCTGGACGAAGTAGACGAACATCAGCCGGTTGAGCATGACCGAGGCGTACCACTCGCGGTCGGCGCTCTCGGTGATGCCGGTAATGAACTTGAGAAAGGCCGCGTGCTCTTTCTGGAAGCGGTCGTAGAACTGCTTCGTGATGCGCTCGACGTCGAACCCGGCGCGCGCGCGGCGCGTGACGTCGGGAAGCGCGATCTGCTCTTCCTCTGCGAGCGTGAAGACGATGGCTTCGAGCTTTTGCAGCAAGGCGTCGCCCGGCTGCGAGCGATGAAACGTGTGCTCCCGGCAGGCCGCGGGCTTTCCGGGCTCGCGCTTGACCCATTGCCATATCTGCGTTTCGTTGCCGGCATCGGTAAAGACGATCAGGTGCTCATGCGCCGACTTCGCCGCCTGCTGCTCGATCTTGCGGCGCCGCGCGTAATCGGGCAGCCGCTCGCCCGGCGGCGTCGCGCACTGGTACGCGACCATGCCGCGTTTCTGTGCCAGGGCTTGCAGCGTAACGGACGATCCGCCGACGATGACGTCCAGTCTCACGTTGTGCCGGTCCCACCCGAGTTCTTCGATGAAAAGAGCGCGGAGGTCGCCGCTCCCCAGCAATTGCCGCGCGCGCGCGCTGTTCAATGGCATGACGGCCTCAACCCTCCGGGAGCTCGCCCGCCAGCCCCAGTGAGCAGATGATTTGCGGTTCGTCCGAGCGCTCGTCTTCCTGAATCAGGCACAGCCGGTCCTCGTCGCGGAGCGCCATCACGAGTTCCGCCAGCTTCTCGTCCGCGATGCCCGCGCGGAGCTGGCGATTGAGCGTGTCCGTCGCGGATTGACGCAGCGGAAAGCGGTAAATCTCCTCGATCGCCTTGGCAAGCTGCGGCGTGTCGAACAACGTGCCCTTGACGCGATCGCCGTAGCGTTTCAGCCGCTCATATGTCCGGAAGCGCGCGCCCGACGGCCGCCCCAGTTGTCCGCCCACGGACTTTTCTTCCGCGACTATGAAATCGACCGCCTTGCGGACCAATTCGTGGTGATCCGCCTGGCGCGGCAATGCCGGCGTCTCGGGGCTGCACTCCGCGGCCTTGAGGATCTCGAATTGGGACTCCGTGACGTTGTTCCCGTGCTTGTCCACCCAGGCCAGCGCATCGTTGCCCTGCGCCGTTCGCAGGTACACGAGCGCTCCGTGCGGCTTCTTTTCGGTCGCCGCGTGAGGCCGGGTCGAGTAGACGACCGGGGGCAAGGCCGGTATCGACTTTTGCAGCTCCGGAAAACGGTCGGTCGCGTTTTTCCAGATCTGATACGCATACGACGCCAGGTCCACCTCCGTCTCGGCCTCTCCGTCGAGAATGCCCGCCTTTTCGTGGTAGAGGTCGAGAAGCTTTTGGCGCTCCCGCTCGTCTTCGAAGAAAGCCTCGTCGGTCCCGACCACTTCGGCATTTTCCTGCAGTCGTTGCCGCACCCGGGCGCGCAGGCGAATGAGGTTCTCCACGCCGTCCGCCGGCAGGAAGGAATAACAGAGGATCTTCTCCGACTTCTGGCCTATCCGGTCGACGCGGCCAGCGCGCTGAACGAGCCGGATTATCGCCCAGGGCAGGTCGAAATTGACGATGATCGCGCTGTCCTGGAGATTCTGCCCCTCGCTCAGCACATCCGTCGCGAGCAATACCCGCAATTCCGCGTCAGCCGCAACCTGGGCGCGCTTGTTGTTGCTGAGAGGGCTGAAGCGCCACGCGAAACCCGTGGGGTCTTCGTCGTCTCCCGTGACGCCAGCGAGCCGCTGCACCCCGCGGTCGCGAAGCTGCTTCTCCAGATAGCGCACCGTGTCGGCAAATTGCGTGAAGACGATAATCTTCTCGTTCGGGTGATCCCGGGTGAGCAGCTTGTGCAGGGCGTCCAGCTTGGCGTCGTTCTGCGGTTCCCAAGCCCCGCAGCGTTCCAAGACCTTCAGCAAACTGGCCGCGTCCGCCGCGAGGTCCGTCGTCAATGACTTGACGAAAAGATCCGGGCGCAGCCATTTGAACCTGGTCTTGAACTGAGTGCTGTATCTTCCGTAAGCCTCCGCCGCCCGCTGCTTGAAATCAGCGGCGCTCCGAAGATCCAGCTTGCGCGGCGGGGCCTGCCTGTCACCGTTGCCGTTTTCAAACAGCTCGGCGCCGGCGGCCTCGTCGTCGACGTCCTCGTCATAATTGCCCGCGTCCAGGAGCCCGCTATCCTGCGTGCCGAGCGGCAAGGGCAAGGCGTTCTCGATCGCGTGCAGGAAAATATAGTTCCGAAGAATGTGGCGCTCGAGCGACTGCTGAAAAGCTTCGCCGCTGCTCTCCAGCCGCTTGAACAGATTGGTGCGGCAGAAACCCATCAGGCGCTTGCCCGCGCGCGAAAGGTCCTGCAGTTGTTTCGCCTCCGCCTGCGTGGGCGCCTTGTGCGGCGTCGCCGCAACATAGTTGGCGAGCCCGTAGCGCGGCAGGTTCAGGGCGTTGATGGCCGCGACGACGTCGGGCGCGTACAAACGCGCGTACTGGTCGCCGGCCGCGCGCTCGTCGATCTTGAACTTTACCGTCTTGGGGATGCGCTCCGGAAAATAAGAGCGCGTTCCGTCCTCGAAGGTCAGGAATTTCCTGCCCGTAGCCGGATCGGTCGCGGCGTAGTTCTCCTGAATGAAGCTCCGGGTCCGGCGCACCATGTACAGCCGCATCAGCTCGCGCCAATCGTCGGCGTTCGTGCTTTTTTCGAAGGCGGCGAGCGACCGCACCGGGCATTGGTGCCGCCGGATGAATTCCGTCTCCCCCAGCTCCCGGATCAGCCGCTCGGGACGGATGCCAAGCTCCTCGTCCTCGGGAATGAACAGACGGAGCTGGCTCGACAGGTCCAGATAGGTCTTGTTGTAGGGCGTCGCGGAGAGCAGGATGCACTTGCTTTCGTTTTCCTGGATGTATTCCTGAATGGCCCGGTAACGCTTGCCTTCGCGGTTCCGGAGGTTCTGGCTCTCGTCGATCAGCACGACGCGATACCGGCGCAACTCCGGAAGCTCGCCCGAGGCCTGCGTTATCGAGATCACCTTCGCCAGAAGCCTGTACTGCGCGACATATTCTTCCCACATCTTCACGAGATTTTTCGGACACAGGATCAGCGTCTCCGTGAAATAGTCGTCCTGGAAGATCTTCGCGAGCGCCGCCGCCATGAGCGTCTTTCCCAGGCCCACCACGTCGCCGATCAACACGCCGCCGCGCTTGTTCAGATGATGCGCGGCGATCTTCACCGCCGCCACCTGGTAATCGAACAGGCGCCGGCCGAATTCCGTGGGAATGCGGAATTCCGACAACCCCGCGCGCGCTTCCTGCGCGAGGTGATATGCCATCTTGACGTAAATCTGGTACGGCGCGAGCAGTTCCTCGCGCGCCCAGCTCTCGCCGAGGACCTCGATCAGCTCCTGCGTGATGTCGACGCACCAGTGATCTTTCCACCGATCCTCGAACCACCTGACCAGCTTGTTCGCGGCATCGTGGTCCAGCACGTCCAGGTTCAGCTCTCCCTGGTGCGAAAGCCCCGAGAGCGTCAGGTTGCTGCTGCCGAGAAAACCAATGATCGGGTTGATGGGGTCGCTGCGGAACAGCAGGTAAAGCTTCGCGTGGAGGGGATGGCGAAGATACAGCTTGACGACGACCTTCCCGGACTTCAATTGCCCGGCCAGGCGCCGCAGGCCCGCTTCGTCCGCGTTCGTCGGCACGCCGAAAGTCAGTTGGTTGCGGAATTCCTCGGCCAGCTTCTTTTTCAAGCGCAGCGCCGTTTGATTGTCGAGTTGCTCCGGCCCCTGTTCCACGAGACTGAGCGCCGCGCGGAGTTCATCCTGCGGCAGGCGTTGCATGCCGATAAGAAGCCGGCACTGCTGGCCAGGACCGCCGGGCCAGCACTCCACCAGATCGTCGATCGCCTTCCAGCCGCGCAGATTGAAGTAGCCGACGCAGAAATCGGCGTGGCCCGCGACGTCCAACGTTGTTCGCAAGGCCGGCAGAAGTTCGAGCTCGATGTTGTCGAAAATCCGGGGCATCGCCTTATATCGCCCCTTCCTTCTTCCGCTTCGCGTCGGCGGCGAGGTATTTCTCGGCCGCGTCGCGCACGACCCAGGCCAGAGAAACTTTCTTCTGCCTGGCGGCTTCTTCCAGTCCCGCGTGCAGCACGGCCGGAAAAGTGATCGTGGCGCGCACCGCTTTCTTGTTTGCCTTGTTCCTCTTCATATTCCCGGCATCACCGCACGTCACCGCAGCGGTGATGCGTATTTTATCACCGTCTTGCACCACAGCGGTGATCGGGGAAGACAAGCCCGCCCGGCCAGTCAACAGGCCGGGCCTAATTCTGTCCGGATCATTGCGAACCGGCACAGACGGGCTTTCTTCGCGAACCGGTTCCTTTTCTTTTTCGTTCTGGGCGAATCCGCTAAAGCGGTCGCGCTCTTACTCGCCCCGCCCGGGCGGGGCTCACCGAGCCTCCGGCGTTTCGACGCCGCGTCGCGGCGGGGCCGGAGTCTCGGCCCGTTCGGGTTCCCGATCGCTTTCGCGAAATGCGGATACAAATTCTTTGGGGGCTTGCGCCCCGAAAAACCCAAGGGCGAGACGCCGACCGGGCGTCCCCAGGCTTCCTCACTATAGTTTTCGTTTTTTTTGAATCGTGCAGCCTGGGTGATCCCCCTCCCGGATCGGCGACCCTTGCGTTTTTCTCCCCTGATTGAAGGCGCTTCCATGGGTCGCATGCGCGGCATGCAACCCGCTTTAGAAGGAGGAAACCAACATGACCGAACTGCACGCCCAGCCCTACGACATCTCCGCACAAGGCTTTTATTTCCGCACGGCCGCCGAGTATCAGGAGAAAGCAGCTAAGGTCCGGAACGACTTCGGCTTTTCCGTTGAAGAATTCGAAATCCAGTTTATCGACGGCGACAACATCGATGCCGAATTGTTTGAGGCGCTCCGCGTCGATCAATCCACCTTCCCGCAATTTCTTGAAGCCTGTGACGCATGGGACGAACACCAGAAGCGAAAAGTCATCCTCGCCGTGGGCGAGTGCGGCTATAGCTTCGACCTCAAAGCGGGCGACCCCGACGACCTTGATGTTGATATCTACGAATTGGACAGCCTCCGCGATTTAGCCGAACACTTTGTTGATGAAGGCCTCTTCGGTGAAATCCCCACACACCTGCAACACTACATCGACTATGACGCCATGGCCCGCGACCTCGGCATGGACTACAGCGAAGCCACGGTAGACGGAAAGCGACTGGTTTACCGCTGTGCTTGAGCCCGGAGCTCACCTGTTCCCCACCCATCCCCGCGAAAGGAAATCGCCGTGAATATCGCTCTGCACAAAATCTCTCGCCAGCCGCGCTTTGAACTCGGGCAGATCGTTTCGACGCCCGGCGTTCTCCAAGCCTGCCCCATCGACCTCATGACGCGCTGCCTTGCGCGCCACCTGTCCGGAGACTGGGGCTGCGTTTGCGCGGATGACGCGCAGGCCAATAACGAAGCGCTCGCCAACGGCGACCGCATTCTTTCTGCCTATCCCATCGACCCGGCCAGGCCGTGCGAAGGGTTCGGCGCAAACACGCTGTGGATCATCACCGAGGCAGACCGCAGCGTGACCACCTTCCTGCTGCCGGAAGAATACTGATCCACCACCACGGGGGGCCGCATGGTGCGGCCTCCCATTTTCCAAACCTGAAGGAGTACGACCATGACTACCGCTATCGTGACCATCCCGCTCAACAAGCTCGTCCCGTCCGAGGGCAACGTGCGTAAGACGCACAACAAGGCTTTCATCGGCGAACTCGCCGCCAGCATCAAGGCCCACGGCTTGCAGCAAAACCTCGTCGTGAAACAGGACGGCAAGAAATTCGCCGTCATCGCCGGGGGCCAGCGCCTCAAAGCCATGCTGCAACTCGCGGACGCGGACGAGATCAAGCCGACCTTCCCCGTTCCGTGCAAGATCGCGACCGGCGACCTCGACCCCTCCGAAATCAGCCTTCTCGAAAACGTGCTGCGCGAGAACATGCACCCCGCCGACGAATTCGAGGCCTTCCGCGACCTCGTCGATAAGGGCGTTCCCGTTCCCGATATCGCGGCGCGGTTCGGGGTTTCAGACACCGTTGTCATGCAGCGCCTCAAGCTGGCCCGCGTCAGTCCCGCCGTGCTCAAGGCCTACCGCGATCAGCGGCTCAGCCTCGAACAGGTCATGGCTTTCACCGTGTCCGACGACCACGCGGCGCAAGAGCATGTGCTCGAAAATCTCCGGCCGCACGACCGGAGCCCCGGCACGATCCGCGAAGCCTTGACGGAGAACGATATTTCCGCGAGCGACCGCCGCGTGAAATTCGTCACGCTTAAAGCCTACGAGAAGGCGGGCGGCGCAACGCGCCGCGACCTGTTCAGCGAGGGTGAGGACAGCGTGTATATTCTCGACGCCGCGCTGCTCGACCGGCTCGTTAGGGAAAAGCTTGAGCGCGTGGCCAAGCCCCTCGCCAAGGAAGGCTGGAAATGGATCGAGGCGCAACCCGCGTTCGATTATGACAGCAAGGCGCAGCTTCGCCGCATCCATGCCGAACCGGCCCCGCTCCCGCCCAAGCTCGCCCGCGAGGCCGAGGCTCTCGAGAAGGAACTCGAAAAACTTAACGATGAATGGGAAGACGCCGGCGACGATGCCGAGCCGCCCGCCCGCATCGGCAAGATCGAGGACCGGCTCGACGCCATCGAGGACAAGCGCGGCGAGGACGTCTGGACGCCCGAGCAGCTTTCCATGGCGGGCGCGGTGCTCACCATCGGCCATGACGGAAAGCCGCAGATCGAGCGCGGCCTCGTGCAGCCCGACGACTGGACAGCGAAGAAGAAAGCGGACGCCGCGTCGAAGAAATCCGGCAACGGCGCGGACAACGCGGAGGACGAGGACCAAGCCCCTGCCCTCCCGGCCGCGCTCATCGAAAGCCTGACCGCGCAGAAATCGGCGTCGCTCGCCGCCGAATTGCAGCAGCGCCCGGATATCGCGCTTGTGGCCGTGGTCCATGCTTTCGCGTCCTGTGTCATGCGGGACGGCTACGCGCCCGACAGCAGCCTGCACATCACCGCCGCGCCGCAATCGCTGCGGCGCGTCGAAGGCTCCAAGGCCTTCGCGGCGATCGAGCAGGCCCGCGAGAAATGGCGCAAGACCCTCCCCCGCGAGGACGGCGCTCTCTGGACGTGGTGCCTGAAGCAGAAGCAAGGCGTGTTGCTCGACCTTCTCGCCTTCTGCGCGGCCACCACAGTCAACGCCGTGAGGCTCAAGAGCGACCGGGCGCACGACGAACGCCTGCAGCATGCCGACCGGCTGGCGGCGGCCCTCAAGCTCGACCTGAAAGCGTGGTTCACGCCGGACGCCGCGAATTATTTCAGCCGCGTGAGCAAGCCGCAAATCCTCGCCGCCATCACCGAGGCGAAGAAACAGCCGCCCGCGCCCGCCTGGGAAAAGCTCAAGAAAGACGCGCTCGCACAGGAGGCCGAGCGCCAGCTATCCGGGAGCGGCTGGATGCCGGAACTCCTGCGCCCTGCGGCCTGAAGCAGGGGCCTGAAGGCGAGCGCCGTCCGCTGTCGCGGCCGGCGCTCGCTTTTTTTTGAATGTGGCGGCCCCTCGCGAGGGCCGCCGAAGGAAACCGCTTTTCACGAATGCCGCTACCGGGATAGGGCTCGAAAGAATTCACCCGGCGCTACTCCCCGCTACCTTTAAACGGCACCTCTGCACGTCCATCGAACTGGTTCTCCGAGCCGCGCCCCGAGAAACGACTCAACCTCGACCTTCGCCCGGGCGGGACTGTCATTTGCATCCTGCCGCCTCCGGGCACAGGCGGTCCGGCCGGCGCCGAGACGCTCCGCGAAGTCCGGTCTTTTCCTCGGCACTTTGTCCGATGCCGGAAACGAACGGGCTTTCCGATGCGCGTCGATCCTGTTTTTCAGCACCACCGTCAGATCTTTAACTCCTGTTTTTTTTCGTGATGCTGAACAATTCCCCTGAATGGTTCGTCCGATCGCTTTGCCATACGCGGTCAAGATGTCAACCCCAGAGCTTCTTGCGTTCTTGCAGCGGTCATATTTTGGGGAGCAACAACGACAGATTTTTGCATCGGGTCATATTTTTGGCGATGCAAAAATCACAGAGAAGCTTGGATGACATCCCGCCCTGTCGCATGGCGACGCTGACTCATCCCTTCGGGGATTTGTTCAACACGAAAAAGGAGTAAAGACCATGACGACTGAAAAACAAAAGACCGACGCGAAGCCCGCTGTTTCCTACACGGCCTACATCGTCGAGGAACGCGACCGCGCGAAGCGCTACTGGCACCGGCTGGGAACCGCCTGGGCTCACGAGGACGGCGAAGGCTTCAACTTCCGACTCCCTCCGGGCGTCACGGTCAGCGGCGAGATCGTCTTCCGCAAGCGCAAGCCCGAAGAAGCTCAGCCTGCGGCCGGCGAAGAAGAGGCGCCTGCTTAAAGGCACCGGGGAGGAAGGCGCGCGAGCGCCTTCCTTCTTTTTCCAATCCAGGCGGCGCTGCCTTCGCAGCACCGCTTTTCTGTTTTGTTTAAGGTCTACCGCGCTTCTCGAACCAGGTCTGGCAAAAGCTCATAAAATGCTTTTCCGGATGCTTCGGCACGATTGAATTTTCCCCGAGCCACGATCGCCACTCCTGTTCGAGATAGTACGGGTCCCAGCCAGGCGCATGCCGGCGGGCCTCATTGTGCGCTTCGGAATTCAGCAGTCCGCTCCAGTGCTCCGAATTCTCGTTCGAAGCCTTGATCGTGCCCCTGTTTTGAAAACTCACCATGTCCTCTCTGTCATCGAAAGTGACGTGGTAATCGGGCAGATGATCGCTCGCCGCGAGCTCGCGCAACGAGCGACGAAATTCCTTTTCCGACGACTTGGACCCTGATTTCTTCAAGAGCGTCTGCAAAGACGCCTTCCAGCTTGGCTGCGAACCGCAGTGCTTCCTTGCCAGTTCGTAAACGCGCCGCTCGATCGGCCGCCGCAGCCGAAAATAATCCCGGTGCAGCGTCAACACTTCGTTCTCCCGGATCGCGTTGAACACCCAGTCCGAAAGCTTGACTTCGCAATACAAAAGCCGGCCGTCCAAGCCGTGCTTCCGCCGGATCGCGGAGGCCTCGATCAATCCGAAGCCGTCGATTTGCTCCTCGTCGCCCGTGACTACATTCGTGCGGATGCGCGTTCCTTCCAGCCGGTCGAGCGACTCGACCAACGCTTTGTAATCCTTCCCCGCCGTGCCTCTGTTCGTGAAGATCAGCAGCTCCCGGCTGCTGATGCGGATGCGCTGGCTCACCTTCTCGCCGTTCTTGAGCTTCGCCATGACCTGCGAGATGCAGTAGATCAGGATGTCCTTGTCGTAGATCGTGGCGAGACCCTTGACGCTCGGCGTGATCTCGATCCAGCTTCCGTTCTGCGCGTAGCGCCGCACCGCCGTCTCCGGCTTTTTCGACAACGAGTAAAACGGATGCTCCATCTGCGCCATGACATCCTTCAGGGCCGCATCGGCGACGTCGCAGATAAACAGGTCGTGCTGCGGATGACGTTCCGGAAGCAGAGCGAGCAGAGGATTCGGGGTTTCAGACACCATGCCCTCGAATACTCGCCGGTCCAAATATCCCTGTCAAAAAGATTCGGGGTTTCAGACACCAAGATTCGGGGTTTTAGACACCTTTTTGCGGGGTATCGCCCACCGATTATGAAGAAGCGTGCTCAGAAAGTTGCCATGTTCCAAAGGCTTAATGTCTTTCCGGAGTCCGTTAACACAGACTCTAACACTACTTAACACCCGCCTTTCCCCGAACGCCTGTGGATAAGATCGGCGCGGCTCCAAGTTGCGGCCGCAGCCCGCTTGAAAAGGTTTCGTACGGTATCTGCGATTAGCGCCGCTTCACCGACGCCGCAGTTTCGGCCCCTTCCCCTTCCGGCCATATCCGCGCCGCGACGAACCACCTCCACGCGGCAGTGTAGGCGGCCAATTACGCGGGGACGGCGCTTCGGCCTTGGGAACCGCTATAGAAATATCTTCGTGTTCGTTGAGGTAACGCGATGCCACAACTGAACGTGTGGCCTCACACCCGACCAGCAGCCGCTCCGCGTACCCGTGTCCTATCGGGCCGCGCCGCCGCCGGATTTCCACCCCCAAAGGCTCGACGATACAGCCGTCAAGGACACGAAGCTTGCAGCCAGCCGGGCGGACTTCAAGGACGGCCCATTCGCGATCGCAGCGCATGACCTGCGCCTCGACGAGGCGATAGCCGATCTTTATGCCCTTTGCGCGCGGAGACACCCGCGGCGCCCAAACCGGCTCCACCCATCGGATGATGTCGCCCATTGCGAAATTCGAACCGCACTCAATCCATTGTTCAGCGGCTTTTTCCAAGAGGAACTCCGTAATTTTGTAAGTATGAAATTCTGAAATTATAGATGTGCAAAATTACGTACTGTGGTTTCCTGCCCTCAGGCCCAGCCGCCAGGCTGCCTAAACCCTAGGGATCACGGCGAGCCAGTGTAAGAAAGTTCCAGCCGCAGTCAAGATTCCGCCACCCCACTCTTATGACTACTAAGCCGGGCAGAGCTTTTTCTCGCCGGCCTCAAATGCGTCCTATGGGAATTCCTGAAGGAACCGCTCGGCCTCTCCCTTGCCTTGCAATTGCGTGCGCGTATAATTTCATCGGTGCACACTTTCAGAATTTCGTACGTGCAAAATTACAGCGGGGTAGTGTCGTGGAACAGCAGATCATCGGAATCGCGAGCAACAAGGGCGGCCAGGGGAAGAGCACGACAGCCATCAACCTCTCGGCCTTCTTCCAGCGCCGCGCGCCGACGCTGCTCGTCGATGGAGATGGCATCCGCACCGCATCAAAATACCGCGATCGCAGCGGCGGCGAGGGGCTTCCCTTCAAGGTCGTTTCCTATATCGAAATGCCAAAGCATATCCGGGATTTCCGATACGTCGTCATCGACACCGAGGCCAATCCCAGCGACACTGATTTCAAGGATCTGGCGCTGAACTGCGATTTCATGGTCGTGCCCGTCGTGCCTGAAACCGAAGGTGTCGAAGGCCTCACAAGCACGCTTCTCCGGCTTCGAGAGCTTGGCTCGGATCACTTCAAGGTGCTCCTCAGCATGGTGCCGCCGCCGCCAAGAAAAGACGGCGAGCAGCTCCGCGAAATGCTCCGACAGCAAAAGATCCCGCTTTTCGATACCGAAGTGCCGCGCCTGTCGACTTTCGACAAGGCCGCGGCGGCCGGCGTCCCGGTTTACGCCGTCAAGGACGATAAACCCGAACGCATCGCCCGCGCTTGCGCTCCGTACGAGACAGTAGGAAAGGAGATCCTGAAATGGCTGGAAAATTCTCATCGCTCGCAAACCTCAGAACCACGGAAAGCAGCCGCCCGCTGAAAGACAAGGGGAGGGACCCGGCTTCGATCGAGCAAGGCACGGAAGGGCCAAGGGCAGCTAAAAGCCCCGTCCGCGCCGGCGGACCTGGCAGGCCGGCAGGAAAGCGCAGCAACCCTGACTACGAGCAGACGACGGTGCTTCTCAAGAAGAAAACCAAGCGGGCTGCCGTCCGGATGCTCGAAGACGCCGGCAAGAAGCCCGACCTTTCCGATCTCCTCCAAGCGCTCCTGGATCAGCACGTTGCTGCACAGACGTAATTCCGCACGTATATAATTTCATACGTGCAAAATTACAGGGGGACTATAGAGGACCAGATGCCGCGAGACGGCCGTAGCGATAACAAAAACGACCCCACCCGCGTTGAGGGCACCCTCAAAACCCTTCCTGAGAAGGTGGAAACCCGTGGCCACTGACGAACTGACAGCCGCATTCCTGAAAACCCCGGCAATGCTGGAGCACGTCAAAAATATCGACGCCGTGCAGAATGCCGAAGACTGGCGCGAGGAAACCGTAGGCGTTGAAGTCGCCAAGCCGCTTCTCGCTATGCTCGAACACGAGGAACGGGCCGAGGCGGCGGAGCAGGGGAGGGCGCCCAAGCCCGTGACCAGCATTCTCGCCCTGATTATCGACAACGTGCTTCAGGAAGAGTTGCACTGGCACGTGGTCCAGCCGTTGCATTTCGCGCGCTATCGCCGCCTGTGGAACCGCCATTGCGACGAGCACGGGGCGCCCGCGCGCAAGATTCCGGAGCCCGGACAGGAAACCGAGCCGGCTCCGGACGGACCGTTTTGATTTAGTCAGACCGACGCCCCAGCATGACGCCGGCCGGAAAGGGGCAGGGGAAGCAGTGCCCTAACGCATTGTTTCCCGTGAAAAAATCGTGATATCCCCAAGAACCGTCTCGCGAATTACGCGCGGAGGCCTCGCGATTATCGCGTGCTGTCTCTTCGCCCTGTTTTTCCTAAAGCCAACCGGCTGGACGCAGATCTATCTCTTCTTCGGGGCGGTTCTCACGGCCTGCATCATTGCGGCCGTGAGAGAAAAGCCGCCGCTGCAGCCCCCGCCACCGCCGGGACCGATCGTCTCCGATAATTTCGGGGACGCGAGCTGGACCCCCGAAATAACCCACCTGCTGCCGCCCGATGCGGACGGCCCCTGGCGCGGCGTCTTTTTCGGAAAAAGCAGCAAGCCCGCAGGCACAGGCCCATCCGGCACGGGCATTCCGATCTGGAGCAAGCCAGAGAGCCACACCCTGCTCATCGCAAGAACCAGGACCGGCAAGGGAACCCGCGTGCTCCTGCCCACGCTTCTACGCTACGGGCTCGGAGGTCCGGACGGCACGGCCGGGGCGAGCATGATCGTAGTCGACCCGAAAGGCGAATTGGCCTCAATTTCCGCACGCGCCAGAAGCCTCACCAGTCACGTTCACATAATGAACCCGTGGGGCGAGCTCGGCGACACTTACAAGAACCTGGGCTTCTCGCCGGCGACGTACAATCCGCTCGATCTTATCGACCCGAGGGACCCCAATGTGGTCTCGATCGCGCAAAGCATCGGCAAGGCCCTTAGCCCCCCGGAAGGGCAGAAAGAGCCTTTCTGGGCCTCAAGCGCCGCGAACCTCATCGCGGCCGTGATCCTGTGGCTCGCCCAGCAGCCCGGCGAGGAAAAGACGCTGCGCCGCCTCGCCGACATCCTGAGCAACGACCGCAATACGTTCACGAAGGAATTTCTCTTCAAGCTCGCCGTCTGTCAGGGACCGAAAACCTACGACGGCGCCGTCAAGCGATGGAGCAAGCCCTTCATCGACATGCCCGACGTCACCTACGGAGGCGTCATGGCGAACGTCGCCGAGGGCGTGGCCTTCCTCGCCGACCCGCAAATCCGCATTGCCACCGCCACCTCGAGTTTCTCCATGAAGGATTTGACGGGGGCGGGAAAAGACCGCCCCACAACGCTCTACCTCGTGGTTCCGCCCGACAAGATCAAAATCCAGAAAACCTGGCTCCGGCTCATGATCACCGCAGGCATGCACACTTACAAACGCAAGCCCGAAGGGGCGCGTTACCGGTGCATGTTCATGATCGACGAGCTGCCCGCGCTAGGACCGATCGCGGAACTCCCGTCCGAGATAGCTACACTGGCCGGGGCGGGCGTAGACTTTACGCTCGTGATCCAGAGCTTCGCGAAGCTCCGCACCACCTACGGCGACGACACCGACGACATCATCGCCAATTGTGCGTACAAGTGGTTTTGCAATATCGACGACCTTTCGACAGCGAAGTACCTCTCGGAAACCCTCGGCCGGAAAACCGTCCTGGCGACAAGCACGGGGGAGAGCAAAACCGATAGTTTCGATATGAAGGGCTTGAACGACAAGCCCACGGGCAAGAGCGCCGGCGAGAGCATCAACACCAACGAAATGGGCGTCGATCTCCTTCCCGTGGCGAAAGTGCGGCAGCTCGGACCAGGCGTGGCCATCCTGCTCAGCCCATATCCACGGCCCGAATACCTCCAGCCGATCGATTACTGGCGGCTGCAGGACACCTTCGCCCCGTTTCGGCCGGAGTTCCCGAGTTTATACTGGCCGCTTTACTACGATCACAACGCCGCCCTGGCGCCCGATAAGCCCCAATGCCAGCCACAGCCCCCGCCGCCCGTCCAGCCAGGAGCAGCGCCGAACTGGCCGTCGGACCCGACGTATGATCTGGGCTTATATGCGCCCCCGACACCACAGCAACCCGCCCCGAAGGAATCCGCCTTTGTGATTTTCCGAAAGCTGTTCGGGAGGCCCAAACGCCAGAACCAGCCGGCCGACATGACGCAGCCTCCGGCACCCGCCCAGCCAAAGCCGTCCATCAACTGGGGCAGGTATGCCTCCTGGAATCCGAATAAGCCCACGGCTGCGCCCGCAAAACCCGTCGATCCGTTCCCGTTCTCGGACAAGACCGTTAAGGAATGGTTATCGACCCCCCCGGCAGCAGACCCCACGGTGCCGACGACCTCAACCCAGGAAACAACCCCGGTGCCCGCTCCGCCTAAGACACCCATAGACTGGGGCAGGTACGCCTCCTGGAACGTCAAAAAGCCGCCGAACAAACCCCCGGAAAACCCCGAAGACGGCGGGGAGGAAACTTGACCGAGGGAGTGAAAGTCGGCAGAGTCCGAACGACGGTGCCCGGCGAAAAGAGCGGTAGTCCAATTCGGAGAATGGCCCGGAAAGGACATGGCTGGAGCACCGTCACCATACCCCCAACCGCGACGGAGCTGGCTTGACCCGGGGAGGGGAGTTCGGCAGAGTGAGCCCGACGGTGCCCGGTTAACCGGTGTTCATTTTTCAGGCACGCATGGTGCTCTCACGAGCAAGCCCCTCCGAGAGCCCGGAGCACCGTCACCATACCTGCGATCCGCCAGAAAAAAGCATCGAGCCGATGCGGAAGCAGCGGCCCTCCTGGCCAGCGGGCATTGAAAGCGCCGACCAACGGCAGGAAGTTAACGGCTCCTAAAGGCCGCCTGTGGTAGGATGAATAATACGCGCAAAATGCCTGCTGGAAATGATTGCAAGCCATGCGCGGCTATGCCGCGCACCGCAGCCCTGACGGGCCGCTCGGCTTGCGAGGGGACCCGCTCCGCTCTGTCCCCGTCCGGACCCCTCTCCGGTCAAAAGCAAAATCAAAGTCAACTACCGGGGGCTTTCCGTAGCCCCTGCGACCCTACGATCCTGCGCATACCGCAGCGCAGGTCGGCGCGTGTATGGCCTGCCCTGGGCCTCTTCCTGGACCCTGGCGGGTCACCGCGCTAACGCGCGGACGGTGCCCCAAGGGCGCCGTGGAAGGAGGCCATATGGCGGCCGACAACGCCCCGCAAGGCGCCCCGATCGCCCCGCCCGGGCAGCCCCCGAGGAAGAAGCGGGGCGGCTCGAACCGGCGCCAGCGCACCCGGCAGTACATAGTCCGCTGCACGGCTGATGAATACGACGCCATCGCCGTGGGCGCCAACGCGGCCGGGTTGCGGGGGGCGGCCTACCTGCGCGCACAAGCCCTGAAGGGGGACGCCGGTCCCCGCGCGCAGCATATTCCGCCGATCGAAAACCAAAACCTAAGCGCCCTCCGGGGCGATCTCGGGCGCCTCAACAACAACGTCAACCAGATCGCCAAGAAGCTCAACAGCGGCGAATTCTACACCCTCGGCGAGGTGCGCCAGGTCCTCCTGGATTACCCCGCCCTCCGGGACGCCATCTTTCGCGCGCTCGGCCGCGACCCCAGCCCCCAAACCGAGGACTGGGACGAATTCGTGGCCCTGGCCAAGCACGCCCTCGCCGCCAATCCCGTCCCGGCCAGCGTCCCCATCCCGACCCCGCTCTTGCTTCGCCTCCTGGCCGGACCATCCGCCGCCGCAGCCGCCTCACGACCCAAGGGGCGCAAATGATCTGCAAAGGCGAAGCCCGCGGCAACCCGCGCCAGCTCGCCGTCTACCTGCTGCGCGCCGAACGGTACGACACCGGCGAGGAAATCGAGGTGCTGGATTTTCGCTCGCCGTGGGCGGCCGGCCACCCCTCCAAAGAGGAAATGCTGCTGCGCGTCATCGAGGCCTTCCGGGACTGGCAGGATCTTGCGGAAGGGACCAAGCAGGGCAGGGACGGGCTCTACCGCTCCGAAATCAACCCCGCCCCCAAATACGCCCAGGGCATGACCTCAGAGCAGTTCGTCCGCAGCGCCGATATCCTCGAACAAGAACTCGGCTTCCAGGGCCAGGACCGCCTCGTGGTCCGCCATGCCGGCAAGGACGGGCGCACCCATATCCATGCCGTCTGGAACCGCACCGACGTCGACACGATGAAGATCATCCCCGACAGCTACAACTACGCCGCCCACGAGCGCGCAAGCAAGCGCATGGAGCTTGAATTCGGGCAGGACTTCGTGCCGGGGAAACATTCCAAGCGCGACCGCCGCAAGCAGCCGGAATTCCCCCGGCAGAAATTCGATTACGCCGAAGCCCAGATGGCCGCCCGTTCCGGCCTGACCGTCGCCGAGCGCAAAGAACTCATGGGCGGGCTGAAGGCCGCGGCGGCCAACGGACAGGAGCTCAAAAAAGCGCTCGAAGATGCGGGCTATGTCCTGGCCCAGGGCGACCGCGGCTATCTTGTCGTCGATGGCGAGGGCGTGCATTCCGCGCTTTCGAAGAACATCGGTCTTAAGAAAGCCGAGACGGAAAGGTTCATGGCCGAAGTGCCGCTCGAGGGCCTGCCCACCATCGAGCAGGCCAAGGAGCTGCAGGACGCCAAGACCCGGAGCGAAAAGCCGCTCGAGGCCCCGGCCGAACCGGAGGAACTGACCGCCGCCGGCCGCAAGCACCGGATCACCGCGCTGCGCGAGCAGGCCGACAGCGCCCAGGCGTTCGTGAGCGCGCTCGGAGATGCCGGCTATGTCCTCGCCCATGGTCCGCGCAAGGGTTTCTACATCGTCGACGGGAGGGGCGAGGTTTTCAATCTTTCGAGCCACAGCGGGATCAGCGGCAAGGAATACAAGGCCTTCATGGCGCCGATCGATCCGGCCGGCGTGCCCGACGTCGACGGGGCGAAGGCCCTGCAGAAAGAGCGCGCGACCGAGGCCGCCAAGCCCGGCGCTCAAGTCTCCAAGTTCCTGCCCCACGAAGCGGAACAAAAGGCTCCCGAACCTGTGCCGCCGGCGCCGGCACCGATCGCCAAAGAGAAGGAGCCCGAGGTCGAGTCCAAATTCGTCAAGCCCTCCGAGGCGATACCAACAGCCCCTGAACCGGTAGCCCCAATCCCGCCGCCCACTGTGGCCGCACCGCCAGCTCCGGCGCCAGCAAAGATCGAGCTGCCGCCGGCCGCACCCGTGCCCGAACCCCCGGCACCGCCCCCGCAACCCGTCGCGAAAGAAAAGATCGCCGAAGCCGAGCCGTCGAAATTCCTCCCCGCAAAGCCCACGCCGCAGCCCGAAAAGATCGCGCCGCCGGCGCCCCCGGCCGAAGATCCCGAGCTGGTCGCCTTCAGGAAATCCATCGCCGATCGCCAGGCCGAGGAAAACCAGAAGCTCATCGAGAAGCAGGAGCAGGAATACAGGCAGCGCGACGGCGCGCTCGCGCAGTTCAATCTCAACAGTCTCGCCGGCTTCGACGCCGTGCAGCGCGACCAGATGAAATCCCTGATCCGGCGCCAGAACGAGAAGCCCGCCAGCGGCTGGAAGGGCATGATGGATGCGGCCAAGAAGGCCCTGGACCCGGCCATCGCCGCCGCGAAGGCCCAGGCCCAGCAGCAGGAGCGCGAGGATCTCAAGCGCAAGCACGAGGAAGAACGCCAGCGTTACTGGGACATCATCCAGGAGAGCAAGCGCGTCGAGCTGGAGAACCTCAAAAACCGCCACGCCCTGCAGCGCGGCGATCTCGATCGCCAGCACGAGGAAGAAACCGAGCAATTCCTGCGCGAGCGCGAGGAAGCCAAAAAGCTCCAGGCCGAGCTGGAGAGGCTGCAGCGCGAGCGCGACGAGCTGGAGAAAAAACACGGCCACGGTCCGCCAGGAATGGGAAAATAGCCGGCTCGCCGCCAAAGCAGCACGTCGCGAGCCGGTTCTTAAGGAAAGTTGCAAAGCCCGCCGGTCTCCAACACGCGCATCCGGGCTTCACGCGCTTTATGGCCGCCCATCCGTTTATTTCGCGGTTCCTGGCCGAGCACCCGCGCATGTCGCATTTCCTGTTCGAGGTCGCGCATCACATCCCGGTCCTCGATCACTACGTCCCGATCGCGCCCCACATCTCCGCGGAATTCGGCTTCCGCGCGAAGCCGCACCCGCGGCGCCCGAGGTTCTGGTCTTAAAGAAGAGAAGGGAGCGCCGGCTAACGCCGGCGCTCCTCGAGGTCAGCACCCGGGCGTCCGGTACCGGGGCAAGGGATACCGCGCCCGCTCGCCGTGCTTGCGGTTGAGCGCCGCCTCGACCGTCTCGAGCGAGGCCAGGGCGAAGGCCCGCTCGCCGTTCGCTCGCATCAGGTCGCTGATGAGCGCCGTGAACTTCGAGCGCAGCTCGGCTTCGCTGAGGTCTTCGACTTCGTGGCGGGTGATGAATTGCGAGGTCATGTTCTTTCTCCTTCGTCTGTGGGCCGCGACCAACTCACGGCCTTGATGGAGGAAGACCAGTCAGCGCGTTCGGATATGGCGTCTCCCGCAGGGATGCAACGCAGAGCCCATAGCGCAGCTAGACGCAAGCCGAACCGATGGCAGGTTGAACGATGAAAGGTGTGTGATGGACGTGGTCCCGCAAGGGAAGGGGAATAGGCATGGCCTGCAAGAAATCGCCCGGCGACGAAGCCGGGGACATCAAGAAGCAGAAGCAAGGGAGAATTCACCGCGATTGGAAAGCGCCTGTTGCAAGCGCACGTACGCGCGGGCTTCCGCGCAGCCCTCAGATCGTCAGGTCGTGGAGGGGATCGACGGAACGCGAGCGGTCGCCCCTCCAGTCGACAATCCGGCCGTCGTGCAGACCGAACCAGAGGCCCTCGTTGTCGGCGCCGATCCTGTGATAGTGCATGCATTCCACGGCGTCCGCGCCGAAGCCGTAAAAATCCTCGGGCGATCCGTCCGGCCGCGCGCGGCCGAGCCGGACATTCCGCTGCCACAAACCCCACATCAACAGCCGATACAGCTTGCTCGCGAAATACATGTCGCCGATCTCCCTCACGCCGCTCCTTCGCCCTCCCGGACGGCCGCCGGCGTGAGCCCCTGGATCGTGCGCAACAGCTTCACGACCAGGTCGACATCCTTCTCGGCAACCATCACGGTCAGCGGCTCCTTGAACACCGGATCGTCCGGCGCCGGCACGATCGTCAGCGCGACCGCAACGCCGCCCGACTTGTGGTCGAACGCGCCGGCCGTCAAATAATAGACCGGCCGCAAAACGGGCTCGGGGATCTCTTGCCCTGGCACGACCTTTTTTTCAGTGATTTGGACTTCAACTCCCACAAGAAACCTCACATGCCTGGCGCCCGCGGAAACGCGGGCCTGTGATATTGCGATCCCGACGCCGGCACGTGCTGCGCGATCGGCGCGGCCTCTACCTTGCGCGGCAGGGAAACAATGTTGCTGAAGAACCGGCTCTGCACGCGCTGCGCGGCCGTGTGCTGGTGTTCCTCATCGAGCTCGATGCCGATGAAACGCCGCCCGCATTCTTTCGCCGCGACCAACGTAGACCCGGACCCCGCAAAAGGATCGAGCACGATCTCGCCTTGCTTGCTGTAAGCCTCGATCAGCGGCTTGAGGCTCCCGACCGGTTTCTGCGTCGGATGCAGCTTGTTGCCCGTGTAGCTCCACGGAATGACGTCCGGAGGCGGATGCGCCGGCGGCGCGGGATAGCCCTTCGCGAGCAGATAGGCCTGCTCGTGCTTGTACTCCGTGAAATGTTTCCCGGAGGCATAATTCTTCGGAAAAACAAAGTGCCCCACCGGATGAAACCCGGCGTGGCGCCAGGCCTCCATAAAGCGATCGACCTTGTTCCAGGAATAGAACGAAACCAGAAACTTGTTGTTTTTCAGGACGCGGTGCATCTCGTGAAAGGCCGCGTCCATCCATTCGTCGTTGTTATCGTTTTTGACCGTGCGGCCCGTGCGATCGCGGTAGCGCACCAGGTAGGGAGGATCGCACAGGATGAAATCCACCGAGCCACCGGGAATGCCCTTCATGACCTCTTCGCACCGGCCCTGCGTGACGTGGTTCAGCATCTGCGAGAGGCCGAGGGTCATGGAGCACGCGGCGCGCGCAGCAGCCGCAACGACACGGCCTCGCGCGCCCTTTGCAGGCGGTTCTCTTGTTCGGCAGGTTGCAGGATCTCAGGTTCGATCGAGGCAGCTTTCCTGCCGCCGGACCAGAAGCGGGTGAGGACGTGGCCCGCCCGGGCGCTTTCATCCTCGCTCTCTCCGATCGTTTGTCCGCTCCTGGCAGCTTGTGCGTTGAATTTCCTGGTCAACGTCATGGCCGCACCCCCAAAAACATACGTACGAAAATTGAAGTCAAAATCAGTGCGCGCAAAGCCATGCTGGCCTCTTCGGCCAGTTAAAAAACTCCTCTCGTTTACGCGTTGAAGAAATTACCCCTGATAGTTTCAGCTTGCCTGATCGCGGTGCGACCGTCCACTACGGCATCCAGCGGGAAGACGCGACTCGGAAGCGAGGTGTAGAATCCGAAGAACGTCCCGCCTTGATCGCATCGCCACGTCAGATTGGCTGCTTCTTTTTAGCTTGAACCGTTCTACGAAATCTGTCTGCGGGCCAACCGGCCAACCCGAGAAGCGACGACAATCAGCAGCTTGCGACATCTTTAGAAAATTCTTATCGCCCACAGCCGCCGCGACTCGATCTTGACAGCGCTCACGCGCGAGTCGGGTCAGAACACCCGTTCAAACTGCGCGGCGAATCCGCGCAACGAAATTCTGGTCATCGCACTGCGTTAACCGTTTCTTAAATGCGCGTCAGCTAAGCTCCGAGGACCGTTTTTCAGCCTCTAGGGAGATTACTATGGCAGACACCACAGTAGCAGTATCAACACTACTCGCTACCGGTTCCTTGACCACCTCCTCAACTGGCACCGTACTTGATCTGCGGAACTACGTTCCTAATGATGTCTACACGCAACTCGAATTGCGAATTACCGATATTACATGCACCGGGAACACGGGGCAGATGTCATTACAGTTTTGCAATCAAGGAACCGCCATAACGGCGAATCAATATTTTAACAGTGAATTGACGGTCCCGGCCGGGGGAATGACTGGAGAGATGGTCCACTCTTACCCGCAAATCCTCTCGACGGAAGCGGATTCCGATTTTACCGACGGTTCCGGTACGCTGACTTTATATGGTTTTTGTTTTTCCTCCACCAGCGTCACACCAAGCGTTTGGTCGCAGTTATTCGCTCAGGCCACGGCGAGCGGTTACTTTGGCACCAATTGCGGGTATACCGCCTGCGCCCAACCGTCGCCGCCGGCCACCTTTGACGGCCTGAGCTTCATAGGGGCTGTCGAAGGAGGGAGCATCAATTTCAGCTTTAATTGGGCGCTCTACGGAATTAATGGCACCGCAGGCGGAACGTCGTGCAATTTCGCGACCACGACCGCCCTACCTTCGAACACCTACTACAACGGCCTTGGCAATAACGGTGTTGGCGCCACATTAACGGCGAACTCGAATGGGGCCTTGACCGTTGACGGCAATTCCGTCTCGGCAGGCCAGCGAATTCTCGTATGGAATGAGGCCACCCCAGCCAACAATGGCATTTACACCGTCACGAACGCAGGCGGCCCAAGCGCTGAGTACATCCTCACGCGGGCGGCCGATTTTAATATCTCCGCCACAATTCAGACAGGCGCTACGACATACATCCAAAGCGGGACGACCTACGCAAACACCAACTTCCAAATGACCACAGCGGGATCGATTACCGTTGGCACGACAAATATCGCATTTACTGAAGTCGGCGGAGGAGGAACGATCACCCTGACCGGAAATGTCACGGGTTCCGGGACCAGCAGCATTGCAACAACAATCGCCAACAATGCTGTCACGACTGGGATGATGGCGCAGGCGGCCGGCCTTTCGGTTCTCGGCGTGACAGGCAGCTCCACGGCCAACATCGCGGCGATTACAGGGACGGCCAACCAAGCCCTGGTCGTCAACAGCGCTGGAACATCGCTCGCTTTCGGAGCGGTCAATCTGGCATCGTCGGCCGCCGTCACCGGCAACTTGTCGGTAAACAATCTCAATTCGGGCACTTCGGCTTCGTCCACGACCTTTTGGCGTGGGGATGGCACCTGGGCGACTCCCAGCGGTGGCGGAACCGTTACCACAACTGGCACTCCCTCCAACGGCCAACTGACGACATTCACGGGCTCCACGTCGATATCGAATGGCAATTTGACAGGTGACGTTACGACGAGCGGGACACTCGCTACTACGGTAAAGGCGATACAAGGAACCACGGTCAGCGGCACAACCGGAACGGGTAACGTGGTTTTCAGCGCCTCTCCGGTCTTGACCGGAACTCCGACCGCTCCGAATCCATCGGCAGGAAATAACTCGACTCAAATTGCGACCACTGAATATGTCCAAACCGCTTTGGGAGGTGGAGGCGGCACCAGCGGCGGGACCATTGGCTATCGATCCATTGGTGGCCTGATCATTTCCAGCATCACAGGGACGCATACGACAGCCAGCTTCGGCATAAGTGCTGGCGGCTGTTCTAACCTCACCGGAGCTGCATATATTTCCGTCCCCTCTGCTCTTTCTTGGGCAGCGTCTAACGGCAACGCTATTAATGGAACCGATGCGCCCTCATCGACACTTGCAAACAGCACAACCTATCATGTATTCGTTTGTACAGGAACGTCTGGCACTGGATCATTTGTGTCCGCCTCGTTAAACCCGACTTTCCCGAGCGGTTATAGTTCATATTCTCGCCGCATCGGTTCTTTCAATACCAACGCGTCAGGGTCGCCCCTTCCTTACACGGCCATTGAGTGCGAGGGTGGTGCTACCATTAACTATCTAACTACTCAGGTTCTCGATATTAATGGCACCACTGTCGGTACCTCCTCGCGAACGCTTTTGACGTTAGCGTCAATACCGACTGGAATAAAAATGCAGCCTCTCTACCGGATGGCGCTTTCCAGCGTCGCCTACTCCGGCTTGATCATCACCAGCGGTGACGAAACCGACGTAGCCCCCACGTCCACCCTTGCATTCACCGCCGCACCTGGCGCCGATGGTGCATCGCTGTCAGGGTACACGCAGAGCACCCTCAGAGATTCCGTTCTAACGACAAATACTTCCGCCCAAGTTGGCGTGCGGGAAGCCGCCTCGGGTGTAGATATTTATTGGGTCACCCGCGGCTGGAAGGACTTTAGGAGCTCGTAGCCGCGCCTCAAACTAAGGAACGCTGCCCAGCGTCACCGCTGACTTCCTTTACTCCTGATGGCTTTCCGAGCCGCGCGGTCTTGGAGCGTTTCCACTATCTTTACTTTCACGGCGCGTTCGGCTAATCACTTCGGGCATGAAACTGTCAATCATAGTTCCGACGCGCAAGGGAAGCGATTACCTCCCACATTGTTTGGCTACTTGTCTTTCTGCGGACGCCGAAGACCTTGAGGTTATTGTCAGCGACAATGATGTTGGGACAAAGACCACAGAAGCGGTCGCCGCACTCTCTGATAGCCGCATACGCTACTTCAGGGCCGGCGGCAATCTAAGCATGAGACAAAATTACGAGTTTGCGCTTTCCAAGGCGACCGGCGATTACGTCATCATGATCGGCGACGATGACGGTATCCTCGGAACTGGAATGTTGACATTACGCCTAATACTCGACAAATACAGGCCAGACGTCGTCAACTGGCGCGTTCTTCGTTACGCTTGGCCGACCGCTCATTCCAACGGGATCGTAAAGTTCCGACGCCGTGACTTTTTTGGCCCGATGCGGCTGATCGACCCTAGCAAAGTCCTGGCACAATTCTGCAGCGCGGAGACGACTAAATATAAAGATGGCGCCAATTTATACCATGGCTGCGTAGCCCGACATATCATTGACAGCCTTCGCGAACGGACGGGGGAATATTTTCACGCTTATAACCCAGACATGTACGCCTGTCTTGCTAATCTCACCCAAGCGAAGACGATGGTGTGGATAAAGCATCCGGTCACCATTGGAGGCGAGAGTGAAAAGAGTATCGGCAGCGCAGCAGCCAAAAGGGAGCCCCCGAATCCGAAGGAGGCGGCGAACCTGGCGGAATTGGGAGCTCTCGCGAACGCGGATACTATTGTACCGGAGCTTACGCCAGGAATACGTCGGATAAGTCCCTATACATACGCTATTTTGAATCGAGTGAACGAATTGGTATATGACAACAAGCTGATGATCCACCACGAGAAATGGCGAACCGCCATCGATACAGACATGGCTGAGTTGCCGGCAGAGGAACAACAATCGTGGGCCGCAGCAATCCAAAAGCTATATTCGGATATGGACCCACGATACCATCCCGACAACGGGCGAGCTCCGGCGGTAATGGGTAACTCCTCGACTGCTAAAGGTAACCCTCCTGCGAAGGAGCACGGGGGAAATATTGACCCGCGGCATCTCAAAACCGTCGCCGCTCTAGCCAATTGGACAAATACTATTACGGCCGCTGCCTATACCCCGAGCGCCAATCCCTGTGTGGCCATTGCGCAGCAGTGGTGGAAAATAATCGGTATGGAACATAACGCCAAGAAGTTACAAACGGAGTTGAGCAGATCCTAACGTATGGGGATGTTTCCGACGATTGCGGTGACCAGCCAATCACGAAGACGGCGGCCCCTTTCATGGGGACATTTGTTGTCTTGCTTCACCATCAGTTATCGGCTGATCAGTCGCTGCCATCGTGCCATCTTTATAAGGCACATTGTTCTCCTTTAATTTACGGGCTGGATTTCCGACGACAACGGTGTAGTCTGGTACATCCTTTGTAACGACCGCTCCGGCGCCAATGATACACCACTTGCCGATCTTGATATGGGGCAGGATCGTCGCGTTTGTCCCAACGAATGTGCCGTCTCCAATCTCGCAGGCACCGGAGATGCTAACCGCATGCGCGATGAAAACGGTGTTGCCGATTTTACTCTCATGCCCGACGATTGCGTTCATGTGCAGGCTGCTATTGTCACCTACTTCCACGTGTGCCTGTAGAATGACAGATTCCTGCATGTATGCTCCTGCGCCTACAGTGGTCATGGTCAGGTCAACTGTTGGGTGAATAAGATTGCCGAGAATGCCCCCGCTCCGAATAATGTCTCGGGACACCTCGAGCCTTGCCGTCATCGATCCTGTGATCAAATTGACAAACCGGACATCTTCATTCTTAGCAAGCTTTCGAACTTCTTCCGAGCCACCAAGAACCGGGTAGCCTAAGAAACTGGTGCCGTGTTTCTTGAGGTCATTGTCAAGAAATCCGAGAACGCTGAAATTTGCCACCGACCGTTCCATAGCGCGTATAACCCGGATTGTCTCGGGATTGGAAGCTCCCCAAAGGACATGGCGCATTGATTCTGCTCCTAAAAGTGCTGTTTCGCGAGGCGCAGTGCTATGACTTCAATCGGCCACCGTGGGGTGAACTGCTGAATGGTTCTTGGCGCTTCTTCATGAAGATGTTTATAGCCCGCGATAAGGCGATTGACCTCTACAGTAACGGGGTTCGCAGGGTCTGGATCGCCCATAGCATTCAAGACATCTTGTTCGCTTAAAGCGCGGAAACGGGCAATCGGCTTAAATTGCAATTCTTCGGTCATTGTGAGCACCGTTGCAGTTGGTTGATTTAAGACATCTATGCCGAGCCGTGGCTGTTTTCAACTCGCCGCATACTTACGGTAAATAACTGCCAAGGCTGATCTCCTTCATCCGTTTCGCCGAATCCAAAAAAAACACTACGTCCCCCTTTTTCCGCTTCACCAGCGTACGCGGAACGCCCTAGCGGTCAAGGGTCGTTGATAAACGCTGCACATACCGCTGCGCCCTTCTTGACCGCGTCGGACGTTCCGCAAAAACAACAACCCCTTGCCTAATAACGAAAAAAGGGGGATTGGGACAAAGGCCGAAACACGCGCCCGGCTGTAAGCGGCGGGCGCTCCCACCTTCAATTCCAGGAATCTGGCCGCTTCGTGAGGAATTCCTTCTCGACGAAGGTGAGCAGCGTGAATACCGCGACTTTCTCAATCGGACAGCTCACATCCGCCATGATCGCCGGAGCCGCGGCGAGACCTTGATCATGAAGGGCAGCTTTGAATTTGCAATAGTAAGCGGCGACCAGGCGCGTAACCTCCGCGCCCGCCGCGCTATTCTCGATCTCAATCTCGCGCAAAGCTTCCGTTTCCGACAGGCCGCGAAACTTCGGCCTGGCTTTCGTCGAGCGCGCACTCTCTTCATCGTCCTCGGCCAACGAATACGCGAAGGCAGCCGCCTTCAGCGTTCTACTGTTTCCCGGGAGACGGAGGGACAGACGACTGCGGTAACTCCCTGAAGCCTGCAGGGCAACCTGTAGGACTTCGTGATCGTGTTGCAGCGTCACCCTTTGGTAGCGGAAAGCCCGACAATGCGGCGCAGTGAAAAACAACAATACCTGTGACCGCGAAGAGAGTGATGTACCCCGAGGAAGCAGAAAAATGACTGAAAGGCGCTTGCATCAGCGGAAGGAGAACGTTATGACTTGAGACATTGCATCGCGAGAGATCGCTTCTCCCAAACCCCAACATCGCAATCCCGGCTAGAGAGGGGTGTTAATAACCGTACAGGACGGCGCAGCGTATTCCCGCTTGCGCAGTATTGCATTCCGCCGCCACCCCGACCGTGAGGCCGAGAGGCGCATCGGATTTACGAGCTGACGCAAAAGCTCGCCTGTAAGGGTTATTAAGCCCCGGAACAACGGCTGTTGTCCCAATTGCCCACAATAGAGAGTCGCGCCAGAGGCGTAAAGCCGGCGGGCAGGGATCGCCCACGCGATCACCACTGAAGGCCCCGGCTAGGCCGGCCGCAGCCGCGCTCAGGGGCTTTCGGCTCCGAGGCCGAGATCAACCCATTCCAAGCGATCGCCACCCAGGACGCACCGCTGCCGCCAGGTCCGGGCCGGGTTTACGGAAACCAACCGCGCACCTGCCGAGCCTCTTTCTTCCCGTAATCCCGGTTTCGTTCCCGGACAAGAAAGAGTGTGATAACGTCCTTCATCACACTCTACTTCATGAAACTTCCTCGCTCGACCGGCTCACACTGAAAGAAGCGCCAGCGCCGTAAGTGCTTCGGGTCGCGCTCATTCATGGGGATTGCCATAATCGACCAGGTAGGCGGATAGCGGGCCTCGATGAATGCAGGGAACAGCTCGGCCATCGTTCGCCAAGCATGATCGAAAAGCATCTCTGCCGTCTTTGGATCGTAGTATGGGGCAAACTCCGCAATGTCGTTTTTGCGGTGTTCGAGATAGTCATTTCGGAAACTAGAAAGCCCTTGCTGCCACTTGGCCCGTTGCCGCCGCAATAGCTCCGGCACGTCCAAGATGAGGGAAGGGACTTTGCTGAGAAAGGCCGTTAGACCGTTCTCAAACTGAGCGTCCTGCTTGAACAGAAAGCCAATATCGAATCCTAGGAGCATGGTCGCTTTTGGGAACAGGTCTTTGTAAGCATGCCATAGACCCCGCGCAAAATCTTCGTAGAGCTGCCGCCGATTAAGTTCAGGGAGAGGGGTCGTTACCGACGCCCGAATCTTTTTTAAATGTTCAAACGCTGGCATCAGCCCTTCGACGACAACGGTCATGATTGCGTTCTTAACCGCTTCCCGTTCATCTCCGAAAACCAGGGTTCCGTCCACAAGCTCCAAAATCTCGCCGGAAAAGGTCTCGATAAACTCTTCAGACGTGCCGACGTTTGCAAAGTGAACCATCTTCCATTCGTTCGGCTCTTTGCCTTCTTCCGCCTTCACACTCCACACGTCCGCGCCTCTAACGAGGTGCAATGCGTCGTCTTTTACAACAGCTCGCTTGATCTCATCGCCCATGTTTTTTAGGCCCTCCTGATGCAGTCCCTCCTTGGAGGTTAGCCAGTTGCTGCACATTTAGGATCTCAACCCCGTACTCTGCTTTTAACCACGCACGATTCTCCGTGTCGAATATTGAAGGAGAAACTGCGGATCGGCCGCGATCTTCAGTACAGAGGTAGTCGTTGCTAAACGCGATATGCGCAGCCGCCAGATCACCATCGGCTGATTCCGCGAATGCCTTCTCGATTTGCCTCTTTTCCTTGCTGAGCCCGGATGCGCACGCGTACTCATAAACGCCGTGGATGAGAGCGCGATCTGATAGTCCGTCCGGCCGTGGTCCGTCCAGGCGCGCCGTAAACTCTTTCGCGAGAGCTGCAAGCACGCCCTCGCCTACTCCTCTGTCAACGATGGTTCGAACGACATTGCCAAACCGCTCGTTATAGTCGGCGGTCGCGAAGACCTCTTCCGCGTAAATCTCCGGATTGTTCCGGAGGCGATCAGGGACCGACAAGCCTATGTACGGCGTTGCGAGCAGCTTTATGCCGATCGCCAGGGCTTCATTTAGCTCTTCTTCAAATTCTTCACCGATGCCAGGATGCAGGCTGTGATTGGCCTTGATTTCGATGGTCATACCGTGGAGGCCACGACCATAGGATTTGCTCGCCACCTCTACCTTCGGGACATTCTGAGCGTGAAACTTCGCCCGGTTCTCTTTCTTAATGGCCTCTACTGTCCCGAACCCTTCGCTGATAAAGCCACGCATCTGCCCACTTCGGATCGCGTTCTTGATTTCGACCAGCGAAAGATAATTAGGGCTGTCGACGTGCCGCTCCGGAAAGACCATCCTGTTCCAGACATTGGTATCGAATGTGACCCGCATCGTCGGCTTACTCATCGGCCTCAAACCAAAATCCTCTCCACCTCATCGAGCGAGACTTCGTCGCGCCTGCGATCGTAGAGCTTCGTGGTCCGCGGATCGGAATGGTTCGCCATCTGCTGCGCCTTCTCGACCGAGCCGCCGTTCGAGAGATAGACCGTGATCCCGGTCGCGCGGAACGTGTGATTGCAGATACGGGTGTCGATGCCCGCGGCTTTCTGACGCCGCTGCACCATCTGCCAGGCATTGACGCGGTTCAGGGGCTTGCGGTTCAGCGTGCCATAGTGCCAGTCGGCAGAGCGGAACAGCGGCCCCCTGGGATCGTCCTTGATCCCGGCCGCCTCTATGTATTCGTGGAGATAATGCTCCAGATTGTGATGCGCCGGCATTTTGTTGACCTTGCCGCCCTTTTCTCCGAGCTTGATCCACCAGCGGCGCCGCTCGGGATAGAAGTCCTCGACCTTCATTGAGACGGCCGCCTCGATGCGCGCGAAAGTATAGGTCATGAGCGCGATGAGAGCCCGATCGCGAAGGCCGACGAGATCCGGCGCCTGCGTTTCCACGCCGTCGACGACGACCGTTTTAGCAACGGCGATGCTATCGAGCAGCGTGCGCGCCTCGGGCGCGGCCAGCACCGGCGTCGAGCCCACGGCAACGGAATGCTTCGGCCCGCGCACGGCCCTGGCCGGGTTACCCGGCACGACCTGGCCCACGATGAGCCAGTCGAACAGCATCCGGATGCAGGCGAGATGCTGCTTGACGGTCGGCCGCGAAAGCGAGCGGCCGAGCTCCTCGACGTAAGCGGCGACGTGGACCGGCTGCACGTCCTTTAATTCCGCAAGACCGCGGTCCTCGCACCAGCGAAGGAAATTCCGGGCCGCGCGGCCGTAAGCAGCGCGCGTGTTCGGATTGCGAATGTTCACGGTGAAGAATTCGAGGAAACGGAGCAGGCCAGGCTCGCTTAAGGTCCGCAGCAACGCCGGCACCGGCCCGCCTAAAACCCAGAGCCCGCCGGATTCCACCCCGGCCGCCACCAGCTCGCCGCCCTTATCATCCATCCGAACCCCCTTGTTACGGCAACCGTAAGCCCCGCCGATACTATAACATAACTTCCTTTATGTTACACTATGCCACTGGAATCTTTACACAAACAAGACCAGTTGCCCATAACCATGAACCGGCCTATAATAGACTCATAGACACTAACGCAGATAAATGTCTAAACACAAAGGTGCAGACCATGGAAAAAGAAGCCGTCCGCTGGAGCCTGAAGGTCTCGAAGGAAACCGACCTCGACCTGCGCACTTATCTCGGCTCGCAAGGCATGAAGAAAGGCGACCTCGCGAAATTCATCGAGGACGCCGTGCGCCGGCGCATCCTCCAGCTCACAATTCAGGACATCCGCGAGCGCAACGCCGGCACCGATCCGGATGAAATACAGCGCATCGTCGACGAGGCCGTGAGCGAAGTCCGCGCTGAACGCTACGCCAAGAAGATGGCCGATCAGCGCTGATGCGGGTCGTCCTCGACACCAATATCCTCGTATCCGCCGAGATCTCCCTGACCGGAAATCCGGCCGCGATCGTCGACGCCTGGCTCGACGGGAAATTCACGCTCCTGACCTGTGAAGAGCACGTCGGCGAACTGCGCGACACGTTCAACAAGCCGAGGATCGCCGCGCTCATCAAGCCCCACAGGGCCGGACGCCTGGTCAATCAGATCAAGAAGCTGGCCGAAGATGTGGGCGCGCTTCCTTCCGTCGAACGCTCCGCCGATCCCAAGGATGATTTTTTGCTCGCCATGTGCGAAGCCGGCCAAGCCGACTATCTCGTGACTGGCGACAAGAGCGGATTGCTAGCGCTCGATACTCACAAAAACACCAAGATCATTACCGCGCGCGACTTCGCCGCGCTCCTGTAATCCCATGCCTGAATCACTCGAAGAACTCATGACCGAAATTCGCGGCCGGGTCGAGCTGCTCGAAAAGTGCCTGCCGCGCCGCGTCGACGCTATGGTGTCTCCGGATTCAAAGCTCCCGTTCAAGGCTCTGCTTTACCGTGAGGCCCTGATCTGGAGAATGGCGGAGCTCGCGCGCGGCGCGATGGAGAATTTCGAGAAAGACCGCCTCGCCCTGGCCATCCTCGAAACGCGCGCGGCTGTGGAGACGAGTGCGGCGCTCTGGTATCTGCACGCCAAGCTCGACGCCACCGTCACGGTGGGCACTGTCGGCGACATCGACGACTTTCTCATGAAGCTCTCGATGGGCAGCAGAACCGACACGGACATCATGCCCCAGGCGATCAGCGTCCTCACCTTCGTCGATCGCGTCGAGAAGGACGCCGAAGGCTTCCGTCAGCAGTATGACCGCTTGAGCGAATTCGCGCATCCCAACTGGGCCGGAACCACGCTGCTTTACTCCAAGCCAGATCCGCCCAACCTCTGGACCGACTTCGGCGCCAACATTCGCGGCGTCGACGGACCCAAGAACGTCGGCGTCATCAATCTGAGCGTCGCGCTGATGTTTTTCGAGCGCAGCTACAACCGCATCGCCGACATCATGCCGGCCTTCATCGAATTGTGTAAGCAACAGCCGAAGCCGTAAGACGGCCGCCGCCTTTCACGTCTTCCGCCCGGGCGCGCTCGGTGGCAAAATTGTCTCGTGGCTCCTTCGCTCCAACCCGAGGACGACGAGCTGCGCTACGCGCGTCTCTGCGAGGCCTGGATGTCGCAAATCCGCGCGCTCGCGGCCGGTTCCCACATGGGCTCGATTTTCAAGGCCAAGGTCGAGTCCGGCGCCGGCACGTTGGCCAGGGACGCCGAAAACCAGATCGTCGCCTTAAGCCCCGACCGGAATTACAGCACCGTCGTCGACCGCTCGCTCCTTGGCACGAACGACCCTCTCGAGTTTCACAGGTGGGTTTCCTCGATCAGCGTCAACCAGCTTCCCAGCAAATTCGACGTGCGCGAAGGCAGCGCGCACGCGAACGACCCGGAGCTCACGACGCTCCTCAAAGACCTGCACGTCCGGCAGGCCCACGAGTCGCGCGAGATGACCGAGTCGAACGGCAAGTTTCTCGACGCGGTTTCGAACATACCGAACATCTATCTGATCCACATGAAGAACCGCCGGCAGCAGAGCGCGGAATTCGAAAGCGAGCGCAGCCGCTACATCGACGAATATCGCGAAGCCAAGCGCCTGACCGAACAGATGGAGAAGGACGAAAAGGAAAAGAAGAAGCAGGCCGGCAGCGGCTTCGAATCCAAGTTTTACCCATAAAGCGGACCGTTGACGCCGCCCTCCAGGATGGGCAGGATCGCTCATGCCCACCAATATCGAAAAGCTCGCCGAACAACTCGCCTCCCTCGACAGTCTGGCCGCGGCCGGCATAACAACCAGAATGTCGCGCGATGACCAGCGGATTTATTTCCGGCTGCCCTACGAGCACACCACGGCATATTTTCAATTCGCGAAAGTGCTTCCCTACAGTCCGGACGGCACCGACGGAACGGTCAGCGATCTTTGCGCGGGCAACGCGATCCAGGTCTTTGCCGATTTGCAAAAGCTCACCAAGGCTCAAGGCAAACGGATCAACCGGCAAATCTATACCTACCTCTATTTCATTTTTTACGACGCCGCGAACGCCGGAAAGATCAGCAGCAAAGTCATGGCAGGCACCAAATTCCCCGCTGCCGTCCTGCGCGATCGCGAGATCGAAAAAAAACGCATCGCGACCGAGTTCAAGAACTCCCCGAAAGACTACCTCATCTCGCTCGATCCCAGACCGGATCTCAAGGGCGCACCGTTCTCCCATGAAGGCGTCGAGGACGCCAAGGACCTGCGAAGGCCCACAAAGAAGCCAAAAAAGAAGTAAGGAGCCGCGGCTCGCATCGAAATTCTCCGCGTAAAGCGGCATAATCGCCTTGTGGCCCGCAAATACGCTCCTCCCGAATGGTCGGCCGCCCGAGACTTCGACTTCTCGCCCGAAGAACTCTATCCCCCGGAGGCCGCGCAGCAGGAGCGCGCGAACGAGCACGAAAGGCACTTCATCGAAGGCCAGACCTGGCGCGAATGGTGGGACGAGATGCACCACCAGGCGCAGAAAGCCGGCAGCGGCCAGGCCTTCAAAGAGGCCGTCGAGCGCGACGGCGCGACGCTCTCGCGCGACGAAGACAATACGATCACGCTGCACAGCGCGCGCGGCGCTTACGGCACCTTCGTCGGCCGCGAACTGGTCGGCGCCGCAAGCGAAGAGGCGTATCAGAATTTCATGTCGACGCTGGACCGCGCCAAGCTACCCGGCCACATCGAGGCCGCACAGGCCCACAGCATGGACCGCGTCCATGAATTCTGGGATCTCGCCGACAAAAGCCTGACCGCTGAGAAATACCAGGCCGCCATCGAGCAGGCGGGCTATGTGCTCGCCAAGCAGGACGACAAAATACTCGTGGTCACAAAGGACTGCGTCGTCGACGACCTGCACCGACTCACGCCGGCGATCGCCGGCAACCGGGATATCTCCGACTACCAGAAATTCATCGCGCCGATCGCGGCCCAGGAACTCCCGAGCGTGACGGACGCGCAAGCCATACAGGACACGCGCGAGGGGCGCGACCCCGAGCTTGCGCCGTTGCTTCGCGAGCTCGCCGGCCGGCAATACAGAGAGGCGCTCGATCTCAGCGACAAGCACAGCGACCAAATCAAGCTGGCGCACGGGGACGCTCCCGCCTGGATGGTCGGGCGCCACGAGCAGGAGCGCGAAAAGCAGCTTGAGGGTTTCGCGGCTGAGCGTGCGCGCTACATCGAGGAATACCAGGAAGCCCGGCGTCTGCGCGAAGAAATGGAAACCAAAGAAGGCAAGATCAAGGGATTGGAGAAGGGTCCGGGCTATTCGCCCTGACTACCGGCAAGGCTCCTGCCCTCGCGGCCGATCTGACGGCCGTGCCGGCCTCTGGCCCTTGGTTTCCGCCCGCGCCGCAGTAGCAGTCCAGCCGTAGCTTCGAGTCGAAATTCTACGCGTAAAGCGGCATAATCGCCTTGTGGACCGTAAATATGTTTTTCCCGAATTGGCGATCGAGCGAGATCTCGGACTCTCGCTGGAAGAATTCTATGATTACCCGTCCGACCCGCTACTGCATACAGCCGGAGACGAGCAGGAAAGACACCGCATTGAGGGCCAGACTTGGCGCGAATGGTGGGACGAGATGCACTACCAGGCAAAGAAAGCCGGCAGCGGCCAGGCATTCAAGGAAGCTGTCGAACGAAGCGGCGCGGTACTCTCGCGCGACGAATTCAATACGATCACGCTCCATAGCGCGCGTGGCGCTTACGGGACCTTCGTGGGCCCAGACCTAATCGGCGCCGAAAGCGAGCAGGCCTATGAAAACTTCATGTCGACGCTCGACCGCACCAAGCTCCCCGGCTACTTCGATGTCGCGCGAACCCACAACATGGACCGCGTCGATGAATTCTGGCATCTCGCCGAGAATAGCCTGACCGCCGAGAAATACCAAGCCGCCATCGAGCAGGCCAGGTACGTGCTCGCCAGGCAGGACGACAAAATCCTCGTGGTGACGCAGGACTGCGCCGTAGACGACCTGCACCGGCTCACGCCGGCCATCGCCGGCAACCGGGATATCTCCGACTACCAGAAGTTCATCGCGCCGATCGCGGCTCAGGAACTCCCAAGCGTGACGGACGCGCAAGCCATACAGGACACGCGCGAGGGGCGCGACCCCGAGCTTGCGCCGTTGCTCCGGGATCTCGCCGGGCGGCAGTACAGGGAGGTGCTCGATCTCAGCGACAAGCACGGCCACGAGGCGGTGGCGTTCGGGAACGCGCCTGCCTGGATGGTTGAGCGCCACGAGCTGGAGTGCGACAAGCAGCTTGAGGGTTTCGCGGCCGAGCGGGCCCGCTACGTCGCGGAATATCAGGAGGCGCGGCGCCTGCGCGAAGAGATGGAAACCAAAGAAGGCAAGATGAAGGGATTGGAGAAGGGTCCGGGGTATTCGCCCTGACTACCGCGAAGGCTCCTGCCCTCGCGGCCGATCCGAAGGCCGTACCGGTCGCTCGCTTTTGGTTTCCGCCGGCGGGGGCGCCGCGGGCTTCGCGGCTTTCTTGCTGTGGTGACTGCGTTTCGACTTCGCGGAATTCGCGTTCGCGTCGTAGCCGAGCTGCGCCAGTTTTTCGTCGAAGGATTTCAGCGCGGCTTCGCGCTGCTGCAGCAGATCCTCGATGAGCGCCTTTTTGCGCTCCTCCAGCGACTTCTGCTCGGTCAGAAGTTTGTCGACGTCGTCGGTCCGCTTCTCTTCCGGCATACGCGCGAAAGAACTACACCAGCAGGTGAATCAAACCGGTTTCCAGATCCTGCACGAGCTGCCCTTCGGCCGTCTGCGCGATGAAACGCAGGTTCGGGCTGAGCGCGCGGTTTTGCGCGATCTTGCTTAAAACCGCGATCGCCGCGACCCCGAGCAAACCCCAACCGAAGAACTCGCTCCAATTGGTTCTCATAATGCCCCGATCATAGCATCGAATTCAGGAATCCCGCCACACGCCGGCGTCAATGAGAGAACCCGTGTCCCTTGTCCTTTTCGGCGCCGTGCTGCTCGCGCTCAAGTTCTTCTGCGAGCTTGCGCTGTTCCAGGAATTCGCGCGCGTGGCGCCCGCGCTCTTCATCGAAGGCGCGCGCGTACTTTGCGTTTTCGCCCTTGTGCAGGTCTTCGAGGCTTTTCGACTGCCCAAATCTCCTGACGTCTTCCTGCTGCTTGCTGCTCAGGTGCATGTCCTCGACCAAATGCTCGCGGCCTAGAGCCGCAGCCGTCTTCCCGAATTCCTCATGCTTGGTCGCGGCTTCCCAGGCCTGCTGGTCGGATAGCGCGCGATCGGCGCGCGGCTCCGCCGCCTCGAACGGCTGCGCGAGCTTCTCCCGGACGAGCACCGCTTCCCGCTCTTCGAGCTCATGCAGCAGATCGCGGTTCCCTTTCGACAGCGGCCCTTTGTCGGCGATGTGCTCCATGATCTGGAGCTGGTCCAGGACCTCGCTGAAATCGAGCTCCGAGATTTTCTTATCGTCGTCCATAGGTCATGGCGAGCTGCACGTCGATTCATGTTATGGCGCATCCGGGGCCTCGCGCAAGCCCGCGGGCCCTCCCGGCCGGAACTTCAAATCCGCCGTTTCCGCGTCCATAATGGTCTTTCACGCACCGCTTTCCGGGCCGACCGCTATGGAGAAGACGGAGACACGCGATGGATGAACATGAGAAAGCTTACGAACGGGCAAAACTGTTTCTGGAGGCCTATTGGGCGGGCACCGAGGGCGAGCACCATCCCGCCGACGCGCCGACCTACGCCATTGAGCGCGTTCTCGTAGATCTCATGCACTACGTCCATCAGCGAAATCTCGGTCAGTTTCCCGACGATGTCTATTACATCCACTTTGATCGGATCGTTGCCGACGCGAGGGAGCAGTTCATTAAACAACGCGAAGCCGTTCCCGAGAAGGACGAGCCTTTCCTGGACCCCAGTCTCAAAGAGCTTCACGAGGCCCGTGAGCATATCGAATTCCGGGAGATCGAAGGCAGTCTGACGCTGCGCAATTTGGACGAGAAGATCGCGCTTCGCGAAAGACAGGAGAAGGAAATCGCGACGGCAGGCCGCTCCGATGAACTCGCCGAGAAACATCGGCTGGAGATCTCCTCACAAGAAAAGAGTTTCGAAGAAGAGAAGAAGCGGTACGCCAGCGAATTTCTGGAGGCCAGGCGCCTCGCGCGAGAATTGGAGCAGCAGGAAAAAGGAAAGACGCTCGAACCTGGCGGACTCGATTTCGGCAAGAAATAGTCCGGATAGCCGTTAAGATGCTGGCGCAGCGGGGGTTATCGAAGGACCGAGACTTGCACAGTTACTTACACACTTTCACATTTTAGAATGTTAACTAACTATTTTTCAGTTAGATAGAAGAATATACAAAGGACTTAAAATCCCCTGACGCTCACGCGTCGTGTGGGTTCGACCCCCACCCCGGGCACCAATCTAATTCAAACGAAAACGGTTAAGCTCCCGTTTCAGTACCAATTGGCACTACTGTACCAATTGAAAGCGACACACGCTCCATCGCTACGCGCTGCGATTCGGGAATCGCGTGCGCGTAAATCTCATCGTACGCGATTGAGATGACGGAGCAGGAGACTGAAGCAGAACGGCAGTGGGACGGAAAAGTGCTGGCGTTGCTTGAAGCTAGAATCGCTCAGTCCGGCTATTTTCGGTCAGAAAAGATTCCCGAGTTGATGGCGAAGATCAGGGCTACAACCGTGCCATTTGGTCGAAACGACACACGGGCAGCATTCGGACGAGAGCCGTTCCTGACAGCACAAGAAAAGAAGGCCCTGGGTCTCAATCCGCGAATGAAATACTCTAAAGAATTCATCGGATACCTTGAACCGTCCTTTTTGCGAAGCATCGAACCGAAAAGCGCCTTGGAAAACATGCACCTCGATGCGTTTCATCGCGTGTCGCGCGAAAAGGAACTGCGGCAGATAAGGGAAGTAGGTTTCAGGAAGATCGAAATTCTGACATGTTGTGACGCGCGCGACTGCGAGAGCATAAAGCGGCTTAAGAAGATTTACGCCATCGACGACGTTCCCGAACTTCCATTGCCCGACTGTGATGCTCCTTACTGCCGCTGCATGTATATTTCTGCCGACCACTAGCCAGACCAATGCGGCGGCGACCGCGCGGGAGCCGAGATGAACGTCACCGAAGTGAGCGATCTGTATCTTCTCATTCAGCGTCGTCGTGCTGTCTGGGCAGCTCCAGACTTGAGTAACCAGTTGAAGCCGCTCGATCCTCAGCCGCAGATGATTCGCGCGACCTACGTCAACGCCCCGCTTTTGCCAAACTTTCTTGCCAATGCGCAGAGCAGCTTGCTGAACGAGACTGCCGGAGTGATGGCTTTTGTTTCGTGTCCTGATGGCCCTCCGTTTAGGTCCGGGTTGCCGTTCACCTTCGCGCAGGAAGTTCCGTACGGCAATGAGATGGGACGCCTGTATAAACGAGCAGGCAAGATTTTCAATCCGGGAAGTGCTGATGGTGCTTGGATGACAGGTGGTCCCGGTGCCACGGAAGCATCGCTCTGGCGGATATTCCGAGCAGAACTGGATGCGCTCGGGCGCTGGGTGCTGACGCTTGAGCCTATTCGGTTTTTGTCCAAATTCCCGAACGCGGATTTTTCGAGTCTGAAAGCTCCACTCCTGAAAGAGACGGTCGAGCGTTTTTACCGCGACTTGGCGAGAGCCGTAGTGACGAATAGCTACAGGGCTGTCGTGACCGAAGCCAAGAACATAGTCGAAGCGATCATCGCAGACAGGCTTGGCACTGTAGAAACGAGCCGCGATCTGTCTGGTAACTTGCAGGTGGTGAAAAAGCTACTGGATGGCAGCGCAGAAGATGGCGCATGCGGATGGACATATTTGGAATATCACCTCGCGCAAAAAATCCGACTCGTTCATGGCCAAACGCATGCCACCGCACCGACCAAGAGCGGTCGTTCTCTACGACCGGAATTCGCATTGTCGGTCGCTGAGGATTTGATCGAGCTTCTTTCCATGTGGCAGTACTGCAAAACAACCTCGTGAGGGCAATGTGCGAACAACCTGCAGACTGAGAGTGTAAGGAAGGGACCTGGATGAAGGGCCTGTCTTAGTTCTTGGGGCGACAGCGGAAGCGTTTCGCTATTAAGGCGATGAAATATCAGGTAGAGAACATCTTCCTTCTGCCAATTTTTTACGACTACTGTTCGAATAGGTTGATTGTCGAAGGCATTTCTATGGTTTCTCAGCCTGCTGTCATTTTGGAAATCGTCATACGTTTTCGCGTTGAGTTCATCACGGAACTTGAGCCCGGTCAGTATGAGTGGCGCGTCCGTGCCTATGCCGGCGAACTGCTGCAAACTAAGGAGCCGTTGCTTGCCGTCGATTACAAGAAACGATCCCCTGTCATCTTTCGCCTCCGCAAGGACAATTTGTGGAATGGGTAGGCCGAGAACAATCGATTCAATAAAGCGGCTCTTTCGTCTCGCGTCCCAGGCATCGCGTCTCTGAAAGATAGGGTCCAGTTTGATGTTTCCTCGCCGGAGTTGGTCAATGAGTGTCGCCGCAGTCCAATCCGTACCGAACACAACGGCTTGCCCCAGGAGCGACGGATCTATGGATTGAAGGTCGTCCTCTGATTCTGCTAGATCGGCAACTTCAATCGTAGAGGCTCCTTCTGGGCTGCTGCTCGCGAGGGTGATGTCCTTCTTTTTGTTAGCCATTCCTTAAGTTCCTTTTTGAGTACCGTAGCATATCGTCACACCTACTGAAGGGCAAGCGCCGTACACTTCTGCTTCGTCTCTCATCATTTGCAGGCTGAAGGCTCTTCGCGCTAGAGCTAATCGCAGAGGGGATGCGGTGGGGGAGGGGGCGGCGAGAAAAGCCGCGCTGAAGAGGGATTCTTCGTCGCTACGCTCCTCAGAATGACAGCGTCAAGGCCGGCAGTCAGCGCACGGGGCGGGCAGTCAGCGGCCAGGGCAGCCGGCGTCATCCTCTAAAGACAGGTTGAGCTTGCGTCACGACGCGCACAGATTGAGGCTGTGCGCCGAGGAAAAGTGTTCGGAACGCGGGCGCTCAGAGTCCGGTGATTGGAGCAGCACATCGGCGCGGGGGATTGCCGGGTGCATGGCGGTGCGGGTTCCAGTGTATGATTTGGAGACATGGAATCGACCGCCAAGAAGCTCAAGCAACCCATCACTCACTGGATTGGCGAAGGAGGAAGCTGGCTGCTGCGCCGAGTGGTCAGCGTCCTGGCGGCCACGGGCCTTACGCCCAACACGTTCACTTTTCTTGGGCTGATCGTCAACTCGGTGGGCGCGGCGCTTTTCGCCATGGGGCGATTTCGCGACGCGGCCATCGTGCTGTTTATTGCCGGCTTTCTCGATATGGCCGATGGCCAGGTGGCTCGCCGCGTAGGCCGGGTGACCGCCTTTGGCGCGTTTCTGGATTCCACGCTGGACCGCTATTCCGATCTGGCGCTCTATATGGGCCTGGTTGTCTACTTCACCTTGATTCACCGGCCGTTTTACATGGCGCTGGCGGCGGTAGCGATGGCCAGCTCGTTCATGGTGAGCTATTCGCGGGCGCGCGCCGAGTCGCTGATCCCATCGTGCAAAGTAGGGTTCATGGAGCGGCCGGAGCGCTTGGTGCTGCTGATTCTGGGCGGGCTGTTCAACCGCATGGCGCAAGTGCTGTGGGTGATCGCCACAATTTCCACGATTACCGTGATTCACCGCGTCTACTACACTTGGAAGGAACTGCGTGCCGGCCGCGCGTTGCCGGACGCGCGCGTTTCGCAACCGCTTTGAGCGCCGCTTCCACTTATACGGATCTGCGCGGCGCGATGGGAATGCCGCGACTGGCCAAATCTTGCGCGAGGAGCCGCGCTATGGTCACGCCGCTTTGCCGGCTGAGTTGACCAGCACCCAGGCGCGCGCGCACGTCCGGTCGCTATTGGGAAATACGCGGACCTCGCCCGGCACAATGGCGCCTAATCCCGTCACCAGCCGCTTGATCCACTCGACGTCGGTAACCACGGCTATTTTTTCCCATTGGCCGAAATGCCGAATGGCTTCCTTCACGTCTTCCCAGGCCGCTCCCGGTTCCAGCCCGGCGAACTCGGGTCCAAGCTCGTAATAGAACTTCACCTTTTGGTGATTTCTGAACACTCTTTCGACCTCGGGAACTAAAACCTTCTCGTAGTCCTTCCTGGTCACTTGCCCTTTCGCTGCCACGGCGATGACGTTGTCCGGAAAACCCTGCAGGAGCTCGATCATTGCGGTCTCCCTCGCCTCGTGAACCTCAAACTTCCATACACGATTAGATGTTTGCAGCGGCTCAAGTGCCGCAGACCCTCGAAACAACAATAGCATTTGGAGCGAGTTGGAACCGCCGCGGAAGCAGAGGCGCTTCGTTTTGCTGCTGTGCGCGGCCTCCCGCGCGGAAAGGCTGGCACTGGGTTCAAATCCTCCGCGAGCCGTATCTTGGAGCTACAACTGGGGGGAGCGAAGGAATTCCTCGACCGGGGCGGAGACAATTCCCTGCACGCGCTGGCGTAGCGCGTCCACGTCGGATCGCGCGACTTGCGACGTATCGATCGTGTCGTGCAGGTAGACGGTGATTTTTCCGGGGTGCAGCATCCAGTGGCCGGTGCGGAAAAATTCGTAGGATCCGACGATGCTCATGGGCACGATTGGCACGCCGGCTTTTTGCGCTATGCTGAAAATTCCTTTTTTGAAGGGCTGTACATGACCGGTGCGGGTGCGCGAGCCTTCGGCAAAGGCGATCAGGCTGATGCCGGAATCGAGCGCGGCGCGCGCGCGGTCAGACATAATCTGCAGCCCTTCGCGGCTGGGCTTATCCGGCACCGGCACGTTTCCGAAACGGCCCATCAGCCAGCCGTACACGGGAATCTTGAAATGCGATTCCAGCTCGAAGCCGCGCACGAATTGGGGAATCGCGGAATAAATGACGAACGGATCGAACACGTTCACGTGATTGCAGATGAAGATGCTGGTGCGCGTGGGGTCAAATCCTCGCGAACGGCGAACTTCGAACTTCGCTCCGGCGAGGCGGATGATGTTGCGGGAAAAGGCGCGCTGCGGCCAATCGTTGTTGCGCGGGTCGATCACCGCGCCAAGCACGGTGAGAAACGGGCAGATCGCCAGGAAATGGATCCAGGTGATAGTCCAGAAGAAAAGCGAACGGATCACCAGCCAGGCGTGGCGCGCGCCCGTCTCCGTTTTGCTTTCGCTCATGCCACCACGTCCAGCGCGGCGGGTAGAATTTCCAGCGAGCGGCATTGCAGTGTGAGTATTTCGCCGTCGACCATCACGTTTACGGGCCCGCTGAGATCGAGCTCGACGCGTTCGGCTGCTGCGCGCGAGGCGAGCCGGTGCTGGATGTGTTTTCCCGAAAAAAGCTGCGGAAAAAGCCACAGCAGACGCAGGCGCCCAATGGGACTCCAGCGGACGTATTCGATTTTCGCGTCGGTGGGATCGGCGTGCGGGGCAATCATCATTTTGCCGCCGGTGAACTTACTGTTGCTGAAGGTGAGAAACAGGCACTCGCGGCGGTCCCAATCGATGGCCGCATCCAGCCGATGAGCGAACGCGGAATGGCGCAATTTCAGCAGCTGCGTCAGCACTCCCAGGATGTAGCCGAACTCGCCTAAGGGTTTGAAGCGGCGGTTGGTCAGCGCGCCCACGTCGGCAGGGAAGCCCAGGCTGAGCAAATTCAAAAAGTAAATTTCGCCACCGCGATGGCGCAAGCGGATCACGTCGCAGGCGCGCCGCGTGCTGGCGGCGAGCGCTTCGATGGTGTGTTCCACGCCGCGCGTGGAGAAATCGCGAAGAAAGGAATTGCCGGTGCCCAGCGGCAAAAATCCAAGTACAGGTTTGCCTCCGGTGAGCGCCTCGGGAAAAAGGCCATTGATGATTTCGAACGCGGTGCCATCTCCGCCGACGGCCAGGAAATTGCGGAAACCCCGAGCGTAGGCCTCACGCGCAAACGTGGTTGCTTCGCCAGCCCGCGACGTACGCACCGCTTCAACGCCTACACCGCTCTGCCGCACGCGATCGATGGCCTCGGTCGATAGCTTGCCGCAGCGCCCGCCGCCTGCCGCGGGATTGATGATGGCGCAGAAATGATCGGTCACGCGCGTGCGGTCCTTTGCGGTGGGCGAGGGATCGGCCGTCGGACGAGTGCTGTGCATCGGCGGCATCCGCTCACAAATACACGACGTGATGGCGGCCGCGATCTTTGCCAATCTGTTCCGCCAGATCGAGCCGCTTCACTTTCATCGACGCGGTGCGCGGAAAATCGCGATCCCAAACCAGATATCCGCTGATGCGCTTGTAATTGATCAGGCGGCGATTCCGCGCATCAATTTCAGCGGACACTTCCGATCCGAGCCGCTGGCTTAATTCCGGAACTGCCGGCAATTCGGCTGAGTCGGTGGCTGGAGCGGTGGAAGCTTCCGGCGTGGGCGTCGCCGAATCGGCATGGGCCACGAGAATGAGTTGCTCCCCCAGCATGGTTCGTTCGGGCCACAGATAATTCGCGGCGAAAACGCAAAATTCCTTTACCTTGATTCCTTCGAAGGCCGCTTCGATGTCCTCGGGGTAAACGTTTTTGCCCTCCTCGGTGACGATCATATTTTTCTTGCGGCCCAGCAGTTGCAGATGGCCCGATTTGTCGATGCGTCCCAGATCGCCGGTGCGCAGCCAGCCATCGACGATGGTTTCGGCGGTCATTTCCGGGTCGTCGAGATAGTGCGACATCACCGTGTTGCCGCGCACGGCCACTTCGCCGACGCCCTCGGCGTCCGGTTCGAGAATATTCACTTCAATTCCTTGAAGCGGCTTGCCGACGGTGTCAGCGCGGAACGGTTGCAGATCGTTGAGCGTGATTACCGTGCCGGCTTCCGTGCAGCCATATCCGTTGCCAACCGGAATTCCAAGATCGTAGAAGAATTGCAGCGTCGATGGCTCCGTGAAAGCGCCGCCGACGAACAGGGCTTGCAGTTCTCCGCCGAATCCCTGATGCACCTGCTTGAGCAGCCTGCGGCTCAGCTTTAGTTTCGGACGGCGGCGCGTGAACGCGCGATTGATGCCGATCATCATGCGCAGCGCGCGGCGCCGGCCGCGAGGCAGCTCGTCAAACCGCTGCCGCAGCCCGCGTTCCAGCACTTTCAGCAGCATCGGGACCACGGTCATATAGGTAATTTTGTAGCGCGTGAACGCCTCGCGAATGTATTCCGGACGCAGCGTGCGCAGGTGGACCACCGTCGCTCCGCAGGTGAACGGGCCTATGAAGCCGACCATGAAATCGATGGCATGGTTGGTGGGAAGAATGCTGAGGTAGCGCACGCCGGGCGCGAAGGGATAAAGCGCAGTCAGGGCGCTGCACTGCTCCAAATAATTCTCGTGCGTAAGGACGCAGCCCTTGGGACGGCCTCCGGTGCCCGATGAATAGACGATGCACGCCGCATCGCGGCGTTTGCGCGGGACGAAGATCGGCGGCCGGGAATCGTGGAAATTTTCCCAGCGCTTGGCTCCCGCAAGATCGGCGCCCGCCGGAGCTTCGGTGACCAGCACCAGCCGCGCGGCCAGAGAATTGAAATTATCGGCTTGCGTGATGGTGCGCCACAGATGGTACTCGACGATCAGAACTTCGGCCTTCGAGTGCGCCAGAAGCTGAAGCTGTTCGTGGGCAGTCAGCTTGTAATCGAGCGGGACCAGCACGCCCCCGGCGTAGAAGATGGCATACGCCGAAATCAGCCATTTCGACTGATTGGTCATGATGATTGCGGCGCGCGAGCCGCCCTGAAATCCGGCTTGTTGCAGGGCGCGAGAAAGCGGGAGCGCGGCCTGCTTGAACTGGCGATAAGTAACGCGCGCGTTCTCGCGGTCGCGGTCGGCCTCGATCAGGCAGATTTCGTCGGGCCAGCGGTCGATCGCGGCGCGCAGCGCTTCGCCCAGGCAGTTGTAATTGCGCAGATCGAGCATTAGAGATCGGCCACGGAGGTGGAGAGGTGCAGAGATATCTCAGTTAAACAGTGAACAGCCGTTCTCAGTGGCTCTTTGCCTCTATGGCTCATAACTGCCTCATAGGCGGGACTGGATGCGCTCGGCGAGCGTGCGGAAATCGGTCACGCCTTGCAGTTCGTAATCGGGCAGCTCGATGCGGAAATGCTGCTCGATACGCGTCAGCAGATCGAGCGCTTGCAGGCTGTTAATGCCGAGCTTTTTGAAGAAGTCGTCGCTGGGGGCCAGCTGCTCGCGCGGCACGTGAAAATGCGTGGCCGCGAGGCTTAAGATTTCTTCGGTCGTTTGGTCAAGTGTGTTCATAGTGTTTCGCCGGATCGCGAATGCGATTTTACTTCAGCCTCCAGCCAAGCGGAGCGCCGAAAGGATGATGCGCGTGCGCTCACGGCAAATAGGGCAGCGCGTCAGTGGATTCCACGAATTTCCGCAGCCCCGCTTCCACCGCCGGACGCGCGAAAAGCTCGCAGAAGATGTCGATTTCCCGGCGCAATTCCTCCTGCGGAATGGGCTTCACGAAGCGCTTGGCGGCGATGGCGGTTTCGCGGTCGAATTTGTTTACTTGCGCCGCGGTGGCGCGCGCCACGCGAAGAGCGTCGCCTTCACCGGCAACCTGGCTGACCAGCCCGACCGACTGCGCCTTGGCGGCGTTGATGCTGCGCCCCGTAAGCAGAAGATCGCGGACCACCGCATTCCCAAGATCGCGCTTGAGCCGCGGAATGCCGCCAAAGCCAGGAATCAATCCGAGACGCAATTCCGGAAAACAGAAACGCGCCATTTTGTCCGCGACGATCAGATCGCAGGTGAGCGCCAGCTCGAAGCCGCCACCAAACACCACGCCGTGAACGGCGGCGATGATGGTGAACGGAGCGGCGTCCAGCGCGTTCATCACTTTGTGAATGCGTTCGAGAAATGCGCGAACTTCTTGCAGGCGCTGTGCGGGCGGCAACGCTGTCGAGCGGTTGTACAGCTCGCGCAAGTCGGCCCCGGCGCAGAAGCCTTCGGCGCGCGTGCTGGTGACGATCACCGAGCGCGCGTCTTTTTGTAAAGTATCGAGCGCGGCAATGAAGATTTCGAGCTCGGTCAGCGTGGCCGACCCGATTTCATTGCACGGCTCGCGATGCAACGCCAGCTCGACCGCCCCGTCCGCCGTGGTCCACGAAAGGGTCTTGCCGCGAAAGGATTTCATGCCGATTTTTTCCGGTAGAGCTGCTCGATTTCAGCGGCGAAGCGCGCAACGATCGCGTCGCGCTTGAGTTTGCCCATGGTGGTCAGCAGGCCGTTTTCCACGGTGAACGGCTCGGATACCACGTGGAAGGCGCGAATCTGTTTGTAGTGCGGCAGATCCATGTTGATCGCGTCCAGAGCGGATTGAATGTGAGCGGGGCTGAGTCCGTTGCCGCCATTCGCGGCGGCGTTTGAGCCGCCGGTCACGATCAGGGCGCTTAAGTAGCTCCGCTGGTTGCCGATGAGGACAACTTGCTGCGCGTCAGGTATGAGCGCGGACAATTCGTGTTCCAAAGGTTCGGGCGCGACGTTGTGCCCGGAATTCAGCACGAGCAGGTTTTTCAGCCGCCCGGTGATGCGCCAGTTACCATTCGCGTCTACTTCACCTTGGTCACCGGTGTGAAACCATCCACCCGCGAGCGCCTTGGCCGTCTCCGCGGGCCGCTGCCAATATCCGGGATAGACGTTCGGACCGCGCACCAAAATCTCTTCATTGTCGCCGGCCATCATTTCAATTCCAGGAACCGCTGGTCCCACGTGGCCAGGAACCGGATGTCCGGGCACGTCCATGGTGCAGATCGCGGTGGTTTCCGTGAGCCCATACACCTGCAGCACGGGAATGCCGAGCATCATAAAAAATAACTGTGTTTCGGGTGCTAGAGGCGCGGAGCCGCAAATTAGCGCTTTTAGATTCGGCCCGATGCTGGCGCGAATTGCCGGGAACATGATCGAGTTCGCCAGCCACATCGCCAGCGAGCCGGAGAAGTGGCGCTCACCGCGATGGCGTTTCGCGTAGGCGCGGAAAGCGCGCGAGTAAACTCCGGCTGCGAATCCGCCGCGCGCGCGAATCGATTCTTCTACCTTCCGCCGCACGCGCTCCAAGAATATCGGCACGTTGACGAAATAATGGGGCGCGGCGACTTTTAACTCATCGGAAAGCTTATTGAGGTCCGTCGAAAGCGTGAGGAGGGAATTGCGCGACAGGCTGGTGAGCAGCAACACTCGCGCGGCAGCGAAACAGAACGGCGCATACTGAAATACGCGCTCGGGCTCCTGGCGCGCGCCCATCAGCTGGTCGAGACGCGCATTGGTGCAGCCAAGCATGAAGGTGACGTTTCGCGCGGTGAGCACGACGCCCTTTGGCTCGCCGGATGTGCCGGAAGTGTAGACGATGGTCACCGCGCCATGATCGGCGTGGTGCACCGGAGGCGAAGCCCCAAGGCTGTTGCTTTCGCCGGCAAAAAGTTCGTCGAACAGCACCACAGGCGGCGCGGAGTTTCCCGCAGCTGCCACGTTCGCCGCGAACGTAGCATCGGCGCAGCAGGCCAGGGAAGGCGTCGCGTCGCGCAAAACGGAAGCGATTTCGCTCACAACCTGCCGAGGATCGAGCGGCACCACGATTACGCCTTCACTCATCAGCGCCAAATCCAGCGCCACCCAGCGAATGCTGTTCGGCGCGTACAGCGCGCAGCGATCGCCTGGACGTAAACCGCGCGCACGAACAAATGCTCTCGCTTGGGCGACCATCGCAAGCAATTCGGCGCCAGTGACGGAGACGATCTGCGATCCATCGCACACTTCGGCGAGCACCGGCGCGGCCGAGTCGCGTTCGAGCCGCGCGAAAATTTGTTCCAGGAAAGTCATGCGACCAGCGCCCCGCTATGCTCTTCGAGCAGCTTGGAAAGCAACGGGCTAAGCGGCGGCAAATATTCTTCCCAGCCGAGCACGCCGCTGCGCACCGGAAACTCCGGATACCGCCGCGCCACGTGCTCTTCAAAATACACGCCCATCCGCGCCATCAGGCGCAAATTGACGGCGACAACTTGGGCCATCGATTCACGAATGGCGTCCGATTCGGCGTCGAGCGCGCGAAGCGCCGCCACGATTCTATTGGCGAGGTCTGGCTCGTCAACGTTCATCAGCAAATGGTCGTGGCCGCGCTGGTGCATCAGATTGCGAATCCGCTCATCCATGGTGACCCCGGCGGACGGCACGCCCGCGGGCATGGAGGTGACGATGGCGTGGAAGCGCGACGAAAGCACGCGATGGCACGCGCGCAAAATGCTGACGAGCTCGTACATGTTGTAGGTATCCGCCGCGAATACCGGTGCGCCGCCGAGTTTCGCGGCCACGCGCTCGCAGGAGTCGCGATCGAGCTTTTCCATGGCGATCATCACCGGAAACACGGAGCGGTCGCGCCGGTACTGCGCCACGCCTTCGGCCATCGCGGTCAGGTATTTTTCGTACGCCGCGTCTACGCCGCGTCCAGCGCGATGAAAATAAATTGTGCGGTAGTAGCTTTTTTTGTAGGCGCCCGCCACCGCGTGCGCGAACCACTTTCCGAGCGACGGTTTCACCGGCCACCAAAATGGGTTGATGGCGCAGACGGCGAGTACCGGAGTTTTACCGTCCCATCCGGCATCGCGCAACGCCTTTTGTCCGTACTCCGGCCCGAGCGGTTCAAACGTCCACGCTGTATCGGCGCCCAGTTCGGTGGAAATTCCCAGCTTTCCGAGCACGTCCTGCGATTCCGGGTTGCGCGTGATCACCAGCGATTCGCGGCAGTACCGCCGGCACATTTTCTGCAGCAGCGGGTCCATCGCGCCGGCCTCGCCGCCGTACGCCACGCTGAGCTTGTTTTGCGCCGAAGCGATGCCGAGCGCGCCAATCATCATGGCCGTGAGCGCGCTGGCAAATTTGCTCTTGAACATCGAACCTTCGCAGGCAATCACTCCGTGATGCTTGCGCACCTCGGAATGCAGGAACGGAGGGAAAACGTCCGGCAGATGCACCTGCTGCGCGCCGCCAAAATATCCGCGCGTGAGATTGAAATCCTGGGACATGACCGCAAACTCAACATTGTCCGCGCCCAGAATCCGCCGCACTTGGCGGGTGATTTCTTCCACACGAACGTCCGAACCGGTGTTGCGCGTGCCGTTGTAGCCGGCGAAAAGCAGCCGCAGTTTTTTTCCCGGCTTCCAGCTTTCGCCCGCGCCGAGCATCCACTCGATTTTATTCAGTTCGATCAGGCCGCTCACCCACGCCTCGATCACCGAGTCCATGTCCATCATCGGCCTGGCTCCCGCGCGGCGGCCGCTGCTGCAGCCGTCGATGACATGCCGTCCGCGGCGCCGCTCCATTCCCGGTAGTCGTAGGTGAAATTATGTTCGCGGCTGTAGCGCAGCAGCGGGAAGCAATATTGCGAGAATGGCGCGGGTTTTCGTCCCATTTCAGCGATCACGCGGCGGTTGTCGAACACCGTATTCCACACCAGATAGGGCAGGAACACTTTCATGAGCGTGGCCAGGCCGCCGATTTTTCCGGCGCGCCCAGACAATGCTCGGATCACTTTTTCCGAAGTTCCCTCGAGACTCGGCGCAAACACCGGCCCGCGCTTGCCCTGCGATTTGGCCAGCGCGTCGGTCAACTGCACGAAAGTTTCGGAATCCGTGCCCGACGACAGATGATAAATTTCGTGCGCCGGATTTTCCTTCATGTGAATCGCAGCGATCGAATCCGCCACGTAATCCACCGGCACGATATCCAGACGCGCGTTGGGCTGAAAGGGAAGCGCCGGCAAGCCCGCGAGAAATACGAACGCGCGCACCATCTCGAACTGATTCGTTTCCGGACGCCGGCTATCGCCCAGCACGATGCTGGGGCGAAAAATCGTCCGCTGAACGTCGGGAAGCAACTGCCGAACCATGTGCTCGGAAAATTTCTTGGTGCGCGCGTATGGATCGTAATCGGAGCGCGACCAGTCGATCGACGAATCTTCCTCCACCACCTCATCGGACCGCTGCCCGGCCACGGCCACCGTGCTCACGTGGCTGAAGCGCCGCAGGCCGTGGTCGTCCCGCGCGCGCTGCGCCAGCTGAATCATTTCCAGCGTGCCGCGCAGATTCACATTCAAGCAGCTTTTTTCGGACTTGCGGTTGAGCGAAGCCGCGCAATGGATCACTGAATCTGTGGAGCTCGCCAGGTCGCGATAGCCGGCTTCATCGAGGCCAAAGCGCTGCTCGGTGATGTCTCCGCGAAACACGCGAATGCGGGTATGAAGAAATTCCTCGAAACGCGCCGGCTCGAGATGCAATTGCAGCCCGCGCCACAGCCGCGCATTCGCTTCCTGCGCGTCGCGCGCGCGCACCAGCAGATTCAGCTGCGCGGAGGAGTCCGCGAGCAGATTCGCAGCAACATGCGCGCCGATGTAGCCGGTGCACCCGGTCAGGAATATAGCCACGGTTCTTCGGAGATCGTTTCTGCTATCAGGGCGCCGCTGCCGGAGCGGAATTCGCCGTGCCCGCCGCGCTCGGCTCGGCACACGCGATAAGCCGCACGTCGCGCTGCGCCACTTTTTCCGGTGCGCGTCCCTCGATCAGAGGATAGCACCACTTGCGCAGCGCCGGAATGTGCACGTTGATCCAGTAATCCCACCAATCAATCGCGCGCGGATCGTAGCCGAACGTATCGCGCTCTTCCGGCGGCAGTGCGGCATCGAGTCTTTCGATATTTGCGGCCTCGAAGACGTGATTGTTGTGCAAAATGAAGGGCTCGAAAAGCGTCACCAGCTTGATTACTTTTTCGAGCTCGCGTTCCTGGCGCGCCAGCGGCGAACGTAGGAAGGGAATTGGCTCCAGGCTGCGGTTGATGATCTGTATCAACATCTTCTGCGCCGGCGCCGAAAGCTTTTGGTATCGCGCCTTGGAAACCGGAATCGCGTCGAATTTCAATCGCAGGCGGTGCTGCAGGTCGTTCTGCGCGCGATAAAATTTCCGGTGCCCCAGGCCGGTAAGTTCGATCGAGCGCCGCATATCGCAAGGATTCACCACGGAAGTTGCCAGCTGATACATTTCCTGATGGCGCCGTTCGACCAGCGCCGCGACGATCAGCGTCATCCCGCGCGTAACCAGATCGACGGGAATCAAGTCGAGGCACTTGCTCTTGTTGGTCGGCAGCTGCCGGAAAAACGTCCCCAGCAGGTAGGAAAGCGACGCCGAAGTATTGACGCCCTCATTCCATCCCACAAACGGCTGCCTCACCGACGATTCCACGATCGACGGGCGCACCACGGCAATTGCCGCGCCCGGATTCGCGTCCAGATAATCGCGGATCAGCGATTCGGAAATGCTTTTCGTCAGCGTGTAGGTGTTGGGCCAGCCCAGATCGTTGGCGCGCCGCGTTCCGGCCTCCACCAGCGCGCGGCGAAGCCAGCGCACCCGATTTTTGCGCAGCTGATTGTCGAGGGCCGCGCCCTTCAAATCCTTGGCGGTGTGCTCGCGTTCCAGCGCTTCGCGGCGTATTTCTTCCTTGCCCTCCGCGGATTCGGCGCGCGCTTCCGTCTGGCGCACCAGTTCCTCGAGATAGAGGCGCTCTTTTTCCGCGTCGAAATCCGCGATGCCGCGCGGGCAATAGTTGCGCGCCAGCGACTCCAGGATGCGTCCGTCCTGTTGGCCAACCACGTAGCAGGTGGAAAGATGCAGCAGCGCCGCGTGATGGCAGGCGCGCAGGAAATTCAGCAGGTGGACGATCGCGTCCACATTGGACGCCAGCGCATCCCGCAGGTCCGGGTTGAAATCGGTGAGTCCCGAGCTGTTGATGATCACGTCGACGCTGCGCGCCACCCGCCCCGCCGTTTCCGCATCCAGTCCCAGCCATTCCTGGGTCGCGTCTCCGGCAACCACTTCCACTTTCTGGCGCAGAAACTCGCTTAGCTCGTCGCCGTGCTGCTCGGCCAGCGGATCGAACACTGGCGATTCGCGAACGATTCGTTCGAAGCGTTCGAGCGCCGTGGCCGAGCGATGTCCGCGGATCAGCAGCGTCACGCGTCCGACTTCCGGAACATCGTGCAGCAGATTCGCCAGCCAGACCTTGCCGATAAAGCCGGTCGCCCCGATCAGCAGAATATGCTTGCCGCGCAGCGCGCGACGCACCGAAAGCGGACCGGTTTTTTCGCGCTCGTCGAAGCGCACCACGGGAACCTGCGGATTTGGCGCCGGCCGCTTCGCGGGGCGTATCGCTTCGTCCAGCGCTTCCGGATGTTTGCCGAAGCCGAGGTCGCGAATAAGCTGTTGGCGCGATATGCGCCCGTCCGGTTGATTCGATCGCAGTTTCGCTAGAATTCCGCGCGGGCGGATCACCGGGCTCACCAGCCGGCCCGTAGCCATTCCGCTGCGAAATTCCAGGCGGTTGGAAACGATGCGGCCCACGCCCAAATAATCCGCCAGCGGACGCATGGTGTGCTCCAGGCCCTGGCTGACCAGCACCACATCTTCGCCGGCGGCTAGCGCCTCGCGCAGCATCGCCACGCCCTGCTTTTTCAGGCGTGGCTGCAGAAAGTATTCAAAGAATTCCTCGCCGAGCAGGTCCAGCCGGTCGCGGCTTTCTCCCCGCAATACGGTGTGCATCAGCCGGGTGGCCATCACGCGATGGGTCGAGTACAGGAACGGGCGGGCAATCGCCAGCACGCCCATCGCCCCTCGGCGCGTCCAGCGTTCCAGGAAGGATTGCGCGTTCCAGGTGAAAAATGCCACTGGGCGGACCGCGGTTAAGTCCAGCAAACTGCCCTCGACGCGCCAGAAAACCGGCTCGCGAGGTGCCGAAGGCCTGCCGTTTCCGCGTACCGCCGCGTGCGAATTCGAATTGTGGCTCGGGAACGAGGACATGAATGTGATCGAACTACATAGAAACGATGGCGAAATTAACACGCTTAGCTCGCCGCAAGCAAGCTGCGTGCCCGAATAGTACCCGCCCGTACTGCAACTGATTAGGCGGCATTTGTGCGGTCAAGTCCGGTCCAGATTCTCCTATTATAGCTGCAAACGGCCACGGGTGTTGCTGTGCCGGATCGATGCGCACTGTTTCCCTTGGTGGCGGGGGCAATTTCATGTTGACATACCAGCCCACTACATGTATATACATCTAGCATGGATCAAGCTCAGACCGGCGCGCAATTCCAAGCATCTCTGCCCGTACTGCCGTGCACCTGCGCGAACCTTCGCCGCGCTGCTCGTGCGGTCTCCCGGCTCTACAGCGGTTATCTGCAGCCTCACAGCATCGAAATTACTCAGCTCACGCTGCTGATGACTCTCGATCGAGTCGGCGAAGTTTCGCAGGGCAACTTGGGCAAGCTTCTGGCTCTCGACTCGACGACGCTCACGCGCGTGCTAAAGCCGTTGCGGAAGCGCGGCTGGATCCAGGAGAAAGCAGGGAACGACAGGCGTTTCCGCATCATCCGCTTAACACCGAGCGGGCAGGCCAAATACCAGCAGTGCTTGCCGCACTGGAAGCGCGCACAGGACCGGCTGCGAGCCAGGCTGGGCGATGAGACCGCGGAACAACTCAGTACTCTGTTGGCGCAGGTGACAGCCATGGCTGCGGAGGGCTAAATTTTTTAACGCTCATATAGATGTATGTACATGTACAGATTGGGTAAGGAAATTCGAGTGAGGTGCCGCCCATACGGCAGCATCCGAGGAGGCGACCGATGGACGTCCGAGCGATTTTTGGAGTGGGCGTGCTGATGAGCTTTGTGAGTTCTGCGGTGCTTGCCAAGCTCTACGTGTGGCCCTGGCTACGGGCCAAAGATCGGCGCGAGGCGCTGGTTCCGCTAGTGGCGCCCCATATGATTCTCCGGTTTATTGGACTGAGCTTTCTAGTCCCGGGCGTCGTTTCGCCGGCGCTTCCCGCCAGTTTCGCCGTTCCTGCCGCGTACGGCGATTTTGCCGCGGGAGTGCTGGCGGTCATAGGCACGGTGGCTTTGGCCAGACGCGCATCCTGGGCGGTTGCATCGGTGTGGGTATTCAACATTTGGGGCGCGGCCGATCTGCTGCTCGCCTTTTATGAAGCAGCTCATGCGGGAATGGGAATTCATCCGGGAATGTTCGGAGCGGCATTCTACATTCCGACCGCGATCGTTCCGCCGCTGCTCGTCAGTCACATTCTTGTCTTCGGGGTGCTCGTTCGACAGCCCACCTGGCGCGCCGTCGAATCTGGAGCACGGAACCGAGCTTCGGTGATTGGCTGATTCGGCCTGATGTTCGCCGCTGCCGCCGTCCGCTGCCCGAAGTGGCCGCGGAATGCCGCCGACAAGCATCGATTATCGGACGCGCGTGCCGCGGTCGGTCTCGGTAAACGTGTGCGGCTTGCCCGACAGCACGTCGATTTCTTCCTGGACGATGCCTCTCGGCCATAGAACTCGCAGCACATCCACGCCAGCATCCTGGCCGAGTCCGATGGTCAGACGCGTCGGCCCTTGGCTCATATACCCGGCCCCGCCTGTTAACTGGAATGTTTGCCGCCGTGCGCCGGAAAAAGTCTCGATCGTGGCGCCGATGCCGCTTCGATTGTCCCGCGTGCCGGTCAGGGACAGGAGCAGGACGTTGTTCTTGTCGCTGCCAACGCCTTTCAGCAGCACCGGCGGCCCGCCGTTTTGCGTGATCAGCAGATAGGTTGAGCCGTCGCCGCCAGTAAAAGGAACCACGCTGCACGGGTTGTGCAGCTGAATTTTGTCGAGGCCAGTTTCGTGCGTCACGTCGCGAAAGCCTGCGAAGCCTCCATGCCCGTCGCCGCCCATATTGCGCAGCAACGCGATTCGGCCTTCGCCCGAGAACGTTTCACCGACGGCCGCCAGATCGACCCATCCGTCGTGATCGTAATCGACAGCCGCCAATCCCCAGCCGCGCATCCACTCAGGACCAGGCAGCCGCACGCGCTCGAACGACTTGCCATCGACATTGCGCCACACGCTCAGTCCAGGAGACGACCAGTGCGTGAACGCCAGATCCATCCATCCGTCGTGATCGAAGTCCAGCGCCGCTACGCCCGCGGTCGGCCCCGGCATCTGGCTGGCCCAAGGCTTCATCGCGCGAAACGCGCCTTCGCGCTGGTTCATGTAGACAGTTGGCTCTCGATTCCACCCGGTCACCACGAAATCGACCGCGCCATCGCTATTCAGGTCGCAGCCGAGCACGCTGGCAGAAGGTGCCGTGCCGCCAAGTCCTAGCTGTTTCGTTGCATCCGTAAACGCGCCACGCTCGCTGCCGCGCCACAAAATATTTCCCGGCGCGACGGCATCCGCCGGAAACAAGAAGGGCTGTGAAGGATTGCGGAGAGGGAAATTATCGAATCGCGCGGCGTAGAGATCTAGATTCCCGTCGTCGTTGTAATCGGCGAACGCCAGGCTCATCACCAGACCGCGCGCGTCGAGTCCCGCGGATTGGGTCACGTCTGTGAAGGTGCCGTCGCCATCGTTGTGAAATAGTTCGACGCCATCCGCCGAGCTAACCGCCAGATCGGCGTAGCCGTCGTTATCGTAATCGCCGGTCGCGCAGCCAAGTGCGCCCTGAATCTGCAGGTTGGCAGATTTAGTGACGTTTACAAAACGTCCGTGCCCGTCATTTCGATATAGCGCGGCGTGACCGCTGCCATCCGCATCAGCAAGAAAAATATCCGGCTGGCCGTCATTGTTGTAATCGAATACGCACGCGCCGCTCCCGGCGAACTTCGCCAGCGTGTCCGGGGCAGGCCGTCGCCCGGCGCGCGCGGCTTCGGCCAATTTTATCGCTCGCTCAGCTCGGCTTCCGTGCGCCGCCGGCCGCGCGATAAAGGCAGCGGACGTAGCTGCCCGCCACGGCAGCCCCGATGCTTCTGTCACATCTACAAAGTGGACAGGTGTTGCAGCCGGTGCAGGCTCCATTGGCGTGCGCATTTGTTGCGCCAGCGAATATTTTCCTTGTTCGCCGTACGCCGTGCTCGCCGGCCTGCCGAGACCGGTTTCAGTCAGGTGCTCGGCTCGATTCAAATGCTGGAGCGCTCCGTCAATATCGCCTGTGTGGCCTTCGGCCTGCGCCAGGCCAAATTCCGCAGGCAAATTGAATGGATCGAGATGGATCGCATTGCTGAACGACGAAATCGCGGCCGGATACTCTTTCGCTTGCAGGTAGAGCGCGCCGATCAGGTATTGCGTTGCGGCGTCATTCGAATCGATGGACGCTGCTTTCTGAAAATCCTGCAAGGCAATGCCGCCGTTGCCGGCCGCTTGTTCAACCAACCCCAGATTGTACCAGGCGCGAGCATTCTGCGGGTCGCGCTGCGCGGACTTCGCCAAAATACTGTGGGCGTCATTCAGCCGCGCCATGTACAGCAGCGCGATGCCCATGTTCAGGCAGCCGGTGTCCGAAGCCGGGTTCATCACGCAGGCGGTTTGAAAGCGGCCAAGCGCTTGCGTGAACTCGTGCCGGTCCATCAACGCCATGCCGACATTATTTGCGCGAAGAGCGCCAGTAAAGATGTTTGCGGTCGACGTTTGAGCGGGCGCAGCGGGTTTTTCAACTCGTCGAACACTTTTACGGGGCGCCGGATGTATTCGATGCTGCGCCGCTGCGGCGATTCCCGCGCCGCAGATGAGCCCCACGCACGCGATCTTGAGAAGGTACTCGCGTCCGCACATGCCTACGTGCCGTGCTCCGCGTGCAGCCGCGTATGAACTACTTGCAGGATATTGTCGCGTCCGATCATGCCCACGATGTGCCCGTCGGAAACAACCGGCATTTGGTTGATGTCCGCCGTTTGCATCCGCTGCAAAACCTGCAGGACAGGTTCGCCGGGCGCGGCCGCTTGCACTTTCCCCATCGGCACCATCACCGCCTGCACCGATGTGTTCGCCCATTCTTCCCGCGGCACGTGGCGTGCCGACTGCAGCGAGATTAATCCTGCTGGATAATCGCCGCCCACCACGATGTGAGAGCGCCGCCCAGTTCGCAGCACCTCGTGAATGTAGTCGTCAATCGACACGTCTCGCGGCACCGTCGGAACATCGCGCGCCATCACGTCGTCGGTGCGCAGCCCGGCCAGCGAGTCCTTCAGCGCCACTTGGACATACGATTCCTTGGCCGCTTCCAGCAGGAACCATCCAATGAACGCAATCCAAAGCCCGTTGAACCAGTTGCCCTCCAGCGCCAGCCAGATACCTCCGAAAATCATCAGGTAGGCGATGAACCGGCCGGAAATTGACGCAACCTTCGATGCCTTTCGGTAATCCTTGGTGATGCCCCAGACGATCCCGCGCAGCACGCGTCCGCCGTCGAGCGGGAATCCGGGGACCAAATTGAAGACTGCGAGAATCAGGTTAATTTCGAAGAGCCAAAACGCCATCGCCGATATGAATTCACCGAAATGCGCGTAACGCCAAATCACATAAAACACGCCCGCCAAAAAGAAGCTGGAAACCGGCCCGGCAATGGCCATATTGAATTCCTGGCCCGGACTCGGCGGCTCGCGCTCGATGGCCGAAAGCCCGCCGAACACAAATAACGTGATCGATTTCACCGGCAATTTGTAGTGCAGCGCGACAATGCTATGGCTCACTTCGTGGAAAATTACCGAGGCAAAGAAAAGCAGGCTGGTTGCGATTCCGAGGGCCCAGCGTTCCTCCGGCGACCAGTGCGGATGCTGGGCGGTGAACTGCAGCCCGAGCATCAGCGTAATCAGAGCAAAAATGATGAACCAGCTGGGGTGCAGGTAAATAGGAATGCCAAATATGTGCCCGATCTGAACGCCCGGGCCTTTTTGTGCGTGCGGCTGTGGCTGCGGCTCGGCCATGTGTCTCTCTGCGCTGATTTTAGCAGACGATTTGCGCCGCGTCTCATTTTCCACGCCGTGTTCGCCCGCCCACGCTGATACCGCGCGCGGCTCCTCTAAGTGCTTTCGCTGCCGCTCGCCAAGAGTGGCTCTCCCATTGCAATCCGTCTCCGCATAGTGAGCGCGCAGATGAGGGCGAAGCGCTTTCACCGACCGTGGCCCAGCCCACGGTCCCATCGCGCCGAATTCGCGCGGTGAACGACGAGCCAAGGTCCCGAGCGTGCCGCTTTTGCGCGGTGGAATGAAAACGAGTTCGGCGCATTGCCGGAGGATGGCTATGAACGGATTCATCGCATTCACGGAAGTAACGGGCGCGATTCTCGCCTCGCTGGGGATAGCGCTGGCAATCGAGTGGTTCGGATTAAATAGCCTGATGCGCCTGTTGCCCGCTGGGCGCCGCGAATCGACGCCCGGCGACCGCTCGTAGCTTTTTCGCCAGCCTCGGATCTCACATGGTTTCGCGTCGGCTGCGGAACCGAAAAGATTCCCGAGCCATCGGAGTTGTTCCCAAACCGGGCGGGGGAGGGGCCAACGCGGATCGGCTCAGGGATGATCGCCGGCAAAAACCCTTGCTGGCGGCTTCGTCCCGCGCCTTGTGGGAGATGCATCGCCACCGCCGCGGCGAGCGTGCTCCTCAACTGGACGCGGGGCGAAGCCGCCCCGCCGGCGCGTCGAAATACGCCTCGCCCTTTCCTTCGCGGCGTTTACCTTCGCGAAGCTTCTGGCGCGTTCTGCCGCAGCGAGCCGAAATGCGTGTGCTAACATCGCCCAAGTCCGGCGAACTGTTTTCGCCGGTGGAAGCGATGCGGCAGCCCCTTCGAAATTTCTCGGTTCTATCGCGCGCGATTCTGCTTGTCCTCTGCGTCGCGCTTGCTGCTGAATCAGCGCGTGCCCAATCTGGTTCGCAGCCGCCCGTTCCCTGGAGTGACGCCGCGCATGCGCTGGCCGAAAAAATCGTCGACACGGTAACCACCGCTCACACGCTTTCGATCGCCAGCGTCACTGATATTTCCGCGGGAGCTCCGGTCGATCTTTCCTGGCTCCGCCAGGCCGTTCAAGCTGAAATCACTTCCGAAGGCGGGCGCCTGATTCAATCTGTGTTTGGTTCCACGTCAGCCGCCCCGGCCGACGCGGAAGTCGCCATCGCCGTCTCGCACAACGTCGATGCCTACTTGCTCGTTGCCGAAATCGATCTGGCCGGCAACAAGCAGATCGTCGTCGCTCCCGTAGCTGCCGCGCCCATCTTGCCGGGCCCTCCCGGCGCACAGCCTGTGCTGCAGCGAAAAATCGTATGGCAGCAGAGCGATCCCATTCTCGATTTCGCCGAAGCCTCGCCGGATTCGACTCACACGCTCTGGTACATCCTCGAACCGAATCGCCTGTCCGCCTATGAATTTGAAGGCGCGTCGCAGATTCTCCATACCGACGAGCCATTCTCGCGCCTCTACACCAGCCGCGATTCCCGCGGCCGCCTGGCGCTGATCGATCCCACGCACGTCACCGCGTGGGTCGCGGCTGTGCAATGCCAAGGCACGTGGAATCCCGGATTTTCGTTGAACTGCTCGCCCAACGTCGGCCAGCAGTGGCCGATGGGCACGGTGAACTGGACCTACGATCCAAGCCACGATTATTTCAACGGTGCTGTCACCCTGTCAGCGGGAGTGGTCACCAAATATCCACCCTACTATTCGGCCGCGTTTCCTCCGGGCGCCAGCGGAGGCAGCACCTCGCGTTGGATCATCGCCGGGCTCAACGGCCAGGCTCTCCTTTTCACCGGTTCGGCCGACGCCTCGGCCGTGTTTTTCGGCTGGGGCAGTGACATTCTTTCGCTGAACTCGGCGTGTGGCCCCGCGTGGCAGGCGCTGGTCACCGGATCGGGCGATTGGACCGACCCCGATCGCGTTCAGCTCTATCAAATCGCCGATCGGCAAGCCACCGCCGTCGGCGAGCCCTTGCAATTTCCAGGCCCGATTTTGAGCCTGTGGCCTTCGCCGGACAACCAGTCCGCACGCGTGGTATTTCGAAATCTTCAAACGGGGATGTATGAAGCGTCGCTTATATCTGTCTCTTGCAGCAATTAGTTTGTTGCTCGTCGTCGCCGTTCGCGCGCGCACCGCGCGCCGTCCGGCGTACGGCGGCATGCTGCAGATGGAAATCGGAGCGGCGGTAAATTCGCTTGATCCCGCCGTTGGTTCGGCGAACGCTCAGGTAGCCGAAGCAAAAGCCGAAATCGATAGCCTCATCTACGAACACCGCAATCCCGACGGCACGTTCGCCGGAATGTCGGGCTCGGGTCCATTCCATATTTCAGGCTGGGATCCCGGAAAGCACGCCATCCTCGCCGCCAATGACGATTATCCCGGCGGACGCCCGTTCATCGATTCCATCGACATTCAGATGGGCCGCTCCGTGCGCGACCGCTTGCTTGATTTGCAGGTAAACAACGCCGACCTCGCCGAGATTCCCGCCGAGCAAGCCCGCCAGGCGGCCATCGACGGTGTGCGCGTCAGCGCTTCGCGTCCCGATCGCTTGCTGGCCCTCATCTTTCTGGCCGGGCGTTCCGGCACGCAAGATCAGCGCCTGCGCCAGGCGCTTTCCGAATCGATCGATCGCTCTGCTATCGTCAATTTTATACTGCAAAAAGAGGGCGAACCCGCGGGAAGCCTGCTGCCGCAATGGTCCAATGGCACCGCCTATCTTTTCTCCACCGCCGCCGACCCTGTTGCCGCAAAGGCTCTGGTCGCGCAAATCGGTAGTTCTCCCGCATTCGTGTTGGGATATGATTCCGGCGATCCGTTCGAAGAAAGCGTCGCGGAGCGAATCGCCGTCAACGCGCACGCAGCCGGTCTGGCGGTCAACGTGCAATCGCTTCCGGCGGGAAGTTCCGCTGGCGGCTCAGGATTGCCCGACGCTCGCCTGATTCGCCTGGCGATGCCGTCGCCGCAGCCCCAAGCTTCGCTGCAAAGTTTTCTGGCGACGATCGTCCCCATGGCGGGGCTCGATTCGGTTCAGTTGCCCGATCCAGCCTCCCCGGATCGGATTTATGCCGCCGAGCGGAAGGTGCTCGACGATTATCGCGTGGTGCCGCTGGTCTGGTACCCGCAAGTCTTTGGGCTCTCGGCGCGCTTAAGAGATTGGCAGTCGCCCGGTCCTGGAGAGGCTTTACCCCTGGCGGATGTATGGCTGGACGGGCCGGGCAACAATATATCTTTATCGGAAAAGGAAAGTCCGTGACGTTTCGCTCCAAGCTGTTTTGGATATTCACTCTCGCGCTGGTGGCGTCCGTTGCCCTCATCGCCGCGGGCGTTACCGTGGTTACGCGGCAGGCCTTCGAGACCACCTACTCGCAGCATACCGACGCGCTCGTCGCCCAATTCCAGCGCGAATTCGATCAGCGCAGGCAGGACGTTGCTCGCCGCGTGCAAGTGATCACCGACGACGAAAACACCGTTCGCATGGCCATCGCCTTGAGCCGTCCGCAGGCCGATGCTTCCGTCTACGTCCAGGACGCCACGGGTGTCGCCCAGTCGCACCAGCTCGATTTCCTCGATTTTCTAGGCAACGACGGCTCGATCATCTCGTCCGCTGAAAATCCGGAGCGCTTCGGGTACAAGCTCGACTGGGTTACGCAGCCGGAAGACTGGGCTTCTCTTGGCTCCTTCCTGATGAAGATCGACACGCAGAGTGGGCCCGCGCTCGGCCTGATGTCTGTCTCCACCGTGCGCGTGGGAACCGAAAACCTTTACATCGTTGGCGGCGAGCGTCTGGGAAAAAACTTCCTCGCGTCGCTCGTTTTGCCTGTGGGCATGCGCGCGCTGCTCTATCAGAATCTCGACCCCAGCTTCCAGACCATGGACTTGCTTGACCAGAACGGTCCGGTTCTCGAGGGCGACCGCTTCGCGCAATTCATCAATCGCGAACGCCAAGATCCGGCGCCGGAAATCTTCAAAATTGCTTCGGGAACCGATCTCGCGCGCACCGAAGAATTTCACGCCTCGCCGTTGCTGGGCCGCAACAAAGAGCTTCTCGGCGTGCTGCTGGTCGGAAACTCGCAGCAGGAAATGGTCGGCATCGAGCGCCGCATTCGCATGCTGGCCGAAAGCGTCGTCGCCATCGGTCTCCTGATCAGTCTGTTACTCAGTTGGTGGGGCGCCGCGAGGGTCACTCGCCCGGTGCGCAAACTCGCCGCCGTGGCACGCGAAGTTTCGGAAGGAAATTGGAATGCTCGCGTCGAAGAACGCGGCGGGGGCGAAATCGTGCAGCTCGCCCGCGCCTTCAATCAAATGACCCAACAGCTGACCGAGCAGCGTGAGCACTTGGTTCAAGCCGAGCGCGTTGCCGCTTGGCGCGAACTTGCTCGCCGCCTGGCTCACGAGCTGAAAAACCCGCTATTCCCGCTGCAGACCACCGTCGAAAATTTGCAGCGCGCCAAAAGCAAAAACCCGGAACAGTTTGAAGAAGTCTTTCGCGAATCCACCGCAATTCTGCTGGACGAAATCGACAACCTCGAAAAGATCATCGGCCGCTTTAGCGATTTTGCGCGCATGCCCCAGCCGGAGCTCGCGCCCGTGAATCTGAATGAAATCGTTCGCGGCGCCGTGAAACTTTTCGAGGCGCAATTCTGCGCCGTCGGACGTCCCCCCATCACTCCGGAATTTCACTTGGCGGAAGATTTGCCGCCTATCCAGGCCGACACAGCTTTGCTGCGTCGCGCGCTGGAAAACCTAATCCTGAATGCCATGGACGCGATGCCTGCGGGCGGCGTCCTGATGCTGCGCACCACGCGCGATAAAAACGAAGTCCATCTCGAAGTATCCGATACTGGCAGCGGTCTTACGCCCGAAGAATGCGAGCGCCTCTTCACGCCCTACTACACCACGAAAACGCACGGGACCGGGCTCGGCCTCGCCGTGGTGCAGTCGGTGATCAGTGACCACGGCGGACGCATCTCCGTTGAAAGCGAGAAGGGCATCGGCACTTCGTTCCACATCTATCTGCCCGTGAGGCCCGGCCTGCGCCCGGTCGCCGCTGCTCCGCCTCCGCCGCCCGAAGAACGCGAAGTGGTCGGCGCTCAAAAGGCGTAGCGCGTGCCACCTAAGGCTCACATCCTCGTCATCGACGACGACCCGAATACTCTCGCGTCGCTCGCTCGCGCATTTCGCCTGGCCGGCCACGAAGCCGCCGTTTGCGACAACGCCGCCCGCGCGCTCGATCTTGCCAAAGAGCAGCGCTTCGACCTGATTCTTTCGGACGTGGTCATGCCCGGAAAAGACGGCATCGCTCTGCTCGAGGACTTGAAAGCCGCGGGCGTCACGTCGCCGTCCGTGATGATGTCCGGCCAAGCTACCATCGAAATGGCCGTTCGCGCCACGCGTCTCGGCGCCATCGACTTCCTCGAAAAGCCGGTTGGAACCGACAAGCTTCTTCTCACCGTCGAAAACGCGCTGCGCATCTCGCGCCTCGAAGAAGAGAATCGCGATCTTCGCCGCCGCCTCGGCCGCCACGAAATCGTTTGGGCCAGCCCCGCCATGCGCGAAGTGATGGCGCAGATCGAGCAGGTCGCTGCCGCCGAAACACGCGTTTGCATTCGCGGCGAAACGGGCACCGGAAAAGAATTGGTCTCGCGCGCTCTGCATGAAAAAAGTCCTCGGCGCGCCGGACCGTTCGTCTCATTGAATTGCGCCGCGATACCCGCCGAGCTGATGGAATCGGAGCTATTTGGCCACGAAAAAGGCGCTTTCACCGGCGCCGCCGCGCGGCACATCGGAAAATTCGAACAGGCGCAGGGCGGCACACTCTTTCTCGATGAAATCGGCGACATGCCGCTAGCCATGCAGGCGAAACTGCTGCGCGTGCTGGAAGAGCGAGAAATCGAGCGCGTTGGCGGCGGCCATCCCATGCCCGTCGACGTGCGTGTGGTCGTCGCCACGCACCGCAACCTCGAAGAGCAAGTCCGCCAGGGAACTTTTCGCGAAGATCTGTATCACCGCGTGTTCGTTTTTCCCATCGTGCTGCCGCCGCTGCGCGACCGCCGCGAGGATATTCGCGCGCTTGCCGAGCATTTCGTCCGTCAACTCGCCGAGCAGAATAATTGGAAGCCGAAAACGTTTTCGCCGGAAGCTCTCGAAGCCCTGGAGCACTATTCCTGGCCGGGCAACATCCGCGAGCTGCGCAACGTGATCGAGCGCGTCATGCTTCTCGCGCCCGCAGGCGTAGTCGAGGCCGCTGTGGTCGAACGCGCTCTGCCGCAAATTCCCGCGTCGCCGGCATCAGCAACAGCGCTCGATGCCGGAACCGGTACGCTCGCCGAACGCGTCGAATCCTTCGAACGCGCCACCATCCTCGCCGAGCTCAAGCGCAACCGCAATCACATGACCAACACCGCCAAAGCTCTCGGCCTGGAGCGCAGCCATCTCTACAAAAAATGCCAGCAGCTCGGCATCGACCTCCGCTCCGTCCGCCAGCCCGAACCCGCCTGACCCGTCACGCCGCCGCTGCCTCTTTTTTCCTTCGTCGGTTGTGCACGAGCGTCTCCGCGAAGAGAAACACCACCGCGACTCCGATCACCCACCAAAGCAGCTTCAAATTCAGCGTAATCGCAAACACCGCAACCGCCCCGGTGAAGGCCCACATGAACGCCTCGCCGCGAAATGCCTGCCCCCATCGCGGTTTTGCTCCCGTTGCCGGAACGCGCGGCACGATCGACGGCCATAGCCTCGGCACCCGCCGGGCGAATTGGCGATACTGCTCGCCCTGCGACTTTTCCAATTCTTCATCTTCGCGGCCCGCCAGCCTCAAATACAGCAGCGTCATGGCGATCGCGATGAACACAAATCCGCTCCGGCTGGCCATCAGCGCGAATCCGATATTGGCCACCATGCTCCCGAAATAGAGCGGATGCCGCACGTGCCGGTACGGCCCATCCGCCACCAGTTCCGTGGAGTGCAGCTTCGCATCGTGTACCACACTCGACTGTAAGTACGCCGCGCCCCAAGTGCGCACCAGCGATCCGAAAGCGATCAGCAGCGCCGCGAAACCGGCCACCAGCTTTGCCACAGCAATCCGGTGCGGCGAATGCGGTCCCACGATCCACCGCGCGAACACCTCAATCGTGCTGGCGTGGTCCACGGCATAGAGCCAATACCCAATGGTGTAGATCAGCGCAATCAGCAGCGCCCGGTAGCGAAATTCGAATTCGGTGCCTTTCATGGCAGCTCCAGCCCGCGCGATGTGTTGCTCTGCACTTAGCTACGCACGCGCCGCATCAGAAATTTCGCGCAATCTCCGTCAGCGCCACCGGAAGCCGCCCTTCGCATCGCGTTACGTCCACCAGCCCGTACTCACGTGGAGTGCGGCGGCTCCCCGCCGTTTTTCCCGCGAGGCGGCGAAAAAAGTTTTCGCAGCACCCAGTGCGTGGGCCAATACACCACGAAAATCATGAAAAGGATGCTGACAGCCACATGCACCGGCGCCGGCCCGAACGGCCGGTTCACCACCGGCAGCCGGTACGCGAAATTGATATTCTGCGTCGCCGGCGTGAACCGCGCCGCCACAAACGCCACCGTCACAACTCCCGCTTGCAACTTCCATCCGCGCCGGTCGTATCCCAGGCGATGCACCGCCCACAGCAGCACCAACGGCAAAAAAACGTGATAGAGGCTCAGCAGCCTGATCCACAGCGGGTGGACCGGGTTGAAGAGGTACTCCGTTCCGCCGAACACGTGCCGCCCGAACGCAGCAGCCGAGATCGCGTCCACCGCCCACATCGCGTCCACGATTAGGGACGACACCGCCTGGCTCGAAATCAGCAGCGCGCTATTCGTCCACAGCCCGATGCACGTCACCATCACGGCGATGTCGCAAAGATAAGCGAAAGTCCGCGGGCCCCAAACGATCCAATATGTAACGAACCAGAAAAGCAGCCAGGCCAGCGCGCCCCAGCGCACCCAAGCGGCAAATCCCCGGCCCTCCGGGCGCACGCCTGGCGCGCTCGTCGCTTGCTCCGCGCGAATCTTTCCATCCGTCACTGGAGACTTCGCCATGCATTCAACCGCGCATCCCCGCGGCACCTGTTCTCGCGCAGAGCCGCGCCATCTCCGGTTATGCTAACGATACGATTCGATACGCGTGCAACTGCTTTGACTGGCGGCGGCTCTCGCCTCATGAGAAAATTGTACGCCATGAACCCCGTTCCCGCAGTTTCGGCGGCCTGTGGTGCGTGCGGAAGCGCCGCATTTCTTTCGTGGGCGTCCGTGGCGCCCGCTGCGCAGCTTTTCGGTCCGACGATTCGACGCACCGGCGATCCCTCGACCATGGCCATCACTTTCGACGACGGCCCCAATCCCGCGGTCACTCCCAGGCTGCTCGATCTGCTCGAAAAATATCAGGCTCGCGCCACATTCTTTTTGATTGGTCGCAACGTGCGCCTCTCCCCGGATCTGACCCGCGAAATCGCGGCGCGCGGCCACACTATCGGCAATCATACGGAGACGCATCCGTCGCTCACCTTCATGCGCCCGCGCCGCATCGCCGACGAGCTCGCCCGCTGCGACGAAGCCATCGAATCCGCCATCGGCAAACGCCCGCGCTGGATGCGCCCGCCGTTCGGTTTTCGCGGCCCGCAGCTCAATGGCGTTGTCCGCCGCGAATCCGTCGGCGTGGTGATGTGGTCCGTGCTGGCGTGGGACTGGAAGCCGCAGCCCGCGCAGCCGGTGATTCGCCGCCTGCGCCGCGCCAAGGGCGGCGACATCGTCCTGCTGCACGATGGCGATCATCGCGTCCTTGAAGGCGACCGCCAGCATTCCGTCGACGCTCTCGCCTACTGGCTGCCGCGTTGGCGCGATCGCGCCATCCGCTTCGTCAATCTCGACGAAGTTCGCGCCGCCGCGTAATCCCGCGCCGCGCATTTTCGCCCCGCTGGAGTTTTTACCCTTGAAATTCCGAGCGCCTCTCGCACCGTTTGTCATCCCGAACCGTTCGCGCCTTTCGCGGACGCGTGAGGGATCTGCTTTTGCGCTTTCGGGGCGCTCCATCCTTCGCGGGTTGTGCGACGCGGACGGATTTTGATTCTCGTTCTTTGAAATTGATCGTCCAACCGCTCGCTCTCTGTTCGCGTCTCGCATTTTCTGTTAATTTAATTCTCATGGACGACAAGCGCTTCTACGACGAAAAGCAAGAAACCAAGCAGATGACTCTCAACTGCCCGCATTGCCGGCAGGAGAATGCCTATCCCGTTCGCTGGATTGTTCGCACCAAAAAAGCGCAGGCGCCCGCCGGCGGAAATGTTGAAGACAAAAAGCAGTTCGAGAAGGCCCGCTCCTACATGGTCCGCGTCGACAACATGGTCGCCTGCCGCAACATCCGCTGCCGCAAGCGCTTCGACCTCACCGGCCAAACCGTCTTCCTGATTTAGCGTTTCCGTAGCGTGGACGCCTAGCCGCTTCTTTTGCTGTTCCGATTACCGAGCGTCTGTCGTACTGATTGATCCCGTTGTCATCCCGAACCGTCCGCGCCTTTTGCGGACGCGTGAGGGATCTGCTTTTCTCTTGTAGCGCCGGCGGCTCGCCGGCGTTTTCGCGTTCGCATTTTCGGGCACCGCATCCTTTGCGCCGTTGACGAAGAGTCCGGACTTCTCTTCGTTCCAATCTCTCCGTCTTTCCAAACAATTCCTTTGCAACTCCGCGCTCGCGCAGGTAGATTCTCTGCGGCTCGCACGCTGGGAAACAGGGAGACATCCGTGAAACCAATCTATTCAGCAATGGCAATCTTTCTTTTGGCAAGCGCCTCGATTTGCGCCGCGCCGGCATTTGCCCCGCCGGCGCTTGCCGCGCCCAACGCCGCCGTAGAACCGGCGGCAAAAAAACTCCCGGCGCATTGCGACAGCGCCTGCCTCATCAGCACGATGAACGCCTACGTCGCTGCCGTGCTGGCGCACGATCCCTTGCAAGTGCCGCTCGCGCCCAACGTCGAATTCGTCGAGAACACCAAGGTGCTGCATCCCGGCGAAGGCCTCTGGAAAACCGCTGACGGCGCGCCCACCCGCTTCCAAATCATGGTGCCCGATCCCGTTTCCGAGGAAGTCGGCTTCATGTGCGTGATGCGCGCCGATCACCAGCCGATCCAGGCGTCCTTCCGCCTGAAAATCCGCCATGGAGAAATCGTCGCCGCCGAACATCTGTGGGCAGTCAGCACGCCCTCGGAGTTGAAAAATCTCCAGACGCCGCGCGCCGCGTTCCTTGAAGAAGTTCCGCCCGCGGAACGCTCGCCGCGCGCCAAGATGATCGCCATCGCCTCCACCTACTACACCGCCGTCACCACCGCGGACGCCAACAACGCGCCCTTCGCCAGCGATTGCGTCCGCCGCGAGAATGGCATGCAGACCACCAGCAATCCGCTGCCGCCGAATCCCACGCCGCGCCAGGTGCTGGGCTCCTACGGCTGCGGCGCGCAGCTCAAGACTCACGTGATGGACTACATCAAGCGCATCGAGCCCCGCCGCGTGATGATCGCCGACCCGCAAACCGGTCTGGTGATGGGCTATTCGCAGTTCCGCCATCCCATGGTCGAGAAAACCGAAAAAATCGTCGGCGTTCCAGGCATTACTTCGCAGGCCATGAACTTCAAGCCCTTCGACAACGTTGCCGTCCACATCTTCAAAATTTCCGGCGGCAAAATCCACGAAATCGAAGCCCTCGGCCATTCCCAGATGCCCTACGATTGCCCCACCGGCTGGGAAAATTTCCCCGACCACGGCCGGTGAGAACCGTGACTCGTGAATGGTGACGTAGCGATTGGTGAGTCGTAATCGGTGAGTAACGACTGGCCAGTGGTAAGTAGCAGGTTTCGCAAGTCTCCGTGGTAGTGGGCTTAAACGTAGCGCCGGGTCTTTCGCTTCTTCTGCGTCTTGATGCCTTGTACCGGGAAGCCCGGCAGCCTTTGCCTCCCGGCGTTGGCTCGCGACCGAACGTTGTCATTTTGAGCGAAGCGAAGAATCCCTCTTGCCGGGCTCCGCATCCCTCGCGAACTCTGCGAAGGGTGCGGATTTTTCCCTTCGCCCTCGCACCGTGCGCCGCGCCGCATCCCAGCGCTTTTCTCTGGTAACGCCGGCGGCCCGCTGGCGCTTCGTGCTCTCGCGCAGCGCGCAGCGCATTAAACGCAGCCCGGCGCCGTGTTTCCAAGGCTGTCATCCCGACAGAGGCCGTAGTCTGGCCGACGAGGGATCCGCTTTCCTCCTGTCGCGCCGGCTTGCCCCGAGGCACCAACGGCGTCTCGCCGGCAGTTTGTCTTAGCAATCGCCTCACGAACGCGTGCGCTCTCGCAAGCGCCGAAAAGTATTACTTGGCTTCATGATCATTCGGATGTAAATAAATCGTAGTTTATGATTATTAAAAAACGCTTGAGGAGCGCGCATCCGCCGAGATGCCTGGGAAACGAGCCAAATGTCGAGGAAAGTTAGAAAGCTTCGGTCGTGTCTGATTGCTGTCGGCAAGCGGTTGTCGGCACGAGGGAGGCAGTCGATGAGATCGTCAATGGCTGGTTTGATTTGCGGGCTAGTGGTCCTGCTGTTTTCGTCGGTCGCATACGGACAAGCAATCACGGCCCGAATAAGCGTTCCGGGCCAAACGGACAAGTGACCCTGCACCATATCGAAGACGGAGTTTACTACCGGTCATCCGCTGGGGACACGCTCATTCACTACATGACGATGGACGGAGCCCCTACGGCGGGTGAGTTGGCTTGGGGTATTTTGCAGCAGAACGGTGTTAGGTATCAGTTGGATTATGCTTTACACCGAGCCTATGTCGTTTCACATCCCCAATTTACGCCGCCGGCCAATATCCGCATGTCGCGGGGAGTCGCGAGTTCAGTGGAAGGTATACCGTGCCTGCTTTTCCCAGTTTGCCAGGGGAACGCGGGGCAGGTGACTCGTATCGGAAGCTCTTGCTATTCGAAGACGTATCATCTCACCCTCAAAACCGATGTCACCCAGACGGGCCCGGATGGCCGGTCGGCACGCAACGTCATGGAGATGTACGCCATCCAGATCGGCCTGGAACCGGACCCGAGCGTATTTGATCTCCAGCATAACTTCACGATTTATAAGCCCGAGGCAGCAGGACCAGAGCCAACAAACCACAAGTGATTCACTAGAGCCGTGCCGCCCCGCGCCGCGTGTAGCCTATGGCTTATTTATAAGTTTTCTGCGCCTTGGGATTTGTGCACCCGGCGATCCCTACTGGGCCATCGAGGGGATCGTTGCGCACAACCGTTCCGCTCGCAGGCTTCCGCCGCCTGCAACTCAAGCCGCAACGAACGATGGCGGCGCAGTAACGGGCGAGGCGAGAATGTTCTGAACTAAAGGCAGACAGGAACGCGAGGGGGCACTTATCTAGGAGCCATTTGGTCGATGGCGACCTGCGAGGGAATATGACAGCCAATGGTCAAAATTCGTCGAGCCTGAGAGCATCGTCGGTAAGCATATTCGCTTACATTTCACTCATTTTGGGAATATTTCCGACGATGCTGGTCATCGCTCACCTTCCAAACGTAAGACGATGGGATCTCTTCCTAGTCGAAATTGTCAATGTGGCTGCGATCGTCGGCATTCTTCTGCAGCTGAACGTGGCGCTCCGGCGGCTCGGAGACGATCTCGTAGCTAATCCCAAAGTGAAGGCCCTTGCCTCATTGGTCGTCGGGGCGATCGGCGCATTGAATATGTGCATGGCATCCGCTCTCCTAATCGTCTTTCACTATTCGCCGCGGACATGATGTCGCGGGTGCTAGGTCCTAACCCACAGGTCCAGTTCTAGTCCTCTGTACTTCCGACCAGTAGAAACCTGTACCACCACTTCTGCTACCGTCAGTCTGGCGCCATGTTTACGGACGAACAGTTCGCGTGAGCTACGGCCGAAGCAAAGCGGTCGACGCATTTTCGCGTCCGCGCGCGCACCGACATGGGACCGCGGAGTTTTCTCCTGAGCGAAGCTGAAGGGAATCCCGCCGGCAGCCGGAGCGCCGCAGCCGCAGCGTCCATTTTAGAGGGGCAGAGCTTTGGCCGAGTGGATAGATTGCGCGCGAGAGGGCTGGTTCTCGTCAGGGCGCGGTTTCAACCGTGCCGTAAGCGACGCGCGATAGCTCGTCACCGCGCGCGCCGTTCCCCCCGCGCGAAGTATTCGCCTTCCACGAGTCACGGATCAAGAGTCACAGGTCACGTGGTAAAGGGCGGAACGGTCTATCGACCTCCCACACATGTAAGTCACAGAAAACAAACGCTCGCGCACATGCAAGGGCGGAACTTCCTGGTGCATTTTCTTTTTCTGTTTTCGACGCGTTTTCTAGCTGTCATCCGGCCATTTCTATCCGGGGTCCCCGAAACGCTCCGCGTTTTGGGCTGGTTACCCGGCACAGTCACTCGAGTAGAAACGCACCTAAGTCTCAGAAAACAATCAACCGCACATGTCTCTACCCGGCACGTCCCGGCGCATGGCTATTTTCAAATTTTGTTCGCGCGGGTAAGCGATGGCGACCTGAGCGCGAAGACCAAGCGCCGGCCAGCCGCCGGCGCTTCAGCAGAGAAGCGCTCGATATGCGGCGAGGGCCACGAGTTCCAATTCATGAGCCACGAATTACTGCTCACCACTCGCCGCAGGCGGCGATTTGCTTCTTCATGCAAGGAATGGGAGAATCGGCAGATGCACATCACTCGCAAGAATTTCTTTACGGCAACGGGTGTGGCTGTGGCGGCGCTACTCATGGGCGCGTTTGCCGTGGCTCGCCAAACATCCACGACGCAACACAAGCCGGTGGCGCACCACGCGGCCACGGCGACGCACAGCGCCGCGCTGAGCACGGATAAGCAGAAGCAAAGTTACGCGCTGGGAATGAACATCGCCCGCGGGCTGCAGCGCGACGAGGTCGACCTCGACCAGCCGGCGCTGATGCAGGGAATCAAAGACGAATTGAATGGAAAGGCGCAGCTCACTGACGAGCAGGCCGTCGCCGAACTGAAGCAACTCTCGGACGCCGTCGGCGCCAAGCAGCAACAAAAAGCGCAAGTAGCCGCGGAGGCGAACATGAAGGAAGGCGAGACATTTCTTGCCGCCAACAAGGCCAAGCCGGGAGTGGTGGTGCTGCCCAGCGGCCTGCAGTACAAAATCGAGAAGGAAGGCACGGGGCCCAAGCCCACGGCCGCCGATACGGTGGTGTGCAACTACCGCGGCACGTTCATTGATGGCAAGGAGTTCGACAGCTCGTACAAACGCGGCCAGCCGGCCACTTTCCCGGTGGGCGGCGTGATCAAGGGCTGGACCGAAGCGCTGCAACTCATGCCCGTGGGATCGAAGTGGCAGCTGTACATTCCTTCACAGCTGGCCTATGGGCCGCAGGGAGCGGGCGGAGTGATTGGTCCGAACGAGACGCTGGTTTTCGACGTGGAGTTGCTCTCCATCAAGGGCAAGTAGAGTAAGTGCTGGGGCCCAAAAAAGCAGGCGCATCCGGTGGATTGAGCGCACTGGGCGCATCGAGAGCATAGCGCGCATAAGTGAAGGTCGGCGCATTTTGACGCTCGATGCCGCGTCGCGTTTGCTAAAATGGGTCGCCCCGTGGGCGTGTAGCTCAGTTGGGAGAGCGCCTCGTTCGCAACGAGGAGGTCGGGGGTTCGAGCCCCCCCACGTCCACCAGATTTAAGCCTTCTGTAAAGCTGTCTGCCGCGAATATAACTTCCGTCCAGAGCGCGCTGGGTAGAATGCCGTAAGGTATCAAAATCCGCGCCGGCAAATATTTTTCAGCGTACATTGAAATCGTTATGGGGACTACCGGCCGCCAGCCCGGCACTCCTTCCCCTCGTCGCAACGCCGAGGGCGGCGCCAAGAGGTGCGTGCCTGAGCGCCGTTCAGCGATTCCTCTGCTTGCCGCGTGCGCTTTCCTGATGGTGCTTTTTGCCGCGCCGGTTTTCGGGCAGTCCGGGCAAGAGCAGCAGTGGCCCAGCGTCTTGCAGTCCCGGTATCCGCAGCAGTCCGACGGGCCGCAAGGGCAGCAGAGTTCGATGCCCGATGCCAACGTCGGCGATCCCACTCTTGCGCTTGCGTCGATGGAGGGCATGAGCGGCATGTTGCCGCTGATGCCGATCGACAACAGCCGCTTGATCGACGATGAGTCATGCCAGGGCTGGACGCAGGCGGCGGTAAACAGTCCTACGGTCAGCGTCGTGCGGCTTGCGATTCCCGGTAAGGCCAGACATCAATTTCAGGAAGCCTGCGGCGATTTTAAGGATCGCAGGTTAGGGAAGGCAGAGATTCACGCACGGAGCGCGGTGAAAATTTATCCGGAATACGCGGCGGCGTGGGTGCTGCTGGGCCAAGTCCTGGAGTCCGACCACAAGGACAACGAGGCGGTGAAAGCTTGCAGCCGGGGTTGGTCGGCGGACCCACGATATGCGGCGCCGTACATGTGCCTGGCGCAATTTGCGGCCAGGGTCAACGATTGGGACGCGGCCTACACGCTAGCCGACCATGCCTTGTCGCTCGATCCTGCGGCTGATCCGTACGCGTTTCTATACACCGCTACAGCCGACTTTCATCTGAAGCGCTACGATCAGGCCGAGCTATACGGGCTCTCCGCGGAGAAGCTCGACAAGTGGAATAAAATTCCAGAAGTCCATTTGCTGCTGGCGAGGATCTACGAAGTGGAACGGAAGCCGGGCGACGAGGCGCAGGAGTTGCGCAGGTTTGTAAAATCGGCCAGGCACGATGCCGCTTGGGAAGTGGCGCGGGTCAGGCTAGGCCAGCTTCGGGGACAATGATCCCAGAGCGCGCTGCGCCGGGCCGGCCATGAGGAGTGGCATTTGGGTCGCCGCTATCACGCTGCACTTTGGCGCGGCAGGTGCTATACCTGACGCGTCGCGCTGCTTGTCACCACTCGTCCCGGGCTAAAGGCAGGCCAGCGCTTCTAAAACGCCGGAGTTGCGCGGGCACGAAAAGGCTCGGGCTCTCGGTTACGGCTGCTGGTTGTTGTTGCTATTCCCGGCTGCGGCGCGTTCCGCGTCCACTTTGCGGGCGTTGGCGTAGAGAAGCCTGGCAGCCGGAAGCGCGCTGATGGCTTTGTCGAGCTGAGGATCATTTTCCAGCGCGACTTTGTATCCGGCGTCGAGGCCGAAAACGCTGGTGAATACTTCCCGCTTGATCTCCCACTTGAGGTACGGCAGGTTGTCCTGAATCTGCTGATCGGTGACTTGGATATTCTGCTGCGCCAGGAATTTCTTGAGCTGCGCGATCACGGCGTCATCAACCTCGAAGTCCTGGGTGATGTCTGGCTTCTGGCTCAAATAGTAGCGGGCGAAATCGCCAACGCCCTGCGGAGGCAGGTCCGTGGGGTACAGCACGCCCCGGCGCCCGAGAAGCTGCTGGAAATCGTCCGGCTTGGGCATCTGGACGGCCACATCAGGAGTAATTCCTCCACCGCCGTAAACGGTGCGGCCGGTGTCGGTCAGTTTCACTTGGGGCGACTGGGGCGGCTGGGGATCGTAGTGATAATCGTAGAGAGTTTCGTTTTTGTAGTTGCGCTGGATCGAGCGGCCGCTGGGCGTGTAATAGCGTGCGGTGATCAGCAGCAGCGCGGTGTTGTAGCTCAGCGGGAACTCGGTGCCGACCAGGCCCTTTCCGAAGCTGGTGGTTCCAACGATCATGGCGCGGTCGTGGTCCTGCATGGCGCCAGCAAAAATTTCGGAAGCGGAAGCGCTGCCGCTATTGATCAGCACCACCAACGGGACCTCGGCGCCCTGATTGCCTTGCACGGCGTAGTAACGGCGCTCGGGCGAGGAGCGTCCGCGATGCGAAACGACGAGTTGGCCCTTATCGAGAAACATATCGGCCATGCCGACGGATTGATTCAGGAGCCCGCCGCCATTGTCGCGCAGGTCGAGAACCAAGCCCTTCAGATTGGGATAGCCCAGCTTTTCGAGGGCGTTTTCAAGGTCGCTATCCGTGGTCTCATTAAACGTGGTGACGTGGATGTAACCGATTCCGGGGCGCACCATGGTGGCGAATTCCACCGCTGGGCGGGGAATTTCAGCGCGAATGATGGTGACGTCGATGGGCTTTTGCCATCCCTCGCGTCCAAGAGAGATATGTACGGGTGTGTCCTTGGGGCCCTTTAGCAAGTCAGCCACCTGCGTGGTGGTCAGGCCTGTGCAGTCTTTGCCATCGACTTTGAGAATAACGTCTCCGGGGCGAATGCCGGCTTTGTAGGCGGGAGAATTGACGAAGGGCGCCTGGACGACGGTTTGGTTGTCGCGCTGCTCGACGACCATGCCGACGCCGTAATATTTGCCTTCCTGTTCCTCTTCGAAAAGCGCATATTCTTGCGGATCAAAAAACTGCGAGTGAGGATCGAGAACGTGCAGCATGCCGGGAATGGCGCCATCGTAGATCGCTTTGTCGACGTTGATGGGGTCGGCGTAGTTATGCTGGACGATCGCCAGGACACGGGTAAAGGTCTTGACCGAGTCTTGCAGGTCGTCCGTGCTGGACGGCGAGGCATTGGCGGACGCGCCGAAGTGGCCGCCCAAGAGCGCGGAGAGAGCCAGAACGGCGGCCAGAACAACGATCCCGCGCAACGACGAACCGCGGATTTTGCTGGTCCGCGGAGATGGCGAAGATTGCGATGGTTGCATGCTGTCCCTTCTCAAAACCCTTCGACGAGTATAGCACAGCGCCGGGAGCGCGTTTGACAGGCCTTCAGCCCTCTTCTATGATGCAAAAATAGGGCACAAAGACAGCGCAGGGAGCTGAATGTTAAGCATTCCCCATTTAATCGTCATCTTCATTGTCGCGCTGGTGATTTTCGGTCCGGAAAAGCTGCCAGAATTGGCGCGGAACCTGGGTAAATTGATGGCCGAGTTCCGCCGCACGACGAATGATTTGCGCGGGACGTTTGAGACGCACTTGCGCGACCTGGAACGCGAGGCCAACGACCGGCGCATTGACACGCCACGTCCTCCGGCAGCGGCACCAGCTCCTGCCGCAACTGCGCCAGCCACATCAGGGAGTGCGCCGACCGGCACGCCTGATTCCGCAACCACGCCTGAAATCGCGACCGCTCCGGGAACAATTCCGGCCAGCGCGCCGCACAACGCTGCCGTAGCGCTTGGACAGCCCCCAGAGCCGACGCCCGGCAGCATGGACCACACCATGATGTACGACGACCCCGAGGAACTGATCCGCCAAGCCGAGGCACAAATCGCGCGCGAACGGGCCGGAGAGCATGAAAACCCAGAACGAGTGAGCGATGGCGCCATCGGAAAACCCTGAACCTACTACACCGCGGTTCCCGCGAACGGTGGAAGAGCCCGGCGGCTCGATGTCCTTTTTCGATCACTTGGTGGAGCTGCGCAAGAGGCTAATCAATTCGCTCTTGGGCATCGGTATCGGGATGATCGTCGGTCTGGCGATCTCCAAGCCCTTCATCAATTTCATAACGCAGCCGATGATCGAGGCGCTTAAGTACAATCACCTCGACCCGCACGTTTACTACACCCACCCGGCAGGGTACGTCAGCCTGTACATCAATCTCGGACTATATCTGGGAATCGCACTGGCCATGCCATGGGTCTTGTATCAAGTGTGGATGTTCGTGGCGCCCGGTCTTTACAAACACGAGCGAAAAGCGGTGGCGAGCTTCATCGTCTCGTCGATGTTGCTGTTTATGTGCGGAGTAGCGTTCGGATACCTGGTGATGCTGCCGCAGGTGTTGAAGTTCGTGATCGAGTTTGCGAACACCGGTCCGATTAAGCCGTGGATCGATATCAACGAATACTTCAGCTTGATCCTGGCGGTGCTGCTCGGCCTGGGAGTGATCTTCGAGCTACCGGTGGTGGTGTTCATACTGTCGCTGTTCGGCATCGTCACACCGAAATTTATGCTCAGAAATTTTCGCTATGCAATGCTGATCATCACCGTGGTGGCGGCGGTTGTCACTCCCACGCCGGATGCGACCACCATGCTGATTTTCATGGCGCCAATGGTTCTGTTGTATTTCCTCGGCGTATTTGTTTCCTACATGGTGGTGCGAAAGAAACGTGCGCGGCAGCTTGCGGAAGGGCAGGCCAGCTAGCGTGCGGCGGCGCGCGATGGCATCCTGCGGCGGGGCGGCGGCGCTCATGCTGCTGTTTTTGGGCTGCGGCGCTGGCGGAAATGGTTCGAGCGCGTCGGCCAATGGATCGGCAACGGTTCAGGCCGATACCACGCCACCTCCGATTTCACCCGCGGATGCGGCGCCTGCCGCATCACAAACGGGCGGATTCGACGGCGCGAAAGCGTATTCCTACGTCGTGAAGCTGGTGAGTTTTGGACCGCATCCTCCGGACACGCCGGCCATTCGCGAGGTGCAGAAATATATCCGTACGCAGCTCAAGAGCTTCGGATGTCCGGTCGACGTGGACGATTTTCATGCGCAGACGCCGATTGGGACGCTGTCGATGGAAAACATCGTGGCGAAGATTCCGGGCAACGGTCCGGGGATCATTTTGCTGATGACGCACTACGACACGCTGCGGCTGCCGGGATTCGTGGGCGCGGAGGATAGCGGATCGTCAACTGGCTTGATGCTGGAGATGGCAAACGTTTTGTGCGCCCAGAAGAAAAAGCACGATGCGGTGTGGATCGCGTTTTTGGACGGCGAGGAGGATCAGGAAAATTTCACCACGGCGTACCAGGCTCAGAACACCTGGCATGATAACGAGACCACCTTTGGAAGCCGCGAGCTTGCCGCGCGAATGGACCTTTCCGGTGAGATTAAAAACATTAAAGCCCTAATTTTGGCGGATATGATCGGGCAGAAAAATCTGCAGATTGAGCGGGACTCGAATTCAACGCGCTGGCTTCAGGACCTCGTCTGGAAAACGGCGAACCGGTTGGGATACGGCAACATATTTATATCGCAGCAATCGAACGTGATCGATGACCATCAGCCATTTCTGCAGCGCGGAGTGCCGGCGCTGGATGTGATCGATTTGAATGGCTACATCCAGGAAGGATACTGGCACACGACGCAGGATACGCTCGATAAGCTGAGTCCGAGGAATATCGCCATTGTTGGGCAGGTAATTTTGGCGTCGGTGGGCGAGTTGCAGGAGAAATTTCGCTAGATACGTCCCGGTGGTGCACCCTGTATTCGCCGATCCTCGCCGGATTGGGTCAGAATGACAGCGTTTTGAAATTGAAGCTTGCGAAGTTGAACTTCAGTCCTTCGTCACGTGCGGCGTGGTTGCGGGCCGCGCAGGACTCGGGCGGGCAGCGTCAGAATTGCACCGAGAAGATCGAGCACTCCACCCACCGCAATTCCCAGAATTCTGAACGGCAGCAAGAGCAGCCAGACGATTGGGTAGAGAAGCAGCGCCAGCAGCGCGAGCGGCCAGCACAGCACAAGTAGCAAGCACCAGAGCAGAAACACGATCATCGTCGGTTCAACGCGGGTTCAGCGGCTCCTGCAGGAAGATACGTGCACGGGGGAAGCTTTGTTTCCCACTCTTTTGGCGGGTCCCGGCAAGAGCCGCCTCGCCTTTAACTCAAAGGCTGCGCGCAAAACAGCGGCGGCAAGACGCCGCACTCCACCGGGGGCGCGATTGGAAGCCATTCAATGTTCGGCGCTGCCGGCTGGAAGCTGCTCAGGTCGTGCACTCGACAGGGCGGAAGCTGTGCTATATTTCTTTGGCTCATGCAAACTATCCGGGTAAATAGCTCGCTCGGCTCCTACGACGTGTATTGCGCGAGTGGCGCGATTTCGCAGACGCCCAAGCTTCTAACGGAGTTGGGCGATTCGAGCGGCACGTTTGTGCTTTCGTCGCCGCGGGTGTGGCGCTATTGGGGACGGGCGATCGCGGCGAAAAATCCGGGTCGCGCGGCGCGGCATCCGATTCTTTTTAACGACAGCGAAACGGCGAAGCGGCTGGAAACCGTCGAAGGGATTACGCGCGAGCTGGTGCGCGCGGGCGCGGACCGCCATGCAACCGTGGTGGCTGTGGGCGGCGGCGTGGTTGGTGACGTGGCGGGATTCGCGGCGGCTACGTATTTGCGCGGAGTGAAGGTCGTTCACATTCCAACAACGCTGGTGGCGCAAGTCGATAGCTCGGTGGGCGGCAAGACTGGGGTGAATCTGCCCGAGGGAAAAAATCTGGTGGGCGCGTTTTATCCGCCGAAGATGGTGATCGTCGATCCGGAAATGCTGCGCACGCTGCCGCACCGGGAATTTCGCTCAGGCGTGTACGAAGTGATCAAATACGGCGCGATCGCCGATGCCGAGCTTTTCAAATTTCTCGAGGCCAACGTGCGCGCGGTGCTGCGACGCGACCCGGAAGCGCTGGCGTTCATCATTTCGCGCAGCATCGCGATCAAAGCGCGAGTGGTGAGCAAAGACGAGCGCGAAGGCGGCCTGCGCCAGATTCTGAATTTCGGGCACACGCTGGGGCACGGTCTGGAAGCGGCGACCAATTTTTCGTATTTTTTGCACGGCGAAGCGATTGCCTGGGGAATGATCACGGCGGCGTTGATGGGCCTGGCGATGGAACGGATTCCGTTGATCGACGCGTTCCGGATCGTGAGGTTGACGGCGTCCGTGGGGCCGCTGCCGATTGTGCCGGCGATTCCGCCAGCCACGCTGAAACGCATTTTGCTGGGCGACAAAAAAGCGCGAGCGGGCCGCGTGCTGTGGGTGATGCCGAGCCGCATCGGCAAAACGGAGTGGGGAATCGAGGTGCCCTGGCCGCTGGTGATGCGAGTTTTCGATTCGCTTCCGGAAATTATGGCCGAGGCGCGCAACGCTCCTGAAGTGGAAAACGCCGCGCGGGAGGTGAAACCTGCGCGTCGCCGCAAGCGCCGGCGTTAACGGGCTGATGCTTTCACTGGAGCGCGCTGGCCCTCTTTCTTTTTACTCACGATGACATTCACGATGACAGATCGGAAAATTGCGGCGCTGCCGGGGACGCGTCCGGAGGGAGCACGTGACGAACGCGAAGCCGCGGCGCAGGTGCGCGACATGTTTGGGCAGATCGCGCCACGCTACGATTTTCTGAACCATCTGCTGTCGCTGTCACTCGATCGCGTGTGGCGAAGGCGGACGGCGAAACGGTTTGCGCATATTTTGGGGCGTCCCGAGGCGCGCGCGATCGATATTTGCTGCGGCACCGGCGATCTGGCGTTTGCGCTGGCGCGCGAACGGAAACGCGCGCTGCGGGCGAGCGTATCTTCTAATTCAGCGCCGGTGATTGGCAGCGATTTCGTGGAGGCGATGCTGGAGCGCGCGCGGGACAAAGCTCGCGCGGCAGGGCACCGCGCCGAATTTGCGGCGGCGGATGCACTGCGCCTGCCGTTTGCGGATGCCAGCGCCGATTTGCTGACCAGCGCGTTCGGATTTCGCAATCTTGCCAATTACGAGCAGGGGCTGCGCGAATTTGCGCGTGTGCTGCGTCGCGGCGGAGAATTGGGCATTCTGGAATTTACCGAATCGGGATCGGGCCCGCTCGCGGGAGTTTTTCGCTTCTATTTTCGGCGTATCCTGCCGCTGGTGGGCGGCGCGATTTCCGGGAACAGCCAGGCGTACCGATACTTGCCCGGATCGGTGGCGAAGTTTCCGTCCGCTGGCGAACTGGCCGCTCTGATGGAGCGCTGCGGGTTTCGCGATGTGCGCGTGAGTTCGTGGAATTTCGGCAGCGTGGCGCTGCATACCGCCAAGCGTGTCTAATTCTGCGGGGCAGCGTTTGCGGCGCCTGGCTTAGAAAAGGATCCTTTCCTATTCCGCGCTCCGTCGACCGGAGTCGGGAAACCGGACCTCAGAAGGACAACCAGAGCGGAGATCGTCCACAGAACGGTGTGCGCTCGAATTGCTGGATTTCGCGTTACTATAAATGTTCATGGCTGGCGCAAATTCCAATCCGGTAGTCGACTTGCGCAGCGATACGGTGACGCGTCCCACGGCCGCGATGAGGCGCGCGATGGCGGAAGCGGAAGTGGGCGACGACGTTTACGGCGAAGATCCCACGGTCAACAAACTGGAGGCGCGCGCGGCGGAGATTTTCGGGCGCGAGGCGGCTCTGTTCGTTCCCAGCGGTTCGATGGGCAACCTGCTGGCGATCAAGACCTGGGCGCAGCCGGGAATGGAAGTGATTTGCGAGCGGCGCGCGCACATAGCCAATTACGAACTGGCGTCGATGTCCGCGATTGCCGGGTGCATGCCGAACACAGTGCCCGCGCCGGGCGGGATTCTCACGTGGGATCTGATCGAGCCGCTGATCCGGCCGAAAACGTATTACTACGCGCAGACCGGGCTGATCGAGCTGGAGAATACGTCGAACATGCACGGCGGCACGGTGTATCCGGCGGAAGCAATGCAGGCAATTTGCGTACGCGCGCACGCGGCGGGCTTGCCGGTTCATTTAGATGGCGCGCGTATTTTCAACGCGGCGGTGGCGCTGGGGTGCGGCGTTCGCGAATTGACGCGGCATTTTGATTCGGTGATGTTTTGCCTGTCGAAGGGATTGGGCGCGCCGGTGGGATCGATGCTGACTGGCTCGCGCGAGTTTATCCGCAAGGCGCACATCGGGCGCAAGCTGCTCGGCGGCGGAATGCGGCAGGTGGGCGTGCTGGCCGCGGCGGGGCTGATCGCGCTGGAAGAGAGCCCCAAAATCTTGCACCGCGATCATGAAAATGCGCGCTACTTGGCCGAACAATTGGCGCAGATTCCGGGCATCGAGCTGAATGCCAAGGCGGTGGTCACCAATATCGTAATTTTCGACGTATCGGAAACGGGAATTCCGGCGGCCGATATTTGCAACGAGCTGGCGCGGCAAGGCGTGCTCTGCGGGCCGACCGCGAAATTCAGCATCCGCATGGTTACGCACTACGATGTGGATCGAGAGGGCGTCGAGCGCGCCGTAGCTGCCATGCGCGCGATCCTTTCGAAAACGCCGGCATAACATCGTGACGCGTTGCGCAGTGCGGCTGGCTAAACGTAATTTTGCCTTCGCCTGAGCCGCTTGCCTGAGAAGGTACAGCTTGCCCCTGACCGCAAAGAAGATTCTGGTGCGCGGCTGTCTTGGATTGTTAGGCGCTGTGGTGCTCGCCTACTTACTGGACGCGATTCAGATTCGTATTCGCTTCGCAACGGGGGGCTCGGGCAAAGCGTACGATACCGTGCCTGTTCTGTATGCTGCGCCTCTCAAGGGCGGCAACTATGAAATCTATGGCGATCAACCCGAAATAGAGAGTTGCTCACGTTCGCTTTTTCCGCAAATGGGTTATACGCCGTGTTGGTATCTCCGGCGGAGGCCGATCAAAATTATCGATTAAGCCCCTGCTCGTGGAAGCGCGGCCGCGCGAAACATTCGGCGAAAATACCATATAGCCGGGTGCACCGGGCCGCGGGTGCCTTTCGCAGTTTGCCTTTCGCTTTGCTAAACTAGATAGCTTTCGTGACGGCATTTTTTAATAAGAGGGGAATCGTTTACCTTGAAAACCCGGCCTGCTTGGATTGTGGTTTCGATTGTTTGCGCACTCAGCATTTTCGGATGCAGCAAGAAAGCCAGCGAGGGACCTTCGCAACCTCCGCCTCCCACCGCGCTGGTGAACCCGGCCACGGCGGGGACGATCATCGGCACGGTACGCCTGGAAGGCGATCCGGCGAAGTTTCATCCCATTGATATGAGCGCGGAACCCGCGTGCGTGAAGGCGAATGCCGCGCCGGTATATCCGCCGATCGTGGTGACCGGCGAGCACGGCGCGCTCGCGAACGTCGCCGTATACGTCAAATCTGGGCTTGGGCGGTACAAGTACGAAGTGCCACAAACACCCGTGGTGCTGAATCAGAAGGGTTGCATGTACGAGCCGCGCGTGCTGGCGTTGCGGGTGGGACAGCCGCTCGAAGTGCACAACGAAGATCAGACGGTGCACAACATTCACGTGATGGCCACGGTGAATCCGTCGTTTAACCGCTCGGAAGAGCCGGGCGAGCCGCCCTTCACCGAGAAGTTCAACTATGCCGAGCTAGCGATTCCGATCACCTGCAACGTGCATCCCTGGATGCGCGCCTATCTTTTCGTCTTCGATAATCCTTATTACCAGGTGACCAGCAAGACCGGCGACTTCTCGCTGAGAGGATTGCCGCCCGGAACGTATACCATCGAAGCGCGGCAGGAATTTTACGGCGTGCAGGACCAGACCATCACGCTTGGGCCGAGGGAAACGAAGCACATCGATTTCGTGTTCAAGGCGCTGCCGGCCAGGCAGACCGGCAGCTAGGTTTGCGCTCGCATTTCCGGGCGAGGGCGTGTAGTTTCTTGACCGGCAGTTGCTGGGCAAGCAATCTATTCGGGAGGCAGTCATGAACTTCCACCACAAGAGTTCGCTCGTTCTCTACCTCGGAGTATTTCTGATCGCCGCGGCGATGCTCGGCGCTGGTGTGGTGCGCGGAGCCGATGGTTCGCAGCTCACCAAGGAGGAAGCTCTGAAGTTGCAGAACGATTTTCAGAACGCGGTGGTCACGGCGGATTCGGCCACCCTGAATAAGCTGATGGCCGACAATTGCACCTTCATTCACGGCAACGCCATGCAGCAGAGCAAAGAGCAGTTCATGGGCATGCTGACAAGCGGCGCCATGAAGGTAAGCGAGTTCAAGAGCAGCTCGCAGGACGTGGTGCCGTTCCGCGGCGGTGCGATCGTCATCAGCGTCATCGATTGGGGCATGACTCCTCCGCATGCAGCTCCCGACGCGCACCCGATGGTTCTGCCTATGCGCATTTCGGACGTGTGGGTCCGCACCGGCTCGGGCTGGCAGCTGTTATTGGAACAGGACACGACGCTCCCGCAGCACGCCGGAGTTCGTCCCGCTGTCCACGCGAAGTAGAAATGCTCTCCCCTGCGCGCGTCGCGTGCCTGCGCGCAGCAACAATAGGCGCGCCGAATTACGCGTTTGACTTAGTCCTAGGAATCGGCCGCGAGCCGGCGATGAGGATATCGACCAGTCTTTTGGCGCTCGGCTGCCAGTCGGGAGCGGCGGCGACATGCGAGACCCCGACGAGGGCTCGCAGCAGGTCCATGGGGTCGAGATCTTTGCGAATTTCGCCGCTGGCGATTGCGCGGTTCACCAGCGCGCGAAGCGCCGAGTGCATCTGCGCGTAGGAATCCTCGAAAATCTTCTTATGGTCGCCGACCAGCGTGTTGAGCGCCGGCGCGATAAGGTGTTTCGCCGCGATGGCATCGACGAACAGCGACAGCCATGCCCGCAGCGCCTCAACGGGCGCCATGGTCTGCGCGAACTTTGTGGCCGCTGCGGCCAGCTTTTCCATTTCGCTTCGATAAACCGCAACTAGCAGCACTTCGCGGGTAGGGAAGTGGCGATACAAAGTCCCCGGTCCGACGCCGGCCTGTTTGGCGATATCGTCGAGGCTAGTCTCCGCGCCCGAGCGCGTGAACTCCCGCTTGGCTACCTCCAGAATGCGTTCGCGGTTGCGCTGCGCATCGGCGCGGGGCTTTCGGCCATCCGATACAGAGGGTTTTTTAGCCATAGCCAAAGTTTCTGGAAAAACTTGCAACCGGAGACTATCTCCGGTAATCTATCTTATACGGAGACGGTTTCCATTTTATCTGAATGCACCGGCGGATGGGAGGAAATAACGATGGCGGAAGAAAAGAAATTGGGCGGCACATTCACTCTGACCGGGACCTCGACCAAACTGCGCCGGATGGGCTACGGCGCAATGCAACTGGCCGGCCCCGGAGTTTGGGGGCCTCCGCGGGACGTCGACGAGGCGATTGCCGTTTTGCGAGAGGCCGTTGCCGCCGGCGTGAACCACATCGACACGAGCGACTACTACGGCCCACATGTGACCAATCAAATTATCAAGAAAGCGCTTCACCCGTATCCGGCTGGGCTGGTGATCGTAACGAAAGTGGGCGGCCGGCGAGGTGCAGACAAATCATGGGCACACGCGCTTTCGCGCCAGGAGTTGATCGACGCGGTTCACGACAACCTTCGGAATCTCGGTGTTGACGCGCTCGAGGTGGTGAACCTTCGAGTGGGAGGAATGCTGGAACCAGCGGAGGGATCCGTCGAGGAACCTTTGACAGCGCTCGCCGAGTTGAAGAGTCAGGGGCTGATTCGTCACATCGGATTAAGCAACGTGACTCCACGGCAAGTCCAGGAAGGGCAGAGAATCACGGAGATCGTTTGCGTCCAAAACTTCTATAACGTGGCAAACCGCAAGGATGATGCTTTTATCGACGCTCTTGCGCAGCAAGTCATCGCGTATGTCCCATTTTTTCCGTTGGGAGGGTTCACACCGTTGCAATCGTCGGTGCTCGATCGGGCGGCAGCGTCCTTGGAAGCAACTCCGATGCAGGTGGCGCTTGCGTGGCTTCTTCAGCGGTCTGCCAACATTTTGCTGATACCGGGAACGTCTTCCACGAATCATCTTCGAGAAAACCTAGCTGCCGAGGCGTTGGAAATTCCTGCGGACATGATCGGCGAGCTCAACGCCGTCGGCCAAAACACGCAGGCGGCAGTTCAACCGGGACACTGATTTCGCGTGCCGATCGCTTTCACGCATAGAGGTGTCGAGCCCAGAAACAGTCAGCATTTTTCAACGCGGTTAGGAAGTTGTTCGGCGTAAATCAGGCGGAGCTCGCAGCAAACGATTGGTTGCAGGAATTGGAGACAATCGACGCTTTGCCCGTCGCAGCTCGCGAATGGCGGCTGATCACAATCAATGCTGCCAGACGGCTTGCAACGCGAATAAACAGTTCGTTCCAACGCGAATGAAATGTCAGGCGGAGCGCTGGCCTGACGATAACCGCAGCCTGCGCGGCTGCATTTATTGAGTACCTGCGGATGAAAGGAGTTTTGACATGCGAGTATTCGTTACGGGAGCTACAGGTTTTGTCGGTTCGGCGGTGGTTCGGGAGTTAATCGGCGCGGGCTATCAGGTGCTTGGCCTTTCTCGCTCGGACGCGGGAGCAAAGTTTCTTGTCGATGCCGGCGCCCAGGTGCAGCGAGGCGACCTCCAAGATTTGGACAGCCTGCGCAGCGGGGCGGCGGCTTCAGACGGAGTGATCCATCTCGCATTCATTCACGACTTCTCAAAATACCAGGAAAATTGCGAGATCGACCGCCGCGCCATCGAGGTTCTTGGCTCCGCGCTCGCTGGTTCGGGACGTCCACTGATCGTCACCTCCGGCACGGGAGTCGTGGGTCCAACACCCGGGCGCTTGGCGACGGAAGATGATGCACCCGATTCCGGCCCAGGAGCGATTCCTCGCGCGGCGTCGGAACTAACAGCAGCTTCGATGGCCGCGCGCGGCGTGCGCGTGTCAGTGATGCGCCTTCCGCAGGTCCACGACCCAGAGAAACAGGGACTCGTGGCATACGCGATTGCTGCTGCGCGCGATAAAGGCGTCTCTGCCTACGTCGGTGACGGCGCGAACCGCTGGCCTGCCGTGCACCGCCTTGATGCGGCTCACCTTTACAGACTGGTGCTCGAGAAGGGGACCGCGGGAGCCAGATATCATGCCGTCGCCGAAGAAGGCGTGCCGCTTCGACAGATCGCGGAAGCTATCGGTCGCCGCGCGAATATTCCAGTCGCCAGCATTAGCGCCGCGGAAGCGATTGCGCATTTTGGCTGGCTGGGGAATTTCGTGGCGATCGACAACGCGTCATCGAGCGAGCGCACTCGCAGGCTGATGGGCTGGAAGCCAAACGGACCGAGGCTCATTGAAGATATCGACGCGCGGCGCGAAGCCGCGGCCTGAGCGAGCCGATCCAAGGAGTTTCGTAATCGAATGAGCGTTGCACAGACTCATTGCAAAAGAATCGAACGGGAGAAAAGAATATGGCAAGCACCGCGAAAAAAGTCGCGCTGGTCACCGGGGCGAACAAGGGCATCGGCTTTGAGATTGCCCGTCAGTTGGGCGCGGCGGGCTGCGCGGTGGTGCTCGGGGCGCGCAACGAGGCGCCCGGCAAGGAAGCTGCCGCGAAACTGATCGCCGAAGGGCTCGATGCGCGCTTCGTGCCCATCGAAGTCACCGACTTTGCGACTGTCGCTGCGGCAGGAGAAAGGATCACGCGCGATTTCGGGCGGCTGGATATTCTCGTCAACAATGCCGGAATCAACGATCCTGGCGATGGCCCCGCGCCTACGGCAGAACTCGATGCCGTCGAGCGCGTGCTGCGAACCAACTTTCTCGGCGCGCTGGCGGTTACGCAAGCGATGCTCCCGCTGCTGCGCAAATCGGCAGCCGGGCGGATCGTCAACGTGTCCAGCGGCCTGGGTTCGCTGACTCGGAACGCGCAGCCCAACCCGTCTTCGACAAACCTGATTGGCTATAGCGCGTCCAAGGCGGCGCTCAATATGCTGACAGTGCAGCTGGCCCGCTTGCTTAGCGACACCAATATCAAGGTAAATTCCGCCGCGCCTGGGTACACGGCGACGGCCCTCAATAACTTTCGCGGCACGCAAACAATACCTGAGGGAGCCGTCGAGGCCGTGCGCCTGGCGCTGCTTCCGGATGATGGGCCCACCGGTTCGTACTCCGAACGCACTGGAGTCGTGCCTTGGTAGATCTTTCAGCGGCAGTTCTACGTGCTTAGGTTCAGCGGCCCGCAGATTCGCGTGACGCCGAAGCCGCGCTCGCCGCACATCGACGCAGAAAGGAGATTCGTATGCACGACAAACCAGTGGCGCTGGTCACCGGCGCCAATAAAGGGATCGGTCTTCAAATCGCAAAGGATCTCGCGGCGCATGGCTTTACCGTGCTCGTCGGGTCGCGGAACTTGAAACGTGGTGAGACCGCCGCGAAGAGCGTCGCGCCGGATGCACGCGCCATCCAGCTCGACGTCACGAATCAAGCCTCCATCGCCGACTCAGCAAAGCGCATCCGGAAAGAGTTCGGCCGCCTGGACGTGCTTGTGAACAACGCCGGCATCTCGCACGTGGACAAGCCGGGCTGGACGCTTGAAGAGGCGGCCAAGTCGGGCCGCGCGAGCGTGGTGTCTCTTGACGAGGTGCGCGCGGTGTTCGAGACGAACGTATTCGGCGTCGTCGCCGTCACACAGGCGATGCTGCCGCTGCTTCGTGAGGCGCCGGCGGGGCGCATCGTCAACGTATCGAGTTCTCTTGGCTCGTTAACGTTGAACGCGGATCCGAGTCGTCCTTCTCGCGCGCTATTGGGCCCCAGCTACAGCGCATCGAAGACTGCGCTCAACGCGGTGACGCTTGCCTTCGCCGTCGAACTGGAATCGACACACATCAAGGTCAACGCTGCGTGCCCGGGCTTTACGGCGACGGACCTCAACAACTTTCAGGGCACGCGCACGGTCGAACAGGCCGCGCGGGAGCCGGTGCGGCTCGCGCTCCTCGGCCCGGGTGGTCCGACCGGGACGTACTCGGACGAAAATGGCCCGCTCGCGTGGTGATGACGCCTCGCCGCCCGTACGCGGCTGTTTCAAATTCGCTGATTGGGGGCCCGGGCACAAAGAATTTACCGCTTGACAACTCTTCCTCCTGGGTGTGAATTGCGCTTGTAAGCGTTCCCGCGGCCGCGAAAAACTGCCGGGAGCGCGGTCACTCGGCGGGTGGGCCGATGAAAGCGGGCGCATGGCCGCTCGCCACGATGGCAATCGTGGACTTATAGGAGGACGAGCATGGCCGAAGCTGCACAACGAAGGCGCGCTCCCGAGGGCGGCGCCTACGGACGCCCCGAACAGCATTCCGATCACGAGCTAACTGGAGTAGGTCCCAACACGCCTTGCGGCGAGTTGATGCGCCGATATTGGCAGCCGGTGGCCGCGTCTTCCGATGTCACCAGCCGACCTCAATACGTACGAATTCTCGGCGAGGATTTGATTATTTTTCGCGACAAGTCCGGGCGGCCGGGCCTGCTCTATCCACGGTGCATGCATCGCGGGACGACTCTTTTCTATGGCAAGGTGACCGAAGAGGGCATCGCGTGCTGCTATCACGGCTGGCTTTTCGACGTCGAAGGCCGCTGCCTGCGGCAGCCTTGCGAGCCGGACGGCGGCCGCAATCTGGATGTGGCGCGCCAGCCCTGGTATCCCGTCGAGGAGCGTTACGGGCTGGTGTTCGCTTACATGGGGCCGCCGGAGAAAAAGCCGGTGCTGCCGCGCTTCGACATTCTGGAAGATCTCGGACCGGATGAGGAAATCCGCGCGTACAAGGGCGCGTTTGGCGCGACCGGCGACGTGAGCATGGACATCGCGCCGTATAGTTGGCTGCACATGAACGACAACGTGATGGACCCTTTTCACGTCTACGTGCTGCATTCCACCTTCACCGGTGTGCAATTCGCGCAGCAGTTTGCGGTGATGCCGAAGGTGGACTTTTTCACCACCGATGAGGGCGTTTGCTATTCGGCCAAGCGCACGCTGGAAGATGGTCGGGAATACGACCGCATTTCGTCATGGATCATGCCTAACATTATGTCCGTGCCGAATCCAATCGACATTACACAGGTGCGCTCGAACATGATTGCGTGGGCGCTGCCGGTGGACGACTCGCATTTCACCATGGCCGCCGCGTCGCGCGTGCCCAAGAACGCTCCAGGATTGTTTAACGCGCGCGATGGATTCCGCTTTAACGGAAAACTGTGGCATGAAATGACGCTGGCCGAGCATCAGGACACCCCCGGCGATTACGAAGCGCAGGCTGGGCAAGGGCCGATTTCGTTGCACACGGAAGAGCACTTGGCCAGCAGCGATCGCGGCATCATCATGCAGCGCCGTATTTTGAAGCAGCAAATCAAAATAGTTGCCGAAGGCGGCGATCCGGTGGGCGTCTCACTGGATCCTTCGAAGGCGACAGTTAAGGTTCGCTCCGGCAACTTCTACGTCGCGCCGCAGCCCGCCTGATGGCTACCCGAGCCAGCGTCGGAGCGCCGGCAGGCGTTCGCGTGATCGACGCGGAGAGCGTGCCGATGGAGGCGCGCCCGCACGTGCGCGCGGGCGGTTTCAGTTCAAGGCGCTTGCTCGCCGGAGAAGAGGGAACTCAAGGCAATTTTTCGCTGCAACTCTCGCTGACTCCGGACACGTATTTCTCGCCGCGCCATCGCCACAATTTCGATCAAGTGCGCTACCAGATCGAGGGCGAATTCGATTTCGCTGCCGACGGCGTGATGAAACCCGGCACGGTTGCCTACTTTCCCGAAGGAACTTACTACGGTCCGCAATCGGGTTCCACGCGAAGCCTCACGCTGGTGCTGCAGTTTGGCGGCGCGAGCGGAGATGGCTACATTTCCACGGAGCAGTACGACCGCGCGGCCGCCGAACTCCGGGCGCTGGGCACGTTTGCGAACGGCGTTTACACGGTAACAACGCCGGAAGGGCGCAAGATTAACAAGGACGCCTACGAAGCGGTCTGGGAGCGCGTCTGTGGGCGGCCTCTTGCATATCCGCCCGATCGGTACACGCGCCCGATATTCATTCAGCCGGAGAATTTCGCGTGGATACCCGCCGCCGAACAACCGGGCGCGAATTGCAAGCTGCTTGGCGAATTTTCCGAGCGCCGCACGCTGATCGCGTTCTGTCGCGTTGAGCCCGGTGCATCGCTGCGATTGGACGGACATTCGATTTATTTCGTGGCGCGCGGTTCGGGTGCCGTCGGCGCACAGGATTTCCGCGCCCACTCGACGATTTACATCGCCAACAAGATCGACAGCTTTGCCACGGCGACACTCTCCGCGCGCGAAACAGTGGAAATGCTTCGGATCGGCCTGCCGCAATTTGACTGACACGTGATTGACAGCCCGTCGCGTTCCGCCGAGGCTCTCCTGCTATAGTGCTTCCATGCCCAAAAAAAGCGCCGGATTGCTAATGTATAGGATTCGCAACGGCGAGCTGGAAGTTCTTCTGGTGCATCCCGGCGGGCCATATTGGGTGAAGAAAGATGCCGGCGCCTGGTTCATTGCCAAGGGAGAAGTAGCGCCCGGAGAAGACGACGCCGCTGCAGCGATTCGCGAATTCACCGAGGAAACCGGGCTCACGCCGAGCGGTCCTTTTCTGATGCTGGGCGCCGTCCAGCATAAATCGGGAAAGACGGTGACGGCGTGGGCGTTCGAAGGCGATTGCGATCCCGCGACGCTAACGAGCAATACGTTTTCCATCGAATGGCCGCCGCATTCCGGCAAGCAGCGGGAATTTCCGGAAATCGACCGCGCCGCGTTTTTCAGCGTGGAGGCGGCCGAGCAGAAGATGCACGCGGCGGAGTTCGAGTTTGTGGTCCGACTGCAGAGCTCGCTTTCCGCGACGGATTCCCGCCGGACGCGCCGCCGAATTCCGGCATCCAAGAGACGTTAGTTTCGGACCTCTTCCATGCGCCGTTTAGAAATCTCGGAGATTCACGAACGCTGCTGGTTTCCGCAGAACCTTCGCAATCTTGTTACCGACGCCTTGCAGTTCATCCTCAATACAGGACGCGTGTATCGCCCGGTTGTGGGTCGATTGCAGTGCGCGATCGATTCGTCGGGGGCAAATCGGGTGATCGATTTGTGCTCTGGTGGAGCGGGCCCATGGCTGTGGCTACATTCCACGCTGCGGGCGGGTGGCTCAGATCCTGTTGAAGTGGTGCTCACCGACAAATTTCCGAACGTTGCTGCCTTCGAAAACGCCGAACGGAAATCCTGCGGGGCGATCGTTTATTCCACGAATCCCGTTGACGCTTCGCGAATCCCCGCGCCGCTTTTCGGTTTTCGTACTGTGTTTACGTCGTTCCACCATTTTTCGCCTGCGGAAGCGGTGGCGATTCTGCAGGATGCCGCAGCCCATCGACAGGGAATCGGCGTATTCGAAGCCGCGCGCCGCCACCCGCTTACGATCGCAGCGACCTGCGCAGTGCTGCTTGCGGCGCTGGTTACCGCGCCGTTTGTGCGGCCGTTCCGTGTTTCGCGGCTCTTCTGGAGCTACGTCCTGCCTGTGGTCCCGGCGGTGCTGTTTGTCGACGGGATTCTTTCCTGCCTGCGCGCATACTCGCCCGCTGAACTCAGCGAGCTTTGCGAAAAAATCTCCGCTCCTGGCTACAAATGGGACGTGGGTGAGGCGCCCGGATTTTTTGGACCAGTCACCTATCTGCTCGGCCATCCGCAGTTCGATGCGGGTTCTATCGTCAAACGCGAATTACGGCCGCCGAAAATCGGCGCTGGTGTCGCGCAACCCGATCTCCATGCATAGCATCGATTTGTTTGGAGTGTCTCGGCTGACTTTTTGCGGCGACGAGGTGCGCCTCGTACAAATTTTCAAGCCCATGCCCAACGCAAATTCGGAATCTTCCCCCAGCGAACCTTCTCGGCTCCAGCCCACCGGAGCATTCACACCGGTTGTAATCGCAACCATTTCAATCATGCTAATCGCTGCGGTAGCGCGGCCGCTCGCGGCTAAGCTGACTCATCGTTGGCTCGTAGCCGCGCGCCGGGCGGGTCAGCCCGCCGCCCTGCAGACCGACGCGGCGAAGGGCATTGCAGGACAAATCGTCGATTCAACAACCGGCGCTCCGATCGCGGGCGGTCAAGTGACCGTCGCGCTCGAGCAGCCGGACGGAACCGGCACGGACGTGGTGTTCACGCAAACCACTGCCGACGCCTCGGGACATTTTTCGTTTTCGCTGCTTCCGCAAGCGAACCAATTCGACGTCGTGGCCGTGGCGATGAACGGGACCGGCGTGGCATACGACGCCACGGTGGTTGTGGGCGTCCCGGCGGGCGTGAACCTCGGAGATGTTCCTCTAATTCCTGAAACCGGCGCCGCCACGGGACCCGCGAAAATCGACGGTTTTGTAACCGCGGCGTCCAGCTCCGGGCCGTCGTCCATTCGAGTAACGGTATCGGCCATCCAGGCTGTCGATCTCAAAGACGGCATCGCGGTGCCGGTCAGCGTTCCACAGACGGTGACGCTTGCCGGCGCCAACACCCGCCCAATCACCATCCCCGGCGAGCCCGGAACATCGGCCGACATTGTGCTGGGTTCGAGCGCTGGTTGCCCTGCGTCGATATCGCACGGGGTGAACTGCGGGCATTACGTGATAGTTGTGCCGGGCAGCAATCCGAGTGTGGCACTTTTCACGACCGGCAAAATTTCCTATGATTCGCCGGCCGCCGGCCCCGCGCTTTATTCCGTTCGCGCGAATTCGTACATGCCCGGGGAAGTTGGCGCCAGCGTGTGCATCCCCTCGTTTCAGTCGGTGACCGGTGACGAAGCAGGGAATCCGCTGAAAGTTTCTTTTGGCGGCATGGTAACTGCACAACCGGTTGTTTTCACTGGCTGCTGGTAAGCCCGAGAAATCTTCGGGTGAATGTGATCTGTGCACTTGCCCGGCCGCCTCTGCCGAACTACACTCCCGGCCGAAAAGACCCGAATCGCGCGACTGCCGGGCACACCCCCATTTGGTGGCCTCTGCGCGGAGTCGAGCTCGGCGCAATTGCGTTCTATTCGTTAATGTGGAGGGCTGGCCCGATATGAGCCTCAAGAAGATTCTGATCGCCGTGGACGACAGTCCGCATTCGCGGCGCGCAAGAGTAATCGGCATCGAGGTCGCCAACGCCGTCGAGGCCGAGATCGCCTTCGTCTATGTGTTCGACGCGACAGCTACGCCCGCGGGAGCGTGGGGTTTCGCGGCAGACCGCATCAGCGCCATGTCTCAACTGGAAGGCAAGCGGCTGCTGGACAAATTTCTCGAAGGCCTTCCGAAGCAGCCTAGTCCGAAATCCGAGGTGCGGGAATTTTTGGAGTCCGGCAACCCCGCTGAAACGATTGTTCGCGTGGCCAAGAAATGGGACGCCGATCTGATCGTCATGGGCAGCCGCGGGCGCGGAAAAATGAAGGGAATTCTGCTGGGCAGCGTTTCGCAGGACGTGCTGTGCAATGCGCCATGCCCGGTGCTGGTCGCGCCGCCAGAGTCGTAATCCGCCGCGATCACTTGCAGCCGGGCGCGGCGCAGGGTGCCGCCCTGAGGGTTTTCACGCACAATCGAGTCCGGCATTTCATTGAGGAAGATAGCTCACTGCGCGTGCAAAAAACGCTCGAACATTTGGCCGTGTGAACCTCCGCCCCACCGCTGGCAATCCTCGTCCCAAGCAAGTTGCTGTGCCGTTGCCGATTAGCTTTCGCCGATATTCCCGGCGGCGATGGCTCTGAACATGCGTGCTTCTTCGCGGCCCCGCCGAAAGGAGCGAGTTCGGATGCTTCGAAAAATGATCGTTGGCAGCGCGCTGGCTGTCGTGATGGCATGCCCGGGAATGTTCGCCGCGAAATTGCCCGCGCCGCAATCTCAGAATCAGCAGCAACAGCAGCAAGCGCAGGCGAAGAAGGTCTCTGGAACCGTCACGGCGATTGGCAGCGACCGAAAATCTTTCACCATGGACGTGAACCAGGAGAATTCCTCGAAGCCTGCGAAGATGAACTTCTACATTGACCGAAACACGCAGGTGGAGGGTCGCGTCGGCGTTGGAACCAAAGCGCTGGTGCAATATCAACCGACCAACGACGGGCGAAATCTCGCCTTGGATGTAACGCCTCAAGCTGGCCAGTAACACTCGCAAAGCTAAAACCCAGGCTAGCCGGCTGCGGCGCGAGTCGCGGCCGGCTAGTTCAAGCGATGGCGCGAGCGGTAATCCATAGACCTGTAGCGCCTTCGGGAAATAATTCTCGCGATTTCAGGAGGAAACCTGATCGAACAGATCGTTCGCCGGTGACAGCATCTACCGTCGGGCGCAGTCGTCGGCACCCGACGCAGGCAAGACGACAATGGAAGCTAGCACTGCAACTCGCGTTGAGAAACGACATTCTCCCGCCGGCTTTCCGCACGCAGCCAGCCAGCGGCCGGCCCCGAAATGGCACGAATTCAGCTTACTCACGTTCACGGGAGCCAATATGCTTGCTACTTCTCCGGTCCTGATTATCAGCGGCGAGCAAGAGCATCGCGCGCAAATCGCCGATCACGTCTTCAAGTTCGGCTTGTTTCCTGTTTGCTGCGAGACGATCGCAGATGCGCGCGCCCTAGCGGAACAGCAGGCGTTCAGCGCTGCTGTGTCCGAGGATCTTTTGCCCGACGGGGACTTTCGCGGGGTCATCAGCGAGATGCGCCGCCACGCGGCGCGCTCACCGGTGGTCGTCGTGTCCCGCCGGGACGACTGGGATTTCTATCTTTCAGCTGTCCGCATGGGGGCATTTGACTCAGTGGCGTTTCCGCCCACTCCCGGCGAACTCGAGCGCGTCTTGTGGACGGCCTTGACGGAAACGAAGCGATAGCGGCGACTCCTGGCGCGAATCGAAGGCCGCTCTCGGCCGTGGCGCATTGGAAGCCGAAGCCACGTATCGGGGACACCAGAGGTTTCTGAACCGCGATGCGACTGGAATTCCTCCCCCAATCCTTTCACCTGGGGTTCGCTAGTTACTGCTTGGCACAAGTGCGTCACGCGGCCGTTGATCCTGCGCGACGAGATGGGAAAATCAAGCTTCCGAGGTCGCCGGATGCTTCGCATATTTTCACGCCGCGCCGCAGCGCTCGCGTTTCCGATGATGATGGCGATTTGTCTGCCGCCGATGGTGGTGATTGCGCTGAATTTGCGCGCGCAATCCACCAGCGCTAGTTCGCAGTCTAATTCCAACAATTCCGGCAATTCGACCGGTTCAACCAATACCGCCAACACCTCCAGCACTGGCAACTCCGCCGATTCCGCCGCAGCCAAGGCTGCCGCGCGCAAGAAAGCTTTCGAAGCGGATCTGAAGGGCCTGGAAGATGGAGGCAGTTTCCATCACCAGGGTTCCGGTCCGCAGACGCTGTTTGTCTCCCCGGACGTGGTCAATATGGTTCGCGGCCAGCGCGCGGATTTCGGCGCGTTCGACGACAAGGGCCACGACGTTTCCTCTCAAGCCGAGTGGACCCTCAGCAATTCGTATGTGGCCACGCTGGTAACAGGGAAAGGCAGGCCGTACCTGATTGCCAAGACTCCAGGAGAAGTGACGGTTCGCGCACGCATCGACGAAAACGAATCCTCGTGCGACGTGACCGTGTACGACGGCACTGCTTTGCCTGCGGGGACGCCCGCGTACATAGCCGCAAAAATTCCCGGATTCAAAGCGCAGCAAGCAGTCCCGGCCGCGCCCGCCGCTCGCGCGCCGCAGCCCGCGCCTTCCGGCGGAACTCATCCGATGTAAGAGAGCGCAGTTACCCCGCCGCAGAAGTCCGCTTGCAGCCTCACAACCGTTCTACTCATATCGCAGCGCGATAATCGGATCCACACGCATCGCCGACCGCGACGGAACAATACACGCCGCCAATCCCACTAGCAGAATCACGATTGCGACGGCGCCAAACGTCCAGGGATCGGTAGCCGAAATGCCCCAGATTTGGCTTGCCATAAACCGCGTCAATCCCGCGCTGGCAAGCAATCCCACCACGATGCCTGCCACGATCAGCTTCGCGCCTTTGCGCAGCACCATTCCCAAAATGTCTTTGGGCTGCGCGCCCAGCGCCATGCGCACGCCGATTTCGTGCGTTTGCAGCGACACGGTGTACGCCATCACGCTGAACACGCCCACGATCACCAGCACCAAGCCGATCCCGGCAAAAATGGAGACGGCGATCAGCCCGAACTCCGGCTCGGCATAACCATAGCGATGTAAATCTCCGGAGACGGTGCCCGAATCTTCGTCGAACGCGATATTCGGATCGACCGCCCAAACTTCCTGCTGCACGCTCTTCCACAGCGACATCGGCGCCACTGCCGTGCGCACGAGGAGTGCGCGGCCGTTTAAACCGCCCACGAGTGTATACGGCAAAAATCCCTGCGGCGCGGGAGGCTGTTTTAACCCCTGGTTGCGAATATCGGAGACCACGCCGATCACGCGGTAGTAAGTACTATCCGGCTGTTTATTCGCCGTGTTGATGGTTTTAAATCCGATCGACTCCCCGATGGGATTTTCGCCTTTGAAGTAACTGCGAGCCATCATTTCATTGATCACCACCACGTGCTGCGCTTCGTTGACGTCGGCCGCCGAAAGCAGCCGCCCGCTTAGCAGCTTGATTCCCATGGTCCGGAAATAATCCTCGTCGCACAGATCGAACTCCGCCAGCCACTCGTCCTGGTGCGTTGTGCCCGGGACAATCACCTCGCTACCGCCGTATCCGAAGGGCGGCAGCCCAATCGATACAGTTGCCGACTTCACCGCCGGCAGCGCCCGCACTCGTGCCAAAACCTGTTGCAAAAAGACGCGCTGCTGCTCGGGCGTGGCATAGCGCCCCGCCGGGTACACCATGTCCGCGTACAAAATATTGGAAGGGTTGAAGCCTAACGAAACGTGCTGCAAGGAGAGCAGGCTGCGGATCATCAGTCCCGCGCCTGCTAGCAGCAGCACGGAAAGAGCCACCTCGCCGATCACCAGCCCGGAGCGAAACGCTCCATGCCGCGATCCGGCGCTCATGCCGCGTCCCGTGCCGTTTAAGTGCATTTGCAGTGCGCCGTGTACGGCGTGAATCGCCGGAGCCAGCCCGCACAGCAGGGTGGTGAGGAGAGCGATTCCCAACGCGAAGAGCAGCACCCAGAAGTTCATCTCGATCGATACCGACGGCGCGAAATTAACGGGAATCGTCGCCGCGACTTCCTTCGTGCCGAAATACGCGAACACGCACCCCACCGCGCACGCCGCCACCGACAAAATAAAACTTTCCATCAGCAGTTGGCGGATCAGCCGCCAGTGGCTGGCGCCCAGCGAGGTGCGAATGGCGATCTCTTTTTCCCGGGCGGTTGCGCGCGCCAGCAGCAGGTTGGCGATGTTGCTACATGCGATCAAGAGCAACATCAGAACCGCCGCCATCAACGCGTACAGCATTCCTTTGAAATTGTTGGTGGTGTAGTCCGCCACGTTCAGCACCTTCACGGTGAACTTCTTCGGAAAGTCGGCGGGGTAGGACTGCGCCAGCCGCCGCATCACCACGCCCACCACCGAGTTCGCCTCTTTCAGGCCCACTCCGTGCCGCAAATGCTCGCTGGTTTCGAAATACGCCGGGAAATTGGTCCCTGGGGCCAGTTTGATATCCGCGTGTCCCACCAACGTGGGAATCCACGCGTCGCAGCCGTCCAGGACGTAGCGCGGCGGCATAATCTCTACTAACGTCCGTGGCGTGCCGTCGAGCGTCATCACCGAACCCAGGATTTTCGGGTCGCGACGGAACTGCTTGGTCCATAGCTCGTCCGTCATCGCGAAGACCGGAGGTGCGCCGGGTGTCGCGTCCGCCGGACTCAGGCTGCGTCCCAGTTCCGGCGGGATTCCCAGTGCGTCGAAGATGTTTCCGGTCACCCAGCAGCCGTTAAAAATATCGCTGCCGCCCTGCTTGTTGGCGTAGAGAACGTCGAAGTTGTGGAATGCGAAGCTGTCTGCGAAGACGTTCTGCGTCTGTTCTTGGAAGTCGGCGAATTCCGGGGCGGTCAGCGCCAGACGCACATTGTTGGCGGGCCGCGTCACATCGTGAATCTCAAAAGTGACGAAGCGGTCGGAATTGGGGTAGGGAAACGGGGAGATCAGCACGGCGTAGAACACGCTGAAAACGACCGTCGTGGCGCCGATGCCCAGCGCCAGCGCGAACACCGCCACGGCCGCCACGCGCCGGTCCTTCCAGAGCGTCCGCACGCCGTACCGCAGGTCCCTCCAGATCGACGCGATCAGTTGCATCCCTAGCTCCTCCGCATCGAGCCCAGGAATTGCATGCGTAGCCCCGTTCCGGCGAGGTAATTACGCGCGCCCGCAGTCTACTGCGCCGCAGACGGATTTTCCATTCTTGCCGTAAGACAGACGTGGGATGCGCGCGTGGGGCGGAGCGCTGCTTGGCGCCGTCGCAGACCGTGGTGCCACGCCAACACCTTCAGCAATTCGGACCGTCGCGACGCAGTCACGTATCACGCTCTTTCGCAAGTCACGCTTTTCTCCAAGAAGGCTTTGCGTTTTGTGGGAGGCGTCTTTACAATGGAGATTCTTTTTACCGGTATGGCAGACAGTAGCAATCCAACTTCTGGCGCGTCTCGCGGCGTCTACCGCTTCGCTGTTTTCACCACTTCTTTCACCATTCTCCTTTTAATGGCTGGAGCGCTGGTGACCAACAACGACGCGGGCGATTCCATCCCCACATGGCCGCTGGCGCATAACGATGCGCTGTTTCCTCCACACTTCGTCGGCGGGATCCGCTTCGAATATTCACACCGCGTGGTGGCGGGCATCGTCTCGCTGCTGACGCTGGCGCTGGCTATCTGGATCACCAAAGTGGACAAGCGGGCGCTGGCGAAAAAACTCGGATGGACGGCCGTCGGCTTGGTGCTGGCGCAAGCAGCGCTGGGCGGTTTCCGGGTGCTGGGAAGCGATCCGTCCGCTTCCGCTACGGCGCATGCCACGCTCGGTCAAATCTTTTTCATCACGCTCGTGGGGATCACCGTGTACCTGAGCCCGTGGTGGCAAAGCAATCCGCCGCAGTTTGAGGATCGCGGCTCGCCGCGCGCGGCGGCCATCGGTTCGGCCACAATGGGCGTGATTCTGGCGCAAGTGCTGCTGGGCGCGGCGTACCGGCACGGCGTGCTGAACATCGTTCCGCACTTGATCGGCGCTGCCGTGGTGACGTTCATGGTGATCTGGGTGGCGCGCGTGGTCAAACGGCGTTTCCGCGAGAGCCGCGCTTTGCGCAAGGGTGTGGTATTCTTGCATGCGTTTTTCGGCATTCAGATTCTGCTTGGATTCGCGGCGTGGTGGGCCATGACGCGCCCAGACGATATCGTGCAGCCAACAGGTGTGTTCGTTACGCTCACCGTGGCGCACGTGCTCGGTGGCGCATTGTTGCTGGCTTCGTCCACGATATTGATGCTGATGTGTTTCCACTTGACCGCGCCGGCGCATCGAACCGCCGGTTCACCTGTGGCGCCTTCGCCGACGACTACCGCGGCCGGGGGCTCTCCGGAAAGGGTAGGGGGCTAACAAACCGGATATGAACGAGCGCGCCGACGCGATCTCCAGCCTTGATAAGCCGTGGGCCTACGTGGTGCTGACCAAGCCGGATGTGACCTTCCTCGTCTTAATCACCACGCTTGCCGGGTTTTATCTAGGATCGAGCGGCTCAATCGAGTGGTCGGTGATGCTGAGCACCGTGTGCGCCACGATGCTTGTGGCGGGCGGCACGGCGGCGCTGAATCAGTACGTGGAGCGCGAGTCCGATGCGCTGATGCGCCGGACGGCTGCGCGTCCTTTGCCCACGGGGCAGTTGCGGCCTCGCGATGTGTTGCTTTTCGGGATTATCTTGATTGTCGCCGGCGCTGCCTGGCTCGCTTTTGCAGCGAATACGCTGGCCGCGCTGGTGGCGCTGACCACCACGATTCTCTACCTAGGGCTCTACACGCCGCTGAAAAAGCGTACGCCGCTGTCGACAGCCGTCGGCGCGATTCCAGGTGCGCTGTCTCCGCTGATCGGATGGGCCGCGGCACATGGTTCGCTCTCCCTGGGCGGCTGGATTCTGTTCGCCATTCTTTTCTTCTGGCAATTTCCGCACTTCATGTCCATCGCCTGGATGTATCGCGAAGACTACGCGCGCGCTGGCATCAAGATGCTGCCGGTGGTAGACAAAAAAGGCGATTCGACGTTTCGGCAGATCGTGTGCTGCTCGGCCATTCTGGTGTGGGTCAGCGCGCTGCCGTCAGTAGTCGGTATGGCGGGAATTCACTACTTTTTTCTGGCTCTGATTCTGGGCATGCTCCTGCTGCAAGTTGGGCTCTGGGCGAATCGTTCACGCACTAACGCGCGCGCCAAGTGGCTGATGCACGCCACCGTCGCACATATCCCGCTGCTGCTGATTTGCCTGGTGCTCGACAAGCTGGCCGTGCGTTGAAGTGTCACTTGAAGTTCGCAAATGCAGCCGTTTCAAATGACTTGCAGACCAGCTAATGAAGTACTTTAGGTTGCGGCGTGCTGTTCCGGCCACGCACTAATGTCAATTCCAGTCAGATCGCTCCCTCCCGTGATCGCCATCCTGAATGGCGCCGCGGGATTTTTTCTGGTTCTCGCCTACATTTTTATTCGCAAGAAGAAGATTGCCTGGCACCGCATTTGCATTTTTACGGCATTGGGCTGTTCGGCGGTATTTCTGACGGTATACCTCTACATGCACTTTGCGGCAGGAGTGATTCGCTTCAGCGGGCAGGGTTGGATTCGCCCGGTGTACTATTCGATACTCGTGTCGCACACGATTTTGGCGGTCGTGATCGTGCCGCTGGTGTTCATTACACTGGTGCGCGCGCTGCGCAAGAATTTCGTGATGCACCGCGCCATCGCGCGCTGGACGTTCCCGCTGTGGCTCTATGTTTCCGTTACCGGGGTGGTGGTGTACTCGCTGCTGTACGTCGCGTACACGCCGATCTGGCCGACGTAAGCTGCAGAACTTCGCGCCAAGTTTGCGCATCCCGAAAGTTTTCACTTCTCAAGATAATATTGAACGTCGGTGACCACGCGCACGGTCTTCATCAGGCTGCTGTCCGCGTCGCCGTAAGATCCGCCGTCTTCGGAGTCTGAAGCGGCGCCAGCATTGGCAGGCAAGATCGAGAAAAAGCCTTGGGTGGCCTGGCGAATCGCCCCGACCGAACTGCCCGAGTCCTGCGCGAAACGGTCGGCAGCGGATCGGGCATTTTGTGTCGCTTCGGTGATCATGTCGGGCTTGACGGAATTCAGACTGTTAAACTTGTACGTGAGGCTCTGACTGATGAGGATGCCTTGCTGCAGCAGGCCCGTGGCTTTCTGGGCGGCGGAAGCCACTTGATCGACCCTGGTGGTGCGTACCGTGATCTGTTGTTGGACGGTATAGCGGTAGAGAGGCTTACGCGAGCTGAGATAAGCGTTGGCCTGGTTGTCGGTGACGTTGACGATACCGATGGCGATTTCCGATGGCTGAATGCTTTGCTGGCCGAGGAACTTCAGAATGGTTTTCTGGTCGGTCTCGATTTTGGCGTAGAGCGCCGGAAGATCGTCTCCGGTTTCCGTGTAATTTATCGGCCAGATGGCGAGATCTGATTTAACGGTGCGCTCAGCCAAACCTCTTACCGAGACGTAGCGGTCGCCGAGGCGCACGGCCTTGATTTGCGCGCCCAGCGCCCACCCTCCGGCAATTAGTCCTACAGCGAGCAGAAACCCGAGGATCACCATCTCACCGCGTTTGCTTCCAGTTGAGTCGCCCATGCGAACTCCTTCGCCGCGGGGTTGATGTACGATTCCTCCCGCGTCAGTCGGCCTTCGCACGGGCATATTGCATTCGCTGCGCCAACCGGGAAAATAGCGCACAGAAGGAAGTAAGTACGATAATTCCGCGCGAAACTGGCTGTAAATCGAGGTATTACAAGCTGCGCAGCACTCCCTAGAGCTGGCTGAAAGTTGATTGGGTGCGGACCGTGGAACACGCCGGTGTCACACGGGACACGTACAACGCATCCGCCAAAACTGCGGCGGCGGCGACGTCCGGACGCGCGCTACTTGTAGGAGACCACCACCTGGCCGTCTTCAACTTCGATGTTGCTGACGTTGTCCGGCAGGCGCAGCTTTTCGCGGTTTTCGGGCGAGGTCATCATTTTCTGGACGGCGTCGTGGAGCGCGGATTGCGGCAGAGGAAACGAGCCGATCTTCCCGTCCGTCGGTTCGAATCGCAGATAGCCTCCGTCCGTGTACAGGTGGCCGGAAATCTGGAGAGAAAGATCTGCGCCGTGCACATCGAAAATGACGTAGGCCGTCACTATGTCGCCAGAGAGATCGATCTTAACGTCCTTCACATTGGACTCAGCCTCGGCGACGGTTTGCGGATCGGCGCCTGCGATGTCTGGAGTTGCGGAGCTTGGGCGGCTCGATTGTCCCGCGGCGGAGGTAGCTGAGTTCGACGAGCCGGCAAGCTGAAGGTTCTGCGCGAGGTATGAGTTTAGTTCCGTGCTATTGAGCTGGACTTCCGCAGGTTGCCCGGAAGAAGACGCCTGATCCGCAGCTTGCAACTTTAGTTCTGCGGCTGCAGCAGCTGCGGGGCTCGTGGCGACATTTGGCGCCGGCGACTTCTTCAAAATCAGCACGAGGGTCAAGATTAGGACGACGAGCACGAACCAGCTGAAGACCTTGCGGACCATCGCAAACGGCGTCGCGTTTGGCATTCCATCATCCCTCTGACGGAAGTTTACCAATGGGAAAGGAAGGAGCCGCAGCGGACGCACGCGCGAGTAGCGAATGGCGTACTGTACCGCGGGACAGGTCTACGAGATCAATCTTTCCGAGGAGACGGCGAGATTTCTCATCGCGAGTTGGGGCCTCGGAGTGCTGCAGGATGATTGAGCGCTCTCGGCAAGAAAAAACCGCCGACCTAGAGCTCGGCGGTCCAGGGAAAGTCTGCGAGCCGACTACACACCGATTACTTTAACGAGTTCGCGAACGGACGCGGCCGACTTATCGAGCGCCGTCTTTTCTTCAGCGGTCAGTTTAATTTCGATAATCTGCTCCACACCTTTCGAGCCGAGCTTTACGGGTACGCCGACGAAGAGGCCATCAATGCCGTACTCGCCTTCGAGGTAAACCGCGCAAGGAAGTATTTTCTTTTTGTCTCTAAGTATCGCTTCAGTCATTTCAACGGCGGCTGCGGAGGGCGCGTAGTAAGCAGAGCCAGTCTTCAAGAGATTCACGATCTCCGCGCCACCCTTGCGAGTCCGGTTGATGATTGCTTCGAGTTTGTCTTTGGGGATGAGTTCAGTGATTGGAATTCCAGCAACGGTTGAATAACGCGGCAGGGGAACCATGTCGTCGCCATGACCACCGAGCACGAATGAATGAACGTTCTCGACCGACACTCCAAGTTCGGCGGCGACGAAGGTGCTCATGCGCGCTGAGTCCAGCACGCCGGCCATGCCGAGCACGCGGCTCTTCGGAAAGCCGCTGACTTTGAACGCCGCCTGCGCCATGGCGTCCAGCGGGTTCGTGACGATGATCAGAACAGCGTTGGGCGAGAGCTTCACCACCGCTTCAACCACGGCTTTAATCACCTCGTAGTTAGCCTTCAGTAGATCGTCGCGGCTCATGCCCGGCTTGCGAGGGAAACCGGCGGTGATGACCACGATGTCGCTGTTCGCCGTTTCCTTGTAGTCGCCCGAGGCGGTGGAAATTCCGATGGCGCGCACATCGCTGCCGATGATCGGCGCGGACTCGGCCATGTCCAGAGCCTTTCCAGCGGGGACGCCTTCAACGATATCGGTGAGCACCACGTCCGCGAGGCCCATATCGTGAATCCGCTGTGCGGTGGTTGAACCGACGAATCCACCACCTACCACTGTCACTTTCTTACGCATTCGCAAATCTCCTTGAATTGCCGAATTTCCGGTGTCTCCTGGCTGATTGGAAAACCTTACAGGGCAGGGAGCCGGCTATTTTAAGCTGCAAATCTGAGCAAAATGGATGGCGCCAAATCGGCACGGCGACGCGGCGCAGGACAGGAATCTTCAGCTTCCCGCGATCGCGAGGCTTTGCATATTCTCGATGATCGAGGTCGCGAATTCCGTCGTAGTTACGCGCGTTGCCCCGGTCATCATCCGCTCCAGATCATAGGTGCAGCGCTTTTGCTGAATGGTGCGTTCGATACCCGCCTCGATCAGCTTCGCCACTTCCTTCCAGCCCATGAAGTCGAACATCATCGCGCCCGAAAGCATCACCGAGCTGGGATTGATTACGTCCTTATCCGCATATTTCGGAGCGGTGCCATGGGTTGCCTCGAAAACTCCGTAGCCATCGCCGATATTCGCGCCGGGCGCCATGCCGAGGCCGCCGACCTGCGCAGCGCAAGCGTCGGAAATGTAGTCGCCATTCAGGTTCGGTGTGGCGAAAACTTGATATTCATCGGCACGAGTGAGCACTTGCTGGAACACGGAATCGGCAATGCGATCGTTGATGAGTATCTTGTTCTTCCATTGGCCGCGACCGTGCGTTGACTCGATAGCCTCAAGTGTTCGTTTAACTTCCTCGCAGAGCTTGTCCTTGAAGTCCACGGGCGCGTGCGAGTAGCCCGGCTCGATCAACTCTGCGTTCTGCTCGATGGTAATGTTTGGGTTTGCATCCTTATTGCCGAGGATGTAGCTCTCGCGCTCGGTGACGACGTGCGAACGAAACTCGTCGGTGGCCAGCTCGTATCCCCACTCGCGAAAGGCGCCCTCGGTGAACTTCATGATGTTGCCTTTGTGCACCAGCGTGACGACCTTCAACTTGTTATCGATGGCGTATTGAATGGCGCGGCGCACCAGGCGCTTTGTACCGAAGGGCGAGATCGGCTTGATGCCGACTCCCGAATCCTCGCGCACTTTCTTGCCGGTCCCTTTCAGCATGTCGTTATTCAAAAAGTTGATGAGCTTCTTCACTTCGAACGTGCCGGATTTCCATTCCACTCCGGCGTAGACATCTTCCGTATTCTCGCGGTAAACGACCACGTTCATGCGTTCGGGGTGCAGCATGGGGGTAGGGACGCCCTCGAAATAGCGTACCGGACGCACGCACGCGTAAAGGTCGAGCAATTGCCGCAGCGTCACGTTAAGTGAGCGGATTCCACCGCCAACGGGAGTGGTTAGAGGGCCCTTGATCGCGACGCGGCAATCGCGGATAGCTTCTACCGTGTCCTCCGGGAGCCAGTTTTGAAAAAGATTAAAGGCCTTTTCGCCTGCCAGCACCTCGTACCAAGCGATCTGCCGTTTTCCTTCGTAGACTTTGTCCACGGCCGCGTCGAACACGCGGCGCGATGCGCGCCAAATATCGCGTCCCGTCCCATCGCCTTCAATGAAAGGAATGATTGGCCGGTCAGGAACGCGAAATCGTTCGTTGATATATTCGATTGGCTGGCCATCCGGTACCGGCAAGCCGTTATACGAACTCTTCATGTACGACCACCCCCGAGGCGGGCCGCGCTCCCCTAGAATACCGCCGGCGAAGCCCTGCCACATAACCAACAACCTTAGCATAATTTTCGTCTTGCGGAGACGGCTAGGCGCGAACCCTCGCTGAAAAAATAACCAAAAAGTTGCCATGCGCCGCGTGCATAAAAGATCAGGCAATTCTTGAAACGGCTAAATCGCTGCGCGAGTCGGGCATCACCTCGCGCCATCAAGAACCACTCGAATCAATTTTCGACGACCGCAGTAGATTCCAATCTCACGTCACGCTAGAACTGTCGGCAAGCCGACGACAATTTGAGCTGGGGAAATAAATTGCGTTGAAGATTCGTGCCTTGAAGTAACGAGTGAGCATACTTCTCCAGTCGGCGCATCACCAGACTGATGCTGCTCGCCGGGGCGATGGCGCGATCGGCTTTGCAAGCACGGCGCCGAGAAGAAATCCTCCGACATGCGCCCACCAAGCGATTCCTCCAGAAGTGGCAGTTGCCAGTGAACCCAGGCCACTCAGGAATTCCACCAGGAACCACAACCCGATAAAAATCCACGCGGGGATGCGTGCCAAGAACCAGATCACCAGAAGCGGTACCAGCGAAAGAATACGCGAGCTGGGAAAGTAAATCAGGTAGGCGCCGAGAACTCCAGAGATCGCTCCGCTTGCGCCAATCGACGGAACGGCCGAACCCCACGAAAACGCCACTTGTGAAATTCCTGAGCCGATCCCGCAGATCATATAGAACGCGAGATACGCGGCCGAGCCCATGCGATCCTCGACGTTTCCGCCGAAAATCCACAGGAACCACATGTTGCCGATGATGTGCAGCCAGCCGCCATGCAGGAACATGCAAGTCAGCAAAGGCACGAGCGCTTGCGCCAGCGTGTAGTGCCGACCGGCTAGCGCCAACTGAATGCGGGACGGTACCAGTCCGTAGAGACGGATGAATGCGTCCGCCGCGTGCGGCGGAAGCGAGATCTGATGAAAGAATACGACGAAGTTTACGATGATTAAAAGAACCGTGATGAAGGGAAACGAATTTCGCGGCGTTGTGTCCTTCAGCGGGATCATGATGCCGCCTCCGCATCGGCAACTGCCGCAAGCGCGGCGGTGCGAAGGTGATTATCGGAATAGGTTAGCGGGTGGCGAGAGCCGCTGTGACGAAGCGTCTCGATTTTGCTGAGGCTGGCAATGCCGCCCCGCGCGCCCATACCCTCGCAATTCAGCGCGGCGGCCGCACAACTGAATTCAAGTATTTCTTTAACTGGCCAACCCTGGACGAGCCCATAAAGAAATGCGCCATGAAAGATATCTCCGGCTCCGGTCGTATCCAAAGCATCGACTTGGAATGCCGGACACTGAAGAAATAGTTTACCGTCCCATGCGATCACACCTGCGCACCCGAGCGTCGCGGCAGTAAGGCGGCACTTGAACTGTCTATGGATCTCCGGGAGAGACTTTAACAGGCTACTTTCACGGGTCAGTCGCTCGGGGAAATCCTTAGATGTAATCACATAATCGACGTGGTTAAGTAATTCCTCAACTCCCGGATAGAGATTATCGAAATCGCCGACGACGGGGATGTGATCCTCGCGCGCCCAGCGAGCCGCCTGCGCGGCGGCCCGAGTATCGTGGCCGTCCACGAGTAAAACTTTGGCGCCGCGAATCCAACTGCGCTTCAAGTCTTTCGGTCGAAGAGCGATCTTGGGATCGCGATTCCACAGCACGGTGCGGTTGCCGCTGGTTTCGTCTACCAGGATGAACGAAAACTGGCTTTGGCACCCTTTCGACAGAATCCATCGGGCATCGACGCGCTCGCGTTTCATCTCCGCGACCTGACGGCTTCCAGCGGAATCATCGCCGATTTTGCCGACGTAGCGCGCGCGAAGCCCCCAGCGGCGGCATGCAACCGTCGCGCTGGCAACCTGTCCGCCGGGCATCGCTTGGACGGAACGCAGTTCGACCTTGGAATCGGGAGCGGGGAATCGTGGCAGACGAATAATGGTGTCGAGCGCATTGATGCCCACTCCGACGACATCGGGACTCAATCGTTTCTTGCTGGCGTGCATGGTTTTCAACAATGTAGACGAGTTCGAAATATTTTGAAACGGCCAAGCGTGGCGACGGTTTATCGATTGCGCCGGCCGATTTGCTATGATAGAAAAATTCGTTTCGATGCGCGCGGCTCAAGTAGACGTTGCAGCGGCTGGCGAAGTTGTAGCGCAAGAGCTGAAACGTTTTGTTGAAGGATCGGCGCGCCGACAAGCCGATGGCACTTCACGAGTCCGAAGCAATCATCCTGCAAAGCTATTCGCTGGGAGAGGCGGACAGGCTGGTGAGTTTTCTGTCGCGCGCCGAGGGTCGTGTGCGCGGCGTGGCCGCTGGCGCGCGAAAGCCAAAAAGTCGCTTTGGCGCGACGCTCGAGCGGCTCTCATACGTGCGCATCTGGTACTTCGAGAAAGAGAATCGCGAGCTAGTGCGCATCCGGCAATGCGAGATTATCGAATCGTTTCTCGATGCGTTTCGCGACTATGCGTCAAGCGTGGCGCTGGCGATTCTGAGCGAAGTAACGGAAGCAGTGCTGCCGGATCGCGAAGCGTCTGACGCGAATTTCCGGCTGCTGCTGTTGACCGCGCAAACGATCAAGCGCACCGGCGGCGCCGATCTGCCGCTGGCATATTTCGCGCTGTGGACGGTCAGGCTGGGCGGCTGGTTGCCTTCGCTCGACCGTTGCGGATTTTGCGGTTCGCCGCTGGCCGAGCGCGCTTCAGCGTACATCGCTCGCGGCGCGTCGGCCGTGGCTTGCAGCAAGTGCCGGCGAGCGGGCATGCGAGTGATTTCTCCGGCAGCCCTGGCATTGGCTCGAAAGATGATTCGCGAACGTCTTGACCAGCTCGTGGACTCTGATTTGAAGACCACAGGAATTCGCGAGGCGAAGGAAATCACCGCAAGTATGCTCGACGTGATCGAGCAGCAAATCGATCGCAAACTCACATCAAGGGAACTTCTGGAGCCAACCGCGTGATGGCGCGAACTGAAAAGAAAAAGTTGAACCGGCCAGCGAAGTTGAAGGGGCTTACGTTTCAGGACCTTCTACTAACACTTGAAGAGTATTGGACGAAGCGCGATTGCGTGCTGCAGCAGCCGTACGACGTTGAAGTGGGCGCGGGCACCATGCATCCAGAAACTTTTCTTCGCGTGCTGGGACCTGACCCCTATCGAGTGGTCTACGCGCAGCCGAGCCGGCGCCCGGCGGACGGGCGCTATGGAGAAAATCCCAATCGTCTCTACAAGCACACGCAGCTGCAAGTAATCCTGAAGCCCTCGCCCGCCAACGTGCAGGATCTATATCTAAGCAGCCTCGCAGCGGTGGGAATTAATCTAAAAGAACACGATGTTCGCTTCGAGGAAGACAACTGGGAAGCGCCCACGCTCGGCGCCTGGGGAATTGGCTGGCAGGTATTGCTCGATGGCTTGGAAATCACGCAGTTTACTTATTTTCAGCAGTGCGGCGGACTGGATCTCAATCCTGTTTCCGTGGAACTCACCTATGGGCTCGACCGAATTGCCGCGTATCTGCAAGGCGTCGACAATGTATTCGACGTGATGTGGTCGAAGTCGATGACGTACGGGCAGGTGAGGCTGGCCGAAGAGCAGCAATTTTCCGCCTACAGCTTTGATTATGCGGACGCTGTCTCCACGCGCAAGCAATTCGATTTGAACGAAGCGGAGGCTTCGCGCCTGCTCTCGGAATTTTCCAAGGCAAAAGGTGACGCGATTCGGCGCTTTCCAATCCTGTCGGCTTACGACCTATGCTTGAAATGCTCGCACCTCTTTAACGTGCTCGACGCACGCGGCGCGATTTCCGTCACCGAGCGCGCCGGCATGATCGCCCGTATTCGAAAGCTGGCGATTCAGGTTGCGCAGGACTGGTTGGCGCAGCGCGAAATGCTCCAGGCGGCGGCTGGGGTGGGAGCATGAAAGTGAAAGTAACGGGCGAGCTTCTTCTGGAGATCGGCTGTGAAGAAATTCCTGCGGGGATGATCGAACGTGCGGCGCGCGAGCTTAAGGCGCTGCTTGCGAAGCATCTGACGGCGGCGCGCCTCGTCGACGAGCCGACAGTTGAGGATTCGATTGATACTTTTGGCGCGCCTCGAAGGCTGGTGGCTATCGCACGAAACGTTCGACTAAGACAAGAAGATATGACGCGCGAGGTCGTTGGCCCACCTAAAGCGATAGCTTATGATTCCGCTGGCAAGCCGACGCGCGCCGCGCTCAGTTTTTCAGAGAAGCAATCCATTCCTGTCGAGAAGCTTTTAGTCATCAGTACCCCTAAAGGCGAATACCTCGCCGCCAGGCAATCGATCGCCGGGGAGCCGGCGCGCGAGGTTTTAGCGCGAGAGCTCCCGGAATGCATCCGCGAGCTCTCGTGGCCTAGGTCGATGTATTGGAGTACCGCAGACAGCCCGCGCTTCATTCGTCCGATCCGCTGGATCGTCGCAGTGCTCGATGGTGCCACAATTCCGTTCGCATTCGCGGACGTTCGCAGCGGCAACCGCACCGACGGCCACCGGTTTCTGGGCAAGAAGGGAATTGCCGTCACCGGCGCGAGCGACTATGAATCCAAGCTAAAGAAGAATTTCGTGCTGTGCCGGCCGGACGCGCGGCGAGCGAAGATCGAAAGCGAAATTCGGGCGCTGACTTTGCGCCGTTCGCTGCGCGCACATGAAGATGTCGATCTGCTGAATCTCGTAACCTATTTAAACGAATATCCAACCGTCATTTCCGGCGATTTTGATTCGGCCTTCCTGGCGCTGCCGGACGAAATTCTGATTACCGTGATGCGCGGGCATCAGAAATATTTCGCCGTCGAAAAGCGCGCCGGGGAATTAGCTCCTCATTTCCTTGCAGTGATCAACTTGCCCAGCGATCCCAAGCGGCTGGTCCGCGCGGGCCACGAACGCGTGCTACGCGCCCGATTCGCCGATGCGCGCTTCTTCTGGGACTCGGATCAAAGAGTTCCGCTGGACGCGTACGTGCCCAAGCTTGCTACCGTCACTTATGAACGCCGCCTTGGCAGCTACGGCGAAAAAGTGGAGCGCGTGCGCACGCTGGCGCGATGGTTCGCGGAGCAGTGGTTCAATCGCGGGATGACGCAGGCGGACGTAACCGGTTCTGATCGCGCTGCTGAACTTGCCAAGTGCGACCTGGTCACCGAAATGGTCCGCGAGTTTCCCGAGTTGCAAGGTGTCGTCGGCGGCCTCTACGCGCGAGCGCAGGGCGAGCCGGATTCGATCGCCTGGGCGGTATACGACCAGTATAAACCCCTCGGGATGGACGATCTGCTGCCGCGCAATCTGACCGGCTGCACCGTCGCGCTGGCCGACAAGCTTGATTCTCTGGTGGCGTGTTTTGGAGTGGGAATTGTGCCCACCGGCTCAAGCGATCCCTTCGCTCTTCGCCGTGCGGCAATGGGCATCGTGAAAATTATTTTAGAGCGGCGACTGCCGGTTTCCATTTCGGCGATGATTTCTGCGGCTGCCAAAGCGCTGAAAGAAAATCCCCCGCGCATCGACGTGGCCGCCGAAACGCAATCGAAGACGCTGGAATTCTTGCTGGAGCGCGCGCGGTTCTATTTCCGAGAGAAGGGTGGATTCGCTTACGACGAAATCAACGCCGTGTTCACAGCTGACGCGGACGATCTTTGCGATGCCGCAGACAGAGTGGCGGCCGTAAAAGCAATCCGTTACTCGAAGGATTTTGCGCCGCTGGCGGCCAGCTTCAAGCGCATCCGCAATATCCTTGAAAAATCGGCTGCCGAGGATGATAAAGGTCAAGTTGCAGTAAATCCGGAGCTGCTTGGCGACGGCGCTGAGGCGGAACTTCACCTTACGGCGCAGCGAATTCGCGAGAGAGTGGCTGCGAACAAGCGCGATCGGAAATATAAAGTTGCGCTAGAGGAAATCTCAAAGCTTCGACCGGCGGTTGATAAGTTTTTCGACGGCGTTCTGGTGATGGTTGAAGATCGCCAAGTGCGGAAGAACCGGATTGCGTTGCTCGCGTTGTTGTTGAAGGAATTCTCAACCATTGCCGATTTCTCTGAGCTTGGCTCCGATGAGGCGGAGTAGCAGATAACTTACTACTTCAATTATCGGCGAGCCGACAGACGCTGGCAGCCTCGCGGCGGTTAAAGTTCTAATTAAAGTTTGATCGAGGGAAAAATGAAATACGTTTATTTCTTTGGTGCTGGGAAATCAGACGGGACGGGCGAAATGCGAGACCTGCTGGGCGGCAAAGGCGCCGGCCTCGCGGAGATGACGCGCATCGGGCTTCCCGTGCCTGCAGGTTTCACCATCACCACGGAGGCTTGCGACTACTACTTGATGCACGGGCGTAAGCACCCCGGCGAGCTGCGCGCGCAAGTTCACAAGGAACTCCAAAAGCTGGAGAAGCTTACCCGAAAGAAACTCGGCGACGCCAAAGACCCGCTGCTGGTCAGCGTTCGTTCCGGGTCGGCGCGCTCGATGCCCGGGATGATGGAGACGATCCTCAATCTTGGACTGAACGAAAATTCCGTGCAGGGCCTCGCGCGTGTAACGAGTAATGAACGGTTCGCTTATGACGCTTACCGCCGCTTCGTTCAGATGTATTCCACTGTGGTGATAGGTCTCTCCAAAGAGGGCCTGGAAGATCGGCTGCGCGACCTCAAGAAATCATTGCGGGTGAAAGACGACACGCAGGTTACGGCGGACGGCTGGAAGCGGCTCGTCGGCGAATATAAGGATTATTTTAAAGAAAAGACCGGGAAAGATTTTCCGGAAGATCCCATCGAGCAGCTCTGGGGCGCGATCGGCGCGGTATTCGAGTCCTGGATGGGCGAAAAGGCGGTGACGTATCGCCGCGTGGAGAAGATTACCGGCCTCCTCGGCACGGCCGTCAACGTGGTCCAAATGGTATTCGGAAATAGCGGCGAAAATTCCGGAACGGGCGTGTGCTTTACCCGCGACCCCTCGACAGGCGAGAAAACGTTCTTTGGAGATTTTCTACTGAATGCGCAAGGCGAAGATGTGGTGGCCGGAATCCGCACGCCGATGCACCTCAGCGAGCTTTCCACCAAAATGCCAAAGGTCTACGAGCAGTTGGAGAAAGTTCGCGAGAAGCTGGAGATGCATTATCGCGACATGCAGGATATGGAGTTCACCGTCGAAAACGGCAAACTCTACATGCTGCAAACGCGCACCGGCAAGCGCTCGCCCTCCGCTGCGTTTCGTATCGCTGTCGATATGGCCAAAGAGAAGCTGATCACAGTTGAAGAAGCACTTGAACGCATCAAGCCGGAAGATATCGAGCGGCTCTTCTACCCCGTGCTTGATCCGAAGACTCCTCGCTCCGAGTTTTCTCGCCGCAAGCTGACGGAAGGAATCAATGCCGTTCCCGGAGCCGCTTCCGGCCGAGCGGTATTCACAGCGCAGCAAGCAGAGGCGTGGGCTAGCCGCGGCGAGAAAGTGATTCTTGTCCGGCGCGAGACTAGCCCCGAGGATGTCGGCGGCATGTACGTGGCGCAGGGCATTCTGACGGCAACGGGAGGAAAGACGAGCCACGCAGCGGTTGTCGCGCGCGGCTGGGGAAAGTGCTGCATCGTCGGCGCCGAGCAATTGGAAATTGACGCGAATGCGAAAAAAATGAGCGTCGATGGCAAGGCCGTTGGCGAAGGGGATTGGATCACGCTCGATGGAGGCGATGGCGCGGTCTACACCGGCGAAATCGCCCTAGTCCGCCCGGAGCCGCCGAAATCCTACGAAACTCTGATGAAATGGGCCGATCGCGTGCGCAAACTCGGCGTGCGGACGAATGCCGACACGCCTCGCGATGCGCGTTTGGCGCGCGAAATGGGAGCGGAGGGGATCGGCCTCTGCCGCACCGAGCACATGTTCTTCAAGGACTTCGAGGAACCCCAGCGCAGCATCGAGCGCCAGCAAGCCATCCAGGAAATGATCCTCGCTGATACCTCCGAAGCCCGCAGGAAGGCGCTCGACAAGCTGCTGCCATTCCAGCGCCGCGACTTCGTGGGTATTTTCGAGGCGATGGACGGGTACCCGGTGACCATCCGGCTGATCGATCCACCGTTGCACGAATTCGTCCCGCACGACCCGGCCAAGCAGGCCAAGTTGGCGAAAAAACTTGACATGTCGGCGGAAGCTGTCGAGCGGCGCGTCAATCAACTTCATGAAGCGAACCCTATGCTGGGCCATCGAGGCTGCCGGCTTTCGATTACCTATCCGGAAATTCTTGAAATGCAAGTTACAGCGATAGTTGAAGCGGCTGTCGAATGCAAAAAGCGCGGCATTAAAGTGTTACCTGAGATTATGCACCCGCTGGTTTTAGATAAGAAGGAATTGAAGATTCTCGAAATGGAAACGCGCCGGGTAGCCGATCCCATTATTGCCGCCAGTAAGGTAAAGCTTGAATACCTCGTCGGCACCATGATTGAACTTCCGCGCGCCGCTTTGCTGGCCGATCAAATCGCCGAGGTTGCGGAATTCTTCTCGTTCGGCACCAACGATCTGACCCAGACGACGATGGGGCTCTCGCGAGATGATGCCGGTCGATTCCTGCCCGAGTACGTCGACGAGAACAAGGCCGGGATCTTCAAGTCTGACCCGTTTCAGACTTTGGACGTGGCGGGCGTCGGGCTGCTGATCAAGTGGGCCATTGAGCGCGGACGTAAAACTCGCCCAAAGCTAAAGATTGGCATCTGCGGCGAACATGGCGGAGACGCTGAGAGCGTGAGATTTTGCCATGAAGTGGGAATGAACTACGTCAGCGCATCTCCGTATCGAGTGCCGATTTCGCGGTTGGCAGCAGCTCAAGCGGTGATTGAAGAGGCGAAGGCCAAGAAAGGCGCGGGCAAGAAGGCTACCGCTTCTAAGTAGCGTTGATCTCCGAACAAATTCTCGAGAGAAATGGGGGGTAGCGGACTTTAGGTCGGGATGCGCAGGAAGAAATACGCACCCAAGAACGCGAAGATCGCGTCCGGAGCCCAAGCCGCCAAAGTTGGCGGCAACTGCCCCACGGTCCCCATAGCCTCGAATAGCGCGGCAGTCGACCAATAAACCACGGCGATTCCAACGCCCAGCGCGATTCCGCCGACGGCTCCTCGCGTTCCCACCAAAAACCCGAATGGCGCGCTCAAGAAAATAATGATCGCCGCGATAACCGGGAAGGCGAACTTCTTGTGCCACTCGACGGATAGCCGAGCGGTGTCGAATCCAGCCTGCTTGAGGCTGGCGATGTAGCGTCCCAACTGCCGCCAGTTCATTTGGTAATACTGGCGTACTTCGCGGCGGAAATAGGACGGCGGCTCGGTCAACTCCGGAAGTGAAGTAACCTTGAAAGTCTGAAAGCTCGAAATGCGGCCGCTGGCGTCGAAATTGCGAACCCATCCGCCGGTCAGTGCCCAGGTATTTTCGGTCGGTTCCCACGTGGCGCGCTCGGCGTAGATGCGCCGCTTGATCTGAAACGTTTGCGGATCGAGCTCGAAGACGTTCAAACCGCCGAAGAGCTCCCGGTCAGGATCGAAAAATTCGTAGTTGTAGAGCTTGTCGTTTGTGCCGGCGATCCATTGCTCGCCCGGCTGGAGATAAGTTTGCGCGGGACGGCCCTTGATTTCATTCCGTAGCGCATCCTGGCGCTGGTTGGCATAGGGAAGAAACGTATCGTCGAGCAAGAACATGCCGCCCGCGACCAGGCACCCGGCCAGCGTCAGCGGCAGCACCAGCCGGTAGAGGCTGATCCCTCCGGCCTTGAACGCGATTACCTCGTTATTTTTCGCCAGGATCCCGAGGGTAACGAGAGTTGCAACCAACGCCGCCAGAGGCGCGAGCTGATAAACCATCAGCGGAATCAGATAGCGAAAGTAGCTGACCACTGTAACCACCGAAATGTGATTGCGCGAAATGTCCGCGAGCAGATCGAAAAGCGTAAACGCATCGAAGATCACCACGAATGCCGCCAGCATCACCACGAAATAGTAAAAAAACTGCTGCAGCAGGTAGACGTCGATCATCATCGGGAACGCCATAGCACGCCCCGCGCCCACGATGCGGCGAATTCCAATGGACGTGTTCGCCAACTTGGCTGAGCCGTTTGTGTAGGGCGCGCGCGTGGCGCCGGCTGTCTGCTCGCCGCCCAGCGATCTGTCGCGCAGCGATTTCAGCCACGCCAATGTTTGGCTCGGTTTCCTGACGCTTTCGATGCGGCGAAACAGCAGCAGCCCGAGTCCGGCCATCACGATGTTTGCGCCCCACACTCCGAGCCACACGCTGATCTGTCCCTGCGCTGCCAGGTGCGCTCCGTAGACGAAGAGGAAGTAATAGCCGCCGATCAGCACCAGTGTGAGAATTAGGCCCGTGGCGCGTCCTCCGCGTCGTGGCCGAACGCCAATCGGCACGCCGATCAAAGCGAACACCAGGCAGGCCACGGGAAACGCCGCCCGGCGCTGAAACTCCACGCGGGCTTGGAGCTCGTTCGGTCCGTGATTCGATAGCAGGGCGCTGGCGTGCTGCTCTGATACGGGCAGGGAGATGAGCTTCGTCGGCAGCACGACGTGCGACAGATCGAGCGCCAGATCGCTATCCCCGAAAGTCGTTACATCGTAGCGATCGGGATGCCGCGGATTATATTCGTGCGTGCTTCCTTGGCCGAGGTGAATATCCAGCTGTCCGCCGGGACCGCGCATAATCGAAGCACTTTGCGCGGTGGTGATCGAAGTGCCCTGATCGCTAGAAGAAGCTAGAAAGACCCCGCTCCAGTGTGTAGCTGCCGCAGCTACGTCTTGCACGTATAATACGAGGTGCGGCAGTCGTTCATCGAACACCCGCGGTTCGATTGCGAATGGCGCCTGGGATACGAGGATTTGTCCCTCGATTCGGCGGACCGTTCGCAGCGCGGCGGGACTGAGCCAAAACGTGATCGCCAGATTGGCCAGGCACGCTACCATCGCCACGGAGCCAATCGGTACCAGCAGCCTTCGCAGGCTGATGCCGCAGGCGTGCAGAGCGACAATCTCGCTATCAGCCGAAAGCCTTCCGAGGCCGATCAGCACGCCGACCAAGACTGCCATGGGAAGCGTGACGGCAAAAACCGGCGGCAGAGTACACAGAAACAGCAAAGTCACGTTGTGCGCGCTGCCCGAATGGCCGACGAAAAGCTCCATGAAGCGCACGAGTTGCGGAATAAAAAATACGAAAGTGAATACCGCCAAGCCGAGACTGGCGTGGGAAACTACTTCGCGGCAGATATATCGATCGATCAAGCGCATAGGAGCGCGTGGCCATTCTAGCACCGTGGTACCCAGTTGAAAGCGGGAAGGCGCGGCGTGTTCGCGGCAGCGACAGCCCAGCCGCACATGTCGAAAAATTTCGAAAGATGAGTGAGACGCGATTCCGCCGTGGTAATTATCCGCGCGATTCGCAGGAGGAAGGCACAACCGAGTGAGCCGAGTGAACGTCGCGATTCTCTGGCACATGCACCAGCCGCAATACCGCGATCCCGCCACGGGCCGTTACCTGCTGCCCTGGACCCGCCTGCACGCCCTGAAAGATTATTGGGGAATGGTGAAAATCCTCGAGGAATTCCCGCGGGTGCACGCAACCTTCAACATGGTTCCTTCACTCGTGGAGCAGATCGAGGAGTACGCCAGCGGCCAGTTCATCGAACCATGGTTCGATACCGTTTTTTCGCGCGCCGATTCGCTTTCGGAGGACCAGAAGCTCTCGCTGATCGAAAGCGGCTTTCACGTGAACGAAAATTTCCTGCAGCGCTGGCCCCGCTACGGAGATCTTGCCGCGCAATCGCGCGCGGAGGGCGCGGAATCGTGCGCCGCTCGCTGGGGGCTGTCCGAATGGCGCGATCTGCAGCTGCTTTCTCAGCTCGCGTGGATGGACGAAGAATATCTCACGAAAGATCCCACCGTCCGCCGGCTCTCGCAAAAGGGTAAGGATTTCGCGGAAGACGACAAATTTGAGCTCGTACAGAAGCAGCACGAACTTCTAACCGCGGTTCTACCCGAATACCGGCGCGCCGCCGAGCGCGGACAAATCGAGATTTCGACCACGCCTTATTACCATCCGATCTTGCCCCTGCTCTGCGATTCGGATATCGCGCGAGTGGCCAATCCGCATACGCCGCTGCCGCATCCTGCGTTTCGCTATCCGCAAGATGCCCGGGCGCAACTCGCTCGTGCCCGCGCCGCCCACAAACGTGTATTTGGCTCGAACCCGGCGGGGCTGTGGCCTTCAGAAGGCTCGGTTTCCGATGATGCGCTGGAGCTGGCCATCGACTTGGGTTTCAAGTGGTTCGCCACGGACGAAGGAGTGCTCGGCCGAACCTGCAATCTGGGCTTCTGGCGCGATGCCGGCGGATTTCCGGAAAATGCCGGCGCACTCTACGCGCCTTGGCGCTACACGAGGCCCTCCGGAAACATGACCGGCTTTTTCCGCGATCACTATCTTTCCGACCTGGTGGGCTTCGTCTATAGCCGCATGGGCGCGGAATCGGCCGCCGCCGATCTGCACGGACGCATTCGCGCCATCGCCGAACGCACATCGTCCGGCCGCGTCCCCACGCTCAGCTTGATTCTCGACGGCGAAAACGCCTGGGAATACTACCCGCAGAATGGCCGCGAGTTTTTGCGTCGCCTCTATGGACGGCTGCAGGAGGATCCCGACATCAATGTCCTAACCATGAGCGAAGCGGCGCGCGCCGCGCAAGATCCCCCGCGCATGCAGGGAATTTTTCCCGCTTCCTGGATCAGCGCGAACTTCGACGTCTGGATCGGCCACGAAGAAGACGTGCGCGCCTGGGATCTGCTGCGCGAGGCCCGCGAAACGTATGAACGCGTCGTGCGCTCGCCGTCGAACGAGGGTGCCGCGTCCCCGCATCCCGCGCGCGCAAAAAAAGCGTACGAATCGATTCTTGCCGCCGAAGGCAGCGATTGGTGCTGGTGGTACGGCCCGGAGCACGCGTCCGCCAACGACGCCGATTTCGATCGCATCTACCGCGGCCATCTCACCGAAATTTACAACGCTCTGGGAGAAATTCCTCCCGACGCGCTCGCTCATCCGATCAAGCGCGCGGTAGTTCGCGGCCTGCAGGAGCCGCCCGCGACGTTCTTGGACGTGGTCATCGACGGTCGCGAGAGCAACTACTTCGAGTGGCTCGGCGCCGGACGATATTCCGCTGAGCGCCGTGGCGCTTCCATGCACGGCGGGCAAAATGTCCTGGGCGATCTGCGCTACGGCTTTGGCTCCGCCAATTTTTACATTCGCCTCGATCCGCTGGCGGACTCGCTGCGCGACATCGCCGAATTTCAGGTGCGGCTCACGGTTTGGGACTCGCGCGAGACGCGCATCACGCTCAGCGTGCGCGAAGGCAAGCTGATGGATTGCGTCGTGGAACAGGCTGGCGTCTGCTTGCTGCACCCGCAGAGTCTCGTCACTGCCGCGTGCGGCAAAGTCCTCGAAATCGCGCTGGCGCGCTCTCTGTTCGATATTCGCGGACGCCAGGACTTGCTGCTCACCGTCGCTCTCTGGATCGGCGGGCTGCCCATCGATATTCTTCCGATCGAGGGCATGCTCAACGTCGCGCTTGGAGAGGAAAATTTTGCTTGGTCGCCGAATAAGCCCGCCAAGTAAATCGGACAGCCTGATCCGAGATAGAATCGCAGCGGGAAGCAAACGCAAACAGCATGGACGAAAGCAAACTCGAATCGCAGCTTCGCTCCGAAGGCTTTTCTCATACCTACGTGTGGCAAGACGGCTCGAACGCCTTCTATTCCGACCACACGCACGCTCGACTCACGGCGCATATCATTCTCGATGGCGAGATGACCCTCACCATGGGCGGCGAATCGCAGACGCATCGCGCCGGCCAACGCTGCGATGTTCCCGCCGGCGCCGTCCACTCCGCGCGCATGGGCCCGCACGGCTGCCGCTACCTAATCGGCGAAAAATGAAAGACCAAACGCCGACGTCGTCCAAAAACGAGCTGTCATTCTGAAGCGATCCGATGAGGATCGTTGAAGAACCTCAGCTACGCGCCAAGCGCGGCGTGAGAATCGGAGCGCATAACGAGCGGCCGAGGCGAGTTGAGGCTGCAGCGCTGCTTACGGATTCTCCGGTGCGAGCGCGCGGTCGAGCAGTTCAACCACGTGCAACACTTCCTGCCCGGTCCCGTGAATCGCGGCGCCTGCGCGCAGTTGCAACATGCATCCGGGATTTGCCGTCACGATTGCTTGCGCGCGTGTCTCGCGCGCCGATTCCATTTTGACTGCCAGCAATTCGAGCGAAGCCTTCGTTTGCGTAACGTTGTAAACTCCCGCCGAACCGCAACACTGATCCGCCAGCGCCATTTCCGCCAACTCGACTCCCGGCACGGCGCGAATCAGCGCTCGCGGAGCTTCGCGGATTTTCTGCCCGTGCGCCAAATGGCACGAGTCCTGATAGGTGACGCGCAGCGGAACAGGCCGCATCGGCGCGGAAACCCCCAGCTGCGCCAAAAACTCAGATACGTCGCGCACCTTGGCCGCGAATTGCCGTGCCTGCTCGTGCGCCGGATCATCGGCCCCGAAAAGGTGCGTGTACTCCTTGAGAGTTGAGCCGCAGCCCGCCGCATTGGTGACGATCGCGTCGAACTCGCCAGCCGCGAAGGCCGCGAAATTCGCGCGCGCCAAACCGCGAGCGACGTCTCTCACACCCGCGTGAGCGGCCAGCGCGCCGCAGCAGCCCTGCGATTCCGGCACAACCACTTCGCAGCCGTTGGCTTGCAGCACGCGAATCGTCGCGCGATTGAGTTCGCTGAACGTAACCTGCGCGATGCATCCGGCAAAAAACGCCACGCGTGCACGGCGCACGCCGCGCGCTGGATAGACACGGCCAAGTTCGCTAAAGAAAAACTCCGAATCGATTTTCGGCAGCAGCCGTTCGCGATCGTGCAATCCCATTAAACGCAGCGCGCCACTGGCGCGCGCAAGCGACGCCAGCCCACTTCGCTGGTAAAGGCGCAACACGCGCGCAGCCGCTAGAATTCGCCGCGGGTAGGGAAGTAGCCTCCGGTAAACGAGATCGCGCGCCATACGCGACGCTAGCGGCCTTCGATAATTCTGCTCGATTTGCGCCCGCGCCATCTCAACTAAATTTCCGTATTCGACGCCCGAAGGGCACGCCGTTTCGCAAGCGCGGCAATCGAGGCAGCGATCGATGTGCGTCACGAACGACTCGTTCAGATCGAGTCGCCCCTCGTCGATCAGCGCCATCTGCCGGATGCGCCCGCGCGGCGAATCCGCTTCCTGATGCCACAGCCGGTACGTGGGGCAATGATTCAGGCACAAGCCGCAGTGGACACACCGCGAATAGTCCGCGTATTCCGGTTTTTCCGCGCCGGAAAATCCGCTGTCGCCGCGCTGCACGCTCTCGTCTCGCGCGTGTCGGTCCGAGCCCGCGGTGCGCGCTGGTGTGATGTTCGTCGCCATGCGCTAATTTCCGCCCGCAAATCTACCGGGCGCGAGAACGCCTGGGGGATCGAAAACCCTTTTCAGCTTTCGCATCTGCTCGAAATCGCCGCGTTCGAGCCCCCAAATCTTCAGCGCGGCTTTCCACTCCGACGGGCAAAACGGAATCGTCGCGTTTCCACCGAGTTGCGCGCACGCATTCTGAATGCGCTGGCTCGCGTTCACCACGCGTGCCCGCATCTGCTCATCTCGCGCGTCCGGCATCAGCGCCAAATGAACCATGCCTAGTCCGTCAGCCATCGCCGCCCCGCGAAGCTGATTAGTCGTCGCAGCCTGCTCGATCGCCTCGAAAATGTCCTTTATCTTGGATCGCACCACGCTCAATTTGATGATGGTAGTTGCCTGTGAAGATTCCAAGGCTATGGGAATAAACTCTCGCACGCGTCCGAACGACGCCGGTTTCTCGTCATCGCCAAAAATCGTGCAACTTGCGCAACCCGTTTCGTCCGCCATGCGCTTCAATTCGCGTTCGTAGCGCGCCAGCACCGCTCCCGCGCCTGAAAACGTCGCGAAAAAAGCCCATTGAGATTTTTGCAAGCGGTCCCCTGGCGCGGGACCCGGCTCGATGCGCGCCGCTAAGTTGCTCGCCAGCATCTCGACGGTTCCGCTGCTCAAAATCTCCAACGTGAGCGGACGCAGCGGTGACAGGGCAACGCGCCGCCGCATTTCGAGCACGCCATCCACAGTATCGAAGCTGGAGGCAAAAACGCGGGTTGACGCGGGCGCCGGAAACGTACGGAAATTAATCTTGGTAAGGATGCCGAGCGTGCCCAGCGAGCCAATCATCAGCTTGTGCAGATCGTAACCGGCCACATTTTTCACCACCGCGCCGCCGCTTTTCACCAGCGCTCCATCGCCAGTAACGAACTCCACTCCCAACAAAAAATCGCGCGCCGTTCCGTAAGCTTGCCGCAAAGGCGAATGCACTCCCGCGGCGATGGTGCCACCGGCGGTTGCGCGGCCCAAGAAGGGTACCGCCAGCGGCAAGAATTGCTTGTGGCCGGCCAGCACCCCCGCCAGCCTCTGCAGCGGAATTCCGGGCTCCACGCTCAGCGTCAAATCGCTGGGATCGTACGCACCGATGTGATCGAGCCGCGTCGTATCGAGCGCCACGTCGTATCTGCTCGGCGGCGCGCCCATCGCCAATTTGCTTCGCGCGCCGCACGGCACGATTGCCAATTTTTCCGCAGCAGCAAATGTCACGATTTCGGAAATTTCCTCCCGCGAGCCTGGTTTCACGGTGGCAGAGGGAACGTTACCGCCGATCCCGTATGCAACCAGCTGTGCCGGATCGCTGATGACGTTGGACGCGCCGCAGATTTCCGCGAGGCGAGAAGCAACCGATGCCGTCGCCAGCGTCATTTCGTCCCCGCCGCCTCTGGCCCGTTGCGGCTTCGTGCGGGCCGCACGTATATTTCGCCACAGCCCTTTGCATTAGGAAAAATCTTGCCGGGATTGAGCAGGCCATCCGGATTGAAAATGCCGCGCACGCGCTGCATCAAATTCATATCCGCTTCGCTGAAGAGCAGCGGCATCAGGCGGTCCTTTTCCATCCCTACGCCGTGTTCGCCGGTGATCGATCCACCCGCTTGAATGCAGAAGGCGATAATTTCATCGGACGCCGCAACCGTATCCCGAAATTGCTGCTCGTTGCGCTCGTCGAACAGAATGATCGGGTGCAGATTGCCGTCGCCGGCGTGAAACACGTTGCCGATTTGCAGATTGTACTTGCGGCTGATTTCGCCGATGCGCCGCAGCGTGGCGGGCAGTTTTGTGCGCGGGATCACGCCGTCTTGCGTGTAGTAGCTCGGCGAAACGCGCCCTGCCGCGCCAAACGCGTTTTTGCGCCCTTTCCACAGCAAATCGCGTTCGCGCGCGTCGCGGGCGGCGCGGACTTCGCGCGCTTGGTGGACGCGGCAAACATCAGCCACTTCCGCCGCTTCCACCTCGGTCACCTCGCGCAATCCATCCACATCGATCAGCAAAATCGCGGCGCAATCCACCGGAAATCCGGCGTGAATGTAATCTTCGACGGCGCGAATCGTCCAGCCATCGAGCATTTCGCACGCCGCCGGAGTGATCCCGCGCGCCGTGATTTCCGCAACCGTTTCCGTGGCGTCATCAACCGTATCGAAAATCGCCAGTAGCGTTTTCACGTCCTCGGGCAGGCGGGTCAGCTTCACCGTAATTTCAGTCACTAGCCCGAAAGTTCCTTCTGAGCCAACAAAAAGCCCGGTGAGATCGTATCCCGTTGAATCGGCCGCTGAATTTCCCAAGTGCAGCACTTCGCCCGTGGGAAGCACCACCTCCAGCCCGAGCACGTGATTTGTGGTCACTCCATAGGCCAGCGTGTGCGGCCCGCCCGAATTTTCCGACACGTTGCCGCCAATCGTGCATGCTTTCTGGCTCGACGGATCGGGCGCGAAATGCAAACCAAGATGCGCCACGGCAGTGCTCAAATCGGAATTCACCACTCCCGGCTGCACGCGCGCGATCTGATTCTCCGCGTCGATTTCGAGAATATGGTTCATCCGCGCGAATGACGTAATGATTCCGCCATGCCGCGCAATCGCTCCGCCGGAAAGTCCCGTGCCCGCGCCGCGCCCCACCAGCGGCGTCTGATGCTTTCGCGCCAATTGGACGATCCCTACGACATCCGCCGTGCTGCGTGGAGATATCACGCAATCCGGTCGCCCGGTTTCAACCGACCCGTCGTACTCATACAACATCAGTTCGTCCGGGCGATGCAGCACGGCCTCGGAGCCAAGCAGTTTTTTCAGGTCATGCAGCAGACGTGAGTTCATTGTGCGGTGCGCCGCTTCGATTCTCGCATCTTTCGGCCACTATAGTCGCGGCGCTCGGGAGCGTCAACGGATGGCGTTCGTAGGGCGCTAGATCCGTCGCAACTCGTGATATCTTTGTGCAGCAAATGAAGAGTTTGCTCGATTTGTCCATTGGTTCTGGCGCAATCCTGATGGCCGTGTGTTCTGCGGCCATTGTTTGGTTACTCTACTCAGTGCTGCCAGTAGCCCTGCGCCCGCTTTGGGTCGTGGTGGTGCCGTTCGGACTTGCGTATTCCCTTTATCGATTGCCTGTTTGGCTCGGAGCCGATGCTTCTGAGTACGGCGCCTGGGAAGGGATATGCGTTGGAGCATGGTTTCTGGCCGGAATGGCTCCATCCGCAGTGATTCTGCTAATTCTTCGGAAGCGTCGCGCCAGCTAGTTTTGTTGGTCGCGCCGCGAATTCCTGGGAGGGTGACTGTTGAGCAAGCCGAAAGCCTTCGCGACGCGCCCGCTGTTCCCGGCCGCCCGGGCAATCTTGGAGAGCAATTTCGAAGTCGAATATTGGCCAGTCATGGAAAAAATTCCGCGCCCGGAATTGCTCCAGCGCGTCGCGGATGAGGGCGCGCTGATCTGCCTGCTCACAGAAAAGATTGACGACGAGTTGCTCGCAGCCGCGCCCAAGCTGCGAATTGTCTCCACCGTTTCCGTCGGCTACGATCATATTGACGTGCCCGCATGCACGCGCCGCAACGTGATGGTGACGAACACTCCTGGCGTGCTGGACGAAACCACCGCCGATCTCGCATGGGCGCTGCTGATGGCGATTGCGCGGCGCATCGTCGAAGGCGACGCGTGGATGCGCACCGGCGCTTGGCCCGGCTGGGAACTCGACCAGCTTCTCGGCGGCGACGTGTATGGGAAAACGCTTGGCGTGATCGGCTTCGGTCGCATTGGTCGCGGGATGGCTCGCCGCGCGATGGGTTTTCAAATGCGCGTCCTATATCAGAATCGCACGCGCGTTCCGGCGGAAGTCGAAAGGGAACTGCGCGCCGAACGCGTCGATATCGATCGTTTGTTGGGTGAATCCGATTTCGTCACGCTGCACGTGCCGCTCAGCGCCGGAACCCGCCATTTGATTTCCACGGACGCTTTCGCAAAAATGAAGCGAACTGCGTATCTCATCAACACCGCACGCGGCCCGGTGGTGGACGAAGCAGCTCTGGTGCGCGCGCTGGATGAAAAGAAAATTGCCGGCGCAGCGCTGGACGTCTACGAAAACGAGCCGAGAGTTCATCCCGGACTTCTTTCCCGGCGCGACGTAATTCTCGCTCCCCACATCGGAAGCGCTACCATTGAAACGCGCACGAAAATGGCTGTGATGGCGGCGACCAACTCCGCCGAATTTTTCGCGGGTCGGCGTCCGCCCAACGCATTGAATGCGGACTCGCTGCGTTCATAATTTCCGGAGGAAAATCGATGGCACTCGTGGCACGCGACCAACTGAAGCTCACTCTCGAAGGCGCACGCGCGGTGCTGGAAGCAGCGCGACGCCGCGCTGAAGAAATCAAAATTCCCATGAACATCGCCGTGGTGGACGATGGCGGCCATCTGCTCGTGTTCGAGCGCATGGACGGCGCAAAGCCCGCGTCGATTGCCATCTCCTTGGTAAAAGCGCAAGCTGCCGCGATGCGGCGCGCGCCTACCGGTCCCGCCAAATCCGGCGACGGCGTGAATATTCCCGTCGCGCTCGGTCTTGCAATCGCCAGCCCGGCCGAACAGACTCCGGTACGCGGCGGTTTCCCGCTGATCGTCGATTCGCAAGTGATCGGTGCGATCGGCGTGAGCGCCGGAACAGAGGACCAGGATTCGGACGTAGCCCGCGCCGGCGTTGCAGCCATCGAAAAGATGTGAAACAGATCGCTCAGCGCATTTTCCGCAACACCCTCGCGGCCATCGATATTCCCGCGGCCATCGAAAAGAAGCTTGCGCGCAGCGGCGCTTCGATTCGCGTCCACGGCGAAGCGCTCCACCTCAAAGCTTTCGACAAAATATTGGCGATTGCCTTCGGCAAAGCTTCGATTGCGATGGCGGAAGGGCTCGCGCGCCTTCTCGGTCCGGATTTCTTGCCGGAGGGAATTCTGGTCGCGCCTGTGGTCCCACAACAAGAATTGCCCGGATGGAAGACGTTCGTCGGAGGACATCCCATCCCCAACGCCGAAAGCTTTGGCGCTGGCCGCGCGATTCTGGATCGTCTGGCGCAATGTAACGAGCGAACGCTGGTCTTCTTCCTAATCTCTGGCGGGGGCTCGGCTCTGGTCGAGCAGGCTCTCGATCCCGCGATCACGCCCGATGATTTCCGCGCACTGCACGCGGCGCTCGTCACTTGCGGGGCACCAATTCAGGAAATGAATGCCGTGCGCAAGCATTTATCGACGACGAAGGGCGGGCGCTTGGCCGCCGCGGCGCCGCGCGCGATGAAAATCACGCTGGCGGTCAGCGACGTGCCGCTGGGCGAGGAATCGGCGCTGGCATCCGGACCCACGCTGCCCGATTCCACAACCGTCGATGATGTGCTGCGCATCGTGGCGCAATACAATCTGTTGGCATCGCTGCCGGAGCGTCTGCGCGCCGCGCTGCAGCCAAGCGCGTTGCGCGAGACTCCCAAGCCGGGTGACGCGGCATTCGCGCGCTCGCGCTTCGTGATGCTGCTCGGTGAGCATGAATTGCTCCATACCGCTCATCGCGCTTGTGAAGCAGAAGGATACGAATGCGTTTGCGAACACGCGACCAACGACTGGCCTGTTGAAGACGCCGCCGATTATCTGCTCGCGCAACTGCAAGCGCTGTCGATCGCGAATCCCGGCAAGGGCGTCGCGGTGCTGGCCAGCGGCGAGCTGAGCAGTCCGGTGACCGGCGGCGGAATCGGCGGGCGCAACGCCGCGTTTGTATTAGCGTGTGTGCCGACAATTGCCGGGAAAAACATCACCGTGCTGAGCGCAGGGACGGATGGCATCGACGGCAACAGCCCTGCGGCGGGCGCGGTCGCCGACGGCGAAACCGCAGCGAGAGCGATAGTTGCCGGCTTGGACGTCAGAGAGTTTCGAGCTCGCTCCGACTCGTACACTTTTTTCGCGGCGCTCGGCGATGCGTTGCTCACCGGCCCGACGGGACATAATTTGCGCGATCTGCGCATTCTGCTTTCAGGCAAGCCGCTGGCGCCCTGATTATTCCGCGGCGGATCTATTTTGCAGCAGGTCGAGCGCGGTATGGATGTAAGGTTCTTCCACGGAAGTGACTTCGCCGCCATGAAGCATCGCTTCGAGCGGAGCGACGGCGGCTTGATCGCCACGGCGCGCGAGGGACAAAACCGTAGCGATTTGCAAATCGAAGTATGGTTCTTGCAAGTAAGAAATTAGCGTTCGCGTGATGCGAGCGTTCGACCGGTCCAGATTCGCAAGAGACGCGATGGCCGATTCGCGGCAAACGAACGGCTTTCCGGGCGCGGACCATTCGAGCAGAATCGGAACGGCGCGGCTGTCGCCGAGCCTCCCGAAAGACACAAGCGCGGCGCCGCGAATCACATTTTCGGGAGAATCCGTCTTCGCTGCCGCCATGAGCACATCAAACGCGCGCGGCGATTTCGATTCGCCTAACGCGCGGAGAGCGGCTGCGCGCACAAGATAGGCGGGATCGGTCGTCGCCATCGCAACGAGCTTGTCCGCGACCGCTGAATTCACTTCGAAGTGCAGCAACTCGGCCGCGGCCACTTCGCGGACCCAAGGCTTCGGATCGGCGGTAGCGGCAAGCACGGCCGTTTCCGCATCCGCGCCGCCGAGACTGCCGAGCGCATGCAGCGCTTGCGCGCGCACGCCCCAAAACGGGTCGTGGGCGGCAGCTTCTCCCAGCGCGGTGACGACGTCCGGGTTGCCATCAATCTTGCCAAGTGTGACGGCGGCGTCGGCGCGATCCGTGATGGCCTGGGCGTTCTTCAGCTGATAGATCAGCATCGCCGGTGTTTTGGTGAAGATCACCTGCTTGAAAATTTTGTCGCCCGGATCGAACAGCACCAGCAACGGATCTGAGTCGGACGAAAACGTAAAAGTCTGCTCGGACTCATCGATTTCTGCGGGATACGTTTTGCGGTCCGCGCGCGTATCGATCTCGATGTTGATGGGCACGTCGAACAGACGGACAAGCCCTTCCAAATGCTGCGTCTGCTTCACATCAAACTTCACTTCGTGCGTCGCAGAATCATATGCATAGCGAACCTCGAATTCCGGCGCTCCGGCGCGATAGATCCACTGATGAAAGAAACGATCGACGTTGACGGAGGTCTGTTGCTCGATGGCCTTTTGCAGGTCGGCGCTGACCACGTTCTGCCCGCGATTCACTTCCAAGTAGTGATGCAGCGCGGCAAAAAACTGACCGTCGCCCAATTTTTCGCGCAGCATTTTTAGCGCCCAGCCGGCTTTTTGGTAGGTGTTGCCGTCATAGGCGGTGGAATCGTCAAAATCGCGGGTCAGAATCGGCACGGGAAAGAGGCGCTTTTGGCGGAACCAGCGATTCTGCTCGTTCCAATATTCGTACGCGGCCGCGTCAGCGCCGTTTTTGTGCTCCAGCCAATAATTTTCGAAAAACGTGGCAAAGCCTTCGTTGAGCCAGAGATTCGCCCAGTCCTTGCAGGTCACCAAGTCACCGAACCACTGGTGCGAAAGTTCGTGCGAGTTCACGATGTCGTCGCCGATGCGGTATTCGGGCGCGAGCCGCGGGTCAATCAAATTGCTGGTGGAAAGCGTGGCCGCGCTGGTGTTTTCCATTCCGCCCTCGGTGAAATCGTCGACGGACGTCTGCGCGTACTGCGGCCAGGGATAGGGCACGCCGAGCTTGCCGGAAAAAAGTTGCAGCATCGCCTTGGTATCGTCGAACGTGGGGCCGATATCGGCCTGATCGCCGCGCGGCACAAGATAGCGGAGGAGAATGCCGTTCCAGGTCTCGTCATGCTCCACGAAATTGCCGGCGATGGCGGAAATTAAATACGTGGAAAGCGGCTGCGACTGTCTCCAGTCCCACGTTTTCGTTCCGTCCGAATTAGCTTGCACGCCTATCAGTTGCCCATTCGACACCGTGGTCCACGACGCTGGAACGGTGAGGATCATTTCCGAGGTGGTGCGGTCGTTCGGGTAATCGTAGATGGGAATGTATGCGTGGGTGTCTTCCGCTTCGCCTTGCGTCCAGATTTCCGCCGGCAGGCGCGGATAATTTTTGTCCGGCAGAATGAAGAAGATCCCCTTCTTCGGCTGGCCGGTGTAACGAATGAAGACGTCGAAGTGCGTGCCGCGAGCGGCGGGATGAGCCAGCGAAACGATCAACTGGTCGGAAGTGACGGTATAGGGAGCGGTCACGCCATCGACTGTGACGGCTGAGATGTCGAGGCCAGTCGAATCGAAGGACAGCTTCGAAACGTCGTCACGCAGTGTAGAAACGGACTCAGTGACTTCGCCGCGAATGGCGCGGTGCGCCAGGTCGAACCAAAGATGCGTGCGGATGTTTTGCAGATCGTAGTCGCGGCTCGGGGCGTACGGGCGGTCGGCGCGAGCCAGAGGCGCGCCAGCGAGTGCCGCGAACAGCAACACGAGAGCGGCGCCGAACGCCAAGCGTGGGCGAGAACTGGGGTGAAACTGGCTCTTGCGAAGGACAAAATAGCGCCAAAGAAAATGCGCCGGGAAGTTCCGCCCTTGTATGTGCCCGGCCGTTTGTTTTCTATGACTTACGCGTGCGCGAGGTCGATCGACCGTTCCGCCCTTCGCGGCGCCATTTTTGAGTCTCGAATGCCGACGGGTGCAGGCGCAAAGCCGCCATCGTTCGAGGTAAGCAGGGATCTCGCCAGCGCTTCGAGGATCGCCAACGTGACTTGTCGATGGCGCGAATAATGCGCCGTGCACGCTCCTAGAGCTGGTCGCCGGGGAGCGCCTCGCTGCTAACCTTTCGAGTTGTGTCTCCGCCTGCAGCATAACTCACCAACGGTAGCATATCGTTGGCGCGGAACCCAACTGGCCTGAGGAACAGGCGGAGCTGGGAAGATCGCTGCCGGCGGGTGAGCTTGTTTCGACGGTGCGACGCATATTTGCTGCGTTCTCAAATGGGTACGCGGCCTCAGACAGTAAACAACAGTAAACAACTGAAGAATTATCGTTTTGACACCACCTGTACTTTGGAACAGTACCGCCGCGCGTGCGAGACGTCTACCCTACCTCATCTGTCAACCGAGCAATTGAGTGGAGGCTCCGTGGCAAAACGCATTGTTGTTTTGGTCCTGATGTCGCTCTTCGTGGGCTCATCGAGCGTTAGTTTTGCTCAGCACGCGCGTCCCGAGACCTCTCAATCCAAGCCATTGTCTCGAAGCGTGCTGATCGCCCTCGTGGCGGGAGGAGCGCTGCCGGAAAACATCGTCACGGAGATTCAGATGGACGGTCTGGCGTTTCAGCCTGACACGTCTTACCGCGTGCTACTGGCGACGGCGGGAGCGGACGCATCCATACTGGAGGCGCTTGGTTCCGCCAAAATTTCGGCAACTGAACCCGTGCTGCAACCGGATGATGCAAAACGCCTGCAGCAGCTGGCCGATGCCGGCCAGCTGCTGAAACGGAAGCAATATGCGCAGGCCGTGGCCGATCTCGCCGACGAAAGGCGATCAAGTTTCGACGCCGCACCCGCTGATTTTGTTCATGGAGCGGTGCTCGTGGCGCAGGAAGCGTGGCCGGAAGCAGCACAAGCGTACGCGATGGTGCTGCAGGAAGATTCTGGTTTCCCGGAGGCGCATACGAAGGCCAGCCTGGTTCTCGGCAATCTTGACGACAATGACGAGGCCCTGAGCGAGGCGAACAAAGCGCTCGCGCTCACACCAAAGAACCCGGAAGCGCACAAAAACGCGGCACTGGCGCTCGGCAATCTCGGAAGATTCGAGGAGTCTCTGGCGGAGTACAAAGAGGCCCTTCTCTTAAAGCCCGACTACGCCGCGGCCCACTACGATCTCGGAAACCTACTCTTTAAAAAAACATCCGATCGTGATGAGGCGATCGCCGAATACAGAAAGTCGATCCAGCTCGCGCCAACAATGTGGGAGGCGCACTACAATTTGGCATTGCTGCTGGACGAAGCAGGCGAACCGGAGAACGCGATCCGGGAATACCGAGTTGCGAAGCAGATTGCTCCGTCGAGTTTCGACGTTCGACAGAATCTTGGAATCGATTTGCTGAACGTACGCGATTACCCCGCAGCGGCCATCGAGTTTCAGGAAATGGTTAACATATTCCCCGCAAGCGACGTGTGCCACAGTTGCCTGGCGACGGCACTTGAAGGCATGCAACAGTATGAGGCAGCGGGGAAGGAATACCGCACAGCCGTTCAACTTGATCCCTCGGATGCCGGCAATCATTTGTCGCTTGGCGGATTCCTAGAACGCCAAAAAGATCTGGACGGTGCGCTGAAGGAATATCTCACGTCACAATCCCTTGATCCCAATGAAAGTCATGCCTACCGGGGAGCTGGTCGGATTTACCTGGCGAAGAAAGACTACCCGGATGCCGTCAAGGAGCTTAAGTCGGCTGAAATGCTCGCTCCGCAGGATGCTGCGACACACGATTTGTACGGGCAGGCCCTGATCGCGACTGGCCGGACCGACGAGGCGATCGCCGAATTCAAGGAGTCTTTGCTGCTGGATCCGAAGCAGTATCCTGCTCGGCTTCACTATGCCGCGGCGCTCGAACAGAGCGGCGATTTCAGCGCCGCTCTGGATGAATACCGACAAGTGGCGCAGGAAGATCCTGGTGACGACAGTCAACATCAATACGAAGCGGCGCGAGTACGATTTGCGGAACATGTGAAAGCCCTGAAAGCGGAAGGGAAAGGCGCCGAGGCATCGCAGCTGAAAGCCAATGTTCGCGCCGCCGAGAAGGAGCCTGGCGTTTCAGAGAAATTGGACGCGGCAATCGCGGCGGGCGACAAAAATTTCATTACGCAAACGCCCGATGTGAACGCGGCCCTGGACGATTACAACCGCGCGCTCGCACTAGCCCACAAACTTCTGCCACCCGACGGTCGCCTCGCGGACGTGCTCGATAAGCTGGGCTTGATTTACTTCCATCGCGCACAGTTCGCCAAGGCGGAAGACCTGTTTCAGCAGGAAATCGCATCGCTGGAGCAGGTGCAGGGTCCGCGCACCACGGATGTCGCCGGTCCCTTGTCCAACATGGGCATGTGCGCCGAAGCACAGAAGGACTTCACGGGGGCTGAAAAATTCTACCTGCAGGCGATTCAAGTGAAGGAAAGCGTGTACGGCGAGGAAAATCTTCAAGTCGTTTCCTACATGACGTTACTGGCGGTGACGTACCTGCGCGATGGGCAGGACGCGAAAGGGATTTCTTATCTCGAGCAGACCATCAAGATCGGCAAAAAATTTCCAGGACAGGCACAGTATCAGGTTATGGCAAACCTGTATACGCTGGCCGGCGCTTACGATCGGGCTGGAAAACTTCAACAGGCCGAGTCGTGCCTCGAAGAGATGGTTGCGGACATGGAGGACGCTTATGGGAAGCAGAGCCCTCAGCTGATTGAAGTGCTAGGCCGGGAGGAAAGCCTGTTGCAGAGGTTAGGGCGCGCTGCGGACGCCGCGAGCATCCAGAAACGCATGAACGCCATCAGGACCACGACCGCTTTGTCCACTTCCAATTAGCAAAGGGGCGGCGAAGCACATCCCACCCTTTGCCTCCATCGGCCACGCCGAGTAGGCCGCGGCGAGCCCATCGGATGGATACAATGTGCGGCAAGCGCCCGAGCTGGAGCTTTCGGTCCGACGCGAAGCGAGCGCGACAAAACCGCGGCTATGAGCCGGTGCTGTTTTCGACGCGCAGGTCGTCGGTAACTTTGCCCACTACGCCGGGCACCTGGTTGGCTCGCGTGATCGCCAAGATCTTGTCCATTTGATTTGCGACCACGCCAGTGAGCGTCATATGGCCCAAATCGACGATAATGTGGATGGGCGGGACAGCCTGGATGGCGTACTTCTCAAAACCCGGCGTGGAATAGATGGCGCGAAATGCTGCCCGGCGGATGCGATTGTCTCCGGGCGCGGGCGGCAAGACTTTGATTTCGTTGACCACCCTCGTCACGCCCTCGATCTTTTTAACGGAAGCTGCGGCATCGGACTTAAGCGCGGGATTGACAACCTGGCCAAGCAGCGTGACTTCCTCGCCGTTGACCTTAAAAGCGAGATTATCGAATACGGTATAAAAAGGCTGCATCACCAGGACGTGACGCACCTCTTTCACGAGGTCAACTTCAGTTTCGGCCTGTTCTTGTGAGTTATTTGGCGAGTTATTCTGAGACAGGTTCTCAGCCGGATACGACGGCGCGCCACGTGCCCATGCGGAGCCGGGAACGAGGGTGGCAAGAGCGAGCGAGAGCAGGAACGTGAGCGCGAGGAACAGGTGCGCGAACTTGGGCCGGAAGTTGAACATGGAAAACTCCTGGAATAGTTTCCGGCTGCTTTGCGCTGCCGGAAGTGGCCCCGTTGGTTGTTGCAGCGCGCTCGTCGCGCCGGAGATTGAACCCGGAGGCAAGTGTCTCGGCTTACGCCTCCTGTCCACTGAGATGCATTGGCGGCTAGAAATGACGCAGAGCAATTGAGAAATTTTCTCTCGCCCGGAAGTCCCCCGGCCTTCTTGGCGCGCCATTTCAAGTGATAGTCAGCGAGCGGATGTGCTGGATGGTACGATTCGTCGATGCTGGTACTGCAGGGCGTCGCGGCGATAATCCTGTTCCTGAATCTGCCCATACCTCTGTACTGGTTCGTGCTGCATCCCTTCGGAGGTTTCTGGCGGACGCGGCTGAAGACGGCTTACGCGGTCGCGCTCGCCTGTTCATGGCTACCGGTGACGATCGCGATCTTCGTGTTTCGAGATGAGCTGTTTCGTCGCGAACGGCCGCCGCTGCCGGCTATTGCGGCGGGCGCGGCGTTGATCATTATCGAAAGCTGGATTTTCTGGCGAGTGCGGCGCGATTTGGGCGGTTCGCGTCTGGTGGGACACGCGGAGCTAAAACGCTGCGGGGAATTGCAGCTTCGCGGTATTTATGGGCGCGTGCGGCACCCGCGATACGCGGGGTCGCTGGTGGCAATCGTTGGTGCATGTCTGCTGGCCGGAACACGCATGATGTGGATAGTGGCCGCCGTTTGGGCAGCGCTGATGCTGGCAAGCATTTTGCTGGAAGAACGCGAGATGCGTGCGCGCTTCGGCGCTCACTACGAAGAGTATTGCCGTCGCGCATGCCAGGGAATGAAAGTATGAGTCGCGATGCCATACACTCGTGCGCCTGGGTCGACAGACAGAGACGCGCGTTCGCCTCCGGTCTGAGGCCGGCGACGAATGCCGCAGAATGCCTATAGGCGCTGTCGGGGCGGGGCAAGGGGAGAATTCTTCGCCGCGGCCTGCACGTCGCCCAACGGCGATGTTAAACACGGCCGGAGAATTGGGCGCGGTTACGAAAAAAAATAATTTGACGCCAGAGAGCCAAACGGGGCTACGATGCTGGGGTCATGGAGCTCTTCGGCAGACAGCCCGGGACTCCTTCCAGCACCCACGCGGCTAGTCGTCTGTTCTTGTGCCTCTCGCGTTGCCCCGGATCAGAACGCGAACACCTCTCGATCGTTTGGCAATTCGCCCTCTTCGCGTTTTTCACAACATTACTGGCGTTGCCGGCTTCAGCGCAAATCGGGCATCCCACTCAGCCGGTCGATCCCTCTCAAGGGGGGGCTCCTTCACAGCCGAACGGCAATCCGTACGGTGGCACAATCACAGATCCTTCCATGTACTCGGGAACTCCCGGTTCCGATCCGTTCATCGCGATGGGCGATCCGACCGAGACGGCACCAGTGATGTTGCCCGAGGACACGAGCCGGATTTTTCGGGCGGAGTCCTGCGAAAACTGGACGGAGGCAGCAGTGAACAGCCCCACGGTCAGCGTGGCGCGCTTGGCCGTCCCGGGAAAGGCCAGTGGAGAATTCCAGAAAGCGTGCGGGGAGTATAAAGATAAGCGATTCAGCGGGGCAGAAAATAACGTTCGCGACGCTGTCAAGATTTATCCCGATTACGGGCCCGCTTGGGTGTTGCTCGGGCAGATCTTGAGCGCCGAGAACAAAGATGCTCAAGGACGCGCTGCATGCAACCAGGCCAAAGAGGTGGATCCGAGATACGGTCCAGCTTACGTTTGCCTGGCTGATTTTGCGGCTCGCGAGAAGGACTGGAAACAAGAGTCGACGCTCTCCGATTACGCGCTTTCGCTCGATCCAGCGAGCGACATGTACGCATATATGTACGCTGCCGAAGCCGATCTGCACCTCAAGAATATCGACGAAGCGCAGACCTACGCGAAATCCGCCGAGAAGCTGGACCGCTGGCGCAAAGCTCCCGAGATACACCTGTTGCTGGCGCAGATTTATGAGGCCAAGGGTGATCGTCCCGAGGAAATTTCCGAGCTGCGGCAATATTTGAAGATTGAGCCCCACGCGCCGAACGCGGCCGTCGCGAAGGCCACACTGGCGCAGGTGGAAGCGCCGCCTGCCAGATAAGTACGCTACCTTGTAGCAGACCGCCTGCAAGGCAGATTCCTAAGGCAAAAGTCTGGAACCAGATGCGCCCTTCTAAAGATTGGCTCCCCGGAAGCCTTGCACCGTGGGCGCGGGTGCCAGTTCATCGGATCGCTTGGGAGGCGCGAGCGCAATCAGCGGCACGCCGATGAGCACGAGGATTGCGGACATTCCGAAAAGATCGGGGCGGCCGGCGACATCTCCAATTGCCTGGATGAGCATGACGAACGCATGGGCGAAGCTTGACCATGCTGCGAACGAAATTAAGCACGATGCGCCGATGGATTTCGCGCCGCGATCAGCAGGAAAACTCCCAGCGTGACGTAAACGCTCAGGAACATCGGCACGATCTCATCGGACTGGCGCCAGTGCCAGAGAGATGTTGCCAACGGATAGACACCGGCCACGAATAGCAACCCGGCTGCGACCATCACGACTTTCAGAGCCCGTTCTCGATTCATCGCTCCCCGCACCCTCGCAAAGGCTTCGCTTTCCACTATTGCCAAATAAAGCCGTGTCGGATACCTGCAGCGTCCGTGAATAGTCCCACGACAACTCCTGCGGCGTTGATACTCAGAGGAGTGGTCCCGAGATTCGTAACCGAATAGGTAAGAGCCGCGGCATCCGGATCATCTAAAGTCACGAACGAGCCGTCTGGCTCGCGTACATATCCGTGCCGCACCAAACTCGCGTTGCGATACGTTCCAACGATTGCCCCGCTGTCGTTAATGCCATAGGCGTAGGAACTCACGCCATTGGCCTGAGGCGGATCGAATATCGTATACGTCCCGTCGGCTGTGCGCATCAGGCTGTGCGTTGTGCCCACGCCATTCACCACGCCCACATTGATTGCACCGACGGTCGTGCCGCTGGCATTCATGTCCACGATTTCGGTTCCCATTCCCGAGCCGGTGCCCGCGCCAGGGGCGTCAAGGATCGTGATGGTTCCGTTCGAATCGAGCAGAAAACCATGATAGACGCCGCTGGTATCGGTGTACATGCCCGCGGTGGTTCCAGAGGCATTAATATGGTAGGGAATCACGATTCGCACCTCGCTCGGATCGCCCGTCGGATCGAAAGTTGTAAACGTCCCATCGGGAGCCCGCAGATACCCATGAGCTCCGAACGCGTCCACATATCCCCCGGCGACGGTGCCGCTGTCGTTCAGTGATTGCGCACCGGACGTGCCCGCAGGATCAAATGTAGTGATCGTGCCGCTCGCATCGCGAAAGAAACTGTGCTCCAGGCCGTTCGTGTCGCAGAAAAAGCCCGCAGTCTCGCCTCTGGAATTAATGGACGTAACCTCCGTGCCGCAGATGGACATGGTGTTGGCACCGGGAGCGTCAAAGACCGTGAACGAGCCCGCGGAAGAGCGTATGAACGCGTGGCTCCCGAAATTGGCGTCGATGTAATAGCCGGTAACGTCTCCGTTCGCGTTGATCTCCAGGCTGTACGTTCCCTGGCCGCTGGCCGTACCGGCCTGCGGCACATCGAAATTAGTGAATTGGTGGCCCGGAGGCGACGATTGTCTTTGCGCTCCGCCCGAGCCGCAGCCGACAAAAATCAAGAGTGGCGCCACGGTACCAGCCAAAAGTAACAGCAGCTCGCGGCGAAATTGAACGAGGAGAGGTGAGCGCGGTTTGCGATCGCCCAGCATGACGATCCTCCATGGTGCGAGATGAGGCCCTGGGTCGGTTCGAGTGGCCGGGATTCTAGCATCGAATTACTACTCGTGTATCACCCATTATCAGAAGTAGGGGCTCGGCAACAATTAAGATTGGGAGTGTGTTTACAGCCGGAAGACGCGGCGGGCCGTTTCACCTAGAATGTTGCGCTTGGCTTGTTCGGTGAGGAATGGCAAGGAGGCGATGCGCGCGGGCACGTCGAAATCCCAGTGCGGCCAATCGCTGGAATACATCACCTGCGTTTCAGCGTGGATGGCTTTCATCGTGCTCTGCAGCAAATCCATGTTGGTCTGTTCCATGGGCTGCGACGTGTAGAACATCTCCGCCATGTATTCGCTTGGGAGTCGCTTGAGCAGCGGAGCGTCCGATTGGCGCATGAGGTATTCGTGATCGAGTCGCTGCATCATGAAAGGCACCCAGGCCAGTCCGCTTTCCACCCAGATTAAATTGAGTTTCGGAAATCGCTCCGGCATGCCGTTGACGATCCAGTTGGCCATGTGCGTCATGTTGCAGGTGACGAACGACATCGAGTGAACCGCGAGGAAGCGGTTCATCGTCGTCGTCATCGTGTCGCCCCACGTCGGCCCGGCGTGAAACGCCAGCGGCAATCCGCGTTCTTCGAGAGCGCGATAGATCGGCATGTACACATTTTTGTGCACGCCGGTGTGCCGCTGGCTGGTCACCATGAACCCGATCACGCCCGGAGTCTCCGCGAACTCCTGGATCGTCTGCATGGACGCTTCGGGATCGTGGAAGGGAAGGCAAAGTAGCGCTTTCACGCGCGGTTCGCGCGGCAGAATCGTCGAAGTGAACCAGCGGTTGTAAGCGAATGTGAGCGCGGTGGCGATGTCCGGCTCGGGATGCAGGCCGAGTTCGAGCATGGGCTGCGGGAAGACCACTTGGACGCGGATGCCCATCGAGTCCATAGCGCGGCGGATCAGCGTGAGGTCGCGATGCTCGTTTGATGGTTCCACGTGCTCGGCGAGATCGGCCTGGTGCGGGATGCGGCCGAAGACGTCCTGAAAGGTGAGCCCCACATTGTGGTTGCTGAACACGAGCTGCTTGGCGCGCGGCCAGTCCTGCACCATCGCTTTTGCGTTGTGGCGCAGCACCGGATTTTCCAAATGGTCGAGAATGTCCGCCCAGGAATCGAATTCCACGTGGTGCGCGTCTACATCGACGATGAAATAGTCGTGCAGCTTGTAGCGGTCGATATCACGCCGCGCGTTAGCAAGGATTTCGCGCGAGTCGGTGCGCGTGGTGATCTGCTGAACGGGATGTTTGACGGCGGTCGCCGCCCCGTCGAGAGGTTCGGCGGAGTGATCGGCAATTTTATTTTCGATGCGCATGCGGATCCTCGCTTGCCGCTATTGCGGTTCAGACGCGTCCGCGCGGCGATGCGGCGCGGTGCGCGAAAACCAGAGGGCCAGGTCGAACGGGTTCAGGCGATGAGCGCGCAGCAGCGCGCAAGCCACCACCATCGCTTCCGTCGTAGAAATAGACGCGTCGATGGGCGGAATGTCGCGCTCGGTTTCTTCGACCACTGCGGCGTAAAGTCGGACGGCTTCGCTGAGCAGCGCGGTCACGTCATTGGGCAACACGCGGGCAATTTGTCCAGCTTCGATGGTGGCGGCCGCGCGCTCGTGCAACGCGCGCGCCAGATCGGAAAATTGTGGATTGGCGTCAGACGATGACATAGATCCCGCTGGGATTTTCCTCCACATCGACCCGCCGCAATTTCGCGGAGGGCTTGCCCGGATGCACGCCGGTCTGGATGTCGTATTCGTAGCCATGCCAGGGACAAACGATGTGCAGGTGCGCTTCGTCGAACGCGAAGCCGCGGCTCGCGCCGCCTTCGTCGATAATTTCCGTTACGCGCGGGACGATTTTTCCCTGGCAGACTGGGCCGCCTTCGTGCGCGCAGCGATTTTCGTAGGCGTACAGCTTTCCTTGAAAACGGAAGATACCGACGACCAAGCCGGCGACGTGCAGGCCAGCGAGATCAATGATCAGGCGACCGCCCTCGGCAACTTCGCCGCTAGGGCCGACAAAAATCTTTTGCGTGGTGGCTGGCATCGCAGTTCGCCTTCGCTATTTTGTAAGTCGGTGCGGCGCTCTGCGCACCGATCAGCTCCGCGGAATCTCGCCGCCCGAATGGCGGAATGGTATCAAATTCGCGCGGGGTGAGCGCGGAAATCGAGAAAATCGAGCGCACTGGCTAGCTGGCGGACTGACTGGCTGTTTGGTGCCGAATTCGGTCTCTATCGGTGCGTTTAAACGCGATTTAAGCGGCACTATGCGCCGCAACGGCGTCATGCATCTTGCTCATTGTGCTGCATTGTTTATTCGCCTGCTATTCGCTATTCGGGCGAGCTTTTGTAGGGCTTCGCGTTCGGCTCGGCAAGCGGGCGCTGAAGCCGCTCGGCAAGCCGGAAGACGTTGCCGTATTATTTTCGTCCGCGTCCACCGCCGCCGCTTGCGCCGCTACTGGCACCCCCGCTCCGGCCACCGCCCCCTCCTCCATAATTTCCACCGCCGCCTCCGCCGCTGTAACTGCGACCGCCGGAGTTTCCGCTTCGGCTGGTTCCAGTTGCAGGACGGCTATTGCCAGTCCGTCCGCCACCTTCCTGTCCCCCGTTATAATTGCCGCGGTTGCCTCCGCTCGCGCGACCGCCTCCGGGGCCGTCTTGGCTGTTCGCCCGGATTTCCGGAAGCCCGGCGGAGGACGTTCGGCCTAGGCCGGGCGGGGCACCGCCGGTGCCGGTCCGCTGGCTGATCGCAAATTTGCTGTCATGCTTGCCTCCCCAGGCTGCGGGACGCAGCCAGGCCGCGCCTGTTTTGTTCAACGTAGCGATCACCTGTGTCTTGGCGCCCCCCTTCGCTCCGGAAGCGGCAGGAATTTGGCGAACGAAAGCTTTCTTCTCATAGTTGTAGGCGATAGTCGAATGATCCTTCGGTTCTGCTATTCCCGCAGGCCCCATCAGACGAGCTTCGATCGGCGGCTGTGGCGCGCTCGGGTTTTCGGGAAACCGTTGACCTCGAAATTGCTTGGGCGGCTGCGCCAAGATTTTGACCGGTTGCGTAGGTTTCGGATGAAGGATCTGAATCGGCTTGCCGGGGTCCTTTGGAAAACTGATGATGCCGTGTTTCAGATTGACAGGTGGCTTGCCCTTCGTGTCGCCGGGATGCCTTGGCACGCAGCCAATCACATTCCCAGCTCCAATCCAGCGACACGGCCCATGGTGTCGCTTCTTTCCAACTACGTAGACGTAGTTCCCGTGGTAATGAGCGAAAGCTCCGGCGTGGCATTCCGCCCAGTCCCACGGCATGATGTGCCGTCCTGATCGGAAATAAGGCCGTATCGTCCACGCAGGGTTGACCGGACCCAATACGAAATAAGAGCGTGTCACCCATTTGTGAGTGACCGGATCCAGATACCGGTCGAAGCGGACGCCGTAATCCTCGCAAAGTGGAAACAAGAAGTCTGACCTGACCCGCGGTGTTCCGATGGCAGGCACGGGAAACGCTGCAGTCTGCGCGGACTGTAGCGCGTTCTGCGCAGCCGGGGTCTGCGATTGCAGCGAGGGTGCCGCAGCCTTGGCGGCCGGTGCTTGTGCTGGCGATGAGCTTCCTAAGAATTGGGACAGTAAATCAGGCTTGGGCTGCCAGCACGTTCCCAGCGCTCCGCAGGAAAAGAACGTGCCGCTTTCATAGAGATCCGTCAATCCAGGAAATGTCTCCGAGGATCCGGACGCGGCAAGCGCCGACTTATTCTCAGCTTGCCGCTTTTGTTCCTGCGCGTTCACCCACAGGTCCCATTTATCTGGTGCATGCGCCTCCGGCACCAGGGTGAGCACTCGCACTCCGCCCTGATAGCGGATGGTCTCTCCTTTGGAAAGATGCTGCTGGCCTCCGACGGTTGGGTCAACTGCCGATCCCTGATTGGATTCGGGAGTGACGGCCATACCGTCCAAATAGCTATCGACTCGAATGTACGCGTCATCGGGATAGTCAACTTCCAGCCGGTCGGTTGGCGTATCGACCCCGAAACGCTCGGTGACGATCGTTTGAATTGAAAACGTCGCAGTTCCGGAAAGCAGTTCGAGTTGAGTCGCTGGAACGCCGCCGGAGGAGGTCAAAAGCTGGAAGAGTATTACGGAATGGCCGGCCAGGTAGGCCACCGAGCCGTCTTCAAACTCTACTTCCGCGCGGCCTTTGCCGGTCGCCAGTGCGAACCCCTGCTCGACGGGAAGATTGGCCGTGGCTTTCTGCCACGGTTTGCTAAGGTCCGGTTTCTTGTTGTTGCCCGGGTTGAAGCGGACGTCTCCTTGGAGGTATTTCACCCGCACGATTTGTGGATAGATTGTTGGCGACTTCGCGGCAGGTGTACGTGCAGGGAAGGCCAGGAGCGAAAATCCAAGAAGCGCAACGGCGTACGGCCTGAAACTCTTCATGGGGAACCCTCCAGCCGGGAATTGGGGTCCTGTCTTAGAGACGGCGAGTACGCTATAAACGTTTCATTTACGTAGGCAGGTTGGTTAACAATAATCCGGCGCGCGGACAATATCAATAGAGCCGATTCAGAAACCGGCATACGCAACCCCAATCGAAAAGCGCTGAACCGGTGCCCGGCTTCCCAAGATAAATCTTCGGAACTAGCGGCGGGCGGCGAAGAATTCCTGGAGCACCGCTACGGATTCTGCGGTTAGGACGCCGGGGGTGACTTCGACGCGGTGATTTAGGCGTGGGCTATCGAGGATTGAGAAGCAGGAGCGCACGGCGCCGGCCTTGGGATCGTCCGCGCCGTAAATCAGGCGGGCGATGCGCGCTTGGATTATGGCTCCGGCGCACATGGAGCAAGGTTCGATGGTGACGTAGAGCGACGCGTCGAGCAGGCGGTAATTGCCGATGGTTTTTGCTGCTTCGCGCAGCGCGATGACTTCCGCGTGGGCGGTGGGATCGCACTCGCCGATGGTGCGGTTTCCGGCGCGCGCGATGATGCGTCCATCGAGCGCGACGACCGCGCCGACCGGAACTTCGCCGCGAGCGGCTGCGGAGCGAGCTTCTTCGAGCGCCGCGAGCATGAATTCGGCGTCGTTTGCCATGGACTCAGACATTGCAGTGCAGCATAGCACGGCGCTGCAGACATCGCTGCCGCCTGAAGGCGGCCGCTATATAACCTTCTCGCTTGCGCGGCCACCGCCATAGCGATCGGCGCAACATTTTCCTCGGCAGCGCCTACGTTTCCGTGCTCGGTTGGGGGTGGAAGAGGAGAGAGAAATAATAGAGCGCGGCGCCGGCAGCGATGATGGCGAGCGCGATCACGAGCTGGCTGGTATTGCCGACGAGTTCGTGGCTGTTGCGCACTAGAGTGGCGACCATTAGCGCCATGGGGGGCAGTCCGATCGCGAAGGCGCCGATAAGACCTCCGGGGACGCGGTAGGGGCGCGGCATGTTGGGTTCGCGGATACGCAGCGCGGCGAGGGCCCAGAATTCGAGCAGGATGCTCAGGCCGGTGAGAAGCACGTCGAGCAGCAAGCTGTGTTCGAAGCCGAGCGGAAAGCACAGCGCCCAGAGCAGCGCGCAAGCGATTACGGAAACCCACGGAGTGCCCGTGCGTGAACTTTCGCGCGTGAAAAATTTCGGTAGGAAGCCGTCCGCGGCTATTACGGAGGGCAAGCGCGTGAAAGACATCATCAGGCCGCCAAAAGTGCCGATGGCGCCGATCACTCCTGCGATCGTGATTGCGACGGCTAGCGCTTCGCCTCCGAAAAAGCGGCCCACGTCGACCCATCCACCAGTGACCCACGCGTTGGGATCGAGTCCAGTACGCGCGACGGCTGCTACCGGCGCGAGGTAGGTAACGATCACCAGGATCAGCGCGCCGAGCATCGTGCGGCTGTAGGTGCGCTGTGGATTATCGACTTCCCCTGCCACGGTGGACATGTTGTCCCAGCCCATATAGTTCCACATGGCGATCAGAATGCCGCCGAGCAGATCCGCGTGGTGCAGAGGCGTGGCGCGCGGAATGGCCGGATGCGAATGAAATAGCGCGAAACCGATCAGCACGGCGAAGGGCGAAAGCAAGAGGATATTGAGAAGGATCGATCCGTCTCCAACAGCCAGCGAGCCGACCAGATTCCAAATGGTGCACAGCGCGATCATTCCGAATCCGAGCACCAGACCGCGATGGCCAGCGACGAGAGATGGCGAGAGCTGGCCGATGTACGCGATGAAGAGATTCGGGTACAGCGCCATTTCGAAAATGCTGCCTGCGAGTGAGAGCCAAGTTTCCTGGTAGCCCCAAAATGGCCCCAGCCCGCGGCGCACCCAGGTGTAGAAGCCGCCTTCCTCCGGAATCGATGTGGCGAGTTCGCTGACCATCATCGCCGTGGGCACGCTCCATAGAAGCGGCGTGACAATCAGGATCAGCAGCGTGGCGCGGTAGCCGGTCTTGTGGACGATATCTTCGAGGCCGTATGGACCTCCGGCAACGATGAAATAGGTTGCCGCGATCATGGGCAGCAGAGTGAGTTTGGCGCGCGCGAAATTTGCCGCGCGGGAAGCAGAAATTGGCGCGCTTTCGGTGGGTGCTGTTTTCAACCTGCGATCCCGCCGTGCGGCGACTGTCGCGAGCTATCGGTTCTATCCAGAGCAGACATTGAGTGGAAGTGTAAACCGAATAACGGCATTCGCGCGGCGAATTGCGAAGCACGCGAGACTTATTTTGCGCGCAGGTTGTTTTGGCGAGGCGCGAGCGTTCGGTATAAGATGACGCTCTCGTTTTTCCCAGGTTCGTTTTTCCATATATATGGAACTACGCAAAGATCCCATAACCCGCAGTTGGGTAGTGATTGGCCAGGCGGAGCGCACGAACGAGCGCGAATCGCCGTGTCCGCTCTGTCCAATCAACCGGGCGGCGGACCAGCATTCACTGCTGGATTTGCCGTCGCAAGGCGCTCCGCAGGTGCGCGTGTACCCTCATTTTCGCCCATTTTATCGCGTGGAGGGTGATCCCGGCCGGAGCGCCGAAGGCATTTTCGACCGCATGGCGGCGGTCGGCGCGCACGAAATGATCATCGAGACGCCGGACCACTCGCAGCCGCTAGCGCGATTAAGCGACGACGAAATCGCGCGGGTGTTGGAGGCCTACGCAATCCGCATCGCTGATTTGAAGCGCGATGCGCGATTCAAGTACGTGGGGGTGTTCAAGAACCACGGCCCCCTAGCGGGGGAAGAATGGACGCACGCGCACTCACAGGTTGCGGCGACGACGTTTGTCCCTCGCCGGGTTCTGTACGAGCTGCGGGCCGCGCGTGACTGGTACCGGCAGCGGGAGCGGTGCGTTTTCTGCGATATTTTGAGGCAGGAAATTCGCCAAAAAGCGCGCGTAGTGGATAGCTCGGGGGATTATTTCGCGTTTTGTCCGTATGCATCGCGGGTGCCTTTCGAGACCTGGCTGATGCCTGTGACGCACAATCACCAGTTCGAATCGCCGCTGCCGGGGGAAAATCGGCGCGACCTGGCGCGCCTGCTGCGGCGCACGCTGCGCCGCATTGCGCAGGTGGCGCCCAATTATCATATGGTGGTGCATACAGCGCCCAACACGCTGCAAACCAAGGGCGAACTGAGCGAGTATTGGCGAACCATTGCGGGCGACTATCACTGGCACTTCGAGATTCTGCCCATCGTGGAGACACGCAGCAAGTCCTACAGCCTGAAGGAAGTTTATTTCAACGGAACCTTCCCGGAACAAGCCGCGGAACGGTTGCGCCAGATCGATCCGGCGAAATGACTCTGGCGCGGAGAAAGAGCGGTTCACATAGCGATGTGCCTCACCGCAGATCTCGCCAGCGCGGCGGGATCATCTTCAAGCTGATTTTTCTTCTCTGCCTGGCGTGCTTCGTTTTCGTAATCTATATGGTGAGGCATCCGCTAATGCGGCTGGCGGGCAATTTCTGGGTAGTGGACGACGGGCCGGCGGCGTCCGATGCCATCGTAATCCTGGGAGACGATAACTACGCGGGCGACCGCGCCACGCGAGCAGCTGAGGTGCTGAAAGCGGGCTGGGCGCCGCGCATCATCGCCAGCGGCAGATACTTGCGGCCTTACGCCAGCATCGCGCAGCTGGAACAGCATGACCTGCTCGATAGGGGCGTACCAGCGTCCGCCATCATTCCTTTCGCGCATCGGGCCACCAATACTCGCGAAGAGGGGCAAGCGCTAGCGAAGTTCCTCAGTGATCGGGGCTGGAAGCGAATTATCGTAATAACGTCGAATTACCATACGCGGCGGGCGCGGTACATCCTGGAGCGTGTGCTACCTGCGGGAACCACGCTGCGCGTGCTTCCGGCAAACGACGTGAACTACGATCCCAACAGCTGGTGGAGCACCCGGCGGGGTACCAAGATTTTCTTTCACGAGTCGGTGGGAATGTTGGTGGCGATGTGGGAGCTTCGCCACCAGGACAGGCGAACAACCGTACTCGGCGGATTCTGGCCGCTCGACTTGGCGGTTGGGGCGGGTGTTGACCACTTGGGCGCTTTCCGCGCGATCCGCTAGTACGCCGGTTTACACCGTTTTCCGCGTATACTATATTTTCCGTTACCGCAGAACACGCAACGCTACCGAGCGTAATCAGGGCATCTGTGGGGAGGGAATCCTATGTGGCGCAAACCAGATGGCAAACCGTCTTCGGGTGCATCCAACGCTCCAAGTTCTATACCGCCTAAAACTCAGCCGCAGACACCGGCGCAAATCCAGACCCAGAATGAGAGTCAGCCAAAGCCGACGGTCGTCGAGCGCCCGGTGGCGGCTCCGGCGCCTCAGCCGATTACATCGGTTGTGGAGAGCATGTCGGCACAAACTTCGAAGATCGGACCGGGCCTGAAGATCCGCGGCGAAATTTCCGGGAATTCCGACCTGTACGTCGAAGGGCAAGCCAGTGGCAAAATCCGCATCAACGGCGCGAAAGTGACCGTTGGCCCGCAGGGCAAAGTGCAGGCGGATATCGAAGCGCGAGAAATCGCGGTGAACGGAGAAGTCCAAGGGAACCTGAAAGCGGACGCGAGAGTGCGCTTGGGCGCTTCGTCCAAGGTGGAGGGCGCACTGTCCGCGCCGAGCATAGCGATCGACGATGGCGCGCGCTTCCGCGGCAAGGTTGAAACGACCCGAGCCAAGTCCGGGTCTGCAGTCTCTGAGCCGGCTGATGCCGAGATGCTCGGAGTAGCCGCACACGCGGAGAGAGAATAGATCGTAACGATGAACTGGCTGGCCAAAACACGGCCCGGATCGGGAGCGGCAAGCGCGCCCGCGCTCGCCAAGCCCGGCCCAACTCCCGTGGCCCAGACTTCCGGCAACACCCGCATTTCCAACAGTCTGAAAGAGTTTCTCTGGCTCATCAGCGACATCCCGCAGGCACGCATCCTAGATCTTGGTCCGATCGCGCAGTCCACTTTAAATTTCTTCCTGGAGAAGGGCTTCCGCCTTTCTACAGAGGATTTGCTGCGCACCTGGAAGGAATTCTTGACCAGCGAGGAAGAGCGCTTGCGCATGGCTCCGGCCGGGAAGGGCGACGGGCAAATCTCGCAGGATTTGCTGGTTGAGAAATTTCTGGAGGTTGCCCTGTGCTACGGCGAGGGAAATTTTAACGGGGTGCTCGCCTGGGACCTGCTTGACTACTTTGACGTGGGAATCGTCCCACGGCTCATGGAGCGGATTTTCAATATCATGGCGCCTGGCGGCGTAATGCTGGCGCTCTTTCATAGCCGGCCAGCGCAGAGTTTCCACAGGTTTCGCATAATCGATACGCAAAAGTTTGAGGCCGTGCCCGCGCCGACGCTTGCGGTGCACGCGCATGTGTTTCAAAACCGTGAGATTTTGGACCTCTTTGGAAGATTCCGCTCCTCGAAGACATTCGTGGGCCGCGACCAAGTCCGCGAGGCTCTTTTTCTGAAGTAAACGGTAGGTTTCGCCGCAAGCTCCCGCCGTCACCGACCCTTCAATTCATTGTGACCGTTCGAAGTTCCCATTCTGACAACCAAATCCAGTATCATGTCATCTGCTTGACCTGTATTGAGGCGTGCGCACGGGGTGGGGCGCTCGAACACCGTTCGCTAAAGCGGTTTTTGGCCGTAATGAACTGCAAATAGCTATTTGCGATCTGCCCCTGCGCGGGTAAGCTACAGGGTCCCAAGGCACGCCAACATTCGGGAACTCGACACGCATCACGGAAATACCAAGTGCCTCCGGCACCCAGGGAGAGAACCGCGCGATGACGAGCAGGAATCCGGGAGATAGGCTGAAAACGCTCCGCAGGAACTCGTTGCACAGGCTGTTGTTGCCGCGGAAGGGGCGCGGAGTCGGTAACGGAATCCAGCGAGGCGCGGTCCTCGCAATTGCCTGCTTGAGCCTCTTTTGGATCGTCGGGTGCGGAGGCGGCGGTTCCACCAACATTCGGTCCGTAACGATCTCACCGCCTACCGTAACAAATCTTCCGATTAACGAGACGACGGCGTTCACCGCCGTCGTCACACTGGATAATTCCACGGTTTCGACGATCACCACGGTGAGTTGGGAAGTGAATGGCATCGCGGGCGGCAACGCGACGTACGGAACCATCGTGAACAACAGCGTCGACCAGGACGAGGGCATCTATACCGCGCCAGCGGCGGTGCCGAGCGACAACACGGTGAACATTACTGCCGTGGTGCAACAGACCACCACGAACAGCAACACGACGCCTCCGACCATCACATCGAATACCGCCACGATTTCGATCGGCGTGGGGTTGGGATTGACCATTTCTCCTTCGGGCGCGACGGTTCCGGCCGGAAACAGCCAACAATTCACGGCGTACCTCAACGGGCTGCCGGATTCGGGCGCCACCTGGACGATCGCCTCGGCGAGCGGGAGCACGGATAGTTCGGTGATCGGCTCCATCGATCAAACGGGCCTGTACAGCGCGCCGGTGTCACCTCCGCCAGGCGGAACGCTGACGCTGACGGCTACCGATAGCGCGGCCAATCCAAGCACAGTGACTGCGACAATATCTGTGGTGTATTCGGACCTGTCCCTTAATGGGCCGTATGCATTTTCGTACACCGGGAGCGACCAGAACGGCTTCCTGGCCGCGGCGGGCAGTTTCGTCGCTGATGGGCAAGGCCACATCGTAAGCGGCGTAGAAGACGTGGATAGCTTCCTAAATGGCGTGACGAAGGCGGCGCAGATCTCGTCAGGGACGTATTCCGTAGGCGCCGACGGCCGCGGAACAGTGAACCTCACACGAGGCTCGACGACGGAAGTGTGGAGGTTCGCGCTAACGACAGGTCAGCATGCACAGATGACGCTATTCGAGCCCAACGCCACGGGCGGCGGGAGTATCGATCAGCAGAGCGTGAACGCGCTTTCCACTTCGGCTTCGGTGGTTACCGGACCTTACGTATTCAGGGCCTTGGGCGCGGATGGGCCAGTTCCTGTCACCACCACTCCATATCCGCGAGGGATGGCGGGCGAGTTCACGGCGAACGGTGCGGGAAGTATCCCTGCGGCAAGCGGAACGCTGCTCGACATAAACGATAACGGCACCGTCACACCGGACGACACCAGCCTGAGCGGCACATATGCCTTTGATTCGAGCAATCCCGGGACTGGGCGCGGCACGATCACGCTGCAAAGCAACGGCATGACGGCGCGGCAGTTCGCGTTCTATGCGGTGAGCACCGACCCGAGTACTTCTGACGTCACCGCGTTGCATCTCGTGGAAATTGACGGCGTAGACGCGATGGCGGGCGATATGTTCAGCGCGCCTTCGTCGGCGGATCTGGGTGGCGGCAACCTGGCCGCGGCGAATTACGCGTTCACTTATGGCGGGAATTCCTCGAGCGGCGCGTTTGCGGCGGGCGGGATTTTGACGTCGAATGGAACCGGCGGAGTTACGGCTGGAGTGGTCGACATCAACAACGCCGGCGTGGCCACGCTAAACACGTCGATTAGCGGCTGTACCTCCAGCCTCGATCCGACCGACCGGCGAATTAAGCTGACCTGCACGGCGGGCGGTACCACGCCGACGTTTGCTGTGTACCAGACTTCGCTGAGTTCGGCGGTGATGCTGGAAATCGATCCTTCCGCCGTGGCCGCGGGAACCGCTTATCAGCAATGCGGGCCTTCGTCGGCGGGCTGCGCTGCCGCGGCTCCGGCTGTTTCGGCCAAGGGTCTGGCGCTGGGCCTAATCGGGCAGGGAATCTTCTACAAAAGCACCTCATCGTATCAGCAAAATATTGATGGGCAGATTTCGCTTGGCGGCATTGGGGCCACTCCCGGCACGATCGACATCGCGAGTTACCCGTCGCCATACGCGGGTGATCCGATCACGTCCGTGTCGTTGGGAAGCCCGTCATCGATTGGGCGAGGGACCACGGTGGTAACGGGCAGCAATCCGGCGGCAACCTACAACCTGATCTATTACTTGATAGACGATAAAACGGCGCTGGTATTCGATCAGGACAAGACGTTCGTGCTGAGAGGCTCTTTCGCCCAGCAGTATTAGTGTTCGCGGATGGCACAGTCGGCTCGGGCGTCTCCGCCTGTGAATATTGGGTGAAATTTCATCGACGTTGCGTCCTCTCCGTGACGGGGGAGTAGAATAGCAGCGCGAGCCGGCTCGTTTCCCTGTGCTGCGGCTCAGCCCACCTGAGGGTAGCCAGATGGTTTCACCCGCCTCCGCCGGTGCTGCAGTGCCTGGTCCTTCGAATCAGCCGCTGAACTCAGAAGAATTGCGCAAGATGCACGCCTACTGGCGCGCGGCAAATTATCTATCGGTGGGCCAGATCTACCTCTACCACAATCCACTGCTGCGCGAGCCGCTCAAACTCGAGCACATCAAGCCGCGCCTGTTGGGGCATTGGGGAACGACGCCGGGACTGAATTTTGTCTACCTGCACATGAACCGGCTAATCAAAAAGTATGACCTAAACGCGATTTATATCTGCGGACCGGGGCATGGCGGACCAGGGATGGTTGCGAATACTTATCTCGAAGGGACCTATAGCGAAATCTACAGCAACATTACGCAGAACGAAGACGGAATGCAGAAGCTGTTCAAGCAGTTCTCGTTTCCCGGCGGCATTCCGAGCCACGCGGCACCGGAGACGCCCGGCTCGATCAATGAAGGCGGCGAGCTTGGCTACTCGATCGCACATGCGTATGGCGCTGCGTTTGATAATCCCGACCTGTTCGTTTGCTGCGTGGTGGGCGACGGCGAGGCAGAAACCGCCGCGTTGGCCACCAGTTGGCATTCCAACAAATTCCTGAATCCCGCTCGCGATGGGGCGGTGCTGCCGATTCTGCACCTCAACGGCTACAAAATAGCGAATCCCACGGTTTTGGGCCGCATGGACGATGCCGCGCTGACGCAACTCTTTACGGGGTATGGATACAAGCCGTACTTCATAGAGGGACATGAGCCGGAGCCAATGCATCAGAAAATGGCGGCCACGCTCGACGCCATTGTCGATGAGATTCGCGCTATTCAGAAAACAGCGCGAGGCGAAAAGGCTCCAACTCGGCCGGTGTGGCCGATGATCGTAATGCGCACGCCGAAGGGCTGGACCGGCCCGAAGGAAGTGGACGGAAAGCAGATCGAGGGCACCTGGCGCGCACATCAGGTTCCGGTAACGGATTTCGCCGCGCATCCCGACCACCTGAAAATCCTGGAAGACTGGATGAAGAGCTATAAGCCCCAGGAACTTTTCGACGCGAACGGAAAATTCGTGACGGAGCTCGCGGAACTCGCGCCGAAAGGCGATCGCCGCATGGGCGCGAACCCTCACGCCAATGGCGGATTGCTGCTGAAAGACTTGCTCATGCCTGATTTTCGCGATTACGCATTGGACGTTTCCAAGCCGGGCATCGAGGACGCGGAAAGCACGCGCGTGCTGGGAACGTTTCTTCGCGATGTGATGAGGCTGAATCTGGAAGAGAAGAATTTTCGCGTCTTTGGCCCGGATGAGACCGCCTCGAACCGCCTGGACGCGCTTTACGAAGTAACTGACAAAATTCTGATGGAGCCCTTGCTTCCGGTCGACGAGCATCTTTCAACGAATGGGCGCGTGTTGGAAGTGCTGAGCGAACACATGTGCCAGGGCTGGCTGGAAGGTTACTTGCTGACGGGGCGGCACGGATGGTTTTCGTGCTACGAAGCGTTCATCCATATCGTGGATTCGATGTTCAACCAGCACGCCAAATGGCTGAAGACCACGGATGATATTCCGTGGCGCGCGCGCATCGCTTCGCTGAATTATCTGCTCACGTCGCATGTGTGGAGGCAGGATCACAACGGTTTCACGCACCAGGATCCGGGATTTATCGACCACGTGGTGAACAAGAAAGCCGATGTAGTACGTGTTTATTTGCCTCCGGACGCGAATACGCTGCTTTCGGTGGCCGATCATTGCCTGCGCAGCCGCAGCTACGTGAATGTGATCGTGGCCGGCAAGCAGCCCGAATTGCAGTGGCTGGATATGGAGTCGGCGGTGGCGCACTGCACGGATGGGCTGGGAATCTGGGATTGGGCCTCGAATGACGCGGGAACGGAGCCGGACGCGGTAATGGCCTGCGCCGGCGACGTGCCCACTCTTGAAACACTGGCCGCTGTGGATTTGCTGCGGCAGCATTTCCCGGATATCAAACTTCGCGTAGTGAACGTGGTTGACTTGATGACGATTCAGCCTCCGTCGGAGCATCCGCATGGAATCTCCGACCGGGATTTCGATTCGATCTTTACCGTGGATAAGCCGGTCATTTTTGCATATCACGGGTATCCTTGGCTGATTCACCGGCTCACCTATCGCCGCACCAATCACGACAACTTGCACGTCCGTGGTTACAAAGAAGAGGGCACCACCACCACGCCGTTTGACATGACGGTGCGCAACGAACTCGACCGTCTCCATCTCGCGAGCGATGTGGTGGACCGCGTGCCCCGCCTGCAGCGTATCGGAGCGCATTTCAAACAGTTTGTTCGCAACAAGCTGGTGGAACACCGCGAATACATCTGTAAATACGGGCAAGACCTGCCGGAAATCCGCGATTGGAAGTGGCCGTACTGATTATCCTGTCGAATAAATGGAATTACGTCGTAGCAGCGCCCGTTGGCGTGAACACGTGAATATTTTGGTGCTCAATTCCGGCTCCAGCAGCCAGAAGGCTGCTGTGTATCAGTTCGCGGACTCCGTTCCCGACGATCCGCAAGAGCCCGTCTGGCAGGGAAAGATTGAATGGGACGGCGGGCGCGCCAACATCGCTGTGCGAAATCGAAGTGGCGCGAGAATCGCTGACCGAGCAGACGCTGTCTCCCGAAAGCAAGCCACCGCCCAACTGCTGGATTCAATTTGGAGCGGCGCAGCGGCGGTGATGCAGTCGGCCTCGGAAGTTTCGATTGCCGGGCATCGGGTGGTGAATGGCGGCAGGGAATTTCGCGAGCCGGCTATTGTTACTCCCGAAGTGAAAGCCGCCATCGAGCGCATGGCTGTGTATGCGCCGCTGCACAATCGCGCCGAATTGGATGGCATCGAGATCGTCGAGCATAAATGCGGTGCGCTGCCGCAAGTAGCGGTGTTCGATACAGCGTTTCACCGGCAGATTCCGGAGGCTGCCTCGGTCTATCCCGGCCGCTACGAATGGCTGGAGCAGGGAATTTGCCGTTACGGTTTTCACGGCATCAACCACCAATACTGCGCGCATCGGGCGGCGAAAATGCTGGGCAAGGATTTGAATTCGCTGCGTCTGGTCACTTGCCATTTGGGAAACGGCTGCTCGCTCGCGGCGATTCGCGGCGGGCACAGCGTCGATACCACGATGGGGTTCACGCCTCTCGAAGGGCTGATGATGGGAACGCGCTCGGGATCGGTCGACCCCGGAATACTTACGCACCTGATGCGCCAGACAAATGTGACCGGCGAGCAGATCGACGACATACTCAACAAACAGTCGGGACTGCTGGGAATTTCCGGAATTTCGAGCGACATGCGGCAAGTGGTGGCCGCGATGAACGAAGGACACGCCCGAGCTAAGCTGGCATTTGATATTTTCGTGCACCGGCTCCGATCGGGAATCGGCGCGATGGGCGCGGTCTTGGGAGGGCTTGATGCGTTGGTATTCAGCGCCGGAATTGGCGAAAACTCGCCGGAAGTCCGAGCGGCGACGTGCGAAAACTTCGGCTTTCTCGGCGTGCAAATTGACGCGGCAAAGAACGCGAATCCAGCGCTGGACGCCGAAATTACTGGAGCGGGCGCGCGCATTCGTGTGCTGGTGATTCGCGCGCAGGAGGATTGGGCCATCGCGCGCGATTGCTGGCGGCTAGCCTCGCACTTGGCCCGGTCCAAAGGATAGATGGCCGCGGCCTCGCACCATATTCCCCTTGCGCTCGACGGCGCGGGAGAGTATTACGAAATTGTGAGCGAAACTTATTCTCGGCGTCAGGAGGTAACCATGACTCCGCCGGACCAGAAACCCTGAATTTCCCGCTCTTGAGACGCGAGCTGCCAGCGAAGCCGTTTCGGCGCTTCGCGGCGCTTGTGGTGGTTACAAAACGGGGGGCTGCCAGGCTCCCCGTTTTGCATTTTGGCTTGACTGCAAATATGGTCGAAACGATCTCGCGATTCTCAAAGGGGGAGCTCAAGACAATTCGTGGGATCTAATCTTCCGCGTCTTCCACGGCGGGAACGGCGACTTTACGGTTGCGCGATTTCCAGGCGTGGTATGCGGCGGGCAGGAAGGAAACCACGATTACCGCTGCGATGATGTAGTGAATGCGCTTGTCGACGTTGGGCACCGTGCGCCCCAGAGTGTATCCCAGCAGCGTCGTACCCCATACCCACAAGAGTCCGCCAACAATGTCGTACGTCAGATACTTGCGATAGGTCATTTTTGCGGCGCCGGCCACCGGGGGGCAAAACGTACGGATGATGGGTATGAACCGGGCGATGATTACCGTCTTCGCGCCATGGCGTTCGTAGAACGCGTGCGCCTCTTCCAGGTGGCGCCTCTTGAAAATCAGGGAGTCGTCGCGGCGGTACAGTCCCTCGCCCGCCTTGCGCCCGATCCAGTATCCCAACTGATCGCCTGCGATCGCGCACAGCGCCACCAGGGAGAGCAGCCAGCCAAGTTCCAGATGTCCGGCCCCGGCAAGTACGCCCGCAGTCACCAACAGAGAATCGCCTGGTAGAAAGAAACCGACGAACAGGCCGGTCTCGACAAAAATGATTCCACAGACCATCAGCGTGCCGCCCCATTCGATCAGACTGCGGACGTTGTAGAGCTGCATCAGCAGATGCTTAAACGTTTCGACCACTTAGATTGTTTTTCCTGTGCTCACCGGCACCCGCATCAGCAACCCTAGAATTCACAATATCATGAAAGCCATTCGCGTTCGTCTGCCGCGTCGCCGGACCGATAGTACTTTGCTCCCACTGGAAATAGTCACCTGTACCATTGGTCAGGTCGGGCGCCCCCTGCAAACTGTGCTCGTTGAATACAGCAGCTCTGAGGAGGGCTCGATGGAAGGTGGTTACGCAGTCTGGATGGGGCAACCCGTTATTTTGCGCGTAGTTACAGGTAACCTTCGCGTGCCCTTGCGCGGGCGTCTGCTGTCTGAAACGAACGACGTGGTCCGGCTGCGCATAGCCGATAGCTGGGACGTGGATATCTTCAAGACCATGGTGGTGGGTATCGAGCACGACATGCCCGTGTACGTCCTCAACTAGGGGGCGCCATGAGCGAACTCGCTTTCGCGGATAGGCACCTGGTTTCCGGTATTCAGGCCGAGGCAGGAGCGACCGCTTCGGTTTCCGAGGAAGCTTTGATGCGCGATAGAGTGGAAGCGCTGCGTGACGTACTAATCGCACTAGGATTGCAGTTGGTTTTTCGTGCAACGCTTCTGCTGCGGAGCTGGAATCAGTAGCGGGCGCAACTTTCAACCAATCTGTAAAAGCGATTCAACAAGATCTTCCGGCCCATAGTCCCTCTCAATCCCCCAAGCCCCGGATCTGTACCCCCAGATCCGGGGCTCCTCTTTTGACGCACGACTGATACTGCATCCCTTTCCAATCGTTAGGCATCAGAGGCGATGACCTTACGGGCGGATCATGCGTAGACAATTGGTCACGGTATATCCTTAGTTCGAGTCAAAAATCGAATCCGATGATATAACTGTGCATTCGTTTAATAGAGCGCTGTCTAAGGAGCACCATACGTGAAAATCGCCGGGGTCGGAAGCGCGTTTCCGAAGCACTACTATGATCAGGAATTGTTAGTTGCGGCTCTGAAGAACTATTGGCGTGACCGGCTGCCAAACCCGGATATTCTGGGTCGGCTAGAAGAGAGCATGAAGGTCGATGGGCGCTATACGGCGCGGCCCATCGAGTTTTACGAAAACATGAGCACGTGGGGCGAGGCCAACGACGTGTGGATTGAGGTTGCGATGGAAATCGGCGAGCAGGCCCTTTGCCGCGCGCTGGCCAGCGCGGGAGTGGAGCCGAACGAATTGAGCGCCATTTTCGTCACGTCGGTTACGGGCATCGCCGCTCCTTCACTCGATGCGCGCTTGGTGAACCGCATGGGGCTCTCGCGCAACATCAAGCGCATTCCAATATTTGGCCTCGGCTGCGTGGCTGGAGCCGCGGGCATTTCGCGCGCCGCGGATTACGTCCGCGCCTATCCCAATCAGACGGCTGCGCTGCTCTCGATTGAGCTGTGTTCGCTCACGCTGCAGCGCGAAGACCTCTCGATGGCTCACTTGATTTCGGCGCTGCTTTTCGGAGACGGCGCGGCGGCGGCTGTGGTGGCCGGCGACGATGTCGACTCAAGCGGCCCTGAAATTTTGGCCACCAAGTCTATTTTGTATCCCAATACCGAACGCACCATGGGGTGGGACATTTCCGAGAAGGGCTTCCGCATCGTACTGTCGGCCGACGTGCCGGACACAGTCTTGAAACATCTGGGCGCTGACGTGGATGAGTTCCTGGCCGAGCACAATCTGCGCCGCAGCGATATCAAAAGCTGGGTGATGCATACGGGCGGGCCGAAAGTGCTTGAGGCTACCGCGGAAGCTCTCGGAATCACGAAGAAGGACCTCGACGCATCCTGGGAATGCTTGCGCAGGGTGGGCAATCTTTCGTCCACGTCCGTGCTGCTGGTGCTGGAGGATGTTTACCGCAACCGGCGGCCCGCGCCCGGCACGCTGAGCATTCTTGCGGCGATGGGACCTGGCTTCTGCTCGGAGTTGGTGCTGCTGCGCTGGTAAGTCGGCCCCGCCGCCCCGGTGCACGGCGATGGAGCGGTCAGTTGAGCCGCGTCTCTGCTCCGAGCAAGCGGTCCACCAAAACTGGCAGATCCTGGCTGCTTTTAGAAATAGCGGCGTCGGCGCCTGCCGCTTGTGCACTTAATTCAAGCGAATGACCGTCGTGCAGCGAGACCATCAAGATTTTCGTTTGTGGCAGAAGCGCGCGGATTTTTCGGGCGGCATCCGCGCCGTTCATCACAGGCATGGTCATGTCCATAATCACCAGGTCCGGTTTCAACGCCACGGCCTTGCCGATCGCCTCCTGGCCGTTTCCCGCTTTGCCGCAGATCTCGTACTTGGCCTCTAGCAACTGCCTCCAGCCGGACCGAACCATCGCGTGATCGTCAACTAACAACAACCGTTTTTCCATGTACCTATCCTTGAGCACGTTCGAACGTAGCTCGGTGAGCTGTGTCACAGGCGCTTGTGACCGTCGTCACGATTTCTTGCGCGTGTGAAAGGGCGGGCGCTGCGAGCAACACAAGCGGCCAGCTTGCCGCTACTTTGGCGAGGGTACTGCGCCCGCCGGTTCGCATTGCACTCGTGTGCTACACTGAGGCCAAGCTTATGGGCGACGCCTTCGACATCCGCATCGAATCCCTAACGCAGTCGAGCGACGAAGAGAAGCGCGAAGAGACGATTCCGCATGCGGGGGCTGGCCGCGGCAAATCCTTCTACATTGAGACGTTCGGTTGCCAGATGAACGCGCACGACACGGAGAAAGTTGCCGGCGTGCTGCTGGCGCGCGGGTACGCCCCGGCCAAGAGCGCGGCGCAAGCTGACCTGATGCTCTACAACACCTGCAGCATTCGCGAAAAAGCGGCGCAGAAAGTGTTTTCGCGCCTCGGCGAATGGCGCGGAGAACAATCCAAAATTATCGGTGTGCTGGGATGCTTGGCGCAGCAGGAGGGCGAAGAGATTTTCGAACGCGCGCCTTGGGTCAGCTTGGTTTGCGGTTCGGCAAGCTACCGCAAGCTGCCAGAGTTGATCGATCAGATCGAATCAGGCGGACGCCGCGTCACGGGACTCGATCTCGACACCGATGAAACTTTTGAAACCGAAATCACGCGCCGCGATAATCCTATCCGCGCGTACCTGACGATCATCGAAGGCTGCGATTACGCCTGTGCCTACTGCGTGGTGCCGCACACGCGCGGGCCAGAGCGCAGCCGCCCGAGTGAAGCGGTCCTTGCCGAAGCGCGCCGTTTGGCGGGCGCAGGCTACACCGAAATCCAATTGCTCGGCCAGACGGTCAACTCCTATCGCGATCCTTCGCCGCGCGGATGGCATTTCGTCGAGCTTCTGCGCGCCGTCGCGGCCGTTCAGGGCATTCGCCGCGTGCGCTTCACCACCTCGCATCCGAATGATTTCAACCGCGAAATAGTACAAGCGATCGACGAGACGCCGGAGCTCTGCGATCACATTCACCTGCCCGTGCAATCCGGCTCCACGCCCATCCTGCGCGCCATGCGCCGCACGTACACGCGCGAGGAATATTTGGAAAAGATTTCGTGGATCAAGGCGGCGCACCGTCCGATCAGCATCACGTCGGACATCATCGTCGGCTTTCCCGGCGAGACGGAAAAAGATTTCGACGAAACGATCAGCTTGCTCGACGCGGTGGGCTACGATGGCTTGTTTTCGTTCGTCTATTCGCCGCGCCCCAACACATCCGCTGCCTCAATGCCCGGAGCCCTGCCCAAAGAAGAGACCACGCGGCGCTTGGCCTATTTGCAGGAACATCAACGGAAGATTCAAACTGCGCGCAACGAAACCCTCGTGGGCTTTTCGTTCGAAGTGCTGGTGGATTCGCGGCACGCCGCGCGTGCGCAATGGTCCGGACGCACCAGCAGCAACCGGGTTGTAAATTTTGTCTCGCAGCGGGAGAATCTTTTAGGAATATACGCGCGCGTTCGCGTCGAGCGCGCGGGACCAAACAGTCTCGTGGGCGAAGATGTGACGCAATCCAACGGGAGGCCGCCATGGAACTCGAAGTGAAGATTCGAGGATTGATGATGGATCCGGCCACGAATCAGCCGGTCGTCGTCCTGAAGGAATTGCAAGGCAGCGGCGTGCTTCCCATCTGGGTGGGAGTTTACGAAGCGCAAGCCATCGCGCTGGAGATCGAAAAAGTTCAGACGGCTCGTCCGATGACACACGACCTGCTGAAAAACGTGCTCACTGGGTTGAACGTTCACGTGCAAAAGGTGGTGGTCTCCGATTTGAAGGACGATACGTTCTACGCGCTGATCTGGATGGAGCGCGAAGGGCAGATGATGTCGATGGACTCGCGACCCAGCGACGCGCTAGCGCTGGCACTGCGCCTCGATTGCCCGATCTTCGTCGACGATCAGGTGCTCAAAAGCTCAAAAATCACAAGCGTCGTGTCTGAAAAGAGCTCGAACGAAGAGTTGCGTAAGTGGCTGGAAAACCTGAGCGACGAGGATCTCGGGCGCTACAAGATGTAGTTTCCTGGGGCGCTGCCGCTCAGGTCGGCGCTCTCGTTCGGCCGCTGACGGGCGCGGGGGGCTGGCTGCCGTGATACTTTAAATTTTGCTTGCGCTTAGCCCGCTAGAGTGGTTAGAGTTGGGCCTACTCGTAGTAGGAACGGCGCCGTGGAAGTCTATATATAGCCCTGCGGTTGCAAATGGGGAGCGAGGGGCAACGGTTTGACCTGCGTCCTGGCAGTTGCCAATCAAAAAGGCGGCGTCGGTAAGACCACTACATCCATCAACCTGGCGGCCGCGCTCGCGTTGCGAAAGAAAAAAACGCTGCTGATCGATCTCGACCCGCAATCCAACGCTACCATCGCGTTCTTTTCTCACGATCAAATTCAGGGCACGATGTACGACATCTTTGCCGAGAGCAACGGCGAGATGGCGAAGATCGTACGCCCAACGAAAGATCCCAATCTGTTTCTTGCGCCCGCACGGCTTGCCTTGGCGCGCCTGGAACAGCAACTCGCCGGCCAATTCGACGCACCCTTTAAATTGAAGGATGCGCTCGCGCCAATCTTGAAAGAGTTCGATTACATCGTGTTGGATACGCCACCGGCGCTCGGCATCTTGACCGTCAACGCGCTGGTGGCTTCCACGCACTTGCTGGTGCCTATTCAAGCCGCATATTTCGCGATCGAAGGCACGGACGACCTGCTGGAGACCTACGGCCGCATCCGCGCACGCCCGAATCCGGCGCTGAAAATTCTTGGCGTGGTCATCACCCTCTACGACAAACGCACCAACATCTCGCGGGACACCCACGAACAGATTCGTGCCACGTTTGGCGATGCGCTCTTCAAGACGCGCATCAGTAAAAACGTGCGACTCGAAGAGAGCCCAGCCTACAAGGAAACCGTTTTTTCGTATGCGCCGAAATCTTCCGGCGCGGAAGATTACAGAAAGCTTGCCCA
>Ga0335075_10000099_pt1 | contig 167029 bp, 149 predicted proteins | sample Lox_Sample_24_FD_206723 | JGI IMG/M metagenome (GOLD analysis project Ga0335075, IMG submission 206723) | Soil microbial communities from Loxahatchee National Wildlife Refuge, Florida, United States - Lox_Sample_2.4 | ecosystem: Environmental > Terrestrial > Soil > Wetlands | place: USA... | reverse complement strand
GATGATATTGAACGCCGGTGATCCGCTCGATGACCGCTGCCACCCGGGGCAATGTCCACAGATCGGTTCCGAAACCGTGGGCCTGCGCGCCTTGACGCAAAGCCTCGTCCACCTGCCTGAACTGCGCTCCATCCAGTTTCGGCCGACGACCTGCCCGCCCCGCCCCACGAATCCAATCCGGATTATCCTGCCGCCATGCCTCGAACCATCGGCTCACGCTCTGGCGGCTGATGTGGAGTTCCCGGGCGATCTCGGCCTGCGACCGCTTGCCGACGGAAAACAACCGCGCGGCGCGGCGGCGGCGTTCCTGCATGGCTGCAAAGTCCCGGCGCGGCGCACTGGATCGTGTCATGCCTTATAGCTTCCTGCTATATGACTCCGGTTGTCACTATATTATGCGAGATTCAGTAAGGTAACTTCGGCAAGATAGCTCATCCGTTATCCGGCTTCCGCCAGTCCATAGCGTCGCTGCCAGGCTTCCTTCAGTCTGCTGGCGACGCGAGCACGTTCGTCCGGCGTGGATTCCTCGGCGGCGTGGGCAACGAAGCGCGCAGATTCCTCCTTCGCCAATTCGAGGAATTTGCGGTCGCGGACGAGGCTCGCAACGCGGAAGCCAGGCAGCCCGGCCTGGCGGGTTCCGAAGAATTCTCCGGGGCCGCGCAGGTCGAGGTCGAGCTCGGCCAGCTCAAATCCGTCCTGGGTACGGACCATCGCGGCGAGTCGCTCCTCGGCGTGCGGCGTGAGCCGGCTGCCGGTGAGCAGGATGCAGTACGATTTGGCGGCTCCGCGGCCGACGCGCCCGCGCAGCTGATGGAGCTGAGCGAGGCCGAAGCGCTCGGCGTGCTCGATGACCATGACGGTGGCGTTGGACACGTCGACGCCGACTTCGATGACCGTGGTGGCAATGAGGACATCGATCTCGCCCCGCTGGAAGCGGCGCATGACGACTTCCTTCTCGTCGGCCGACAGTCGGCCGTGGAGCAGCCCGACCCGCAGCCCGGCCAGCTCGGTCGTGCGCAGGCGCTCGTACATGTCGGTTGCGGATTTGAGCAGGAGTTTCGGAAACGATTTCTCGAACAGCGCTTCGGATTTCCGCTGCTTCGGCGATTTCTTCGCGGGCTTCGGTGCCTGGGCTTCCTCGGGAACGTCTTCGGGCAGGGCGAAGTCGAGTTCAGGCTGATCGTCCTTCGGGCCTTCGATCACGGGATAGACGACGTAAGCCTGGTGACCCTTCGCAACCTGCTGCCGGACGAAGCTCCAGACCTCGTCGGAGCGCTCGTCGCTCGCCTGGCGCGTGACGATCGGCGTGCGGCCTGGCGGCAGCTCGTCGAGGACGCTGAGTTCGAGATCGCCGTACAGCGACAGCGCGAGCGTGCGCGGGATAGGCGTCGCCGTCATGACCAGCACATCGGGCTCGCGGCCGTCTTTCTTCATCAGGCGGAAGCGCTGGAGGACGCCGAAGCGATGCTGCTCGTCGACGACAACCAGGCCGAGGCTGGCGAACTCGACCTTCTCCTCGATCAGCGCGTGGGTACCGATGACAAGATCCGTCTCACCCTGGAAGATGCGGCGGCGGGCCTGGCGCTTCAGGTCGTCGTCGAGCGACCCGGTGAGCAGCGTGATGCGGTACTTCTTCGCAGATTTCTCGAGGATGCGGCGCGCGGAGAGATAGTGCTGCGTGGCGAGGATTTCGGTAGGCGCCATGAGCGCGGCCTGGTAGCCGTTCTCAATGGCGATCAGCATAGCCTGCAGCGCGACGATGGTCTTGCCGGAGCCGACGTCGCCCTGGAGCAGGCGGCGCATAGGCGCGGGGCGGCGCATGTCGCCGGCGATTTCGCCGAGGGCGCGCTTTTGCGCGGCGGTGGGGTGGAAGGGCAGAACGGAGCGGAGCGCGGCGCGGACTCTGTCGCTGGTTTCGAACGACACGCCGGCTTTCTCCTGGAATTTGCGGCGCTTGATTTCGAGGCCGAGCTCCAGATAGAAGAGCTCCTCAAAGATAAGGCGGCGATGCGCGGACGTGGCAGCAGACTGAAGCTGGGTAAGGGAGGTTCCAGCAGTCGGAAAGTGGACGGCGCGGAGAGCTTCTTCGCGGGAGGGAAGATCGAGGCGATCGCGCAGGGATGTGGGCAGGGTTTCCGGGACAGTGCCCTGGAGCTCGGCGAGGATGTTCCACACGATGCGGCGAATCCAGCGGGAGGCAAGACGCGAGCCGCTGAGGGATTCGTAGACGGGGGTGATACGGCCCACTTCGAGGAGCTTGTCGAGCACATTGTCGGAGCCTTCAGGTAAGACTTCAATTTGTGGCTGGATCATCCTGAGACCACGACCGGAACGAGACGCTTCAACTTTGCCGTAGAGAGCGAGCATCTGGCCGGTATGGAACTTTCCTTCGAGCCAGTTGCCGTGGAACCAAAGGCATTTCATGGAGGTGACGCCCTGGCCGACGGTCATTTCGAAGAGGGGCGTGTGGCGGGTGCGGAGGAGCCCCGCGCCACGGACTTCGGCAATGACGCTGGCGGTTTCGCCGGGGGTGATCTCGGCGAGGGAGCGGGGGGTCAGGCGGTCTTCGTAACGGAAAGGCAGATGGAGGAGGAGGTCTTCGACGGTGCGGATGTTTTTCTCCGCCAGGGTTTTGGCGATGGCGGGGCCGATGCCCCTGACGAACTGGACCGGAGTTTCGAGGGTGAGCACTCAGAGAAAGGGTATACGGGATACGGGTTGCGGGAAAGTGGTGAGCGACCAGCGGTCAGTGGAACGCGCAACTATACTCAGAGCGATGAGCACGACGGCCAATCCGCAGAGGGACGAGGGGCAGCTGGGGTTCACGTTCGAGCAGCCGGTGACGCGCCGCGTGTGGAAGGTCGCGGACCTGGTGGGCGAGGTTCGCCTGCATGTGGAACGCGCGTATGGAGACTTGTGGGTGGAGGGGGAGCTTTCGAATTTGCGGGCTGCGCCGTCGGGACACGTGTACTTCACGCTGAAGGACGGCGAGGCGCAGTTGCCGGCAGTGCTGTTCCGGCGCCAGGCGTCGCTGATGCGGTTTAAGCCGGCGGACGGGCTGCACGTGCTCGTGCGCGGGAAGGTCTCGGTCTACGAACAGCGCGGGCAACTGCAGATTGTGGCCGAATTTGTGGAGCCGGTGGGAGCGGGGTCGCTGCAGATTGCGTTTGAGCAGCTGAAGGCGCGACTGGAGGCGCGGGGATTATTCGCGGAGGAGCGGAAGAAGCCGCTGCCGCCCTTTCCGCGGTGCGTGGGGATTGTGACCTCGCCGACGGGCGCAGTGATTCGCGACTTTCTGAACATAGTGCGGCGTCGGCATGCGGGGCTGGATGTGCAGTTATATCCGGCGGCAGTACAGGGCGAGGCGGCGGCGGCAGAAGTGGCGGCCGGTATTGCGTACTTCAGTCGCACGGGCGACGTGGACGTGGTGGTGATTGCGCGCGGTGGAGGGTCGCTGGAGGATCTGGCGCCGTTCAACACAGAGCTGCTGGCGGAGGCAATTGCGGCCTCGGAGGTGCCGGTGATTTCGGCCGTCGGACACGAGACAGACTTCACGATTGCGGATTTTGTGGCGGATCTGCGGGCGCCGACACCGTCGGCGGCGGCGGAGCTGGTGACGGCGTCGCTGCACAACGTGGCCGCCCAGGTGCAGAGTCTGGACGAGCGGCTGGCGCGGGCGTGCCGGTATCGGCTGATGCAGGCGCGGAACGCGATGGCGCACGTGCGGGTGGAGACGATCCTGATGCGCGAGCGGGATCAGCTGCGACGGCGGCAGCAGCGGGTGGACGAGCTGGGGTTGCGCATGGAAGCGCAGTGGCGGGCGCAGCATCGCAACGTGGCGGGGCGATGGCAGGAATTATCGGTGCGGCTGCAGCGCCAGGACGTTGCGTGGCGGGTGGCCACGGCCAGGGACCGCCTGGGCTTGCTGGAGCAGCGTCTGACGCGGGCGGAACGCGAGCAGCTGCGAGGGCGGCGCGAACGCGAGGCGGCGCTAACCCGGGAATTGAGCGCGCTGTCTCCGCTGGCGGTGCTGCAGCGCGGGTATGCGCTGGTGTACGACGAGCGAGGTGCGCTGATAAAACAAGTTGAGGGCGTGAGCCAGGGGCAGAACATCACGACACGCCTTGCGAGCGGACGGATTCGCAGCCGCGTCAGTGAGATTGAAAGAGAACCTGGGGAACGATGAAAAAGCTATTTGGGACCGACGGGATTCGGGCGGTAGCTGGAGAAGCTCCGCTGGATGCGAAGACGATTTACGCGGTGGGGCTCGCGCTGGCGCATCAGGTGAATGGCAGCAATGTGCATCCTCGCGTACTGCTGGGGATGGACACCCGCGAGTCGAGCGAGTGGATTGCGGCTACGCTGACGGCGGGACTGCGGGCAGGCGGCGGGGCGGTGGAGAATGCAGGCGTGGTCACCACGCCGGCGATCGCATATCTGACCAAGCGGCATGGATTCGCGGCGGGGGTGGTGATTTCGGCCTCCCACAATCCCTGGCAGGACAACGGGATCAAAGTTTTCGGCAGCGACGGTTACAAATTGCCGGACGAGACTGAGCTGCGGATTGAGGAGGAGATTTTTCGGCGGCTGGAGAGCCCGGAAGTACCGGAGCCCGGACCGGCACCGACGGTGGACGCGACGTATCGGGGGGGGTACGAGGCGTTCCTGCGCGGAGCGGTGCCGGGGTTACGGCTGGATGGGCTGAAGGTGGTGCTGGACTGCGCAAATGGGGCAGCTTCGGCGATCGCGCCGGAGCTGTTTGCGCATCTGGGCGGGACGATCCACCTGACGCACGCCAGGCCGGACGGGCGCAACATCAACGCACAGTGCGGAGCGCTGCATCCGGAGGTGGTGGCGGCGGAGGTGAAATCTCTGACCGCGGACGTGGGTGTGACCTTCGACGGCGATGCGGACCGGGCGATGTTTGCGGATGCGCACGGCAGGGTGGTGAACGGCGACGCGGTGATGCTGCTGGGGGCGCGGGACCTGAAGGCGCGGCAATTGCTGCTGAACGACGTGGTGGTGGCCACGACCATGTCGAATATGGGGCTGGAAGCGGCGCTGCGGCGGGACGGCATTCGCATGCTGCGGGCGCCGGTGGGCGACAAATACGTGCTGGAGCGGATGCAGCAGGAGCACGCGTCGCTGGGCGGGGAGCAATCGGGGCATATTTTGTTTCCGCATTTGGCGACGACCGGCGACGGGCTGCTGACGGCGCTGGTGGTGCTGGATGCGGTGCGGCGTTCAGGGCGCGCGCTGCACGAGCTGGTGGCGGATCTGAAGGTGTATCCGCAGGTGATTGTCAACGTGCGGGTGCGGGAGAAGAGGCCTCTGGATCAAATTGCCGCCGTCGCCAATACCATTCACGCCGCGGAAGCAGAGCTGGCGGAGACCGGGCGCGTGGTCGTGCGTTACTCGGGCACAGAGGCGCTGGCGCGGGTGATGATTGAGGCGGAAAGCGAAGAGGCAATGCGGCGGCACGCGGAACGAATCGCCGAGGTGATCAGGAAGGAACTGGGGGCGTAGGGTCCGGGAGAAGGCTACTCACTCCGCGTTAACAGTTTCAGGAACGCGCTGCCATCCAGGCGGTACCTGAAGGCCTTGCGGCCATCGATGAAAACAACCGGCACCTGATCGTTATATTGCTGCCGCAATTCGGGATCGGCATCGATGTCGACCTCGCGCCACTGAAAGTCAGCCTCGGACTGGAGCCGCGTCAGCGTCTCCTTGACCACGTCGCAGAGATGACAGTCATTGCGCGAGTAAACCACCACATCGTGCATAGGGCGATTTTAGCTGGGGTCAGTCGAGGTCCCGCCAGTTCGGACCCACGCCCGCGTCGACCACCAGCGGCACGCTCAGTGAGAGTACGTGTTCCATCTCATGCAGGACCAGGACGCGAACCTGCTCGAGCTCGACGTGAGGGACATCGAAGACCAGTTCGTCGTGGACCTGGAGGGTCATGCGCGCAGCCAGCTTCTCTTCGGATAAGCGCCGATCGATGCGAATCATCGCCAGCTTGATGAGGTCCGCAGCGGTTCCCTGCAGCGGCGAGTTAATGGCGGTCCGCTCGGCGAATCCACGCTGATTGGCGTTGCGGCTTTGGATGTCGGGAATGGGCCGGATGCGCCCAAAGAGCGTGCGCACCTTCTGCTCCCGCCGGGTTTCCTCCAGCATGCGGTCGATGTAGTCGCGGACCCCGCTATACCGCGCGAAATATTTCTCGATGTAGAGCCGCGCTTCGGCCTGCTCGATGCCCAGCTGCGCAGCCAGCCCAAACGGCGAAATACCGTAGACGATGCCGAAATTCACGGCCTTGGCGCGGTTGCGCGTCTCCCTGTCCATGCGGTCGGCCGGAACCCCGAAGACCTCCGACGCGGTGAGGGTGTGGATGTCTTCGCCGGTCTGGTAGGCACGCATCAGTAGCGGGTCGGCGGAAAAGTGCGCGAGCAGGCGCAGCTCGATCTGCGAGTAATCGGCGGAGAGCAGAACGCAGCCGGGCGCGGGCACGAAGGCAGTGCGGATTTCACGGCCCAGTTCGGTGCGGATGGGAATGTTCTGCAGGTTTGGATTCGTCGATGACAGCCTCCCAGTCGCCGTGCCCACCTGATTGAACGTCGTGTGCACACGGCCCTCCGCATCGGCAAGAAGCGGGAGCGAGTCGGCATAGTTCGACTTGAGCTTGGCAAGCTGGCGGAATTCGAGGACCAGACGCGGGACAGGATGATGCTCGGCCAGCTCTTCGAGTACGTCCTGCGCGGTGGAGATGACTTTGCCCTTACCGTACCTGAGTGGGCGCGGCATCCCCATCTTGTTGAACAGCACGTCGCCGAGCTGTTTGGGCGACTGGATGTTGAAGCGATGGCCGGCCAGCGAGTAGACTTCCTCGCCCACGCGCTGCATGTCCGCGGCGAGGCGGTCGGCCATGTGCGACAGCACAGCGGCGTCGATGCGGATGCCGGTCTGCTCCATGCGCAGGAGCACGGGCGCAAGGGGCAGGTCGATCTGCTCGTAGACGCGGAGTTCGCCGAGGTCTTCGATGTCCCTGTGCATGGCGGGCGCAAGCACGCGGATGACGTGTGCGGCTTCGGCGGGCTGGGCGTCGCCGGTTTCGCGCAGGGCCTGCGGGCCGAAGCGCGCGGCGACGTCGGTCAGGCGGTGCGTGGCGTGCGTCGGATTGACGAGGTAAGAGTAGAGCATCACGTCATCGGTCGCACCGCGCAGGTTGACGCCGTGCGAGCTGAGGACGCGCAGCGCGGCCTTGAAGTCGTGCACCTGCTTGGGAATGGCGGAATCTTCGAGAAGTCCGCGGAGCTGTTCGAGCGGCAGGACCAGAGCTGTATCCGGCGATACGGCGACGCCGAGAACGCAGCCCCGCTGAGCGGTACCCGGCGCAGGCTCGCATGCGGCTTCGGCCAGATCGAGCAGGGACATCGTCTTCAGCTCAGGCTCTTCTTCTTCGAGGGCTTCGGATTCCTGCTCGCTGGCCTGCTCGACGGCAGCTTCGAGTTCAGAGGCAGAGAGCGCGAAGGCGAATCCGCTCCTGCGGGCCTGGGCAAGAAACGCGGCGACTTGCTCAGGCGTGGGGCTCAGCAGGATTTCGGCTGAGGAGAGCGACTCGGTGGGACCGAGTTCGCGCAGCAGCGTGGTGAATTCAAGCTCGACGAAGAGGGTGCGGCAGGCGAGCAGGTCGGGGGGCTGCGTGCGCATCGCGTCCGGAACGAAGTCGATGGCGACTTCTCGGTGGATGGTCACCAGCTCCTTGCTCAGCTGCACCGCCTCGCGGTTATTTTGTAACGATTCGCGATACGTTTTACGCTGGATTTCCTGCGCGCGGTCGAGCGCAGCTTCGACTGAGCCGAACTGGCGGATGATATCGACGGATCCCTTGTCGCCGATGCCAGGCGCGCCGGGGATGTTGTCGATGGTGTCGCCGCGCAGGGCCATCACGTCGATGACCTGCTCGGGCGGGACGCCGAGGGTCTCGGTGACCTTATCTCGGTCGAGGATGAGATTGTCCTTGACGGGATTGAGGATTTTCACGTGGTCGCCGACCAGCTGCATCATGTCCTTGTCGTTGGAAACGATGAAGACTTCGTGACCGGCGCGCGCGGCTTTGCTGGCGAGGGTGCCGATGACATCGTCGGCTTCGAAACCCTCAACCATCAGGATGGGGATGCGGAAAGCTTCGAGCGCGCGGCGGATGTAGGGGATCTGCTGGGCAAGGTCAGGGGGCATGGCTTCGCGCTGCGCCTTGTAGCCGCCGTACTCGATCTGCTCGTAGGCCTGGGTTTCGGCGGAGAATTTTCGGACGACCATCTCTTTGGCGCGCTCGTCGCGGAAGACGGGCCCGGCGGGGTCGAAGACGGCGGCGAAGTACTCCGGGGCGAAGTCGCGGCGGAGCTTGTTGATCATATTGACGAAAACGTAGGTGGCCGCGGTGGGCACGCCGGCGCGCGTGGACATCGGGCGCTGCCGCTGCATGGCGTGATACGCGCGAAAAATGAAGGACATCGCGTCCAGGAGGTAGAGAGGCGGCTTACTGCCGGCAGACACGGCGGATTGAGTGGGTTGCGACGGCATCAGGGTGAGTGTAACGCGGCGGCACGGCGTCCACCTCGCAAAGCAATCCCTATAAGGGAGCGCGAACGCGAGGCTCTCTGTGCGCATCCTGCTCATCGGCGGAAATGGCTTCATTGGATTGTCGCTGACGCGGCAGCTCATTAGCGCCGGACACCGAGTTGGGATCGTTCACCGTGGCAATCCGCCTGATTCTCCCGGCTCCGAGGTCATTCATATCCAGGGAGACCGAAATTGCCTGCCTGCGTGCCGGAAACCGATTGCGCAGTTCTCGCCGGACGTTGTCGTCGATCTGACCCTCAGTTCCGGCGAGGAGGCCCGGCAGCTGATGGACGAGGCCGCCTCGTGGACCCGGCGTGTCGTCGCCATCAGCAGCATGGACGTTTACCGTGCGTGGGGTGTTTTGCACGGCGCGGAGGCCGGAGCTATCGAGCCACTGCCGCTGACCGAGGATGCGCCGTTAAGGACCGTCCGCCAGTTCTACCCTGTCGAGACGCTGTCGATGCTCCGGAACACCTTCACGTGGCTCAACAACAGCTACGACAAGATCGCAGTCGAAGAGGCCGTAAGTCGAAGAGGCCGTAATGGACCATCCCTGGTTGGCGGGGACCGCTCTGCGGTTGCCCACGGTTTATGGCCCGGGGGCCGTCTGCACCGATTCTTCAAGCTTTTGAAGCGTGTTGCCGACCGGCGGCCCGCGATTCCGATGGCGGACGACTTTGCCTGCGGGCGTGGTCCTCGCGGGTATGTTGAGAATATTGCGCACGCCATCGTTCTGGCCGCCTGCCAGGATCGCGGAGCCGGGCGCGTCTACAACGTTTGCCAGGAGCCTTGCCTTTCGGAATTGGACTGGCAAGGAAAAATCGCTCCGGCGGCGGGGTGGGACGGCCGCTTTGTCGTCGTGCCACGCGAGCGAACCCCCAGGCACCTGCTGCAGCCCGGAAACGCTGCACAGCACGTCGTCACCAGTTCGGCACGCATTCGCACTGAGCTTGGGTACAAGGAACCGGTCGATCTCGAGGAGGGCATCCGTCGCACAATTGTGTGGGAACAGCAGAACCCGCCTGCCTCGATCACCGGGTTCAATTATGAGGCTGAGGATCGGGCCGTGCGGGACGGGGCGTGAAGGAGTCCTATACCGGAGTTGACTCGGGGCAGGCCCTGCTGTCCTAATGCAGTTTGTCGGGCGAGGGGCGCGGGAAGCGGCTGTCGATGGGCTGACGGCCGCGGAAGCCGTCCTCCATTCGGTGCCAGAAGCCGATGCGCGGTTCGCCGCGCTTCCAGCAGAGGAGTACGGTTTCGCCTTCAAGGACGCAGGGGAAGTCGAGGAGCCCGGTCTCGAGGTCCTTGACCTGCACGCCGATCGCGTCCAGTTCCTGGAGCGAATCCTTGGCGCGCTGCACGAGGGCTTCGAGAGTGGTCCGGCGCCGCTGGAAGCCGGCGACGTCCACCTTCACGCCTCCCTGGACGACGATGCGACGTATCAACGCCGAGAGCTCTTCCTCGAGTTCCTGGGCCGCCTGCTTCGCTTCAAGCGCGAGGTTCAGCAGCGACTCCGCGACCGGGAGCAGGGCCTGGGCTTCGTCGAGGGTGAAGGTCTTCATAAGGTAGCGGCCAGTTGCCAGCACATCTCGCCGCCGCTGGTCTCGCTGGAATGTGGAAGCCGGAAACTGAAGACTGAAAGCTGGCGACTGCGTCAGCCCCTGATTTCCAGCATGCGGTCGAGGGCGATGCGAGCCCAGTATTTCACATCGTCGGCGACCTGGATGCGGTTGACCACGCGGCCCTCGACCAGATTCTCCAGCGCCCAGGCCAGATGCTGTGGGGTGATGCGATACATGGTGGTGCAGAGGCAGCCGGTGTCGTCGAGGGTGACGATGCTCTTGCCCTGCGGGGCGAACTGCTTCGCGAGGCGGTTGACCAGGTGAATCTCGGTGCCGATGGCGAAGCTCGATCCGGGCGGCGCTTCTCTTACGATCCGGATGAGCCGCTCGGTCGAGCCGAGGGCGTCAGCTTTCTCGCAGACTTCAAGCCGGCACTCCGGATGGACGATGACCTGGATGCGGGGATATTTGGCGCGGACCCTATCGACGTGCTCCGGCAGGAAGCGCTGATGGACCGAGCAGTGTCCCTTCCAGAGAATCACGCGCGCCGCGCGCAGCCGCTCCGGTGTTATGCCACCACCGATTTGCCAGGGATCGTAGACCGGCATTTCGCCGGGAGGAATGCCCATGGCATGACCGGTATTGCGGCCGAGATGCTGATCGGGGAGAAAGAGGATCTTCTTTGCGCGGGCGAAGGCCCACTCGAAGGCGCGCCGCGCGTTCGACGAGGTGCAGACAAGGCCGCCGCGCTCGCCGCAGAAGGCTTTGATGGCGGCAGTGGAGTTCATGTAGGTGAGCGGGAGGATTTCGTCTGCGCGGATGCCTGCAACGAGGAGATCGGCCCAGCACTGCTCAACCTGGCCGATCTCAGCCATGTCGGCCATGGAGCACCCTGCGTTGAGGTCCGGCAGGATGGTCTGCTGGCCTGCGCGCGCGAGGACGTCGGCGCTCTCGGCCATGAAATGCACGCCGCAGAAGACGATGTAGCGAGCGTCAGTTTCCGCTGCGGCCCGGCAAAGCTTGTAAGAATCACCGGTGAAGTCGGCGAAGCGGATCACTTCGTCGCGCTGATAGTGGTGGCCGAGCAAAATGGTGGTGGCGTCGAGGGCACGGCGCGCTTCGGCAATACGCGCGTCCATGGTGTGGTCAGGCAGAGCCAGGTAGTTATCGAGCGAACAGGTCGCCGCTTCAGCGGATACGGGTTCAGCTACTTCTTCGAGTACGTTCAAGCGATGCCGCCTTCAGTCCGCTTCAGGGATAGCCCGAATTGGACGGGGATGTTGAAAGCCATTCCGGCCGGCAGTTGGCTCGCTGCGAACTTCCGCCCAGCCAACGGGGATGTTGCCGCCTTAATTTCTGCTTTGCTTTGTTAGACGCGCCAGTCGCGGTTGGGTCGCAACCTCCACGAAGATTCGTCGTGGCTCTAGTTTAAAGCATCGGCAAACCCATCCGCCAGCGCGACGGGACGCAACGGAGAGCGGTCCTGGTGGGCCGAGGGGCGATACGCTGACCGGTACCAGTCCTCGCGCGTGAGCGGCAGCCGGCTTTGGCCGCGGTCGGGCTTGCTGAGCAGCACCTGATAGATGGCGATGTCGCCGCTCCGGAAGGCCGCGGCGCAGCCGGCCATGTAGAGCAGCCAGATGCGATAAGTCTTCTCCGGGACGCGCTCCTGCAGCGCGGCGCGATGGCGGCGCAGGCCTTCGACCCAGCAGCGCAGGGTGCGGGCGTAGTGCTCACGGAGATTCTCCACGTCGCGCACCTCGAAGCCTGCGTTCTCGGCGGCGGCAATGGTGTCGGTGAGCGTGACCAGCTCCCCGTCAGGGAAAACGTAGCGGCGGATGAAGGAATCGGAGTCGCGGGGCGCATAGCCGGCAGAGCGGGCGATGGCGTGGTTCAGGAAGACTCCGCCAGTCTGGAGCAGCCGGTAGGCCAGACTGAAGTAGCGGGGCAGATTTTTGAGGCCGACGTGCTCGCTCATGCCGACGCTGGCGATTTTGTCGTAGATGCGCTGCGCCGGGTCGAGCTCGCGATAATCGCGCAGGGTCACCCGGCAGCAATTGCCGAGCCCGGAGCCGGCAATGCGCTGCCGCGTCACGTTGGCCTGCTCACGGCTGAGCGTGATGCCGTCGGCCTCCGCGCCGCAACGGCCGGCGGCGTGGAGGATGAGGCTGCCCCAGCCGCAACCGATGTCCAGAAGGCGCTCGCCGGGCTGGAGGCGAAGCTTGCGGCAGACGAGGTCGAGCTTTTGCTCCTGTGCGGTGTCGAGCGTGTCGGATTCCTTCTGGAAGTAGGCGCAGGAGTAAGCGAGTGTTGGCCCGAGCCAGGGACGGAAGAACTCCGTTGGCTGATCGTAGTGGTACGAGATGGAGGCGCGGTCACGGCGGCGCGAATGGATGGGGCCGTGGGTGAGCGTGTGTCCGAGGGCGCCCAGGCCGCTCAGCAGCCTCTGGTGGAGCGGCACCGGCCGACGCAGGACGTGTTCCGCCGCCTCGAAGATGCTGAAGAGGTCGCCCTCGACGTCGATTTCCTGGGCCAGGAATGCTTCGCCCAATGCGACCTGGCCGGGGTGCAGCAGCAGAGTTCCGAGCGCTTTCGGAGTGGCGAAGACGAGGGTGCACAGGGGGGGCTTGCCGTCGCCCGAGGCGGAGCTCCAGGTCCAGCCATTCCAAAGGCGGACGGCAAACGGGGGCCCATCGTAGTTGCGGAAGAGCTCACCCAGGGTGGTGGCGGCGCGGGAGGTAATCAAGTCGCTCATAACGATCTCCGGAGAGGCCCGAAAAGCATGCCCCAGGGAAGAAGATGCTGCCCAGCGAAAAGATGGGGCACACCCACGGAGTTGCTGATTTAACCGTTTGCCCAACAGTATGCCCCAACGGGTGCGCCGCGGCGCGGGCAATTTTGCGTCGGGTACAATCAGCGATTTCTCATTGTGAGCCTTCCCGCGCGGCGGGTATCATAAAGTATCCATGCACTTCGGCGATTACACTTTTATTTTCCTGCTCGCGCTCGTGCTCTTCGGGCCGAAGAAGATGCCGGAGATGGGAAGACAGCTGGGCAAGCTGCTGGCCGAATTCCGCCGCGCCAGCAACGAGTTTAAGTTTCAGATTCAGGAAGAGTTGCGGAACATGGAAGAGGAGGAGCGGAAGAAGAAGCTGGCGGAATCGCAGGCCCTGGCGGCCGCTTCAGAGCAGGCGATGATCGGGGCCGGAGCCAGCTCGGGCGCTGACGCCGGCCCGACTATTCTGCCTCCCTCAACGGGAGAGCCCGTGAGTGCTGCGCGGCCGTTTGCCGTTCCCGTGGAAGCACCGGAGACGCCGTCGAATGAGCCAGCTTTATGCGCGTCCGTATCCTCCGAGCCGATCGCGCCGGAATCGCGTGAGGCCATTGCTGAGGCTCGCGGCGCGCCAGCTGCACCGCCAGCGGCCCCCGCCCCGAATGGCGCCGCTGGACCTGGCTCCGATCCCACAACCGAGCAGCCGGCCACGCTCGGCCACGAACTCTCTGCCCCTGAAACCGTCGCGGAATCTCTGACTCATGGTTGACCTGGTCGATCGCGCCCGCGCGGTCGTGACGGAGCGCGCCGAGCTGCCCGGCATGAGCCTCCTCGAACATCTCCAGGAGCTGCGCCGCCGCATCATCCACTCCGGGCTGTACGTCATCGCGGGCTTCCTGATCGCGTGGTCCGTACACGACCGGATTTACGCCTTTATGCAGGAGCCGATCACCTGGGCGCTGGCGAAGCACCACATGCCCACCCAGCTGATCTACAACAACCCGATCGACCCGTTCAACATGTATCTGGAGATCAGCTTCCTCGGGGGCTGCATTCTCGCCTGCCCCTTCGTGCTCTACGAGGTATGGCTGTTCATTTCGCCGGGGCTGTACAAGAACGAGAAGCGCTACGTCGTCCCTTTTATGACGGCCACCATCGCGCTGTTCCTCGCGGGCGCGTATTTCGGCTATCGCTGGGTCTACCCCGGGTCGCTGGACTTTCTGCTCAGCTTCAACAGGGATTTTCGGCCCCTGATCGAGATCAACGAGTACACAGGACTGTTCCTGACCGTGATTCTCGGGCTGGGCCTGACCTTCGAGCTGCCCATTCTGGTGATGTTTCTCTCGCTGTTCGGCATCGTCAGTCCAAAGTTCTTATGGAAGAATATCCGCTACGCGGTCCTGCTGATCTTCGTCATCGCCGCCATCATCACACCGACCTCCGATGTGCTGACCATGTGCGTTTTTGCAAGCCCGATGCTGGTCCTCTACGTGCTCAGCATCGGTGTCTCATGGTTCGTGCATCCGGCCACGCGGAGGAAGCGCGCCGCGAAGGCGTCTTCATGAGGCGTCCCCTCCTTGGTCTGGCCGCCGCGCTGGCGCTGGCTCTTCCCTGCTGCCCACGCGCCGGGGCGCAATCCAGCGATCTGTTTGAGGAGCTGCCGCGCTTCGACGGGGCGCGTGCTCTCGAATACACCCGTCAATTTGTCGATTACGCCGGACCGCGGTGGGTAGGCAGCCCCGGACACGCCCGTGCCGAGCAGTTCATCAAAGACCACTTTCGCCACGACGATCTGGTGGAGGACACGTTCGTCGCGAAGACGCCAGTCGGGCCGGTACCCATGCACAACTTCATCGTGAAATTCCCTGGCAAGAAGGACGGAATCATCGTTGTCGCGTCGCACTACGACACCAACTACCCGCTCCGCAACATCCACTACGTCGGCGCCAACGATGGCGGCTCGACCACGGGCCTGCTGATCGAGATGGCGAACTACTTCCGCGGCAGGCCCGACAGCGGTTACAGCGTCTGGCTGGTCTTCACCGACGGCGAAGAGGCCATTAAAAGCTGGACCGATGCCGATTCTGTCTACGGGTCGAAGCATCTGGTGAAAATCTGGGCCGCCGACGGGACGCTGAAGCGCATCAGGGCCTTCCTGCTGGCCGACATGCTGGGCGACAAGGACCTCGCGATCGACCGCGACATGAACTCCACGCCGTGGCTCGAAGACCTCGTCTACAAAGCCGCATCGCAGTACGGGTGGCAGTCGTTCTTCTTTCAGACAAAGATGTATGTGGGCGACGACCACACGCCATTCCTGCAGCGTGGCGTCCCGTGCGCGGACCTGATCGATTTCGATTACGGCTACGACAATTCCTACTGGCACACCGCCCAGGACACGCTGGACAAGCTCGGCGCGCAGAGCCTGACCATCTCCGGAGACACGCTGCTGGAAACGATTCGGCTGCTCGACGAGGGCCAGAGGTAAGCTCAGCCGGGGGATCGCGAATACCGCTCAATGGTCAACCACTGGCTGGGATTCTTCGTCGCTGTTGCCGCGCTGCTGCTGATGGATCTGTTTGTCCTGCAGCGGGGCAGGCGGCCGGCATCGGTTTGCGCGGCGTGGCTCTGGACAGCGTTCCTCGCACTGCTGGCCTGCGGATTCGCGTTGTGGATCTGGAAGACCGACAGCCGGCAGCACGCGGTGGAGTTCCTCACCGGCTACGTGATCGAGTTCTCGCTGAGTATCGACAATCTTTTCGTCTTCCTGCTTCTCTTTCGCTCGCTGCATCTGGATGCGAGGCAGCAGCGGCGTGTGCTGCTGTGGGGCGTTATGGGCGCGATTGTGCTGCGGGGCGCGCTGATCCTTGCCGGAACCACGCTGCTGGCCCGATTCGCCTGGGTGGAGTTCGTCTTCGGAGCGATCCTGGCGCTTGCGGCTCTGCGCCTGCTGTTCCGCCCGCCCGCGGCGTCGCCGGCACGCGGGCCCACTGCGTGGATTCAGGGCTGTTGTCTGCGGTATGCCAGCGGCACGCGCATGGCGCTCGCTTCCCTGCTCCTGGTGGTCGCCGCTGTCGAAGCGACTGACCTGCTCTTCGCGCTTGACTCCATCCCCGCGGTGCTGGCGGTTACGCGCGATCCATGGATCGCGTTCACTTCGAACATTTTTGCGGTTCTCGGCCTTCGGTCGCTCTACTTCGCCGTGGCGGGTCTGCTCGACCGCTTCCGGCGACTGCACTATGCGCTGGCGTCCATTCTTGGGTTTGTTGCCCTTAAAATGCTGGTGGCCCACTGGATCGAAATTTCTGCCCTCGTTTCGCTCGCCATGATCCTCGGCATCCTCGCCCTCTTTGCTGTCCTCAGGAAATCGTTCTCCCGGGCCGCATCGTCGTCCGAGCACCTCTCCTGACGTTTGCCTGCCCTTGATGCTTTGGAGTTATAGTCTCTGCATCCGGCTGCCCTCACCCGGAGGAGAAACCACATGAAAATCGGAGTCCTTGGTTCCGGTACCGTTGCGCAAACGCTGGCCGCAGGCTTTCTGAAACACGGCTACGAAATCCTGATCGGCACCCGCGAGCCGGCAAAGCTGGCCCAATGGAAAGGCGCGCACCCGAAGGCGCTCCTCGGCAGCTTCAGCGACGCGGCAGCCTTCGGCGAGGTCGTTGTTCTTGCCGTCAAGGGAACCGCGGCCATCGACGCCCTGCACCTGGCCGGCAGCGCCCATCTCTCCGGCAAGCTCGTCATCGACTCCTGCAATCCCATCGCCGATGCGCCGCCTGATCACGGCTTGCTCAAATTCTTCACCACACTCGACCACTCGCTGATGGAGCAGCTTCAGCACGAGTTTGCTGAGGCGCGGTTCGTCAAGGCTTTTAATTCCGTAGGCAGCGCGCGCATGGTGAATCCGCAATACGCCGGCGGCATACGGCCCACCATGTTTATTTGCGGCAATGACGGCGCGGCCAAGACAACCGTCGCGGGGATTCTGGAGAAATTCGGTTGGGAGACAGCCGACATGGGATCAGTGGAGGCCGCTCGCGCCATTGAGCCGCTCTGCATGCTGTGGTGCATCCCGGGCTTCGCCCGCAATGAGTGGACGCACGCGTTTAAGCTACTGCGGCAGTAGGCGGCGTTGCGATCAGAACTCGCGAAACGCGACTTCCCGACCCTTCGCTGCGACCGAGTGCTTCCCGAAATGCGCATCGTCGTGCTTCGGAAAGTCATTGCGGTAATGGGCGCCGCGGCTCTCTTCGCGCGCAAGGGCTGAGGCGACAATCAACGCGCCGATCGTATACAGGCTGCGCAGTTCCAGAGCCTGGCGACCGGTCACATCGGGAATCTCCTTCGCCTCGAGATCCTGCTGTGCGGCGCGCAAACCGGCGGCGTCGCGCAGCAGCCCGGCCTTCTGCCACATCGTCCGCTGCAAATCTTCCCGCATCTTCGCGCCGGTTCCGCCGAGTGCCCCGGCTCTGCCCCGAATTCGCAGAAGTGGAAGCTGTTTACTCTGCGCTCCGGGCTCCTCGCCCTCCATCGCTTCCGCGGCTCGTGCGCCGAACACCAGGCCCTCGAGCAGCGAGTTGCTGGCCAGGCGGTTGGCTCCGTGTACGCCCGTGCAGGCCGCCTCGCCCGCCGCAAAGAGCCGCGGCAAGGAGGTGTGCCCATTCACGTCGGTGCGAATGCCGCCCATGAGGTAGTGCGCGGCAGGCCGGACCGGGATGAGATCCCGGCTCAGATCGAGGTCGTGCTGGGCAAGGAACTTCGAAATCCCCGGAAACCGCCACGCCAGATCGATGTTCGTCACATGCCGCATGTCGAGATAGACGGGCAGCGTCTCGCCAGACGGGCCGATCCCCTCGCGGGTGATGGCTCGGGCGACCACGTCGCGGGGCGCGAGCTCCTGCAGGCGGTGGCTGCGCTCCATAAAGCGCTCGCCGGCCGCGTTGCGGAGCCAAGCGCCTTCGCCGCGCAGCGCCTCCGACAGCAGGAAACGCGGCACTCCAGGCAAGTTCAGTGCTGTCGGATGGAACTGGTAGAACTCCATGTCGGCGATTTCCGCACCGGCGCGCCATGCCATGCCGATGCCGTCGCCTGTGGCAACTGCGGGATTGGTGGTGTCGCTGTAGACCTGCCCCGCGCCGCCGCTGGCCAGAAGCACGGCGCGCGCACACGCGGGCCACGCGTGGCCCGCGCGATCCAGCAGCATGACGCCCACGATTTCCCCGCCCTCCAGCATCAGGTCGACCGTGGTGGTCCATTCCTGCAACTCGATTTTTTCCAGGGCCCGCGCGTGGCGCAGCAGCGAGCGAGCGATCTCTGCGCCGGTCGCGTCGCCGTGCGCGTGCAGGATGCGATTGCGGCTGTGCGCGCCTTCGCGAGTGAGCATCAGGCGGCCATTTTCGCGGTCGAAGTCGGCGCCCCAGCGCAGCAGCTCCTCAACACGCCGCGGGCCCTCCCCCACAAGCACGCGCGCCGCCTCGCGATTTACCAGGCCGTCGCCCGCATTTACCGTGTCGTCCAGATGAAGGGCGACGTCTTCCCCGCCGCTCATAGCAACGGCAATACCGCCCTGCGCGTAGTGCGTATTCGATTCCGCCAAAGCCTCTTTGGTGACGACGAGCACGCGCGCCCCACTGTCCGCCAGGCCAATCGCCGCACGCAATCCTGCCACGCCGGCGCCCACCACGATGAAATCCGGTTGCTGCGTCTCCGCCATCCACTTTCAGGCTATCTCACCTGCGACGTCGACGAGATGCACCGCGGCTGGATGGGGCGGCCCAACTTGCTGCGTGGGTTCACCAGGGGTTCCTTTGCTCTGACGGTTGTGGGGATTCAGAAGCTTAAGTAAATGCCCAGCATTGGCTCCGCTGTGTGGAGGAAGCTGCCCGTCGAGGTGTACAGGGTTGTCAAGTCCGGCGCCTTGTACGTCATTTCACGGAACTGTCCGCGCAGCCCGAGATGCGGCAGCAGTCCCCAATCGAGGCCAGCGCCGTAGACATACACAAGGGTTGTGTTCGAGGACGTATCGGTGCCGCTGGTCGGGTCATTCACCAGCATGCCGATGCCGGCGACGCCGAAGGGGCGCAGGTTGGCGATTTTCACCGACGGCACCCAGTCCAGGGTGACGGCATGGGCGTCGGCGGAAACCGACGTGGGAGCCGGCGCAGTGCAGGGCAAAAGGCCGGCCGGGCACGCATAGCGTGTTGGCTGGTACGTCTGATTGGCCCGGTTGAACGAATAGGTCGCCTCAAACCCCAGAACCGGATTGGAAATATGGCGGAACTCCAGCAAGCCGCCCGCCGCGTTGGACGGGCTCTGGGCAATGCCGTTGCCGTTGGTCGAGCTGTTGAACGCGCCGTAGACGCTCAGAGCCACGTCGGTCTGCGCGCTGGCCGCAGTCGCGCCAAATACTACAGCCAGGACTAGAAAAACAGAAGATATCCGACTCGGTTGCATGGGGCCCCCCGTCAGGATTCCGTTGCTCGACTGCCGGCAGCAGCCGTCTTCCTCAGTGTAAGACGACTGCGCCGCGGCAATTCGCCGTGCCGGCAGACGCGCTTCCCTGCCGTCAACCGGCGCCGCTGCCTGCCGGTGTCTGGGGCAGTGAAGCATGCACACGCCGCCATGGCGGATTGTTTTACTCTGGACTCACCTTGAAGATCATCCGGATTCCAGTCAGGACCGCCTCGGCGAACTACTCCGTCTACGTGGGGCGCAACGTTTTTTCTCAGCTCACGCGGCACATTGCGCTCCCATCCGGCCGCCGAATCTTCGTTCTCACCTCGCCGGAGATCTGGTCGCTCTGGGGCAGAAAACTTCTCGCCACATTTTTCAGGGCCGCCCAGCCCACGGTTCTGTTTCTCCCGGCCGGCGAGCGCTACAAGCGCATGGCGCAGGCGGAACGCCTGGCCGGCGAACTGGCCGCAGCGGGCGCGGACCGTTCTTCTCTGCTGATCGCCTTCGGCGGCGGCATCGTCGGCGACCTTGGCGGATTTCTCGCGGCGATTTACATGCGCGGCATCGCATACGCGCAGGTTCCCACCACCCTGCTCGCTCAGGTGGATTCGTCCGTGGGGGGCAAGACGGGTGTGAACCTGATTGCCGGCAAGAACCTCATCGGCAGCTTCCACCATCCCAGTGCCGTCTTCGCCGATATCGACGTTTTACAGACGCTGCCTGAACGCGAGCTGCGCGCGGGACTCTTTGAGAGCGTAAAAGCCGGGATCATCCGTGACCCGATCCTCTTCCGATTTATGGAAGAGAATGCTGCGAGAATCCTTGCACGCGATCCCGACGCACTGAGCCGCATCATCAGCGCGTCGATTCGGGTGAAGGCCGAGGTGGTCGGCATCGACGAGCGCGAGTCCGGGTTGCGCATGATCCTCAATTTCGGGCACACCCTCGGCCATGCCATCGAGGCGGCCACGGGCTATCGACGCCTGCTGCACGGCGAGGCGATTGCGTGGGGCATGCTGGCTGCGCTGCGCATTGCGCTCCCGCGCGGGACGATCACCACCGCCCAGGCCGCGCGCATGGAACAGACCATTTTGGCTTACGGACCGTTGCCGGCCGTCCGCACCAGTGTCGAGAGGCTGCTTGACTCCGCAGGACGGGATAAGAAAAATCGCGCCGGCAGGCGGCGGTTCGTCCTGCCCCAGGGCATCGGCGATGCGGTGGTGGTGGAAGACGTGACCGATGCGGAGCTGTCGGATGCGGTGCGCTGGGTGCTGGCGCGGGCGCGGCCCCGGGTCCGGTCCTGTGGCCCCTAATCGACTGCCAGGCTCAGCTGGTGGCGCACGTCCGCGCCGCGAACCCAGAAGATCACGTCGGTGGCGATGTTGGTCGCGTGGTCCGCGATCCGCTCCAGGTTGCGCGAAATCAGAATGGCCGGCAGGGCCTGGTCTGCGCACTCGGGCTTCTCCTGAATGCGGCGCGTCAGGTCCGTGATGGCCACGCGGTTCATGCGGTCAATCTCATCGTCCATGTCCCGCACCGACTCCGCCACCAGCGCGTCGCCGTCCAGGAGCGCCTGAATGGCTGTGCGGATCATACGGCCCGCGAAATCGCCCATGCCCGCGAGGTCGACTGGAAGGTCAATGGGGTCCTGATCCATCAAATCCAGGGTGCGCACGGCGATGCTCACCGCCATGTCGCCAATGCGCTCCAGGTCGCCGTTGATCTTGATCACCGCCAGGATGAAACGCAGGTCGATGGCCATAGGCTGCTCTTTGGCCAGCAGCTCGTACGCCATCTCGTCTACCTCGCGCTGCGCGGAGTTGATGGCCGTCTCATTGTCGCGCACGTACTGGCAGAGCCCCGGATCGCGCTGCAGCCACGCGTCCACGGCCGACTCGACCGCCTGTTGCGACAGTGCCGCCATGGCCAGCAGCTTATCTTTCAGCTCGGCGAGCTGCAGATGGAAATGAATCCGCGGCAAATGTTCCTCCAGCGAGCGCGGTCAGGAACTCGTCAACCATGCTCCGATGTTTGTATTGTGCATCCGCGCGGACAAAAGATGTGCAAATTTTGCGCGGAATCGAGTTACCCGGGTGAGTCCGGGCCCTCGCAGTGTTCGACTGCCGCAGAAGCGGCAGGCTGTCAGCGCAGACGCTTCTCCGCTTCCTGAGCGGCCTCGTAAATCTGGTCGAAGGATTCTACGGCGTAGAGCACCTTCTGCTCTTCCGAAACCAGAAATTTCTGCTCCAGCACCAGACCCAGATCGAAGTCACGAATCTCCGGCCGTCCCTCGATCACATGCGTTCCTTCACCCTGAGAGGAAATCAGGCCGCTGCCGTACAGTTTCACCTTTCCCTTCTGGCGGATCACGCCGAATTCGACGGTGAACCAGAACAGGCGGCCCATCTTCTCCAGTTTGTCCTTGTCGCCCATCAGGGCGGCGCACACCCGCCCGTAGTGCTGCAGGAAATCGGCGAAGACCGGGTGCGCGTGCATGGGGACGTGCCCGAAAACGTCGTGAAAAATGTCCGGTTCGGGCGTGTACTCCATCGATTCGCGGCCGCGGATGTAAGTGGTGGTGGGAAACTGCCGCGCCGCGAGCATCTCAAAAAAAGCGTCCGGCGGCAGGAATCCGCTGACCGGCGTGGCCTTCCAGCGGGTGCGTGGCGAAAGCCGGCGGTTCACTTCGTTCAGGTTCGGAATGGCGTCCTCGCGAAGGCCGATCTGCTCGAAGCCGTCCAGATACTCCCGGGCCGCGTGGTCGCGGAGCTGCGGCATCCTGCGCCGCACCAACTCCGCCCAAATCGCGTGCTTTTCCGGAGTGTAGGCGTCCCACTTCTGCTCAATCAGATACGGTTGAGCGACGGAAAGCGGTTCGGTGGGCAGGCTGGTGGCAATCCCCGGAGGATTCATAAAAACACCCCAACAAAACCTATGAGAATGTCACCCTCGCCATGGGGATGTCAAACCTCCCCATGAGACCCCACGAAGTCCTCCTGCGCCGCGCGTATCTCTACTTTCTCTGCTTCTCCTCCGGCACTCTTGCCGGCGCGGGTTTGGCCGCTGGAACCGGCGGGAGATCGTAAATCTCAATCGCGCCATGCCGCAGAACAGCGAACCGCTGACCATCCGGCGACAGCGCCACGTTTTGTCCCGCAGTGAGTACCGGCGACACATCCCGCACCAGCAACGGCTTGCCCGACTCGGTGTCGTAGACCCCGACCATTTGCCCGACAATCTCATCCTGGTCGAGTGTCGAAGTGACAATGCTCATGGGCACGTTGATTTCTACCGACTCATACGCGAACCGGCTTCCGTTCTCAGCGAAGTCGAAGTAGGGCCAGACGTACTTCTGCTGCCAGGTGTCCTGCCAAAGCTCCTTGCCTGCCAGGTTCACCGCGAAGACAGGCCGGCCGTTGTTCGCCTGCGAGCACCAGGTCACGAGCGCGACCGTTTCACTGAGCGGCTGGACCTCCGGCCGACAGAAGGAGTGCACGGAGCCCACCAACTGCGGAGCGCCGGCGAAGGGTATCTCGCGGATCACCCACGACGCCAGCCCCTTGCCTTCGGCCACATCCATCAGGCCGTCCCCCATCAGCGGCAGACCGCTCGGCTGGTCCATCTCGCTCAGGGCCAATGGTGCTTTGGACCCCACGCGCAGAAAGGCCACCTTCACGGGCATCGTGGTACCGCTGCCGGTCTCCAAACTGGGTCCGCGGTGGGCCTTTGAGGAATCGTCGTACTCCACGACCATCCATCTGCGCTGGGGCGAGATTTCTACCAGCCGCAGGGTTTCCGGCGTCCGCAAATATGGCTGCAATTCCAGCGATGGTCCCAGCAGGTACAACGTATTCTCGATGCGGAGCAGGAATTGGCTCTTTACGAAGGGCCACAGGTAGGGATCGCGGTCCCGCAGCCGCCATTGGGTCTGCTTCAGCACCCGGCCCGTGTGCGTGTCGAGCACAACTGCGCGAATCTGCTGGTCTTCCCCCTGATCGCCGGGCAACCGCTTCATCAGCCCCGACACCTGAAAGGTAAACAGCAGGCGGTCGTCATCGAAAAACCCCATCGCCGCCGAAGAAAGCCGGTAGGTGCTGTAAAACGCCCCCGACGGCAGGTAGCCCAGCGGCGCCACAGGAATCCGCAGGCTGGGCTTCAGCTCGGTCGCGGACGCAGGTTTGTCGGCGCGCGCCACTCTGCCGCACAGCATCGCCCCTGAAATCAGCCCAGCCGCGCAGAGTGCCCTTGTCCGCCGCCGCATTCGCAAAGCCCTGCTACCATTTTCTGCACGCCCCGCCCGGAAGGGCAAGATGACGGGCGGGACGGCCCCGATTTGACGTCATGCCGCATTGTGCGTATAAAACTTGGTTCTAAAGGGCTGCCGCGCGCCGTTGCATCTCTGCGAGCAGCATGATGGGGTCAAAAATATCTATGGCTCGAATGCATGAAGCACGGGAGACGTCAGCACCACGCCGCCCACGGGCTGCGGCCGTCAAGGCCAAAGCCGCGGGAAGCGACGCCCAGCCGCGCGTGTTGCAGGACTATCAAAATGCCCTGCAGTTCATGCAGGACAACAAGCTCGACAAGGCGCGCGCGCTGTTCGACAAGGTCCTGCGCGACGCCCCTCCTGAACTGGTGGAACGCGTGCGGATCTATCAGAGCGTGTGCGAGCGCCGCAGCACCCGCTCTTCCCTGAGCTTCGCCACTCCCGAGGAGCAGTACGACTATGCCATTTCGCTGCTAAATGCGGGCAGCTTCGAGGATGCGCGGGAGCAGTTCGATGCCATCCTCGCGGCCCATCCGGATTCCGACTTCGCCCACTACGGCGCGGCCTTGCTGAACAGCATGACCGGGCAAAACGAGGAAGCGCTGGAGCACCTGACCCGCGCCATCGGGCTGAATCCCGCCCTGCGCATCCAGGCGCGCACCGATCCGGATTTCATCGACATGGTGGACGACCCTCGGTTCACTGAGCTGCTCTATCCCGAGGTACCGTAGCTGCGGCGCCTGGGGGTTTAAACTCAACAGAGCAGTCAGTGCGGACTTTGTGAGCGTTTCTGTTTCGACATCCACGGCCCGTAGCGTTCCTTCTGTAGAGACGGCCCCTGCGGCTCCGCCGGCGCTGCGGGTCGTCGCCCTTGGCGGAGGCACCGGGCTATCGACGCTCCTGCGCGGCCTCAAGTATCGCGTCCCGCACGGCGCTGGCCTGCTGGAAGTCCCGGTTCGTGCTCCGCTGATCGCCGATCTCACCGCAGTGGTCACCGTGACCGATGATGGAGGCTCCAGCGGCCGGCTGCGCCGCGACTTCAACATGCTGCCGCCCGGCGACCTGCGCAACTGCATGGTCGCGCTCTCCGAAGACGAGGGGCTCATCTCACGGCTGTTCCGGCACCGCTTTGGCAGCAACGGCGAGCTGGGCGGCCACAACTTCGGTAACCTCTTCATCGCGGCCCTTACGGAGATGACTGGCGATTTCGCGGTGGCCATTCGTCTGGCCGCAGAGATCCTGGCCACCCGCGGCCACATCCTCCCTGCTACCCAGGCGAACGTGACGCTGGCTGCGCACATGGAGGACGGATCGATCGTCCGTGGAGAGACTAACATCACGGCGAGCCGCCAGCGCATCGTCGAGCTGATGCTCGAGCCTCCCAGTCCCCCGCCGCCGCCGGAAACGCTGGGTGTCATCGCGGCCGCGGACCTGATCACCATCGGTCCCGGCTCGCTCTACACCAGCATCGTGACCAATCTGCTGGTCCGCGGCATCCCGGAAGCTCTGGGCGAGGCGCGTGGCACGCGGGTCTTCATCTGCAACCTGATGACCCAGGCCAACGAGAGTCTGCACCTGACGGCTTCACAGCACATCGAGCGCATCTATGAGCATGCCGGCCGCCCGATCTTCGACTACGCCCTGGTGAATACCGCGCCGGTCTCCCGGGCGCTGCGTGAGCGCTACGCCGCCGAGGGGGCGGAGGTCACCATTGCGGACGTGGACCGGATTGAGACCATGGGGATTCGCTGCATCACGGGCGATTTCGCTGCGGAGGGAGACGTCCTGCGCCACGCGGCGGACCGGGTAGCGGATGCGCTGCTATCGCTGCCGATCCGCTCCAATTTCCAGGGCACGCCGGTAAAAGCAAAATAGCTGTTGATTAAATCCCGGTCTTCTTCAGCTGCCCGCACGCCGCGTAGATGTCCCGGCCTCGCGGACGGCGCACAAAGGCCGGGACGCCCGCGTCGCGCAGGTGTTGCTGGAAAGCGTCGACTGCCTCGGAGTCGGGCATGGCAAACGGAACTCCTGGGCCGGGATTCCAGGCGATCAGGTTCACCTTCGCAGGGAAATTCGCTCGCCGCACCAGCTTGACTACTTCTTCAGCGTGCTGGGGCTGGTCATTGACCCCACCCAGAAGCACGTACTCGAAGGTCACTCGCTCCCGCGGCCGCAGCGGCACCTTGCGTACCGCTTCGATCACTTCCGAGAGGGCCCACTTGCGTGTGACGGGCATAATGCCTTCGCGAATGGCGTCATTTGGAGCATTCAGCGAAATCGCCAGTCGCGGGCGGACCGGCTCTTCGGCAAAGCGGAGTATACCGGGCACAATGCCCGACGTAGAAACCGTCATCCGCGACTCTGGAATCCCCATTGGCCCGGCGAGCAGGCGAACTGCGTCCATGAAGGCGTCATAGTTCAGGAAAGGCTCGCCCATGCCCATGAAGACCAGATTGATGCGGTCGCGCCCCGGCTCGGCCTGCTGGCGGTTGAGGACGGCAGCGACCTGCCCGGCAATTTCGCCGGCGGTCAGACTGCGGATGATTCCCAGTTTGGCCGTAAGGCAGAACTGGCAATTCACGGCGCAGCCGATCTGGCTGGAGACGCAGATCGTCGCGCGGGTCCAGCTTCGCCCAGACGAAGCATCGGATTCCGACAGAGGATCGTCGTCTTCCGCCCCGTCGCCTTCGGGCATCCAGACGGTCTCGACGGTCTGGCTGTCGGCGCCGGCGATCAGGTAGCGCTCGGTGCCGTCGACCGACCGAAAGGTCTCCACAATCTCCGGCAATTCCACGCCAAGGCCTGCCGCCGTCACCTGTTCCCGCAGTTCTTTGGGCCAGGTGGTGACTTCATCGAGGTTCCTGACTCTTTGGCTGTACAGAGCCGTCTCCAGTTGGCGAATTCGCCAACCCGGCAGCCGGAATTCGGCGAGTCGTTCGCTAAGCTGCTGATTCTGAAGCCCAAAAAGACCCTTATCCCGGAGGGCTCCGCGAGCGTCTAAGATGGTGGTATCGAGTTTCCCGCCGGCAGTCATCCTGATTCCGAGCATAGCGCATCGAAACCCCGGCAGGGCCCTCCCGCAACCGCGCGTACACCGATGAACAGCGAACGCAATATCCGCCGAACCGTCCTGCCCAGCGGCCTGATCGTGCTCACCGAACGCATGGAGCACGTGCGGTCCGTGGCGATGGGGGTGTGGATGCGGGCCGGCTCCCGCCATGAGTTGCCGGAGCTGAATGGCATCTCTCACTTCGTCGAGCACATGGTTTTCAAAGGGACGAAGTCCCGCTCCGCGCAGCGCATCGCCCGGGAAGTGGACGCGATCGGCGGTAATCTCGACGCTTTTACCGGCAAGGAGACCATCTGCTTCAACGTCAAGGTTCTCGACGACCACGTTCCCACCGCCCTGGACGTGCTCTCCGACCTCGTCCTGAACCCGGTCTTCGCGTCCGAGGAGATCACTCGTGAGCGCGGTGTCATCCTTGAGGAGATCAAGATGGACGAGGACAATCCGGACACCCTTGTCCATGAGATCTTCACCCAGAATTTCTGGAAGGGGCATCCGCTCGGCAAGCCGATTCTCGGCACGCGCGAGACTGTCCGCAGTTTCGAGCAAAACACACTGCTGCGCTTCTACGAGGAGCGCTTCCTCGGCGGCAACATGGTCTTCTCCGCAGCCGGCAATCTTGAGCATGACAGCTTTGTCGAGTTGGTGGCGCGGCACTTCGGCTCCCTCGGCCCCGGGAATGTCTCCAGCGACACCGCTGTTCCCCAGGTGACGCCGCGTATCCATCTGCGCAACAAGAAGTCCCTCGAGCAGGTACAGCTCTGCCTGGGCGTGCCGGCGCCGCCGGTCGCTGACGAGTCCCGCTACACCACCCTGCTGCTGAACACCATCCTGGGGGGCGGGATGAGCTCACGGCTGTTCCAAACCGTGCGCGAGGAGCGGGGGCTGGTGTATGCCATTTACAGCGATCTGAACCCCTATCGCGACACCGGATCGCTGTGCGTCTACGCAGGGACCTCCGCCGACCGCGCCGTGCAGGTGATCGACCTTATCATGGAGGAATTCCGCCGTCTCAAGACCGAACCGCTGCAGCCCGACGAGCTGCGTCGGGCCAAGGATCAGCTCAAGGGGAACCTGCTGCTGTCGCTGGAAAGCTCGATGTCGCGCATGTCCAACCTCGCGCGGCAGCAGATGTACTTCGAGCGGTTCTTCGCGCTCGATGAAATTCTGGACCGCGTCGAAGGGGTTACGGAGGAGCAGGTGATGCAGATGGCCACGCATCTCTTCCAGCCGGAGCGTGTCGCGGTGACGATGCTGGGACGGCTGGACGGACTTCGCCTTGGCCGTGATCAACTCGTCTGCTGACGGCGTTCCAGGACTGCCGCGAAAAATCCGTCGCACGGGTGGACGCCCGGAAGCGTCTGCAGGAAGTTCCCTGGCGCCGCTGAGCGCAGGCGATCGCGAGCGTCCGGCGTCACGACGCCGTTCGCCGCCAGGTCGTCAAGGATTTTCGCGACCGAAATCACGTGGAATCCGGGCGCCTTGCGCAGCGCCGCCGCAATCACATCCTCGTTTTCTTCCGGTTCCAGCGAGCAGGTGGAATAGATCAGGCGGCCACCGGCGGCGAGTCCTGGCAGCGCGGCACGCAGAATCTCCAACTGCCGCGCCTGCTGGCGCCTGAGGTCGGCCTCCGTCAGCCGTACCCGAATCTCGGGATTGCGCGCCATCGTTCCTGTGCCGCTGCAGGGCACGTCGCACAGGATCCGGTCCCACTCGGGGCGCAGCTGCAGCTTCGCCGCATCGGCGGCCTCGAAGATCAGGCGATCGCTCGCCGGACCCAACAGCTTCCGCATGGAGTCGATTCGCCTGGGGCTCACGTCTACCGCGGTCAACTGCGCCCGCGGCAGGCGTTCCAGCAGAATCGCAGTTTTCCCGCCCGGAGCGGCGCACGTATCCAACACTCGCGGGGACTGGCCGTCCAGACGGAGGTGTTTCACGGCCGCGGCGATTTCCGCGACCAGTTGCGAGGCCTCGTCCTGAATGCGCGCCTGCCCAGCGCGGATCGCGGCGGAGCGCCCGGCATCGCCACGGACGACGCGGCGGGCGCAGGTCAGAAAAGCCCCCGGCTCAGTCTCGAGATCGGCGAATTCTGTGCCAGGATCCGCAACACGGAGGGCGGTGCTCGCGGGTTCCTGATCCCACGAGCAAATTCTCTCGGCGACCGCCTGACCGTACCGGCGCGCCCAGCGCTCGACCATCCACGCGGGATGCGCCAGTGCAGCAGAGCTCGAGCTCTGCGGCTTATGTTCCGCGGTCTGGCCGACTTTTCTCAAAACGGCGTTGACCATCCCCGAAGCGCCCCGTTCGCGGCCATGCTTCACCAACTCCACGCTGTCGTGGATCGCAGCGTGGGCCGGCACGCGATCCAGATACCACAACTGGTACGCTCCCATGCGCAGCGCGGTCGCGGCTTCAGGACTCAGCTTCGTATTGGGCCGCGCCAGCAGATCGCGAATCTGCGTATCCAGGGCCAGTTGCCAGCGCAGCGTTCCCAGCACCAAAGCCGTGGTCAGGTTGCGGTCCTGCTCTGAGAGCGCGTCCACTTCCCTTCCGCGCAGCAGCTCATCGCTGTGGGCATCCGTTGTCTCAATCTCGAAGAGAATTCGATACGCAGCCTGCCGCGCCGGAGCGATCATGGCCTAATCACCGAGACGCGCGCCGCTCGCCAGTGCGTGGCCCCGCAAAAACTCCCCTGCCGTCATGCGCCGCTTGCCTTCGGACTGCACTTCCACCAGCTCAATCCAGCTTCCGTCGCCACAGGCGGCAAACATCGTGCCCTCGTCCACAAGCAGCGTTCCAGGTTCGCTGCCGCGGCCGCCCATGACTTCGGTAGGCAGCAGCCGATGAACGGTCAGCTTTTTGCCGTGCAGCATGGTCCATGCGCCAGGCCATGGCTGGAATCCGCGCCACCGGTTGTAAACCGTCATCGCTGGATGCGAAAAATCGATCCGGCCATCCTCGCGGGTCAGCAGAGGGGCGAGCGTGGCGTGTGATTCGTCCTGCTTCCGCGGCGCGATTCGCCCGGCTTCCAGATCGAGCAACGTCTGCATCATCAGGTCGGCGCCCGTTTCGGCGAGAAGCGGAAGCACGTCGGTCGTGGTCATGCTCGGCGCAATCGCCATCTGCCGCTGCAGGAGAATGTCCCCCGTGTCGAGCCCCTCATCCAGCCGCATGGTCGTCACGCCGGTGGCGTGCTCGCCGTTGGCCAGAGCCCACTGCACGGGTGCGGCCCCGCGATACTTCGGCAGCAGCGAGCCGTGCAGGTTCAGATTGCCGTAGCGCGGCAAATCGAGCATCCACTTCGGAATGATCCGGCCATAGGCCACGATGAGGATGGCATCGGGCTGGATCGCTTCCAGTTCCGCGCGCAGGTCCGCATTAGTCTTGATTTTTTCCGGCTGCGTTACTCGCAGGCCGGCTTCCATAGCGGCCTGCTTCACGGGCGGGTGGGTCATCTGCTGCCCGCGGCCGACGGGGCGATCCGGCTGCGTGATCACCAGCGCCACGTCGTGCCCGGCGCGCAGAGCCAGCTTCAGCGTGGGCACCGCAAATGTCGGAGTTCCACAAAACGCCAGCTTCATTTCCACTCGCCGGTTTTTTGCAGCTTGCGAATCCTGCGCAGGATCAAATCGCGCTTGAGCCCGCTCAGCCGCCACGGGAACAGAATGCCGTCCAGGTGGTCGATCTCATGTTGAAAGGCGCGCGCCAGCAGCTCTGCCCCTTCCAGCTCGCGCCAGTTGCCGTCCAGATCCTGCGCGCGTATTTTCACTTTGGACGCGCGCACTACCTTCTCGCGAATCTCCGGTAAACTCAGGCAGCCTTCTTCCTCCACCTGCCGGCCTTCCTTGTGCAGTATCTCCGGGTTCACCAGCACCAGTTTCTCGTCCGGATTCTTCCTGTTACTCAGATCGATCACGGTGATGCGCTTACCCACGCCGATCTGCGGCGCGGCAAGGCCGATCCCCTGCGCCTTGTACATGGACTCGAACATATCGGCGGCCAGCGCACGCAGTTCGTCGTCGAACTCCGCTATCTTCTCGGTCGGCCGCTGCAAAATGGGGTCTGGATATTTGACGATTTCCCGAATCATGTCTGAAACGCCTGTAGCTCGCAGCCTTTAGCCGGCAGCACTCGCCGCTGTTCGCTGCCGGCTAGTATCCCCTAACCTGATCAAGGTACCCTTCATAGTTCCGCTTCAGTTCCCGCAGGGAATCGCCGCCGAACTTCTCGAGAGCCAGCCGCGCCACGGCCAGCGCAACCATCGCTTCAGCCGCTACACCCGCCGCCGGAACCACGCACACGTCGCTGCGCTCATAGGCGGCCTTCGTCTCCTTGCGCGTGTCGAACCGGACCGACGGAAGCGGACGGCGCAGGGTCGAGATGGGCTTCAGATGGCCACGCACGACAATGTCCTCTCCATTAGAAATACCGCCTTCGACGCCACCTGCGTTGTTATGCTCGCGGGTGAAGTGCGTATGCCGCCCATCCTTCAGATCCGCCGCGTAGCCAATAGCGTCGTGGACTTCGGAGCCCAGGGACTCTGCTGCCGTGACGCCGCGCCCAATCTCCACCGCCTTGACGGCCTGCAGCGACATCACCGCCTGGGCGAGAATCCCGTCGAGCCGCTCGTCCCAGTTGGCACAGGTGCCGAGTCCCGGCGGCGCGCCGTGCACCACCACCTCAAAGACGCCTCCGACGGTGTCGCCGGTGCGCAGCACCGCATCCACTTCACCCTTCATTTTGGCCTCGGCCTCGGCATCCACGCAGTTCAGCAACACCTCATCCTTCGTGCGCAGCGCGGTAATCTCTTCCCACGTGGCATCGCGTTCCAGCTCTGCGCGGCCGACGCGGATCACATGGCTGGCCACTTCGATGCCCAGCTCCAGCAGCAACTCTTTCGCCACGGCACCCGCCGCCACCCGCGCGGTTGACTCACGCGCCGAGGCCCGCTCCAGGACGTACCGCGCATCGGGAAAGTCGAACTTCAGCACGCCGGCGAGGTCCGCGTGCCCCGGCCGCGGGGACGCTACTGCCTTGTGCTTTGCCGGATCGCCGGCAGCTACAGGCAGTGCCTCTGTCCAGTTTTTCCAGTCGCGGTTCTCGATGGCGATGGCGATGGGCGACCCGATGGTCTTGCCATGCCGCACGCCGCTGAGGAACTGCGCCGTGTCCGTTTCAATGCGCATGCGGCCGCCGCGGCCATAGCCCTGCTGGCGCCGCCACAGCTCGCGGTTCACGAAATCCTGATCGATGGGAATGCCCGCCGGCAGCCCTGACAACAGCGCGATCAGGCTCTCTCCATGCGACTCCCCGGCTGTGGCAAAACGCAGCATATGTGTCAATAACCCATCCAGATTGTAGATGATTCAGGGATATATTCGGTCCCGGAGGGTGACCGGGAGGCGGTTTACCCCGGGATCTGCTCTGCCACCAGCCATGCGTACTGCGCTTCGCTCAGCGGCACCACCGAAAGCCTCCCCTGCGTGATCAGCGGTGAACGCGCAAACAAACTCTGCGCCCTGATTTCCCGGAGGGTTCGCGGAGTCTTCGTTTTCCTGACGAATTTCAGCCGCACTACCGGCTCCTTCGCGTCGCTTGCGTCCACCATCAGGACCCTGGCCAACCCGACGGCACGCCGTTCTGCCCCGGTGTGATAAATCACCAGCAATTCGCCGCGCTTCATCCCCGCAAGCAGCTTCACGGCCTGGGCGTTGGTCACGCCGTCCCAGACGGTCTCACCGTCGCGCGCCAGATCGTCCACCGAGTAGGCGCCGGGCTCAGTCTTTAAAAGGTAAGGCATCCTGGCTCCCGCCCGCAGTCTTGTCCTGCTCGCTTTTCAGGTATGCCTCGGCATTCAGCAGCGGCCGTTCCATGGAGCGGGCCCAGTCGGTCATTTCCGCGCCCGGCCGGCCGTTGGCTTCGCTGCGGGCAAACTCCGCCCGCACGGTCTGCATCTTCGCATCCAGATCGTCCAGGTAGTGCAGCAGAATCGCTTCGGGCGTCATGGGCAGCTTCGGCGACCCAAATTCGTATTTGCCGTGGTGACTGAGCACCAGGTGCTCCACCAGCACGCGCTTCGCCGCCGGAAACTCCGGAATTTCGTCTGTCTTCCGCTCGATCATGCCGAGGCCGATGGTGATGTGTCCTAACAACTGGCCTTCCAGGGTGTAGTCGAAGCTCGTTCCCCAGCGCAGCTCGCGCAGCTTGCCGATGTCATGCAGCACCACTCCGGTCAGCAGGAGGTCGCGATTCACGCCCGGATAATGTTTCGCCGCCAGTTCGGACATCCCCATCAGGGACAGCACATGCTCGAGCAGGCCACCGATCCAGGCATGGTGCAGCCCCTTGGCAGCTGGCGCCTGGCGCAGCGCCGTGGCAATCTCCTCGTCGGCGAGGAACGCCTCCAGCAAAGCCTTCAGATGTGGATCGGTGAAGCTGGCTACCCATCCTTCCAGCTCTCTCCACATCTCGTCCAGATCGCGCGCGGATTGCGGAACAAAATCGCCGAGCTCGTATTCGTTCGCCGCGGCGCGACGGATTTTATCGACGTTGATCTGCAGCTTCTCGTTATAGCGGCAGACCTGGCCGCGCACCTTCACGACGTCGCCGGGCTCAAAGTCGCCCACGTCATCGGCGTCCCAAACACGCGCTTCGACGGTCCCGGTGCGGTCGCACAGCGTCATGGCAATGTAGCGGGCGCCGTCTTTCCTGGTGCGCGCCTGCTTCGATCCCGCGGCGAAGTACCCGGTCATTGCCTGGTTCTCCCGGCTGGCCAGATCGGCAACCATGGGCTCTTTCATCGTCGCGCCGGTTTCTTACTGCTGGCTGGAATTGGACGATCCGCCCGGCGCGGCCGGAGCGGTCCCGGAAGGCGGAGCCGCAGTGGGCTGGGTCGCCGGCTTCGCTTCCTTCTTCTTCTTATCCTCGTCGGAAAGGCGCCGCTTCGGCCCTTCTTTCGCCGGATTCACCTTCTTCGGATGCGTAGTGTCTCCCTGCAAACCATAGGCCTGGCTCTCACGCTTCTCCTTGGCCAGCTCCTTGGCGGACGCCACCGGCGGCACATATTTCTGCTTCGGCCGATTCTTCCACCGCTTCGCTTTCGGAAGCTTTTTCTGATCCTGGAAGCGAACCTTCTGGGGATTGGGCGCCGGGGCGCTGGTGTTCAACACATCACCGTTGGCGTTGGTCACCGTCGTGCTGTTCATCGCCTGAGTCGCGGTCGTGCCCTGACCGGCTCCGGCGTCCACCATCCGCGTATCCGCGGCGGGAAGCGTTTCCCGCGGGGCCTGTCCAAACCGAATCTTCTCTTTTTTCCCGGGCTTCTGGACCTTGCGTGACTCGCTCCCCTGTCTCCTTTCGCTCACCGTCTCCAGATGGCCGGTTTGGGGTCTGCGCTGTCGCCGCGGTTTGGCGCGGAAGCGGCTCCGCTTCTCGTGCTTCCGGTGTTTGGGTCCGGGCGGTACGTAGGCGCTCTGGATAAACTTCATCTCATCCGGGCTCGATCCCGCATCCTCGTATCCCGGGCGAATGGTAATGTAGGCCTGATTGCGCAGCTGGGTCAGATACGCGCGCAGCGCGGGCTGCATCTTCTGCATGCCGATGGTTTCCTGAATCTCGTCCTGGACATCCGACAGAGGCTGCAGGCCAGCATCCTGGTGCTGGGTGACTTCAAGGATCAGCCAGCCCTGCCTGGTCCGGATCGGCTGCGTCCACTGCCCCGCCCTCAGCGAGAAGGTCGCGTCCTCCATCACCTTCGGCAGCACGCCGCGCTTGTAATCGCCCAGATCGCCGCCTTCCGCAGCGGTCGGACCGCTGGAATCCGCCTTCGCCAGGGTCGCGAAATCTGCTCCGGCCTTCAGCCGATCCTCGAGGTTGTCCGCCTGCTTTTCCGCTGTCGCTACCTGCGCCGCGTCGTCGGGATTGGGAGTGGGAATGAGGATTTCGCTGAGCCGCACCTGTTCGGGCTCCTCGAAGTTCCTGGTGTGCGCGTCGTAGTATGCCTGGACCTCGGACGGCGTCACCATGATCTTGGGCGCCACTTCCTCGCTGATCACCTGAGACGTAATCACGTTCTCCCGAATCTGCTCCTTGAGGTCCTCCCAGGAGACTCCCTGGGCTTCAGCCGCTTTTTCCAGGTCCTCCATGGTCGCCATATGGTACTGCTTGCGCATATCGTCCAGCCGGCGGATCACCCCGTCGTCTCCGTTGATGCCCAGTTGCTTGCCCTCGGACAGCAGCAACTGCTTGTCGATGAGGGAGCGCAGCAGATCGTGCTTCTGCTCGTACAGCTCCTGCCGCGACCAGCCCTCCTGCTGGCCTTCCTGCTCCAGTTGGTCTTCGGCGCGCTCGTAATCTGACAGGCTGATGACCTGGTCGTTGACGCGCGCAACGATCTCCTCCACCACCTGCCCACGGTAGGCGGAACCTTCCTGAAAAGAGCTGGACTGGGCCACGGCGGGGACGGCCGCGATTGCCAAACTGGCGGCGAACAGGGTGCGAAGCGGCGGGAAACGAAGCATCATGATGATCGACAGTCTCGGCGCACTGGCCCCGGTCGCTGCCTGGAAAAGCTCTCTTCCGCTCGGCTGCCGTGCACAGATTCTGGGGCTTGCGCTGAATTCATTGTACAGCGTGGAAACGTCTGCCGCCGGGCAGCTGACTGACCGGATGTCGCTGACGAATCTTGGTTAACCGCTTTTCAGCTATCCGCTTTTTACCTGGCCGGTGTCCGGCTACCCATTCTTTCGCTGCTCCTAAACGCCCTTTTTCAGCGGCTCCCAGACGTATTTGTGAATCTGGAGACTCAGCCGTGCCGGCAGGCCATCGGCGAGCATCCACTCCACCAACTCCCGCGGATCGAGCAGCGCATTCTCGGTGGTCCGCGCTGCGGCCGGCGTTTTGCTGAAGGCCGGCGAAAGGAGCACAGCTCCCGCGCACGTCTCCAGCCGGTGCTCGCGGAGGAAGGCCCGGGCAAATTCGTAATCACCACGATTCGCGATCACAAATTTCACTTCATCGAGCTCGCTGAGGCACGCCAGATTCTCCATGCGGAAGCTGCCTGCTTCGCCCGACCCTGGGCACTTCACATCCACGATTTTGTGGACTGCTCGCGGAACCCGCTCCAGCGGGCGCTCTCCGCTGGTCTCGATCATCAGCTCATAACTCTCGCCCAGCAGCCGGTCCATCAGCGGAAGCAGTTCCCGCTCCTGCAGCAGCGGTTCGCCTCCGGTAAACTCGACGAGCTTTACCGGCGCCAGCTTTTCGAGCTCCGCGACGACCTCGTCTTCGCTCCGGCGGTAGCCACCCGTGAAAGTGTACTCTGAATCGCACCACGAGCAGCGCAGATTGCAGCCCGCCAGTCGCACAAAGATGCACGGCCGGCCGGCGAAGCTCGATTCGCCCTGGATGGATTTGTAGATTTCGATCAGATACACGGCCTACTCGTAGTACGTCGCCGACGTCGTGTCTGTCTCGAACAGGGTGCAGTCTTTCACCCGCACCCGTCCACCGGTCATCGCGCTGAGCTGCCGATTGGTTTCGTCGTAGAAATACTTCGCCAGATTCTCCGCCGAGGGATTGATTTCCGTAAACGGCTCGAGATCGTTCAGCATCTGGTGGTCGAGGCGGTCGATGACCGGCCGCATCACGTACTTCAGGTCGCGGAAGTCCAGGAGCAGCCCCGCCGCGTCGAGCTTCTCGCCGCACAGCGTGATGCGCACCTTATAGTTATGCCCGTGCGGGTTTTCGCATTTGCCCCTGTAGTTTCGCAGGTAGTGTCCCGAGGAAAATCCGCGCTCGACCGTGACTTCGTACATGGTGGCTTCTCAGGGGCAGAATCCCGCCCTTCTTTGATTTTACCGGTCGGGTCTAGCGCTCTGGCCGGCTGCCACCCCGCTCCCGCAGGCGGCGCTCCTCGGTGCGGCGGTCGATCTGCTCGAAGAGCGCTGTCATGATCCCGAACAGCGCGACCAGCAGCCCTCCCACGGTCAAAAACAGCGCGGTCGTCCGCCACAGCGTTCCGTTCGCCGGCAGCATGGGCTGGGTGTGGCTGGAGATCAGCGACATGATGAAGGAGACCACGGCGAACAGCAGCATCACGCCGGCCAGGATGTAGAGGTTGCGCGCCACGTCTCCAGTGTAGCTGCGTGGCGCCGGCGTCAGTGTCCGAAGAACGCTTCCACGTCGCGAATCTCCTGCGTGATCCGATAGGGCGGCAGGCTCTCCAGAAAAATACGCCCGTAGCGCTGCCGCGCCAGCCTTGGGTCGAGCAGCATCAGCACCCCGCGGTCGTCCAGTGACCGGATCAGCCGCCCGAATCCCTGCTTGAGCGTAATCACCGCCGTGGGTACCTGGTACTCGAAGAACGGCTTGCCGCCTGCTTCTTCAATCGCCCGCATGCGCGCCTGCACGACCGGATCGCCGGGCACCGCGAAGGGAAGTCGGTCGACAATCACGCAGCTCAGCGCCTCGCCCTGCACGTCTACGCCCTGCCAGAAGCTCGAAGTCCCGAACAGCACGGCATTCGGTGTGGCGCGAAACTCTTCCAGCAGGGCCTTGCGGGGCGCCGTGCCCTGCAACAGCAGCGGATATTTCACCTCGGAGAGCAGCCGCTCGTGGAGTTCGCGCATTTGCTGGTAGCTGGTGAAGAGGCAAAACGCCCGTCCGCGCGTGATCTCCAGCATTTGCCGGATACGCCTTGCCGCCTGATCCTGAAATTCCGGCTCCCGCGGGTCGGGCATGTCCGGCGGCAGAAAGAGCAGCGCCTGCTGCGGATAGCGGAAGTGCGAGGGCACGACCAGCTCCCGCGCATCGTCCAGCCCCAGGCGCTTGCGCATGTGCGTGAAGCCGCCCTGTACCGTCAGCGTGGCTGAGGCCAGCACCACGCTGGGATACGCCTCAAACAACAGCTCCCGGAGAATCTCCGAAACATCGATGGGTGTCGCCTGGAGGTGGGTGCTCATTTGCCGCCCGCTCCGGCGTTCCAGCCAGAAGACGGTGTTCCGGTCCTGGGATTCCATGAGGAACTTCAGTTGCTCCCGCACCGCCGCCGTCCGGCGTCGCAGCGGCTGGGTGTCCTCAGCGCCCTTCACGCGCTCCAGCTCGCCTTCCATCCGGTGCAGGGCATTCAGCACGCCCAGATAGACATCTCCCTGCGTCTCCAGGAACTCCTCGCGATTGGTGAACGGGATGCGCCCGTCGCCCCCGCTCCCGAATCCATTGCCGCGTCCCTCGGCTCGCGTTGGCAGCGCGGCGAAGAACATGCGGGCGCGTTCGCGGATCATATGCGCCGCTGTCACCACCTCAGCGTTCAGCTCTTTCCGGGCGCGCAGCAGCGTCTCGACGTCGCGGGACAACTCCTCGATGCGCACATTGCTCAGGCTGACGCCGAAATAGCTAGACGCGGTGTCTTCCAGCTCGTGAGCCTCATCAAAGATCACCACCGTCGCTTCCGGCAGCACACCCGCGTCCGGAGCGCCGCCGGCCTGCTGGCGAACCGCCATATCCGCGAAAAATAAATGGTGGTTCACAATCACCACATCGCTCTCTGCCGCGCGACGCCGCATTTCGGTGATGAAGCAGCGCTGGTAGTCCGGGCAGGTCTGCCCCAGGCAGGCTTCGCTGCGCGCGTCCAGCCTGGCCCAGAGCAGGCTCGTTTCCGGCAGATCGTCGATTTCCGCCCGGTCGCCGGTCTCCGTTGTCTTCTCCCAATCGGCGATGGCCTGGTACTGCGAGATCTCTTCGAGACCCGACAGGATCGGCTGCCTGCGCAGCGCGAAGAGCTTGTTGCGGCAGAGGTAGTTCGCCCGACCTTTCATGTAGCAGACGGCCAGCGGACCCAGCAGGGATTCGAGGAAGGGCACGTCCTTGAAGAAGAGCTGCTCCTGCAGGTTCTTCGTGCCCGTCGAGACAATGACACGCCGGCCGGTGGCCGCACACGCCCGGAGCGCCGGCAGGAGATAAGCCAGCGTCTTGCCCGTGCCCGTGCCCGCCTCCACGATCAGGTGACGCTGGTCGGCGAGCGCCCGTTCGACGGCCTGCGCCATCTCCAGTTGCCCCTTGCGGAACTCGTAGGGTAACTGTGAGCGGGACAGGACGCCCCCTGGCGCGAAAAACTCGTGCAGCGTGGGCAACGCGGGAGCGGAAGCAGAACCAGGAGTCACGTCTTCTTCAGGATAGCCGTTCCCGCTGTGGGGCCATGACGCACAGGAAAACTTCGGTCAGACTCAGGTTCCATCCCGGGAAAGGCACAGATTGTCGGATGGAAAGGCACAGATTGTCGGATGCTGATGCGCAAAAATGAAGGGCCGGACGCGTTTTGGCCGGCCGCTGTTCTCGGAAACGGCACCCTACTGCGGCTTCCGCCCAGTTCCCTTCGGATAAATGGAATATTCCGGCACCGGCATGTGCAATTTGACTGTAATTCGCTTGGTGGCGCCCGGTAGCTTATAGACCTTGCCGTATGTCTGATAGCCGTCCGCGATCACCTGCAGCAGGAGGTCCTGGCCGATCGGGATCAGATTCAGGCTGGCCGCGCCATTTTCCTTCGTCTTCAGCTCCATATCGCCCCATGGCTTGTTGTCCGTCGATAAGGGCTGGAAGATCACAGCTGCATTCTCGAGGGGCGTGCCGTCCGGCTTCAGCACGGTTACTGTGATGTTGCAGGTCGGCGGCGGCTTCCTGATTTTGCGCGCCCGGCGATCGCCCCAGGCGCAAGGCAGGAGCATCAGTGCAACCGCCACCAGCGGCAGGCAACGGCGTAACCCCACACGAACCATACCCCTGATTTTAGTGCAGAAGGTCCCGGCACGGAAACGCCTTTCTTCGATCCCGGGAATCTTGCCTTGCCGCCTTTCCGTCTAATCTATTGCCTGATGGTCCTAGGTCCAGCCCGCGGCATCGCTTTTCGCCGAGCGCGCACTGTGCTTGCCTCGGTAATCCTGCTCGTGATGGCTGTCAGCGCGCACGCCCAGGGCGCGCCGCCCGTGACCGACCCTACCGCTCTTGTCCGACACGCCGTCGCCCTTCGCCTTGCGGAAGAAGCATCGAATCAGCCACTCCGTTTCGTCTTTCACAAGAAGGATGACCACCGCGCCTTTACCCAGGAGATCATCGAAACGCCGCAGGGCGATGTCGCCCGGCTGGTCGCCTTGAATGGCGCGCCGCTCACTCCGGGCGCACGGCAGGCCGAAGCCAACCGCCTCCATGCTCTGGCCGCCAACCCGGCGCTTCAGCAGCACCGCTTCCGGCACGAACAGGCCGACCAGGCCCGCATCGACAAGTTGCTCCGCCTGCTTCCTCAGGCTTTCGTGTACCGCTACGTCGGCTCCGAGCCCTGCCAGGTTGCCGACATTCCGGAGATTCCGATCCCCGGCGCGCCCGGTCCGCCGCCCACGTCTCCGCCACCCGGCGATGTCTGCTATCACCTCACGTACACGCCCAATCCGCGCTGGAACCCACCCGATCTGGAGTCCCGGATCCTTCAGGGCATGGCCGGCAACGTCTGGATTGACTCGACCGGTGATCGCCTCCATCGCCTCACCGCTCATCTCATCGCCGATGTCGATTTCGGCTGGGGCATCGTGGGGCGACTCAACCGGGGCGGCTCCATTTTTCTCGAGCAGGATCGTCTTTCCGGCAACGACTGGGAGCTGACGCACATGAAACTCAACCTCACAGGCAAGGTCCTGCTGGTCAAGGCCATTCGCATCGATATCGACGAATCGATGGGCGATTTTCAGCCGGCCCCGAAGAATCTCGATTACCGCCGGGCGATTCATATGCTGCTGGCTTCCCCGCCCCAGCCCAGCCCGTAGTCACGAATCGCTGATTAACTGAATCCCAACTCGCGTCGCTATACTCGCTGCATTATGAAATTTCTGCGCCTGCTCGCCATTTTGCTTTTCCTCCCGCTCGCTGCCGTCCCGTTATCCTTCGCGTGGGGCAGCAAAGGCCATACGATGATCAATCATCTCGCTGTGGAAGCCCTCCCGGACAGCGTTCCTGCCTTCCTGCGCTCGCCAGCCGCCATCGATGAGATCACCTACCTCGGCCCCGAGCCGGACCGCTGGCGTTCACCCGCCGAGCCTGAACTGGATGCCGCTCAGGCGCCCGACCACTTCATCGACCTCGAACTCGCGGACCTGCTTGGCACCCTGCCCCGCGAGCGCTACCAGTACATCGCCGCACTCTACGCCTACGGCCTCACGCATCCCAAACTCGCTTCGGAAATGCAGCCGGACCGCATCGGTTTCCAGCCGTACATCACCGAGGAGGTCTGGGAGCGTCTGAAATCTGCCATGCGCGACTACCGGCAGCTCAGCGCGGCGCGCCAGGACACCAGGCCGGTCGAAGCGGCGATCATTTTTTACGCCGGATGGCTGGGCCACTATGTCGGCGACGGCTCGCAGCCGCTGCACACCACCATCGAGTACAACGGCTGGGTTGGACCGAATCCCAACGGGTACACCACCGACCACCAGATCCACTGGCAGTTCGAAACCCGGTTCGTCAACGATGCCATCAACATCTCCGATGTGCAGCCGCTGATGACCCCGCTGCAGCCGATTGGCGACGAGTGGACGGACTACCTCGCTTACCTGCGCCACACCAACTCCTACGTCGACGAGGTTTACCAGCTCTATAAAGAGCACGGCTTCGACGGCACGGGTACGCCGGAGTCGAGACACTTTACGGCGGAGCGGCTGGCTGCCGGGGCGTCGATGCTGCGGGATCTGATTGTGGCTGCATGGGTGAAGAGCGCGGAGCCGGTACCGGAGTGGCATCATGAGGAGGTGAAGCCGGCGGCTACATCAGGCAGCGAACCGGCAGCCGGCGCAGGCTCACTTCACACAACGGCATCGGAAACACCTGCCTCGACAGGTGGTCCCAAAACGAAGAGCGATCCGGAGTTCGGCACAATTTATGTTCCGGGAAACGGCGTCACGGATCCCAAACTTATCTTCGCCGCTGACCCGGAGTACTCGGATATTGCGCGCAGGAGGAACGTGAGCGGCATCGTCGTGATTTCCGCCATCGTCGGCACGGACGGCCACGCCCATGAGGTTCAGGTTGTGCAGTCGCTTGGATGGGGCCTTGATGAAACCGCGGTCAAAGCAGTGCGGCAATATCGCTTTCGACCGGCGACCTACCACGGCAAACCGGTCGCAATAAAGATCAAGATCGAGGTCAACTTCGGGAGCTACTGAACTATTGCCGTGCGGCTCCCGGCTACGCCAGCTCCGCCACCACCCGCCTCAGCAGCTCGGCCAGCCGCGCCTCGACCGCGCGCCCGGTTTCCAGTACCTCCTCGTGGCTCAGCGGCGTTGCCTGGATACCGGCTGCCAGATTGGTCACGCAACTGATGCCCAGCACCTCGATCCCCATCTGCCGCGCTGCAATCGTCTCCTGGACGGTCGACATGCCGACCAGATCCGCGCCCATCGTTCGGAATGCCCTGATTTCCGCCGGCGATTCGAAGCTCGGCCCCAGAACGCTGATATAGACGCCCTCTTCGAGGTCAAGATCCATGTCCTCCGCAGCCTCTTTGGCCAGTGCGCGCAGCCGCGCTGAGTAGGCGTCGGACATATCGAAGAAGCGCGGTCCGAATCGCTCATCGTGCGGTCCCGACACTGGATTTCGGCCACTCAGATTGATGTGGTCGGAAATCAGCACCAGCTGCCCCTGGCGCAGACCCTCGTTGATGCCGCCCGCTGCGTTGGTCAGCACCAGCGTTTTCACGCCGAAGCGCCCCAGTACCCGTACCGGAAAGGTCACCTCGTCGGAGGTGTAGCCCTCATACGCGTGGACGCGCCCCTGCATTACGGCTGCGGGAACGCCGCCAATGGCCCCGATGACGAGGCGCCCGCCGTGCCCGGGCACGGTGGAGTGCGGAAAGTGCGGGATCTCCGCATACGAAATTGTGGCTGGCTGCTCCACCTGGCCCGCAAACGAGCCCAGCCCTGAGCCCAGCACAATGCCGAGGGCTGGCCGCAGGGGCGTGCGGGCCGAGACAAATTCGGCCGCTTCGCTGACCTTCCCGAAGAGTGTGCTCGCCATGGTTACTTAATCAGGATCCCCACAATCGATGCCGACATCAGGTTCGCCATCGTCCCGCACAGCATCGCGCGCAGTCCCAGTTTGGCCAGATCGTTGCGCCGGTTCGGCGCCAGTGCGCCGATGCCGCCGATCTGAATGCCGATGGAACTGAAATTCGCGAACCCGCACAGGGCGAAGGTCGCAATCGTCACGGACTTTGCCGCCAGAACGCCGTGTTGTGCGTAATTGCCCAGATATGTGTACGCCACCAGCTCGTTCAGCACCATGCGGGTGCCCAGCAGGTTGCCGACCAGCCGCGCGTCGTGCCAGGGAATCCCGATGAGCCACGCGACCGGCGCAAAGAGGAAGCCCAGCACCACGTTCAGGCTGCTCGGAAACCAGTGCCACAGGTGGTTGTGCACACCGCCCATCATCCCGTTCACCAGTGCAATCAGCGCGAGGAAAGAAATGAGCATAATGCCCACATTAAAAGCCAGCCGCCCGCCGTCGATGGTTCCCCGCGCCAGCGCGCCGAGAAAGTTCTCTTCCCTGTGTTCTTCGCTTTCTGGCAGATGCACTACGCCCTCGGTCGCGGGTTTCTCGACCTCGGGCACCAGCATCTTCGCGAGCAGAATCGTTCCCGGGGCGGTCATGATCACCGCCGCCAGCAGGCTGCTGGCATTGATGCCGTACATGATGTATGCCGCCATGATGCCGCCGGAGACGTGCGCCATGCCGCTGGTCATGATGCACATCAGCTCCGAGCGCGTGGCGCCGGGCAAGAATGGCCGGATGGTCAGCGGCGCTTCGGTCTGCCCCATAAAGATGCTGGCCGCCACGTTCAGGCTCTCCGCGCCGGAGACCTTCATCGTCCACAGCATGGCCTTCGCGAAAGCGCGGATGACGAGCTGCATGACGCCCAGGTAATAGAGCGCCGCGAAGAGCGCCGAGACGAAAATAATCGTCGGCAGCACCTGGAAAGCGAAGAAACTGGTGCCGAAGTAAGCCCCGATCTTCGAGTGCTCCGCACCCAGGTCCCCGAAGAGGAAGGTCGAGCCGTCGTACGCGTAGCCGAGGAGCTTGTCCACGCCGTTGCCGGCGTCGTGCAGCATCCGCTCGCCGAAGCTCCATTTGAGCACCACGAAGGCGAAGACGATCTGCAGACTCAAGCCCCAGAGCACCGTCCGCCAGCGGATCGCCCTGCGGTTGGTTGAGAAAATCCACGCCAGCAGCAGCATGGTCAGCAGTCCCAGTACACCCGTGAACCGAGCCAATTCCTTCTCCTGTGAGGCCTTTTCAATCCTATGTGCGCTGTGCTGGTTTGAGAAAGGTATTTTTGTTTTGCGCGGAAATAATCCGCTTTACGAGCGGCGGCGGCTCCACGGGATCATCCGCGATTGTCAGCGCCTCGCGCAGCAGCTCTTCCGGCTCGGCAAAACGCGCCTCGTCCTCAGCGAACAGGGTCGCCAGCTGCTGTCCGGCTTCGATTTTCATGCCCAGCTTCGCGTGCATCTCAAGACCGGCATGCGCTTCCACCGGCTCGCCGGCGCGCTCGCGGCCCGCGCCCAGCCGCTGCACCGCCCAGCCAACGCCGGTGCAGTCGGCGGCGGCAAAATAGCCGCTCTTCAGCGCGCGGAAGACTCGCCGGAACTTCGGCCGATGAAACTTCTCGCCCGCATCGAGCGCCTGCAAGTCGCCGCCCTGCGCCGCCACCATCTCGCGGAAAATGCGCAGCGCAGAGCCGTCCGACAGCTTCGTCTCCGCCAGCGCGCGCCCTTCGTCCGCGCTTGCGGCGTTGCCGCCCAGGTGAATCATCCATCCGGCGAGCACCAGCGAAATCTCCCTCAAGTCCTCGCTCAGCGGATGGCGCTGGCCGCGCAGCATTGCCATCGACTCCGCGATCTCGACCCAGTTGCCGGCAAAGCGTCCCAGCGGCTGGCTCATGTCGGTCAGAATGGCCACTGTCCGCGTGCCCGCGCGCTCGCCTGTCTCCACCATCAGCGCCGCCAGGAAGTTTGCCTCCGCTTCGTTGCGGAGAAACGCCCCTGACCCGGTCTTTACGTCGATGGCCAGCGCATCCAGCCCCGCCGCAAGCTTCTTGCTCATGATGGAGGCGCAGATGAGATACGGACTCTCCACAGTTGCCGTCCGGTCGCGCAGGCTGTACAGCTTCCGGTCCGCCGGAACCAGATTTGTCGTCTGCCCCACAATCGACGCGCCACACCGCTCCAGCACCTGCCGCATTTCCGCGAGCGTGAGCTGCGTGCGATAGCCCGGTATCGATTCCAGTTTGTCCAGTGTGCCGCCCGTGTGTCCCAGAGCGCGCCCGCTGATCATTGGATCGGCCAGGCCGGCGGCCGCCGCCAGCGGGGCCGCCAGGAATGAAGTCTTGTCGCCTACGCCGCCGGTCGAGTGCTTGTCGACCGTCCTGCGTCCCAGGCTTTGGTAATCCATCACCTCGCCGGAAAATCGCATCGCCGTGGTCAGCGTATCCAGTTCCCGCAACGAGAGGCCGCGCAGAAAGACCGCCATCAGCCAGGCCGACAACTGCTCCTCGGGAATCGTCTCACGGGCCGCGCCTTCCACGATGAAGCGAATCTGCTCGTCGGTCAGCTCTTCCCCGTCGCGCTTCCTGCGGATCACGTCGAAGGCGTGCAGACTCATCGCGCCTCCGGCTCAAACTGGAAACGGTTGGGGAAAATCTGCGCAAACGGCATCGTCTCCCAACCGCGTTCTCCCGGAAATGTCACCACGGCGTCCGCGGTCACAAATTCGCTCATCACCTGGCGGCATGCGCCGCAGGGCGGGCACGGCGCGCCCGTGGCATTCGCCACCGCGATGGCCACAATCTTCGCTTCCGCCCCGCGCTCGCTGATGGCGCGAAAGAGCGCGTTGCGCTCGGCGCAGCTGGTCAAACCGTAGCTCACGTTCTCGACGTTGCACCCGGTGACCACGCGGCCGTCGTCAAACAACAGCGCCGCTCCCACATAAAATTTCGAATACGGCGCGTAGGCCCGCTTCGTGGCTTCCCGCGCGGCCGCCCGCAACCGCTCCAGCTCTCCGAGATCGACAGACATAACTTTCTGAGCCTAATTGCTGCGTAACCCCAGGGGCAACCACCCCTCAGGTTCCCTCTGTAATCTCTGCAATAACCGATGAGCCTGGCGTGGACGACCTCACGCGGGAATTCCTGCTCCTGTGCCGCGCTGCCGCAAATCCACATCGCGCCGTGCATCCTCGCGCCAGTTTTCGCCGGTCCGGGAGCAGCCCTCGGTCGTTGCCGGTCCGGCAGGGCCGCGGAAGAACGAGCCTGCGTCGCCGTCGGAAGAGCCGGAACCTGCTGCCGCTTCCGGCGCCAGGAATCAGGCTCCGTTCTCGCGGCCCACGGCTTCCGGCACCGACCCCGCACCGTGCTCCGATCCGCTCTGATCGGCCGTCCTCACGCCCAAAGCCGTGTGGTATCACCCCGTATCTGCGCGCTGATTGCGCACCGGGATCCCAGCGGGCGCGCGACATACACGTAGGTACTTGTGCAGTTCTTTTTTTTGGGGTTAATATCCTCACGTAGTAGTACGTAAGGACGACTCAGCACATTCTGTGGAGGACAGAGCCTATGCCCCAATCCCTCGTCGATCTGGAACAACAGCGCAGCGCCATCTTCCAGGAGATGCTGCGTCTCCCTGACTTTCGCAGCGGATCGATCACCAGCACGCGCAGCACCTGCGGCAAACCGAACTGCCGATGCCATCAGCCCAACCAGCCCGGACACGGGCCCAACGTTCGCTTGACCCGCAAGGTGGGAGGAAAGACCATCACCGAGACCTTTGCCACCCTGGCCGAACTGCACAAGGCGCAACGCGAGGTGGAGGCCTATCACCGCTTTCGGGAACTGGCGGCGCAATTGTTGGAAGTCAACGAGCAGATCTGCAGCGCTCGCCCCGTGGAACAGGAACTCACACCGCAGAAAAAAAAACGGCAGAAATCCTCCAGCAGGAAGTCGCCCGCGAAGTAGAGCATCTGCTTCGGCTCCTCTTCCGCGCCGGGGATAAAACTGGCCCTCTGGATCTGGAAGCGGCAGAGATGGCAATTCGTTCCAGCATGCACCGGGCGGGCTCGGCCGCGTTAACCGAACTGCTGCAATTCGCGGCCCCGACGACCGACGAGGAGCGTGCGATTGCCTGCGCTTGTGGGCAGCGCGCCCACTACCGGGAGTTACGTTCCAGGCCGGTTCTGACGGTCGTGGGCGCGGTGCAGGTCTCGCGTCCTTACTATCTGTGCCCGCATTGTCATCAGGGCCAGTTTCCGGCCGACGTGGAACTGGACATCGACAAGACGGAGTTTTCCCCTGGCGTGCGCCGCATGCAGGCCCTGGTGGGCCAGGATGCTCCCTTCGATCAGGGCCGCGAACAGATCCGAGTCCTGGCCGGGCTGGAAGTGACTACCAAATCTGTGGAGCGCAATGCGGAAACCATCGGAGAGGATATCGCTCAGCGGGAGCGCAAGGAGATCGAAAAAGCCATCCAGCTGGATCTTCCCGTAGTGCTCGGCAAGCCGATTCCGGTTCTTTATGTTGAAATGGACGGGACCGGAGTGCCGGTGGTCAGCAAGGAGACTGCAGGCCGGCAGGGCAAGACGGACGGTCAGCCCGCCCATACCCGGGAGGTCAAGCTGGGATGTGTGTTTACCCAAACCACCTGCGACAAGGAGGGCTTCCCCATCCGCGATCCGGATTCAACCACCTACACCGGAGCCATCGAGACCGCGGAAGAGTTTGGCAAACGCATCTACCTCGAAGCCCGTCAGCGCGGCTGGGAGCGGGCGGCAAAGAAAGTTGTCCTCGCCGATGGCGCCGAATGGGTTTGGAATTTAGCCGGTCTGCACTTCCCGGAGGCGATTCAGATTGTCGATCTCTATCACGCCCGCCAACACCTGTGGGAGTTGGCGCGCAGGTTGTACCCCAATGACACAATGAAACAGAAAGCCTGGATGAAGAAACACCAGCGACGCATGCTGGACAAAGGGAAAATCGAAAAACTGGTCCTCTCCCTCCGCTCCATCGACTCAACCAACCCCGAAGTCATCGGGAAGAGCCGCATCGAAGCCGCCTACTTTGAGAGAAATGCCGAACGCATGCGCTACCCCAAATTCCGCCGCCAGCACCTGTTTGTCGGCTCCGGCGTCGTCGAAGCCGGGTGCAGGACCGTTATCGGTTCCCGCCTCAAGCAGTCCGGCATGTTCTGGACTGTCCGCGGGGCCAACGCTGTCGTTGCCCTCCGCTGCTGCCATCTCAACGGCCAATTCGAGGACTATTGGGAGCACCGGCGCGCCGCTTGACTCCACTTATATGTCGCGCACCCGATCCCAGCCGCGCTGTTGACGGCTACGGAAAGAACGCCCGTTCAGGCAACGGCCTGTTCAGGGCCTGCCGGCATCATGGACGTTGCGGCGATATCCTCACATCCAGGCATGCCCCTGAAGAAACCATTCCCGTCTCGCCGCTCGGCCACGCCGAGAGAAGATCCGCTCGCCCTCTTCCATCGGGTCACCCGCCAGTGGTTCCGTTCAGCGTTCGACAAGCCTACTCCCGCGCAGGTTCTCGCCTGGCCCCCCATCGCCCGCGGCGAGAACACACTGCTGCTCGCCCCCACGGGCACCGGAAAGACGCTCGCCGCTTTTCTCTGGTGCATTGACCGCCTGATGTTCCATGCGGAAGCCTCTGCCGCCGGCCAAACCCGCGTGCTCTATATCAGCCCTCTCAAGGCCCTCGCGGTTGACGTCGAGCGCAACCTGCGTGCACCGCTTGCCGGCATCGCCGATCTCGGCCGCCGCTCCGGCATTTTCCCGCGCATCCCGGAAATTGCCGTCCGCACCGGCGACACTGCACAACGGGAGCGCGCCCACTTTCGCCGCCACCCCGCCGACATCCTCATCACCACTCCGGAATCCCTCTATCTCCTGTTGACTTCGGAAGCTGCCGCTGCGCTGCGAACGGTGGAAACGGTCATTCTGGATGAAATTCATGCTTTGGTTCCCACCAAGCGCGGCGCCCATCTGACGCTCTCGCTCGAACGCCTGGAAGCGATAACTGCTCGGCCCCTGCAGCGCATCGGACTCTCCGCCACGCAGCGCCCGCTCGAGGAGGTCGCGCGATTCCTGGTCGGATATCAGGACGGTCATCCTGCGCGATCCGGGAGCAAGAGCAGCCAGGTCAGCGGGAGGGATCTGCATCCTGACGACCTGGAAAGCTCTCCGCGTCCTGTCACCATCGTCAACGCCACATCTCCGAAGAAGCTTGTTCTTCGTGTCGAGGTTCCTGTTGAGGATCTCACGCCTGTTGCGTCGCCCGAACGTGGCAACGCCGCGCCCAAACGCGCTTCCATCTGGACGACCATCCCTCCGCGCCTGCTGGAAATCGTCCGACAGCGCCGCTCGACGCTGATCTTCGTCAACAACCGCCGGACGGCCGAACGCCTGGCCGGCGCCCTGAATGACCTCGCCGTGGCCAACGAACTCCCGATCGCTCGCGCGCATCACGGTTCGCTGGCCGCTGCTCAGCGCTCGGAAATCGAAGAGCAGCTCAGGGCCGGACACATCCGCGCCCTCGTCGCTACCTCATCGCTCGAGCTCGGCATCGACATGGGCGCCATCGATCTCGTCATTCAGATCGAGTCGCCGCCCTCCGTTGCCAGCGGTTTGCAGCGCATCGGGCGCGCCGGACACCGTGTCGGCGTGGTGAGCGAAGGCATCCTCTTCCCCAAATACCGCGCCGATCTGATTGCCTGCGCCGCCATCACCCGCGCCATGCACGAGGGGCACGTCGAATCCACAGCCATCCTGTGCAATCCGCTTGATGTCCTTGCGCAGCAGATCGTCGCCATCGTGGCGCATCCTCCGCAGTTCGCCCTCCCACGCGCTCAAGGCGAACGCCTGCGCGAGGCGGTCATTTCCGTCGATGACCTGCACGCGCTTGCGCGCAGCGCTGCGCCGTTTGCCACCCTGACTCGAACGACGCTTGACAACGTCCTCGACCTCCTCTCCGGCCGCTATCCTTCCGACGAATTCGCTGAGCTTCGCCCACGGATCACCTGGGATCGTGGCGCCAACCTGCTCACCCCGCGCGAAGGGGCAAAGAGCCTGGCGATCCTGAACGCCGGAACGATTCCCGACCGGGGACTCTATGGTGTTTTTCTCTCAGGCGAGCACAGGAAGCCCGTGCGGGTAGGGGAACTCGATGAAGAAATGGTTTTCGAGTCGCGCGTGGGCGAGGTCTTCGCTCTCGGCGCTTCCACCTGGCGGATCGACGAGATTACGCATGACCGCGTTCTCGTCTCGCCTGCGCCTGGAGCACCCGGCAGGCTGCCCTTCTGGCACGGCGACCTCGCTGGCCGTCCACTCGAATTCGGCCGCCGCATCGGAGCGCTGGTCCGCGGACTGCGTGCGCTCCCGCCCAATGCCGCCATCAGCCAGCTCGTCCGCGAGCACGATCTCGACGCGCAGGCCGCGGAAAACCTCCTGCGCTTCCTCGCCGATCAGGCCAGCGCAACCACAGCGGTACCCGATGACCGCACGGTGGTCGTCGAGCGCATCCGCGACGAGCTAGGCGACTGGCGGGTCTGCGTCCTCACGCCCTTCGGCAACCGCGTGCACACACCCTGGGCCATGGCCGCCGCCGCGCAGATTGAAGCCGCCGGCGGCGCGCACGTTGAAACCATGGCGACCGACGATGGCTTCGTGCTGCGCTTCCCCGATACCGGCTCCACGCCGGAGGCGTCCCCTCTGTTCCCGCCGTCCGGCGCCGTGACCAATCTCGTCCTCCGCCAGCTCGCCGGCACCTCGCTCCTGGCCGCCAAATTTCGGGAGGCCTCGGCTCGCGCGCTGCTGCTGCCGCGCCGCCGCATGAACGTACGGGCACCGCTCTGGCAGCAACGCAGGCGCGCCTCAGACTTGCTTGCTGTTGCTGCGCGCTATCCTGATTTTCCCATGATGCTCGAAGCTCATCGCGAGTGCCTGCGCGACATTTTCGATATGCCCGCGCTGGGTGACGTGCTCCGCTCCATCGAGAACCGTGACATTCAGGTGCGCGTTGTCGATACGCCCAAACCTTCGCCCTTCGCCGCCTCGCTGCTCTTCGGCTATGTCGGCAACTTCATTTACGAGGGCGATGCGCCTCTCGCCGAGCGGCGCGCCGCCGCGCTTTCCATCGATCAGTCGCAGCTCCGCGATCTGCTCGGCCAGGCCGACCTGCGCGAACTTCTCGATCCCGTCGCCATCTCTGAGGTTGAGGCGCACCTCCAGCTGCTCGACGAATCGCGCCTTATTCATTCCATGGATGGGATTCACGATCTGCTGCTGCGACTCGGCGATCTCACCCGCGACGAGCTGGTGGAGCGTCTCGCTGCGCGGAGCCTCCTGAATGCACTTCCAGAGCTGCTTCGCGCTCGCCGGATCGTGCAAGTGTTGATGGCCGGCGAGTCGCGCTTCATCGCCGTCGAAGATGCGGCCCGGTACCGCGATGCACTCGGCGCGCAGCTTCCGTCTGGCCTGCCGAAGACTCTATTGCAGCCTGTCGCCGATCCTGTGCTCGAGCTGGTGCGCCGATACGCCCGGACGCACGGCCCCTTCACTCTTCAGGAAACTGCGCACCGGTTCGGACCAACGACGGAGCCGGTCGAGGCCGTTCTGCGGACCCTCGTTCGCGATGGTCGCGTTCTCGAAGGCGGTTTTCGGCCGAATGGCACGCGCCGCGAATTCTGCGACGCCGAGTCTCTGCGCCTCATCCGCAATAAGTCACTGTCGCGGCTGCGCAAAGAAATTGAACCCGCCGAACCGCGCCTCTTCGCGCGGTTCGCGACCCACTGGCACGGCGTCCTGCAACAGCGTCGCGGCCTCGATGCTCTGCTGGACACCATCGAGTCGCTCCAGGGCGCGCCGCTTCCGGCGTCGCTCCTCGAAGCGCAGATCCTGCCCGCCCGGCTCGCGCGCTACGCGGCCGCCGACCTGGACACGCTGATCGCCGCCGGCGAAGTTGTCTGGTGCGGCGTCGACCGCATCGGAGAACGCGACGGCCGCATCGCCCTCTACCTGGCCGGCCGCGTCGCCGACCTGCTTCCTCCACGCGCGGGTTCCGCTGAGGCCCTCACGCCGCGCGAAGAGGCGACCCTGGCGGAGCTCGCACGCTCCGGCGCTGCGTTTTTCGCGCAGGTTCACGACGCTGTCGGCGGCGGGTATCCCGGGGAAACGGTCGACTCCCTGTGGTCGCTTGTCTGGCGCGGGCTCGTCACCAATGACACACTCCACGCTCTGCGCGCCTTCATTGCCAGGCCGGAGACCTCGCGCACCAGCAAACGCGTTCACAACCAGGCCGCTTTTCGTTCGCGCCGCACCACGCCTCCGAGTGCGCAGGGCCGATGGACCCTGATTCCCGCTCCCGGTCGTGCCACGCCGGCTGCGCAGACCCCGGTGCCCCCGTCGCGCTCGCGCGCTGGGGTGGAGACCGCATGGTCCCATGCTCTTGCCCGGCAGCTTCTCGACCGCTACGGCATCGTCACCCGCGAGACCGTCGCGCAGGAAAATGTGGCCGCCGGATTTGGTGCGATCTACGAAGTGTTGAAGGCCCTTGAGGCGCAGGGAAAGGTCCGCCGGGGGTATTTCGTCGCTGGCCTCGGGGCCGCGCAGTTTGCCGAGCCTGCTGCGGTCGAGCTGCTCCGATCGCTGCGCACCGATGCGCCACAGAAGTCTGAGTTGCTTGCGCTGGCGGCGGCAGATCCCGCGAATCCCTGGGGCAGTATTCTGCGCTGGCCAAATGCCGAGGACGCGTCCGCGGCGCTCACCCGCTCCGTCGGCGCCACGGTCATCCTCCGCAACGGCGATCTGATCGTATATCTGCGCCGTTACAACCCTGCCCTGCATGTTTTTTTACCCGCCGACGAGCCGGAACGAGCTGCGGCCGCCCGGGACCTGGCGGCTTTTCTGTTCCATTATGCTCAGGAACTGTTAGAGGCTCCGGAAACCCGTCGTCATGGCGGCCTGCTGATCGCGACCATCGGCGGCCGGCCTGCGCATCGGCATTATCTGGCGCATTTCCTCGAGGAAGCCGGCTTCCATGCCTCGCCGCGCGGCTATCATGCCCGGTACGTGGCCAAAGAGGATTCCTGACCTGAACGCGAAACGTCTTCGTCAGTGGATGGTCTTCATCTTTCGCTGCATGTAATCCATCAGCAGATACTCACCCAGGGTCTGCGGCGTGGTGAAGTAGGCTTTGCCCTTGCACATCTGCGTCACCTTCTGGACGAACTGCACCAGCCCGTAATCCGACGCCAGCATGAAGGTGTTGATGAGGATGTTCTGCCGCTTGCAGCGCGAGACTTCTTCGAGCGTCTCGCTCACCACCAGCGGATCGAGGCCAAACGCGTTCCTGTAGATGCGGCCGTCCTCCAGCGTCAGCGCCGAAGGCTTCCCGTCGGTGATCATGACAATCTGTTTCATGTCCTTGCGCTGGCGCGCCAGAATGCGCTGGGCCAGCCGCAAACCTTCGCACGTGTTCGTGTAGTACGGCCCCACCTTCACGCGCGCGAGTTGCGAGACCGGCAACTCCTCCGCTGAGTCGTGAAACAGCACCAGCGACAGCGTATCGCCCGGATACTGCGTTCGAATCAGGTGCGCCATGGCCATCGCCACCTTCTTCGCGGGAGTAAAGCGGTCCTCGCCGTACAAAATCATCGAGTGCGAGCAGTCCAGCATGACCACTGTCGCGCACGAGCTTTGATACTCGCTCTGGTGCACCCGGAGGTCCCTGTACTCCAGATTCAGCGGCAGCGTCAGCCCCTCGCGCGCGATGGCGCTCTTCAGCGTCGCCGGCGCATCCAGGTTGAGCGTGTCTCCAAACTCGTACGGTTGCGATCCCCCGCTGGTCTCGACGCCCGTGGCCCAGTGCCGGCTATCATGCCGGCCCAGGTTCGACTTGCCGAGCGACCCCAGCAGGTCGCGGAGTGTCCTGTATCCGAGGAAGTCGAGGCTCTTGTCCGTCACTTCGAACCGCGCGTCCGTCTGCGCATCACCCATTTCGCCTGCCGCCCGCGAAACGTTCCCCTGCGTCTGCTGGGGCGGCCGCGTCGTGGTGATGTAATTCTCCCGTTCCATCCTCTGGATCAGCTTGTCGATCAGCTCGTCCAGCCTGCCTTCCGCCGCCATCTGATCGATCTTCTGCTGCAGCGCATCGTCGAAGGTGCCGCCCTGCTCCAGGGCCCGGCGGAGCGCCTCGCGCAGGTCCTCCATGGTCTGATCCAGGTCCTGGAACTCGGCGTACGGATTCTGAAACCCTGAATCCAGCAGATAATCCGACAGCGCCTTCAGAAGATCGTCCATATCGATCTCGCTGGCCAGATCGCCCGTGAACTTCGTGTAGCGAACGCTCTTCATGAGATAGCCTGCAGCCGGCAGCCAGTATCCGCTTCAGTTAAAACTTCCTCTCCTCGTTCTGCGCGTCTGCCACGGCTCGTACTCGCGTTCCGCGTCCACCCGCTCCGCTCGTTCCATGCGCTCCTGGGGCTTGCGCTGCGCGGCAAAGCTGCGCTCCTCGTTGCGACTGATGCGCCGGTGCGCGCACATCCCCTCCAGCAGAAACTCCGCCGCCGCTGTCGCCGTCTCCGGCGCGTCGCTCGGCTTCACGCCCAGCGGCGTGAGCTTCTCCAGCAATCCCTGAATCTGCTTCAGCTCCGCCAGGGTCGCCCTGGACGGCTGGTTGTCGCTGATCCTGACCGTGCCGCCCAGGCTGAACCACTGCTCGATCTGCTCCGTGCTCAACTCGCCAAAATAGCGGTCCCACACCTTCCCGATGGCCGCGCGCACGATGTCGCGCACTACCGTGTCCGCGCCTTTCATCTCGCCTTCGTATTCGAGCTCAAGTTTGCCTGTTATGCCCGGCAGCGCCGTGTACAGGTCGCCGACCCGTGGCGCCACGCGACTCTCGCCGTGCAGCAGCGCCCGCCGTTCCGCGTTGCTCACCGCGAGTTCCAGCGTCGCAATGGGAAGCCGCTGACTTACGCCGCTGCGCTTGTCCACCTTCTTGTCTTCGCGCGCCGTGAACGCCACCTGCTCGATCACCTCCCGCAGGTACTGCGGCACTGCGACGTCGCCGGCCTCGCGATCCGTCCACGCCTCCTGCGAGGTGATGGCAATTCCGTCCTCGAGAGTTTCCGGATAGTGGGTGCGAATTTCCGACCCAATGCGGTCCTTCAGAGGCGTGATGATTTTGCCGCGCGCTGTGTAGTCCTCGGGATTGGCGCTGAAGACCAGGGCGACGTCGAGCTCCAGCCGAACCGGGTAGCCCTTAATCTGCACATCGCCTTCCTGCATGATGTTGAAGAGCGCGACCTGAATCTTGCCGGCGAGATCAGGCAGCTCATTCACAGCGAAGATTCCGCGATTCGCACGCGGCAGCAGTCCGTAGTGCATCGTCATCTCGCTGGCCAGGTCGTGCCCTCCTTTCGCGGCCTTGATCGGATCGAGATCGCCGATCAGGTCCGCCACCGTCACGTCCGGCGTGGCCAGTTTCTCCACGTAGCGCTCCTCGCGTCCTATCCATCCCAGCGGCGTTGCGTCGCCCCGCTCGACGATCAGATCGCGGCAGCGCCGGCACAATGGCGCATACGGATTGTCGCGAATCTCGCAGCCCGCCACAGAAGGCAGGTGCTCATCCAGCAGCGCCGTCAGCGCGCGCAGGATCCGGCTCTTCGCCTGACCGCGCAGCCCGAGCAGAATGAAGTTCTGCCGCGACAGCACCGCGTTCACGATTTGCGGCACTACGGTGTCTTCGTAGCCGATGATGCCCGGGAAAATCGCCTCCTTCGCCCTGAGCCGAGCAATCAGGTTCTCGCGCAGCTCGTCCTTCACTGTATGCGTACGGAGCCTCGTCTCGTTCCAATCGCGGCTGGCCCGCAGCTCTCCCAGCGTCTGCGGCAAATGTGCCGCGCCCGTTCCGGGGTCGGACTTCCGCTTATCTCGGGTTGCCATTTTCACTCCTTGCCCGTATCGCTTTTCCGGAGGCGACCATCGCCCCTGCCGATTCCCTGCGTGGTGATTTCAGTTTTCCCGCATCCCGGGGACTTACATTTCGCTTGCCTTGAGCTGCTTCTCGCGGGGCTCGCGCGGAGTTACGCGGTCTTCAGTTCGGCACGCCACCCGCCATATCCCGAAGCCGCGGCAGCATCTCCTGGTAGAAATCCAGCAGCCGCGCGGTTCGTTCGGCGTCCGACCGGCTGCCCAGCAGCTGCTGCTTGAATCCCAGATCCGACGGCAGCGCATCGGCCAGTTGGAAGGCCACCGGCCCGTTCAGGTCCAGTTGCGTCGCCGGAACGTCAATTCCTGCCAGGTGCAGGGTAACGAAGTGCAGCGCTGCGCATTCTTCGCGCTCGCCCCGCGTCGAGCCCTGTCCCTCGTCGTCGAAAAACTCCACGTCCGCCTGCAAAAAGCTGCGCGAATCGTCCAGCCCGTCAATCTCGAAGCGCCGCGTTCCCTCGCACAGGATGTCCATGCGCCCGTCCGCGTACCGCTCCAGTACCCGCACAATCTTCGCCGTGCATCCGATGACCGCCAGTCGCTCCGGATCGCCCCGCACCACGCCGAATTCCTTGTTCCGCGCGAGGCATTCCCCGACCATCTCCCGGTACCGCTCCTCGAAGATGTGCAGCGGCAGCGCCGCCCCCGGAAACAGCACGGTGTCCAGGGGGAAAATCGGAATTCTCATGTACGCCATTATGCTCGTGCGGCGGGATTCCTGCACGAGTGCCGGCGCGCCGCGCGCGCACTCTGTCAACTAACGCCTTTGGGCTGGCCGGCTTCGCGCTCTGTCAGCTGCTGAACGGGTATCCGATAAACTCATCCGCCCAGCGAATGAAATAAATCATGTTCGGCGCGTCGGTATGCCCACCGTCATCCTGCCGCCATGCCAGTTTCCCGCCCAGCAGACCGTCGCTTACCGGAGGCATAGGGGCCGTGTGGTAATCGAGATTGTTCGTGCTCAGGCCAGGCGCTCCGAGCAGAGTCCAAACCGGGCTGGCGGCTACCGTCGCCATCCAGCTTCCTCGCTGATCGAGCCACAGCGCATCGCCTTTTGCCGGAATCCCGTAGCTGATGAACGTGAGCCGCGGCGCGCATAACGCGATCAGCTCGTTTGAATCCACCGGAATGTCGCCCGGATTCCGGCTGCCGAAGGCCGCCCTGGACGCTCCATACCTCATAAAGTTGGCGGCCATCCAGTAATACTCGCCGCCCGTGAGATTGTAGACCGACTCGCCGAAGTTCCGCCGAAGCGGCGTTGCTCCGCCCTTGCCGGACGATCCCACCAGCACCATCGCAAACCGCTGATCGAAGGCCATCGTCACCAGCGCCGCCTTGCCGTAGCGCGAAACTCCTTCAATGCCAACCTCATTTGCTTTCACCGCCGGATTCGTCTCGAGGTAATTCAGCCCCTGGCCGGCTGCCCACGCCCAGGCGCGCAGGGCGCCCCACTGACTCGGCTTCCGCGGCTGCCCGTGGTTCACCAGCCCGATAATTCCCCGCGTCAGGCCCTCGGCGTCGTCCGGCTGCGCGCTCTGCGGATCAAGCGTGGCGTAGCCCCAGCCCGCCGCGATCAGCTCCCACGTGCTCGGCAGTCCGCCGTCGGCGTTCAGGTGTGGAAACTCGAACGGCTTTGGAGGAATGGGCTGCCACGCCGGATGCGACGCCATCATCGGGCCCAGCGACGGATCCTGCTTCACCAGCAGCGCCTTCATGGCGTTGTTGATCTTCTCGAGTTCCTGCGGCGATGGCTGCACGGGATTCGGAAAACCGCTCGGCCTGAACATCATCAGCACCGGCACCGGCCCGTGTACGTCCGCCGGCGTCATCAGCGTCATGCGCAGATTCACGCTGATCAGAGGACAGGAGCGGTTGTCGACGTGACCGTTCAGCTCCGTTGCGATCACCTGGTGGAAGCCGACAAACTCCTTTTCGCTGGCCACCACCGTCCACGTCACGCTGGGCACGTTCTTCGGAACAAAGCCGTAGACGTACTGCTCGAAATCGTGGACGATCTGCGGACGCCGTTCGGTCCACCACTCTTTCGGCGTGGCCACCTTCCGCCCGTCGTTGAGCCTCAGGGCATCCGGCAAATGGGGATGCGGATTCGCCTTCGCCTCGTCGTAGTTGGCGTGGTTCGGCGCATTCGGATCGCCGCTCGGTCCCGGCCGCAGCGCCTCGATGCCCAGCTCCTTCATCGCGTAGGCGTGCGCCTGGTCCGCGGTGAACGTCACCGGCGGCGGCAGCGCCTTCTCCGGAGCCGCATTCTGCGCATGCGCCGGTGCCGTCGCTGACAGCAGCGCGGCAGAGAGAGCAAAAGCAAGAGAAAACGTCGACGGCGTCGGGAGGAAACGCGCACGGGTGATCATCGGTGGTATCCTTCGTTCCGAAAAGCGACTTAGTTCGGAACCCAGACTAGACCTTTCGCTGTGAAATCCGCAAAAGCATCGCTGTGCGCCACAGCCGTCCTTCTCGTCCTGCTGCTCTCTGCCAGCAGCCTTCGCTGGCAGGCCCCCGCGCAGCCTGTCTGGGTCGGAACCTGGGCCAGCTCGCAGCAGATTCCTGAACCGCAGAATTCGCTTCCGCCTGATGCCCTGCGCGATGCCACGCTCCGCCAGATCGTCCATCTCTCCATCGGCGGCGACACCTTCCGCGTACACATCTCCAACGCCTTCGGAACCGCGCCGCTGCTCTTCACGTCTGTGCACATCGCCCGCGCGCTTACTGCCGGCTCGTCGTCGGCCATCGATCCCGCGACGGACCGCGCGCTCGCATTCAACGGCTCGTCGTCGGTCGTCGTTCCGGCCGGGGCCGAATACGTCTCCGATCCAGTTCATCTGGAGATGCCCGCGTTATCGAGCCTCGCCATCACCTTCTACCTCACTGATCCGCCCGCTCGCGAGACGGGCCATCCCGGCTCCCGCGCCACGTCGTACTACGTTCATGGCGACGACGTTTCCGCGCCCTCGCTGCCCAACGCACTGACCGTTGACCACTGGTATCAGATCTCCGGGGTCGACGTGCTCGCTCCGGCGGGCGCTGCGGCCATCGTGGCTGTGGGCGACTCGATCACTGACGGCCACGCCACCACGACCAACGGCAACAATCGCTGGACCGACGATCTTGCCGCGCGCCTCGAGGCCTCGCCTGCCACGCGCAACATCTCCGTGCTCAACCAGGGGATCGGCGGCAATTGTGTGCTCACTCAGTGCCTCGGCCCCAGTACCCTCGCGCGCTTCGACCGCGACGTGCTGGCGCAAACCGGCGTGCGCTGGCTGATTGTGTTTGAAGGCGTGAACGATCTGGGCGGCCTGACCTCTCACGAGCCTGTGCCCGCGGCCGCGCATCAGGAACTTGTCCGGCGCATTCTCGGCGCGTACCAGCAGATGATTCTGCGCGCTCACGCCCACGGCATCGAGGTCATCGGCGCTACGATTACGCCCTTCGACGGCTCCGGTTACTATCATCCCGACGCCGCGACGCTCGCCGATCTGGATGCGATCAACGCCTGGATTCGCGCTCCTGGCCACTTTGACGCGGTGCTCGACTTCAACACGGTCATCGCGGATCCCGCCGATCCCCGGCGCCTGAAACCTGTATGGGACTCCGGCGACCACCTCCATCCCAATCCCGCCGGCTATCGAGCACTCGCCGCCTCGATCCCGATCAGCCTGTTCTGAAGCGGCCGGTCATGCGGATTGGACCTCGCGTTACTCCGCCATCTCCAAATCGTCGAGCATCGCCTGCATCTCGCGCATCGCGTGCTGATTCTCCGCCTTCCGCGCGCACGCGATGCCCTCGTTCAGCCGCGCTTTCGCTTCGGCCACGCGTCGCGCCTTCGCCAGCGTCTGGGCAGACATAAAATACCCCGCCGTGTACCCGGGATGATCCGCGAGCAGCCGATCGAACTCCGCGAGCGCGGTCTCCGTCTCGCCCCGCGCGGCGTACTCCATCGCCAGCCCATAGCGCGCAAAGGCGTTTTTCGGATCCTGCTCCAGGATTTCCTTCAGGCTCGCTGTTTTATCCATCGCCGCGGCAAGCCCTACCAGTCCATCTCGGCGGGCAGGAATTCCGCGAAGAGGTCGTCGTAGTACGGCTTCAGCTCCGCCACGCTGGGCTTGCTGTGTCCCTTGGAGTACAGATCGTATTGATTGAACTTGTGCACCCAGGACAGCATGGCCCGATCTTTGTCATTGCACAAATGGTCATACGCACCGTGCCTGTGCCACGGATAAAAGGAATGGAAGCGGAGCATGTAAAGCGCCTCTTCCTGCAGATACGGCTTCATCACCTCGGCGATATATCCATCATGTCCAAACGACATGTGTAGACTCTCGAGTCCGCAGTTTGGGCTGTAGATTCCGCATTTCGTCTGATATTCAGGCACATTGCGATCCGGATTCCCGGCAAAATATTCGTGGAAGACGATGTCCTCCGACCAGGCACATCCCACCGGGAATGTATCGCCGACCACGCCCCATTGCGGCTCGCCGTAAAGGCACAGGCATTTGCCGAGATCGTGCAGGAATCCGACCAGAACCATCCAGCGCGGGTGACCATCGCCCCGTATCGCCTCCGACGTCTGCAGCAGATGCTCGATCTGGGTGAGGTCGGTGTCCGGATCGCTGTCATCGACCAGGTGGTTGAGGAATTCCGCAGCTTCCCAAATCGTCTTCTTTCCCTTATTGAGGCTGAAGTACTTCCTTTCCCTGCTCAGAACGTAATCGACCGTCATCTGCTCATGATTGAGCCGGTAGAACTCCGCCACGCCGGGGAGAGCGACTGCGTCATACTGCCTGAACTGCTCCCGGTTCCTGCCTTCGCGGTAGCGCCCGGCGACGAATTCGTCCCATTGCTCGAGGCCCGTCATGGGCTGGTTCGCAGCCGGTGTCGCGATCTGGCTGTCTGACTGGCTCATGAATGCGGTCTCCTTGTTGTTGGGATGCCGGGATTGGAACTTGAGAGAAGTTCCGATGTGTAGGCTATAGCAGGGTTGCGACGCTCATGCAAGTGGCAGCGCTTCCGGTCAACCGATCCAGGATTGTCTGCGACCACGCCGCTGCCTTGGCACCTTGACGCGGCCCCTTTATCGTAGTCAGTGAAGGAGTTTTTCATGCTTCAGAGCGGTTCAGAGTTACCGCCCCGCACCGTAGTCCACTCGCAGTCGGAGATGACCGAGCTGATTTTGCCGAACGATACCAACGTCCTGGGCAATCTGCTGGGCGGCCGCCTGATGAACTTCATCGACCTGGTGGGCGCCATGGCCGCATATCGCCACGCGCGGAGCCACGTAGTCACCGCGTCGATGGAGCACATCGATTTCATCGCCCCGGTCCATGTCGGCGACCTGCTTATCCTCAAGTCCTCCATCAATCGCGCCTTCCATACCTCCATGGAGGTCGGCGTGAAGGTCTGGGTGGAAAACACCATTGCCGGCATTCATCGTCATGTCGCGTCGGCGTATCTCACCTTCGTTGCCATCGATCCCCAGGGCCGCCGGGTCCCGGTTCCGCCCCTTGAGACCGAGGCTGACGAGGAAAAACGCCGCTACGACGACGCGGGACGACGACGCGAAATCCGCGAAGCGGAAGCCCGTCGCCGACGTATCCCCAAATTCGATCCGGCCACGCCCATTAAGACTTAAAGTTCGCGGCTTGCACTACACGCGATCCGCCGCAACCTGTATCCTGGATTTATGGCGCATTCCTCCACTCCGCCGCCCCCGACAGCGCTGCCCGGCGTCAAGTCCATTGTTGCCATCGGATCCGGCAAAGGCGGCGTGGGTAAAACCACGCTCGCCGTCAATCTCGCCGTGGCTTTGGCGCAGCTCGGCCACCGCGTCGGCCTCATCGATGCGGACATCTACGGCCCCAACGTGCCGCTGATGCTCGGGACCTCACGCCAGCCGCGCGTGCTGGAGAATAACCAGATCGAGCCCAATGTCGCTCACGGAGTCAAGGTGATCTCCATCGGATTTATCTCGCCCGGCGACAAGCCTCTGGTCATGCGCGGACCCATGCTCCACCAGATCATCCGCCAGTTCCTGCAGCAGGTGGAGTGGGGCGAGCTCGACATCCTTCTCATCGATCTGCCGCCCGGCACCGGCGACGTGGTCATCTCGCTCGTCCAGACCGTCCCGCTCACCGGTGCGGTGGTCGTCTCCACGCCGTCGGACGTCTCCCTGCAGGACGCGCGCAAGGCCCTCGAGATGTTTCATCAGGTCAATGTCGAGGTTCTCGGCATCGTGGAGAACATGTCCCACTTCACCTGCCCGCACTGCCATCAGGAGATCGACATTTTTTCCCGCGGCGGCGCTGAGCGAACCGCGCGGCAGTTCAATATCCCGTTCCTGGGCTCTGTTGAGCTGGTTCCGGAAATTCGCCACGGCGGCGATACGGGCCTGCCCGTCGCGCTCGCGGGTCCCGATTCTCCCCTGGCCGCGCAGTTCTACGCCATTGCCAGCCACCTGGCTGACCGCGCACTGACCCAGGCTGCAAAATCCGAGAATATCTTCGAAATCAACTGAGCATCGCACTGGGATCTGTGACAGCTGTGCGCATGGCAGGATACGGGCACCTATCCACATCCCGGAGGGGGTCGGTGCAATCTAGTCCGACGGGCGCAAGCGCCGCGTGCGGGAAGCGCCAGCCAGCAGCCGCCTGACCGTCTCGAGCAACTCGACCGGATGCGTCGGCTTGGCCAGAATGTCAAACCAGTACCCGCGCTTCGCTGCCTCCTGCAGGAGCGTCCCGGCGCTCTCCGACCCGGAAAACAGCACCAGCTGGCAGTCAGGGTAGTTGTCCTTCAAAATCACTGCAAAATCGATCCCGTTCATCCCGGGAAGCATCACATCGACAAGGGCCAGGTTCGGTTCCAGCAGGGCGATGCATTCGATTGCCTCTTCCGCAGAATATGCAACCTGCACCTCGTATCCGTTGATCCGGAATACCATCGCCAGCGAATCGGCCACAGCGTGTTCGTCATCGACAATCAATACAATGGTCCCGTCAGCCTTGCCCTGCATGGCCGCCTCCTCGACGCCGCTGCTTACGCTCAGGTCAATCCAAAGTCGATGGCTTCCAGGCAGCAAAGGACACAGGACAAACAGGCGTCGGCGCAATTGACCAAACCGGCTTGTCGGGCGGTGAAAACCGTGCCGGTTGGCTTTCCTCCCCATTCCACCCGCCGTCCTGCCGTTGTCGTGTTGTTACGCCCTGGGAGTTTTCGCGTACTCCATCGCTCCCGCCGATCTCTTACGATGCGCGAAAGTTCCTGTTAGCATACCTGGCAAGGGAAGCTAAATTGTTGATTTCATTGGTGTAATTGCGCCGGTGAAACCAGGACCAGGAAAATGGCGCAGAAGTCGCATAGTTCCCCGGACTGGCCGGGCCGGATTCAGCGGCTCCTCCGGGATCTCCAGCTCACCCAGGCCGGCCTGGCCGAACGTCTCGGCGTCTCCCCGGCTACGGTATCCCGCTGGATTCAGGGCAGAATTGAACCCACCGCTCACACTTATATTGCGCTGGGCAACCTGGCGCGGCCTCCGGACAGCCTTTATTTCTGGGAGCGGGCCGGGATGGACCCTTCCGGTTTGCCTGTGGCCAGCGTCGGCAGAACCGCTTCCTCCCTTCGCGTCAACCTCAGGGATTTTCAACTCATTGCTTCCGCAAAGATCTCCCAGCGGCTGGCCGGCACCGGCAACGCGGTCGCTATTCCTTTGCTCAATGTCACCGCCTGGGGAGACCGCGTCGCCCCTCATCAGAACATCAGCCTTTCCCAGGCGGAAATCGAGAGCATCCTCGTAGCCCCGCTCGACTGGTGTCCCCACCCCGAGCATATGGTCGCCATGCACCTCGCCGGCGATTCCATGGATCCCGTCATCCCTCCCGGCTCCATCGTCTTTGTTGACTCGGCGATCACCGACCGCGACCGCATTCATCAGAAGCTCGCCGTCGTGATGCACCGCGATCAGGGCTTCAAAGTTGCCAGGTTTCAGCGTCTGCAGGGAGCCGACCTCATGGTCTCCGCGAATCGCCGCTGTCTCCCGCTGGACGTCAGCAACGCCTCTAAATGGAAGATCTTCGGCGAGGTCCTCTGGTGGATCGTGCGCGACACCGGGTCCGCCTCCTGAGTCCTGCTCCCTGTACGCCGGTTCGCGTTCCCTGTACGCTGTACTGCAGGGGGGCACCGCATGACGTCCTTCTCTCGCCGCGACTTTCTCAAAGCCTCCGCCGCCACCAGCGCTCTGGCCGGGCTTGGAACACTGCCTCTCGAAGCCGAATCGCAAACCGCCGCCAGTTGGGTCCCGCTCGGCAACTCCGGCGTCAAAATCACACGCCTTGCCTTCGGCACCGGAACCATGAGCGGCGCAGTCCAGCGCAACCTCGGCCAGGAAGGCTTCAATCGGCTGGTCCGCTACGCATATGATCGCGGCATCCGCTTCTTTGAGACTTCAGATTCGTACTACGACATGCACCGCATGCTGGGCATCGCGCTCCAGGACATTCCTCGCGAGAACTACCGCCTGATGACGAAGGTCACTACCGACGATCCGACGCCGCCGCTGCAGAAGATCGACGAACTGCGCCGCCAGGCCCGGACGGACTACTTCGACATCCTGCTCCTCCACTGGCAGCACACATCGACCTGGCCCGAAGACACTCGTCCCTGGCAGGAGGCCGTCCTGGTGGCCCAGCACAGGGGCTCGGTTCGCGCCCGCGGCGCCTCGGTCCACGGCCTGCCCGCGCTCGCCCGCGTCCCGGACAACTCCTGGCTGCAGATTGGCATGATCCGCGTCAACCACAAGGGCGTCCGCATGGACACGGAGGATTACATGGCCAGCGTCGGCGGCGATGTGCCCGAAGTGGTCACCCGCATCCACCAGACTCTCGCCAGCGGCAAGGGGGTCATCAGCATGAAGCTCATTGGCGAAGGCACCTTCGACCGCGATGATCGCCGCCGCGCTATGCGCTTCGCCTTCCGAACAGCCCGCGTCGACTCGGTCACCGTCGGCTACAAGAGCAATGCCGAAATCGACGAAGCCATCGAGAACCTGGACGCAGCGCTTGCCTAGCAGGCGTCTACCTGTTGTGCAGCAGGTTCTGCCCGATTTTCGGATTCCCCGCAGTCCCCGTCACCGCAACCGGCACCACCGCTCCCGCTTTGCCCTGCCGGAAGAACGGATTGAGCGGCGCCAGCAGCCATCGCTTCCACCCGGTCATATCCTTTGAGAGAGTCTGCTGCATCCCCACCTTGCCAGTCAGGTTCACCCGCGTGTTCAGCAGGTTGAATGTTCCTTCAAGGCGCGCCGTGGCTCCCGGGAGGGTCACTCGCACATCGCGAAGGTACGCCGTTCCCTCCCGGAACGTCGTTTCTCCGCTGGCCGCCACGTTCACCTCAACCACATCTTTGTTTTTCTGCTTTCTCGCCCGCGCGCTGAAGGCGTCCACCGTCTTCTGCAGCCGGCTCTGCACAAACGTCACGTCCTTCACCACGACGCGCCCCTGCAGCCGCAGCCTCTTCAGGAAAGGTGCCGGTCCATTTCCGAATTCCGCCTGTGCCACAAAGCTCACCTTCCCCGCCACCGATGGGGTGCCTTCCTCCACCACTTCCAGCAGCCGCTCCAGATCTCCGTCCTGGGTCGTGAAATTCACGCGCGCCAACCTGGGATCGCCCGCCACCCTCCCGTTCGCCATGACCGTGCTGCCCGCCATCCTGACTTCGGCGCTCTCGATGTCGAGTTCGCGCTGCAGCGCTTTCACGGTCGCGCTATAAGCCGCGTCCAGGCGCTCCACATGCCCGGTTCCCGCCTGAAGATTCGGAATGGCCAGTTTTCCCTGCACCGCAATCTGCTCCACGGATCCGCTGTATCGGCCGCTGGCTGAAGCGGACCCGTGCAGTTTGCTTACCCGTCTCAGGTCCATATCCGCCAGCGAATAGGCCCCTTCTGTGGGCATTTCCGCATAGTGCCCGGGCCTCAGCGGTCCCAGCTTCCCGTTCGCCTCCACCACCGCGTTCAGCATGGGCAGCCGCGCCCGGGCAAAAAACGTCAGCGGCTCGCCCGACTGCACGTTATGGATCTGCAGGGTCCCGAACACGAAATGCAGCGGCGCCTGCCCATGCCGCAGAAAATCCAGCGTCGCCCCGTAGGCCACGATCGTCTCGATGTGGAGCTTGTCCGCTTCCGGCCTGTTCCGCTTCTTCGTGCCTGGGCTGGACTCCATCTTCGCCGCACCGGCATCGGTCCTCGCGCGCATCTCGGCTTCGCCCGACTGTTCAGTGCTTCCGCCTCTCACATGGGTGCTCTTTGCTGCAGGCGTGCCCTCACCTTTCAACACAATCTGGACACGCACACCACGCAGCCAGATCTGATACAGCGTGTGCGGCGTGAACAACAATCCCGTCCAGGTCCCCACCATGTGCAAATGATCGACCGTCGCGAAGGGGACCTCGCCCGTGTGCCCCCTGCGCCAGAACGTTACTCCATCCGCCACAAAGCCCGGGTGCGGGAAGTATGTGCGGTAGCAGCGCCTGACTTCCACCTGGCTTTGAAATTCCTGCTCCAGCAGCGGGTGCACCTTCCGGTACCGGTACGGCCAGAAGACAAACACCAGCACCACGCCAGCCGCAGCCAGGGCGACCAGGCCGCCGGCTAGCCACGCCGCCCCATGCCACCGTTTTCTCTTTCTGGTTTCTGAGCCCGCGTCCATCCGGATCAGCTTTCCCTCTGACCAGATGGGCGGACGCCCACCGCCGGTTGCCGTTTGCGCCCAAAAACATGCGCCGCTCCGGCACCGCCGGGAGGGGCGCGCCAACCCCTAAACCGCAACCCCTGTACCCCGGATTCTAACCTTCGTCCTGCTCCCGCAGCTTCGCAATCACGCTGAAGTCTTCGAGCGTCGTCACGTCGCCCTTGACCTCGCCGTGCGTCGCCATCTCCCGCAGCAGCCGGCGCATAATCTTCCCCGACCGGGTCTTGGGCAGCGCGTCGGTAAAGCGGATGTCGTCAGGCCGTGCCAGCGCGCCGATCTCCTTCGCTACCCACGCGCGCAGCTCGTCCTTGAGTTCCTTCGATGGCGCATATTCACTCTCCAGCGTTACAAAAGCGGCAATCGCCTGCCCCTTCAACGCGTCCGGACGACCGACCACCGCGGCCTCGGCGACCTTCTGGTGCGCCACCAGCGCTGATTCCACTTCCATCGTCCCCAGCCGGTGCCCGCTCACGTTGATCACGTCGTCCACGCGCCCCATCAGCCAGAAATAACCGTCTGCGTCCATGCGCGCACCGTCGCCCGTGAAGTACGAGTCGGGAATGTCCGACCAGTATTGCTTGACGTATCGCTCGGAATCGCCCCAGATCGTCCGCGCCATCGACGGCCACGGCTTCCGAATCACCAGTAATCCGCCCTGCCCCGCCGGAACCGGCTGGCCCTCTTTGGTCACCACTTCCGGCACAACACCGAAGAATGGCCGCGTCGCGGAACCGGGCTTCGCCGCCACGGCTCCCGGAATCGGCGAGATCATGATTCCGCCCGTCTCCGTCTGCCACCACGTATCCACAATTGGGCAGCGCCCGCCGCCGATTGTCTCGCGGTACCAGATCCACGCCTCAGGATTGATGGGCTCGCCCACCGTACCCAGGAGCCGCAAACTGCTCAGGTCGTGCTTCGCCACGTGCTCGTCTCCCCACTTGATGAAGGCGCGGATCGCCGTTGGCGCGGTATAGAACACCGTCACCTTGTGGTCCTCGATGATCTTCCAGAAGCGATCCAGTCCAGGATGATTCGGCGCTCCCTCGTACATTACCGTCGTGGCGCCGTTCTGCAGGATCCCGTACACCACATACGAGTGCCCCGTCACCCAGCCGATGTCTGCCGAACACCAGTACACGTCGTCTTCCTTCAGATCGAAGATGTACCTGCTCGTCAGATAGGTCTGCACCGAGTAGCCGCCCGTCGTGTGCACCAGCCCTTTCGGCTTCCCCGTTGTGCCGGACGTGTACAGGATGTACAGCGGATCCTCGGAATCCATCGGCACCGCGGGACATTCCTTCTCCGCCGCCGCCACCAGCTCGTGCCACCAGTGGTCGCGCCCTGCCTGCATCGTCACGTCGGACCCTGTCCGCTTATAGACGACGACATTCTTCACGCTTGGGCACTGGCCGACCGCCTCATCGACCGTAGCCTTCAGCTTCACCTCATTGCCGCGCCGCCACGAACCGTCCTGGGTGAGAATCGCCGCGCACTGCGAATCGTTCACGCGATCCACAATGGCGTTGGCCGCAAACCCGCCGAAGATCACCGAGTGCACCGCGCCAATGCGCGCACAGGCCAGCACCGCGATCGCCAACTCCGGCGTCATCCCCATATAGACGGCCACGCGATCGCCCTTCTGGATGCCCAGCCCTTTGAGCGCGTTCGCAAACCGCTGTACTTCGGCCAGCAGCTCGCGGTAGGTCAGCCGTCGCACGTCGCCCGGCTCGCCCTCCCACAGGATCGCCGTCTTCTCTGCGCGCCCATTCTCCACCTGCCGGTCCATGCAGTTGTAGCACAGATTCAGCTTGCCCCCGACGAACCATTTCGCCCACGGCAAATTCCATTCGAGCACCTTCGTCCAGGGCTCGAACCAATACAGTTGCGCGGCCGCCTCGGCCCAGAATCCCTCAGGATCGCTCACCGACCGCCGGTACATCTCCTCGTATTGCGCGAGGCTCTTGATGTAAGCGTGCTGCGCGAATTCCGCGGGTGGGGGAAACACCCTGTTTTCGCGCAAGATGGATTCCAGATTGGGGTTGATCGTCGTATCGGCTGCCATATTTCTCCGTCAGCCAACACAGTAACGGCTGGCGAGCGCCGCGCGCAACCATCACAGAGTCGCGCTGCCGTTACACTGAATTGCGGAGAAACCTGCTTGCCTTCCGATCTCGGACGCATCCTCGCCGTCGTTCCCGCTCGTCTCGGTTCCACGCGCCTCCCGCGCAAGGTGCTGCGCGAGATCGCCGGCCAGCCGATGATCGCGTGGGTCTACCGCGCCGCCCGCGCCTGCCCGATCTTCGACCAGGTCCTGATCGCCACCGATTCCGACGAGGTTCTCGGCTTCTGCAACGCGCACAATCTTCCCGCCGTCTTCACCCCGGCCGACTGCCCCAGCGGCACGGATCGCGTGCATGCGGTCGCTCAGGCTGTTCCCGCCGACATCTGCGTCAACATCCAGGGAGACGAGCCGCTGCTGACGCCGGAGCACTTTCCGCCGTTGCTTGAGCTTTTTCGCCGGCCGGAGGTTCAGGTCAGCACCCTCGCCGTCGCCTGCCCGCCTCACGACGTCGCCAACCCTGCCGCCGTCAAGGTCGTGATCGCCGCCAATGGCCGCGCGCTCTACTTCTCCCGGGCGACGATCCCGTATGACCGCGACGGCAGCGGATTTGGCGGCTACCGCAAGCATCTCGGCATCTACGCGTATCGCCGCGCGGCGCTCAATCGTTTCGCCGAACTGCCCGTCTCGGAGCTTGAGCGCACTGAACGCCTCGAGCAGCTGCGGCTCCTGGACAATGGCATCGATATCTACGTTGCGGCCGCGCCGTCGGACACCATCGGCGTCGATACCGAGGAGGACCTGCGCGCTGCCGAGGCCATATTGTCGGCGCGGGCGGGAGACACCGTCTCCTCCTGAACCGGCGGGCCTGATCACTCGCCTCTCTGAAGATGGCGCCGGCGGGAGGGTACGCCCCGTGGATCGTGCATAGTGTGAGCGTGGAGGAATTGCTCGAATGAACGCCCCCGATGCACTTGCCTTTGCGGCGCTGGCTTTTTGTGCTGCGCATGTCGTGGCCGCGCAGAGTGCGCCGGGCGCGGTTGGACAGCAGATTGAGCGGGTCACGTCGGGGCTGGAGGGCGCAGAGGTAATCAAGGGGGACGCCTACGCGCGCCACACGCTGGCGGAACGAATGAAGGAACTGAATGTGCCCGCGGTGAGTATCGCGGTGATCCACGACGGCCGGATCGAGTGGGCGCGTGGCTTTGGGATGCGCGGGCCGGGCGGAGAGCCGGTGGATGCAGAGACGGTGTTTCAGGCGGGTTCCATCAGCAAGGCGCTGGCGGCGATCTCTGCCCTGCGGCTGGTGGAGGACGGGAAGCTTTCGCTGGACGAGGACGTCAACACCTGCCTGACGAGCTGGAAACTGCCAGCAAGCCCTGTTGCGGCAGGCAAGGCGGTGACGCTGCGTGAGCTGTTGACGCATACCGCAGGAATCAACGTGCATGGATTTCCCGGATACGCGAAGGGTGAGCCGGTGCCGACGCTGGTGGAGGTGCTGAACGGGGAAAAGCCCGCGAACACGCCGGCGATCCGCAGCGAAGGGGCGCCGGGGACGCACTGGCAATACTCCGGAGGGGGTACACGATCATGCAGCAGATGCTGATCGACGTGACAAAGGAGCCGTTTGCGAAGCTGTTGCACGACACGGTATTGAAGCCGCTGGGGATGAAGCGCAGCACGTACGATCAGCCGCTGCCGGAGGATTGGGGGGACGCGGCGGTTCCGTATGACGCGAAGGGCGAGCCGCTGGAAGGCGGTGCGCATACGTATCCCGAGCGGGCGGCGGCCGGATTATGGACCACGCCTTCGGACCTCGCGCGCGACGCGATCGCGGTGCAGCAGACCCTGGCGGGCAAACAGCATCCGGTGCTCACGGTAGCGATGGCGAAGCAGATGGTAACGCCGGGCATGGGGCATTGGGGCCTGGGCGTGGAGATCGGTGGCTCCAGCGAGGACCCGTACTTTACGCACGGCGGGGTGAATGCAGGATTCCAGAGCGTTTTTGTGGCGTATGAAAAGAGCGGCGAGGGCGCTGTGGTGATGACGGACAGCGACCGCGGCATGGAAGTGGCCGAAGAAGTGATGCGCAGCATCGCGGCGGAGTATGGGTGGCCGGACTTCAAGCCGGTGGAGCGGACGGCGGTGGCGGTCGATCCAGAAATTCTGGCGGAGTATGTGGGGACTTACCATCTCGAACCGGGATTCGACCTTGTGATAACACTGGAGAACGGGCAGTTAATGGCTCAGGCAACAGGGCAGATGAAGATTCCGCTGTATGCCGAATCGGATACGAAGTTCTTTCCGACGGTGATCGCCGCCGATATTGATTTTTCGAAGGATGGGCAAGGCAAGGTAACCGGGTTGGTGCTCGACCAGGGCGGCGGGAATTTCAGCGCGGCGAAGACGAAGTAGCCGGCCGCCCCCGTTCTGCAGGCCTCTGGCAGTGGCGAGATCGCATGCCTCTCAACCGCTCAGGATTTTCCTGGATGCTGATTGCTGACAGCTGCTTGCTGTCTACGTCCTCAGCTCGACTCCTCTCGACTCCCGCCCGAACAGCATCACCACCATCAGATACAGCGCGACGACCACCACGGTGCCCGCCAGCACCACGCCATAGCTGCCGATATGCTCCGCTGCCCGCGCCTGCAACACGTCGTTCCTCGACGAGATCAGATTCCCGAGTTGATAGGCGAATCCGGGAAACGTGGCTCGCACGGGCCCCGGCGACAGCTCACTGAGCCATGCCGGCACCACACCCCACGCCCCCTGCACCATGAACTGCATTACGAACGCGCCTCCCGCCAGTGCCGCCACCGAGTGCGACAGCGCGAACAGGGGAATCGCCGGCAGCGACAGTGCCGCTGCGAGGAGGATCGCCCGTTTACGCCCGATCCGCTCCGAAAGCGTCCCGAACACCAATCCACCGGCCAGCGCGCCGATGTTGTAGAGGATCGCAATCATGCCGGTTAGCTGCGCGGAAAATCCATGGTCCCTTTGCAGGAATGTCGGATACAGGTCCTGGGTGCCGTGCGAGAAAGCGTTGAAGCCTGTCATCAGCAGGACAAGGAACACAAATGTTCCCCCATACCGGAGAATACCCTTCCATACGCTCATCGGCGCGGCTCCAGCCGACACTCGCTCGGCCTGCCCTTCATTCCAGGCCGGCGACTCCTCCACCTTTCCTCCGATGTAGAAGACCAGCAGCGCCGGAGCCGCGCCCACCAGGAACATTCCGCGCCATCCGAACGTATGCCCGTGCCATGCGAAGTGCGAGAACCAGGGAAACAACAGCGCGTAGGCCGCGGCGGCCACCAGATATCCCACCGCATAGCCTTCCTGCAGCAGTCCCGAGAAGAATCCGCGATTTTCCCTGGGCAGCGTCTCGAACGCCAGCGCCGCGCCCACGCCCCACTCGCCGCCCATCGCAATCCCGAAGAGCGCGCGCAGGATCAGCAGCGTGTCCATGGACCCCGCAAACGCGCAGCTCATCTCCAGCAGCGAGTAGCACACGATGTTCACCATCAGCACCGGGCGCCGCCCGAAGCGGTCCGCCAATGCCCCGAACAGAAACGCGCCCACCGGCCGGAAGGCCAGCGTGAGGAACAGCGCTTCCGCCACCTCCGACCGCGCTACGCGAAAGTCCGAGGCCACGGCAGAAACGCAGAACACCAGGACGAAGTAATCGAATGCGTCCAGTGACCAGCCCAGAAAGCACGCCGCAAATGCGTGCCCCTGTCGCGCGGTCAGCTTCCGAAACGGCCCCAGCATCTCAGCAGGTTACCAAAGCTGCGCGCCGGAGCGGGCTTCGTTCACATACACTCCGGTGCCCGACCGATGGCTCGTGCGCGGAGCGCGTCTCGCGGGACCCGCAGCCCTCAGGGCCGCTGTGAGACCCACCGGTCCAGCATCGTGTGGAGACAGGCCGCGCCGCAGAGGTGCCGCGCCTCCGCAGAGTGCGAAAGCAGAAGATCCCAGCGCATGATTTTAATGGCCGGCACCTGCCGTTCATTCGTCGCCGATGCTACGGGCTCATCCCACACCAGCCACCAGTCTTCCGAATCTTCCTTCTTTTGCTTATTGCACACGTCGCAGTGAAACGTCTCGGTCCAGGACATCCAACCTGCTCCTGAGGGGGATTGCCTGGAAGGTACCATAAGCAGACAGGTTCGGATACCCTGCTCCGCGCAGGCATAATGCAACCTGGAGCCGAGGCTCACTGCAGGGAGAATCGGCCTCGGCAACCACTCCGATGGAGTCTAACTGCAGCCTGGGTGGCCGCACTGGCATATGACTTCCGGGGTGCGCTGCATCGCCTCGCAGTGTGCGCTGCAGAATTTCTCTCCCGGCGGCGGAACGCAGCTACAGGCGGGGTTGGCACATTTCCTGGTATCGGCCATGGCATCTCCCCCTGTTGCACTAAGATGCGGCCATCCGATGCGCAGCCGCATGGGCTAATCCCCGCAGATGCACTCCTCCTGCCCGCAATAGGAGCAGCAGGCGCATAATCCGTGCGAAGCGTGCGTCCGCCCGTCCGGCCAGGACCCGCCGGCAATCGAGGGAATAACGAGGACTTCATCCCCATCTTTGAAGCAGTACATCTCGTTCCCGAGAAAGCGGATGTCTTCCTCGTTCACGTAAAAATTAATGAACCGGCGCACCTGGCCCTGTTCGTCCCGCAGGTGCGGTTTCAGCGCCGGGAAGTGCGTCTCGATGTCCGTGATCAGCTGCGGCAGATTCCCAGCCTCCGACCGGATCTCCCGGGTCCCATTCGTGTGCTTCTGAAAAGCATTCGGCAACAAAACTCTAACGGACACTTGACCCTCCCACCAGCTCCCGCTCTTCGCTGCGGTCTTCCAGATAATTTTCGAAATCGCTCAGCCGCGGCCGGATCGCCGCTTCCTGCTCGTACGCCCCCTTTAGCGCGTCGGTGGTTTTCAGCCCGTTGCCGGTGATGCAGCTTACCGTCAGTTCCTCGGGCCGGATGCGCCCATGCGCGTACAGTCGCGCCGTCACCGCCGTGGTCACTCCGCCCGCCGTCTCCGTAAAGACGCCTTCGGTTTCGGCCAGCTCCTGGATCGCGGAGACAATCTCCACATCCGACACGTCCTCGGCCCAGCCACCGCTCTCGCGGATGACTCGCGCAGCGTAGACCCCGTCTGCCGGATTTCCGATCGCCAGCGACCGGGCAATCGTCCGTGGCCGCTGCGGCTCAATGGCGTCCGCACCGGCCTTCACGGCGACGGCGATCGGCGAGCAGCCCGTCGCCTGAGCGCCGAAGAAGCGCACTTCCTTTTCTTCCACCAGCCCCAGCGCGATCAACTCGTGAAATGCTTTGCGGATCTTCGTAATCAGCGAGCCGCCGGCCATCGGCACCACCACATTGTCCGGCAGACGCCAGCCGAGCTGCTCGGCAATCTCAAAGCCGACGGTCTTTGATCCTTCCGCGTAATACGGTCGCAGATTCACGTTCACGAATCCCCAGTTATAGCGGTCCGCAATCTGCGAGCACAGCCGATTCACGTGGTCGTAGTTGCCGTCGATACGCACCAGCGTCGCGCCATAGACCTGCGTGTTCAGAATTTTCGCGGGTTCCAGATCGGCAGGCACCAGAATGTAGGTCTTCAGGCCCAACCGCGCCGCCTGCGCGGCCACGGCGTTCGCCAGGTTTCCCGTTGACGAGCAGCCCACCGTGTCGAATCCAAAGGCCTGTGCGTTCGCGAGCGCCACCGCGACCACGCGATCCTTAAAGCTCAGGGTGGGGAGGCACACCGCATCATTCTTGATCCACAGGTTCTTCGCCCCGATTCGCTCTGCCAGCCGCGGCGCGCGCAGCAGCGGCGTCCATCCCGCCGGCGTCTGCGGCACATAATCGTCCGGTACCGGCAGCAGCGCCTGATAGCGCCACATGCTCGTGGGACCTGCAGCAATTTTCTCGCGCGTAAAAGAGCGCTTCGCCGCATCCAGATCGCACTTCACTTCCAGCGGAGAAAAGCACTCGTCGCAGATCGACAGCGGAGCGTTGTCATAACGCTTCCCGCATTCCCGACATCGCAGTTCGTAAGCAGCAGCCATCCCAGCCCTCGTGTTTTGAGAGCAGCATAGGGTAGATACAACTACGGGCACGTGTGACGTCGTACGGTGTACTACGGTACTGCTGAGGATTGCGCGAGATGCAATACAGCCTGCACCCCGAATCTCATGTACCCCGCTTTTGACGGCGGGCGAGAGTTGACACCGTGGTCCCGAATTGCTCAGGCCGGTTGTCGTGGCGTCACAGGGCCCGTCCCTCAGCCACTCTGCATGAAATTCAGGCTCGCTCTTGAGGAGCAAACTTGAATACTCATTTCATATCACAGCCTTGATCGCGATGCAATACCACCGCCCGCGGAGGACTGCATCCGGCCCAACCTGGCGGATGCAGAAAGGCGCGTGGCCTGTAGCCGGTGGCAAGGCCAATCGCCTGTAAAGTGGCTATGTTACTCGCATTCGGCGCCCGCATAGACTATGCACTCGGCGCTGCCTCAACTCGCAAGTGTCCCGCTGAAGAAACAAGTTCCGACCCAGCCACTGTCTGGGTAAATTGCAGGAGACAGCCATGACGGCAGAGGTGGGGGGGATGATCGCCGCCGGCGCAGCCGTGCTGGTGGCGGGAGCTGTTCTGGTTCGCCCGCGCTTCCAGGAGGCTTCGGGAGCCGCCCGCGTTCTGGTGCTCGGGCCGCTCTGCGATGCCATCGCTCTGGCCATCTTTGCCACCGAGCACTTCACGGCGGCACACGGTTTGGCGCCCATGGTGCCGCACTGGTTGCCTGCGCATCTGTTCTGGGTCTATTTCGTCGGCATCGCATGGCTGGCGGCGGCCATCAGTTTCATCCTCTGGCGGTGTGTCGAGTGGTCGGCGCCGCACGTGGCCCTGATGATGCTCCTCATCGTCGCCACCCTCGACGTGCCCAACGTGGCGGCTGGTTTCCATCAGCGTTTCTTCTGGATCCTGTTGGTGCGCGAGATGTCCTTCGCGGGCGGAGCCATGGTGCTCGGGGGCAGCGTCTGGCCCACGGCGAACCGATGGGCCACGGCGTTGATGCGCATCGGCCGCTCCATCGTCGCCGCGGTCATGATCTTCTATGCCTCGCAGCACTTTCTGTTTCCGCGCCATGTGCTGGGAGTTCCGCTGGAGAAGCTCACCCCGGCGTGGGTGCCCGCGCCCGTGCTCCTGGCCTGGGTCGTCGGCATTGCCCTGCTTCTCGGCGGGACGGGATTGTTCTTCCGGCGCTTCATTCGCGGCGCCGCCACTGGCGCGGGAACCGTGCTTCTTCTCGTTACCGTCTTCTACTACCTTCCCATTCTGGTGGTGGAGTTTCACACCGCACCTGTGGAAGGGCTCAACTATGTCGGCGACACGTTGCTGTTCGCAGGAACGGTTTTGCTTGCAGGCCTGGGAGCGAACCCGGTGCAATCGGGAAACTCCTCGCGGCCGTCCCTTCTCCGAAGTACGCAGGTCTCCGCGTGACGCATACGTCACGATGAGCGCCCGGCATCCGCTTCGGGCATTCCGCCTTCCCTCGCGCACTGCATCACTGATACTTCCAGTTCCGCTGCTTCCCTTCCGCGATCCAGTCCACGGCCATCGCAATGCGCTCCGCGCGCGTCTTCTCGCGTTTCGCCTCCACAATCCACTCGACATATTCGCGCCGGCAACTCGGACTGAAGGCCGCAAACGCCGCCGCTGCCTTCTTGTTCTTGCTCAGCGCAGCCGTAAACGCCGGCGGTACCTCCACCTGCGCCTTCTCGGGCTTCACCACCCGGCTCCGCGCCGCGATCGGGCTTGTGTACTGTCCGCTGTCCACAAATCCCGCTGCCTGCCGGATCCATCCCACCATCTGCTGATCCGCCGGCAAATCCTTCACGCCGGTGATCCGTCCCAGCGATCCCATCGCGCCGTTGCGCACCACCCCTGCCTCGCGCACGACCATCCCGATCTCCTGCCCCCAAAAGCCAAAGCTGCAGTGTTCCCTGAAAGCCGACATGTTCCCGAGGATCGCACCTTTGTACTCGAAGAAGGGCCGGCTCCATTTGATCGACTCTTCCACCTCCGGACACCCCTTGTGCATCAGCCCCCGCAAATGCTCGAGAATCGGCTGCGCGAACGGCTTCGCTTTCGCGATATACGCAACTACCTTCGGACTCCGCAATCCCATCCGAATTCCCCCCGGCTTCCGTAACGGTACCCCAAAATCTACCCCGTTCGTTCCGTCCCGGCAAGACGCGTTCACCCTCCGTGCCGTTTCCCGGATCCCTTATAACTTCCCTGGAAATGGTTTTCTTCACCCTTATGGGAGGGACCGTCCAATCAGGATATGGAACCTGCGTTGTTGAGTCGTCTCACGGATTGCTTACTGTTGGTCGCGGAACTGGGAGGAATCGGGATTATCCTTTGGATTCTGCTGCCCCTGTTTGGGGATTGGCTGCGATCGCGGCGCGAATCCTCGTAGAGCGCGCTCGACGCCGACCGGCACCGGCTCAGCCTGAATGACAAGCGCCCAGCTCATCGCCAGGCGCCTCCACCGTACACCGTAACGCGTGGTCCCTGCCTTTACGCCGTCAGCACCGCGGCCACCTTCTCGGTCACGAAGGCTTCGATGGTGTCCCCCACCTTGACGTCGCTGTAGTTCGACAGGCTCACCCCGCACTCCATGCCGTTGGTCACTTCGCGAGCATCGTCCTTGAAGCGCTTCAGCGAGGTCAGCTTGCCCTTGAAGACGGGCACGCCGTCGCGCACCAGCCGCGCTTCGGCGTCGCGCCGCAGCACGCCGTCGGTCACTCGGCAGCCGGCGATGGTTCCCACCTTCGGGATGTGGAAGACGTTCAGCACCTCAGCGCGTCCCAGGTAGTTCTCTTTGAACACCGGCTCCAGCAGGCCCAGCATCGCCTTGCGGATCTCGTCCTGCAGCTCGTAGATGATGGTGTGCAGCCGTATCTCCACGCTTTCCTGCTCGGCCAGGTCGGATACCTTGCGCTCCGGCCGGACGTTGAAGCCGATGATGATCGCGTTCGACGCCGACGCCAGCAGCACGTCGCTCTCCGTGATCGCGCCCACGCCGGAGTGGATTACCTTGATGCGTACTTTCTCCGTCGACATCTTCTGCAGCGAGTCGGCCAGCACCTCCACGGAACCGGTCACGTCGCCCTTCAGGATCAGTGGCAGCTCCTTCACTCCGGCCTGCAGAATCTGATCCGCCAGACCCTCGAGGGTAACCCGCGACGACTTCGCCAGTTGCGCTTCGCGCTCGCGCATCTTGCGATACTGCCCGATACCCCTGGCTTTGTCGCGGTCGCTCACCACCAGGAACGTGTCGCCCGCGTCCGGCATCGCTTCCAGACCGAGGATCTCCACTGGTGTCGAAGGCCCGGCTTCTTCTACCCCCCGGCCGCGATCGTCGAACATCGCGCGAATCTTGCCGAATGTGTTCCCCACCACGAAGTTGTCCTGGTTCTTCAGCGTACCGTTCTGCACCAGCACGGTGGCCACTGCGCCGCGCCCGCGATCCAGCTTGGCTTCCAGCACCGTGCCCACCGCGTTGCGGTTGGGCGTTGCCTTCAGCGTCTGCAGGTCGGCCACCAGGCAGACCATCTCGAGCAACAGATCCAGATTGATCCGCTTCTTCGCCGAGACGTCCACAAACACGGTGCTGCCGCCCCAGTCTTCCGGAACAAGCCCACGATCGCCCAGTTGTTTCTTCACCCGATCCGGCTGCGCGTCGGGCTTGTCGATCTTGTTTACCGCGACGATCATCGGCACATTCGCCGCCTTCGCATGATCGATCGCTTCCAGCGTCTGCGGCATCACTCCATCATCGGCGGCTACCACAATCACCACAATGTCGGTGACCTTCGCTCCGCGCGCGCGCATGCGTGTAAAGGCCTCATGGCCCGGCGTATCCAGGAAGACGATCTCCCGCCCGAACGCCGGCGAGTCCGACTTGGCGATCTTCACCTTGTAAGCACCGATGTGCTGCGTAATCCCGCCCGCCTCGCCGCTCGCCACGTCGGTCTCGCGGATCGCGTCCAGAAGGGAGGTCTTGCCGTGGTCCACATGGCCCATCACCGTGACGACGGGCGGCCGCGCCACTTCCAGTTCGTCCGGATTCTCCGTCGACAGCATGGATTCGATGGCCTCATTCGCCATCTGATCCTCAAAGCTGATCACGGAGACGTCGGCCCCGAACTGCGCCGCGACGTCTTTGACCAGCTCGGCGTCGAGTGTCTGATTCACGGTCACGAAGACGCCGCGCACCAGCAGTGTCGCGATCAGGTCCTTAGCGCGAATTTCCAGCTTCTCCGCCAGATCCTTCACGCTGATGCCTTCGGTCACCGTGATCGTTCTGGTAATCGGCACCGGCCCCGTCGGAATCTGCGCCGTCGCGCGCGATGGCGGCGCAAAACCCTTCATCGGACCTTCTTTGGTCTTTTCGTAGTGCGGTCGTCCGCGCCCTCGCGGTCCCGGACGCGCCGGACGCGGCGCTTCACCCGGAGGAGGCGCCAGTCCCGGCGCACCCATGCCCGGACGGAATCCCGGACGCTGTCCGAACCCAGGACGGGCGCTCATCCCCGGACGCTGTCCGGGCGCGCCCGGTCCTGTCGGAGCGGAGCGCGTGGGATGCATGGGACGGCGTCCGCCCGGCTGCTGCGGCCCACCCATGCCCGGACGCGGCCCTCCCGGCCCTGCCGCCGGTCGCCGGTCGAAGATCGGCCTGCCCCGCTGAATGCCACCCGCAGGAGTGCCGGGCCGTGGGGCTGACGCAGCCGGCGCACTGTAGACCGGCCGCGGTCCTGTCTGCGGCATGATGACGCGCCGCGGCGCGGGCGCCGGAGTCGGCTCGGGCTGCGGAGCCGCGGGAGCTTCCGCGCTCGCCGGAGCGGCTGTAGGCGCTGCGGCCGAGGCCGCGGCTGTTTCTGCCGCCGCTGATCGCGACGGCTGCGGCGCTGGAGCGGCAGGGGTCGCTGGCGCAGAGGGTTTCACCGCAACCACCTGTCCAGTCGAGGACAGCGACCGGGGCTCAGCTGCCGGAGCCGCCGTCACCGGGGGCTTTGCCACGACCGGACCCGCCGGGGGCTTCGCGGCGATGGCTGGCGCGGCCGGCGGCGCGGCCACCACGACCGGCGCCTGGCGCGGCTGCGGAACAATCTTCCTGGGCGCGGGCTTCGCCTCTTCGGCCGGCGGAGCTGCGGGGACGGCCGTCGGCTTTGCGGCGGCTGGGGGCTTTGCAGGAGCTGCCGATGCGGCCGGCGATGCGGCCGGAGCAGGCCTGGCCGCTGCCGGACGCGCCATTCGCGCGCGCTCTTCCTGCTGGCGCCGCTCGAGGAGTTGCCTGGCGATATCTCCGGGCTTGTGCGCCTGCGACCAATCGATCTTCGGCTTCGCTTCCGGCTCAGCTTTCGCGGTCGCACTGCTGCCGCCGCGCTCGCGCAGGATGTGAGCTCGCACGAGCTCCGCTTCATCCACCTCGATGGAGCTCGAGTGGGTTTTCTTCTCGGTTACGCCGACTGCGGTCAGAGCATCCAGAATCTCTTTGCTCTTCACTTCCAGCTCGCGTGCTAATTCATTGATTCGAACTGTGCTCATCCGTCCCCGTGTCGATAACTCGACTTCCCACCTGTCCTTAGTTCTTCATACGGACAACTCCTGACTGTGGGTCTGCTACCTCTTTCATTATCCCTGAAAACGCAGCCTTCGCGCCTTCCCTCGTGCTGTCGAGCGGGTGAATTCCGCGCCAAATCCAGGCTGAAACGCATTTCCGCCGCGCTTTGACAGAATTCGAGTGCCGTGCGCGCACCGCGCACCCGCCTCGACAGCCCGTCCCCTTATGCGCCCGTACCCTCGTCGACCTTCTTCTCGTCGACTTCTTCCTCACGGACTTCCTCGACGTTTCCCTCCACGACCGCTTCGTCGCGCGCCACTTCGGGATTCGTCTCGTGCTCGGCCAGGACCGCGCTGGTGTCTTCGCGTCCCGGAACCAGGCTCTCCGCACCCTCCGTTTCGAGCGCCGGCCCGACTTCCGTGATCTCGGCGATTCGCTCTTCCGCCATCTCGTCGGCGACGCGCTCTGAGCCGTCCGGGCTTGCCGGCTCTTCGCCGGCCGGCGTGAGGCCGTGCGTCAGCGCATCCGCTTCCTCCTCGCTGGAAGCCACGTTCGCATGTTCCGCCTTCGTCTCTGCGGCTGCCGGCTGCTCTTCGCCCGGCTCATATTGACCGAAGTAATGCCGCACCGCCACGCTGATTTTCTCGAGAGTTTTCTCCCCGATCCCTGGAATTTCCTCGAGCTGCTCGGGAGTCATGTCCGCCAGTCCTTCTACCGTCGTTATGCCGGCGGCCACGAGCTTCTGGATGATGGAGTCGCCCAACTCGCCCACCTGCTCGATCGGCGTCGCGCTCGCGCCCGCCATGGCCTGCATCTGCTGCTCGACTTCCTGGCGCTTCTCTTCCTCGCTCTTGATATCGATCTTCCAGCCCAGCAGCTTGGCCGCCAGGCGCACGTTCTGGCCCTTCTTGCCGATAGCCAGCGACAATTGGGTGTCGTCCACGATCACTTCCAGCTGTTTCTCGGTCAGATCGCTGATGCTCACGCGGCTCACCTTCGCCGGCTGCAACGCTTTTTCCGCAAACGTCGTGATCTCCTCGCTGAATTCGATGATGTCGATTTTTTCTCCGCGCAGTTCGCGGATGATGGACTGCACGCGCATGCCCTTCATGCCCACGCAGGCGCCCACGGGATCCACGTCCTTGTCCCGCGACACCACCGCGATCTTGGTTCGCTCGCCTGCCTCGCGGGCGATTGCCCGGATCATCACGGTCCCGTCGTAAATCTCCGGAACTTCGCTCTGGAACAGGCTCTGCACCAGCTCCGGCGCCGCCCGGGAAACGATCACCTGCGGTCCCCGCGCCGCGCGGTCCACGCGCTGCAGCACCACCCGCACGCGCTCGCCCACGGCAAACTGCTCCAGCCGCGACTGCTCGCGTCGCGGCATACGCGCTTCCGCCTTACCCAGATCGAAAATCACGTCCTGCAATTCGACGCGCTTGACGGTCGCCGTCAGCACTTCACCCACGCGGTGCGCGTACTCGTTGAAGACCGTGTCCCGCTCCGCTTCGCGCACCTTCTGGAAGATCACCTGTTTCGCCATCTGCGCGGCGATCCGCCCCAGCACGTCGGTCGGCTTGTAGTAGCGGATTTCCCCCCCGATTTCCACGTCCGGCGCCAGCGCCCGCGCCTCCTCCAGTGCAATCTGGTTCAGCGGATCCTCGATCTGCTCCTCGTTCTCCACCACCGTCTTGTACACGTAGGCCCGGATCTCGCCCGTCTCCCTGTCCAGCTCCGCGCGCATGTTTTCCTGCGTCTTGTAATACTTGCGCGTGGCCAGTGCAATCGCGTCTTCCACGGCCGAAACCACAATCTGCGGATCGATTCCCTTATCCCGGCTCAACGCCTCAATGCTGTCATAAAGCACACTTGCCATCGTTGTTCTCTCAGTCCCTGTTACAAATCTCTGCTTGCAATCCCGCCCCGCAATACTCTTCGCGTTCTGAGCCCTGTTGTCTCGCGCTCCAAATTTGCCGGCCGCTGGCAGCTGACCACCGGAGGCTAAAACTCCGGCACCAGCTGCGCCTTCTCGATGTTGCTCAGCGCAATTTCGATTTCCATCGCTGTGCCCTGCACGGCTGTACCTTTCGGCGCGCGTCTGGCACCCTTTTCCTGCAAGGCAAGTTTCACCTGCGTTTCGATTACCTCTGTGAGCCTGCCCTGCCAGTGCCGGTTGCCCGCCACAGGCTCGAAAGTCTGCACCTTCGCCAGCATGCCCTGAAAGCGCCGGAAGTCTTCGATCCCGTGCAGCTTCCGGTCCAGCCCCGGCGATGAAACCTCCAGCGTGTACTCCCCGCCAGGAATCAGGTCTTCCACGTCCAGCACCGTTCCAAAATCCCGGCTGAACGCCTCGCAGTCCGTGTGCGTCACTCCCGCCAGCTGATCGCCATCGCTCAGATCGCCGGTTCTGCCGGAAGTGGGAAGGCTCGATTCCTTCAGCTTCCTTCTTTCCTCAGCGTTCTTCTCAATAAAGGCGCGCAGGATGCGATGCTTTGCTCCTCCGTGGAATTCCAGGTCCACCACGTCCAGCCCGTGCGAAGCCGCTACGCGCTGCGCCGTCGCCCGAATCTGTTCAACGTCGAAAGCCATACCCTGATCGTTGATTCGCTGGCCCTTCTTCGCTAACCGTCGTTTCGCTGGCCGCCTGGTCGCTGGCGGCTTTTTCAGCCAAATAAAAAGTGGGCTTTCGCCCACTCATTTCTCCGGCCCGCACATCCGCACTGCCGGACAAACTCGTCTCCCTGTATATTACCCTGCCCCGCTACAGCTTTCAAATTCGCCGAGACAAGGACTGTCCGCGGGGCCAACGCTGTCGTTGCCCTCCGCTGCTGCCATCTCAACGGCCAATTCGAGGACTATTGGGAGCACCGGCGCGCCGCTTGACTCCACTTATATGTCGCGCACCCGAGACAAGGAGCCACGGCTACTGCAACGGCCAGATATCCATCTTCGTCCGGCAAGCCACGGCGTGCGTGCCCTTGAACGCCGGGATGAATTTCCATCCTTTCGCTGCCTCCAGCAACTCCGGATCGTTCTCGGAACCCGCCATCTTCGCGGACCACACCTTTCCGGCGGCATCGACCACGAGCACCACGACTTCCGGCTGCCGTACCAACTCGGTCCGCATCATCGCAATCGGTTGCGGATCCGTGTCGACCAGCCTGTTGAAGACCTCCGTTGTATCCAACGGATCGGGCAAACGGGTCTGGCTCCCGTCCATGGAGTTCAGCGGTAAAATCTGCCGGCTCGTCGCCGTGGTGTCGTAAACCGCCACCCGCCAGTGGTGAAGACGTTCAAGCGGCCCCCGCACGTCCGCTGCCAGCGCGTCGAACCCTCTCGCTCGCGTCGCGATCAGCGCTGCTTTTACTCTTCCCAGATCCGCAGCCGGCCACATCTGAGCCAGTTCTTCCCACGCCCGCGCCTCGCGACCGCTGTAGAGATAACTCCACACTATCTCCAGCACCTTCGCTTTCGTCTTTCGCAGCGCAATCAGCTCGGGCCAGGGACGATACCCATCCTCCAGCTTCCCGTCGGAATTCCTGAAGGCGGCCAGCGCCTGCGGCGTGAGTTGCGCGCCTACCTGCGCGATCTGCTTATCGTATTGCCTGGGATACTCCGCGCTCACATCCTCGAGCTTGCGATTCTCGTACCGCAGCACGACTGTGGGCGGAAAATCGAAGTCCGCATAACGCAGCCCGTCGAAACCGTTGACCGCGGCCGCATCCGACGTCCAGATCGCAATCCGTCCATTAAAATCCGCGTCCACGGCCCGATAAACATCCCCGCCTGTCAGCTGCGCCAGCAACCGCGGCGCTTTGTCCAGGGAGTAAATCGCATACGTCGCCCGCCAGTCGGTGGAAGCCTTCCGGATCTCAAAGGCCACCACGGGCACTCCGAAACCGAGGTCCGCGCCCATCACGTCAATGTCAATCTGGCCCGCCGTCGCAACCTGGAGAACCGTCCCGCCCTTCCACGTGATCGCGGCGCTGCAGGCCCGCCCCGAAAATCCCTGCCCAGTCGCCACCGGCCCCACCGTGACACCGGCTCCGTCGCGCAGATGCGCCTCAAAGTGCCCCTCCCCAAGCACGCAGACCGCCTGCTGCTGCTGCGCGAAGCCGGGGACGCCGGCCACCGTCAGCGCCACCACGCCCACCAGCAGCCCGCGCAACAGCATCCGCACGGACACTGTGGCGCGCAACCAGCTGCCTCGACCCGCAGAGTCGCAATCCCAGTGCCAGCTCACAGAACGTACGACAAGTTTAGACGTCTTTAGACGTCGGCAGCCCTCCTTTTGACCCGCAGCGCTGCGATCCCTCACGCTTTTCCGCATTTTTACACTCCTCTGTCCGCTGTGGGATACTGGCCAGCAAAGCCATGTCCACAGCCATCACGCTCAATCCCTACGCGAAAAACCTCAACGGCCAGGACCCGATCCCCGTCCTCCGCGCCACCACCAGCCGCCTCAAAAACCTTGCCTCTCAAATCGGCCCTGCCCGGATCACCAGCGCACCCGCCCCGGGCAAGTGGTCCGCCCGGGACATTCTCTGCCACCTCGCGGACTGCGAAATCGCCTTCGGCTTTCGTCTCCGCCAAACCCTCGCTGAAGACCACCACCTCATCCAGCCTTTCGACCAGGAAAAGTGGGCCGCTCCCTATCCTGGCCTGTCGGCTACCGACGCCCTGACCGCCTTTGCCGCCCTGCGCGCCTGGAACCTGGCCCTGATCCGGGCTTCTCTGCCTGCCCACGCTGTCAAATCCGTTTCCCACCCCGAGCGCGGCGCGATGACCTTTTCCACCATTGTCGAAACGATGGCCGGGCACGACCTTAACCACCTCGCACAGTTGGAGCGCATCGCCGCCTGAGCTCTGCGCGGCTCCCGCGCAACTCCTTCTCTGTCCGCCGCATCGCCCCCCTCTGAGAGATGCCTCCGCTGCTACACTGGCCGTCCATCGCGCTTCGCCTCGGTCTCACCGTCCTCGCCGCAGCGCTCCTCGGCATCGATCGCAGCCGCAACGGCCATCCTGCCGTCCAGCGCACCACTCTGCAGGTCACGCTCGCCGCGCCTGTGGCCATGATCCAGATGAATCTTCTGCCGATCACCACCGGGAAGCCCTGGAACTCCTTTGTCGTCATGGACGTGATGCGTCTGCCCCTCGGCATCCTCACCGGCGTGGACTTCATCGGCGCTGGCACCATCCTCCGCCGCGGCGAAATGGTCCTGGGCATCACCACCGCCGCTGTGCTCTGGTTCAGTACCGTGGCCGGTCTGTGCATCGGCGGCGGCCAGATGATCCTCGGCTCCGTCTCCGCAGTCATCGGCTATCTCATCCTCACCGCCCTGTGCTGGTTCGAAAGCCGGGTCGAGGTCCTCCAGCCCGCCATCCTCACTCTGGTTGCATCCATCGGCTCGCTTGTGGCCGGGGAGCTGCGCGAGCTTCTCGAAGCCGCCCTGTTCCGTGTCAAGGCGATCTCCAGAGAGCACTCCGCCGCCGAGCAGCTCGATCCGATACGCTGTGAGGTTCGCCGGCCCTCGGTGCGCGGCGCCGCGGATCTGCCGCCGATCGTCGATCAGTTCCGCCAGACCACCGACCTGATCCGGCTCAACTGGCGCGCCGTGAGCTCCGGCGCGAAATAGCGGAGCGGCTGGCAGCCCACCTGCGTCTTGTAGGTTTACGGGTGTCGGATGAGTAAGATGAGCCTTAGGGCGAACATGAGTTTTCGGCAGATTCCCTCGCGGTGGCTCAGAGCTCTGGCATTCTGCGGCGCATGCCTGCTGCTCGGCGGCTGCGGCCAGTTTTTCCCGCCTCTCAGTACCAGTTCCGGCAGCTCGGGCTCCTCCTCCGGGGATTACCTGTACGTCGGCAATCTCGAAGGCGGCAATCTCGGGATTGCGGGCTTCACCTTCGCCAACTCCACGCTTACGTCCCTTTCGGGGAGTCCGTACACCGCGGTCGCCGCCCCCTATGCGCTTGCGATCACTCCAGACAACAGCTATCTGTATGTGGGCGGCGGCGTTACCGAGTCGATTGCCGAGTATCCGATCAGCAGCACCGGCACACTGGGCAGCGGCTCCGTAGTCGCAAGCTTCAGCCCCGCCACCCTGGAGGTCGACACCACCGGCACCTGGCTCATTGGCATCGACGTGCTCTATAACGAAGTCTACGCATTCCAGATCGACACCAGCACCGGCGGCCTGTCTCAGCCGTTGAGCAGCTCGGTCGTTACCCTGCCCAACTGTGACATAGCGGACGACGTGCCGGGTGGCCTTGCGCCTGGTCTGGTCATCGCCCCCGACGATAACTATGTCTACGCCTCCTGCGGGACCGCCGGCATTTACGTCCTCACCTTCGATTCCTCTACCGGCGCGCTGACCGAAACCGGCCAGGTCAGGCCCGCCGCAACCGACGGTGCCGACTCCGGCCTGGCGATTGCGACCACCTCGTCCGCCAGCTATCTTCTCGCCCCTGAGACCGTCACCAATGGCGTGCGCGTTTTCTCGATCAGTTCCACCGATGGGCAGATCTCGCAGGTCTCCGGCTCGCCGTTCTCTACTGGATCCGGCCCCGATGCTGTCCTCGTCGACTCCACCGACAGCTACGTCTACGTGGCCAATCGCGCAGCCGGCACCATCAGTGGTTTCACCCTTGGGTCCGACGGCGCGCTCACAGCCATCTCCGGCTCGCCCTTTGCGACCGGCGCACTTCCCGTGGCTCTCGTCGAGGACAACAGCCACACGTACGTGGCCGCCATCTGCTATGGCGGCAATGCTGACCTTGAAACCTACACCATCGGAACTGCAGGCGCCCTGGTCAGCTTCAAAAACTCCTCCACCGGCACCGACCCCACGCAAGCCTCAAGCGCCGTCGCCACCCCGTAGCAGCGCGCTCTGCCGGGGGGAGGCAGAATTCGCGACAATGACGTTCTCAGAGCCCTGTGCCCTGTCCTTCTGTCCCCTGCGCAGCATGCCGTTCACGCTCGCCGGTCCCCGGTAGAACCGGAGGAAGTAACAGCTGCCCACCAGCACCACAGCCGTGGCCAGATTCAGTGCGACTACACCCTCAACCTCTACCGCTGGACGCGCCATCCACGCGCGTCCCCGCCGATACGCCTCTACCGCCGAGAGCAGCACCAGCGCGCCATAGAGCCCGAACCCGGCATCCATCGGCGCGCCGCCGATCGTCCTCTGCCGCACAAGGAACCTCAGCCCACCCGCGCCAGCCACCGCCGCCGTCAGCACGTAGAGCTGCCCCACCCACCGATGCAGCGCCGGCCATCGCCGCCGCACCGCCCCGAGCAGCTGCACCGGCCCAGGCACCAGAATCACCGCGCCTGCCGCCATGTGCGCCGCCATCGCGAACAGCGCCGCTGCATGATGGGGCGCGTACAGCCCCGGCAAGTTCTCGTTCCACGAGCCAGTTGACCCGCCCTGAGCGCGGCCGGATAAAAGAAGACGATATACAGGCCGAAGGCTGCCGCGCTCACCCAGCTCGCGCCGATCAGCCCTCCGCCCGACCACCGCAGTGCCCGCGGCGCCTTCGGTGCTTCCCGCACTTCTTCCGCCGCAACACTTTGCGCCGCCGTCGCATTCATCGGCAACATCACCCACGCCTCCTCCGAGAAACCCCGCAATCTTCGCCACTTTTCAGGAATTGCTCCTCACGCTACCATCCCTGCCCCGGCCACGCAATCGGCTCGCACCGTGCTCTGACGGCTCACTCCCGCCTGCTCTCAGGAGCTATACTGACCAGTCTTCGTCCCGGCAATCCCCATGACGAAATCCAACACTCTGCCCAAAGTCCCCAACCAGCTCGCTTCGAAGCTGGATGTCAATCAGCAACGCGCCCGTAACAACGCGCTGATGATTGCGTCGCTGCTCTCGGTCATCCGCGATCAGGAAGCTGAGATCCGACAGGGTGGCGGACCGAAAGCCATCGGGTCACAGCACGCGAAGAAGCGCCTGACCGCGCGCGAACGTCTCGATCTGCTGCTCGACCCCGGCACGTCCTTCTGTGAACTGGGACTCTTCGCCGCCTTCGGCATGTACGCGGAATGGGGCGGCGCGCCCTCGGCCGGCGTGGTCACAGGGCTCGGCCGCGTCTCCGGGCGCCTCTGCATGATCGTCGCCAACGACGCTACGGTGAAAGCCGGCGCCTTCTTCCCGATGACGGCCAAAAAGGTTCTCCGGGCGCAGCACATTTCGATGGAGAACCGGATTCCCACCCTGTATCTGGTGGATTCAGCGGGCATCTTTTTGCCTTTGCAGGAAGATGTCTTCCCCGATCAGGACGACTTCGGGCGGATCTTCCGCAACAACGCGGTGATGTCCGCGCTGGGGATCCCGCAAATCACCGCCATCATGGGCATGTGCGTCGCCGGCGGAGCGTACCTGCCGGTGATGACCGATCAGGTGCTGATGACCGAAGGCAGCGGGCTATTCCTCGCCGGCCCGGCTCTCGTCCAGGCCGCCATCGGGCAGAAGTACTCCGCAGAAGAGCTGGGCGGAGCGACGATGCACGCAGAGATCTCCGGCACCGTCGACTTCAAGGAACCGAACGATCATCTCTGCCTCGCACGTCTGCGCTCGCTGGTCGCGCGGCTGGGGAATCCGCCCGAGTCGCCCTTCAACCGCTCGGCGTACGACCCCGACAAGGATGCGCCGCTGTACCCGGCCCGCGATCTCTACTCGCTCCTTTCGCCCGATCCGGCCCGCGCGACTGGCAACAGCTACGACATGCATGAGGTGATCGCGCGCCTGGTCGATCGCAGCCAGTTCGACGAGTACCGCCCCGCCTACGGGCGAACCCTGCTGTGCGGATACGCACGCATCGGCGGATTTTCCGTCGGGATCGTGGCCAACCAGAAGACGCCGCAGCCACAAACCAGCCACACCGGCGAAAAGCGCGTCGAGTTCGGCGGCGTCATCTACGCGGAAAGCGCCGACAAAGCTGCCCGCTTCATCCTCGACTGCAACCAGAACCTCATTCCGCTGATCTTCCTGCACGATGTCAACGGTTTCATGGTGGGCCGCGACGCGGAGTGGTCCGGCATCATCCGCTCCGGCGCCAAGATGGTCACGGCCGTCTCCAATTCTGTCGTGCCGAAGATCTCGGTTGTGATCGGAGGATCCTTCGGAGCCGGCAATTACGCCATGTGCGGGAAGGCCTACGATCCGCGGTTCATCTTCGCATGGCCCACCGCGCGCTATGCGGTGATGAGCGGGGACTCTGCCGCGAACACACTGGTGGAGATCCGCATCCGGCAATTGGAGCGCGATGGGCAGAGGCTCTGCGAGCAGGAGAGGCAGGAGCTGCTTGCGTCGATCAGGTCCAGCTACGAGGCGCAGACGGACTGCCGGTACGCCGCCGCGCGGCTGTGGGTGGACGCGATCCTCGATCCGGCGAAGACCCGGGAGACTCTGCTGCTGGCGCTGGAAGCCGCTGCGCTGAACCCGGAAGTGCCGAAGTTCAACGCCGGCCTGATCCAGACCTGAGGAGGGAGGGAAGCGTCGACGCGTACTGCGAATCCAGGGGGGCGACCCTCGCCTGGCCGCTGAAACCACAAGGGTTACAGGAAGAGGCGCAGGTAATCAGAGAGTAACTCTTAGTTACTCAATCGTTAACACAGGGGGACCACCCGGTGTGCCGAGCTGCGGCGATGCGGTGAAGGAGTGGAGCGCCAACTGCCGGGACAGGCCCGGCGAGTCGAAGAGCACTACGGTGATGGTGTGGGTTGCCGCCTGGCTGGGGGAATACGGGAACGTCCAGCCCAACTTCAAGTACGCCGAGCCGTATTGCTTGGCGATGCCGGCCTCGGCGAATCTGAGCGGCGCGTCAGGGCGCCGACCCGCCTCGTATGTCATGGATGCCAACGGAGCCGCGCCTTTAGAGCCGGAGTATGCTGATCTCATGCCTTCCCCCTCAGCGATAGGGCCGCGCAGTTCCGCGCGTGCGTCTCAGTCAGGCGCTGCGGGGAAAGGATCGCGTGGCGGCTCGCTGGCGCTGTGGCCGCTGCTGATCTGTCTGTCGCTCGATCCGTTCCTGGTGCGCGCCGCCAGCATTGTGGCGCTGGAAGGCCCCAAACCGTTCATGCTCCTGTATCCGTGGGTGGAATTCCTGCATCTGTCCATCTTTCACCTCACCGCCGAGAGGTTGAGCACGCTTTCGCAGGCGGTGCTTTACCTGCAGTTCCCGGTATACGGGCTGCTGATGACGCTCACATTCCGAATCAATAGAAAATTGCGGACGCTCATTTACGGCCTCATCGCCCACTTTGGCGGCGTGGCGCTGGTGGTGCTGTTCTCCTATTTCTGATCATGAACGGCGCCTGGTCGCATCCCGGCCCCCGCAGGCGCCCGGGAAAGCCGCGCGCGACATGACCCGTCACCGGAGGCTGACGCAGTTACGGTTGCGCTTCCTGCTGGCGTTTGCGCTCCTGCTGCTGCTGTGCGGGGCACTGACGCTGGTATTTTTGGTGGCGTGGCACCGGCGCGGGGACACGTTCGCGCTGGCCCTGGGCGCGCTGCTGAGCTTCTTCGCATCAGTGATTACGGCGCTGGTGACCCTGACGTATCTGCACGTGTCGCGGCGATCGCTGGCGGCGGCGGAAACCGCCATCGCGCTGCAGCGGGAGCAGTGGCAGGCGCGCATTACAGTACAGCCGCGGTTCTGGATGGGGATTCGAACGGAGGCCACCGGGCGGGTGGACGCCCGCTTTCCGCCGCACCCGCTGAGCATCACGTATCGGCGGGACCGGGCCGACGGGGGCGAGTCGTTTTACGATACGGTGGCGTGGCCGCAGACTGCCGTGGACGTGTGGAACGACGGCGAGCGCTCGTTCCGGCTGGCGGGGTACCGGCTGTGGGTACGCGGCGAGGAGCATCTGGCCGTCGAGCGGCCGCTGTCGGGATTCGTGGTGCCGCCGAATGAGCTGCGATCGTTTCCAGTGACGCAGGAGCTGATCGCGCTGAGCGTGCGTCAGCGACAGTTCGAGGAGCGCTACGAGAGGCCTCCGGCGGAGGAAACGCTGGTGGGGCTGCGTCTGTTCTATTCTGACTGGCGCGAGGACAATCGCTCGAGCCGCGATGATTTCTACATGCTGTTGTGCCCGCCGCTGGCGCGGGAGTTCCGGCTGGAGCGTGTGGAACGACAGGGGTGAGGCGAGGCGGAGGCGGCTGGCTCCTGATACCCTGCTGCCGTGAACGATTCGGTCAAGGTCATCGAGTGTCCGCGGGACGCCTGGCAGGGGCTGCCGAAGGCGATTCCCGCGGACACAAAGGCCGGCTACCTGCGTGCGCTGATCGATGCCGGCTTTCGCCACATCGACGCGGTTTCGTTTGTCTCGCCGAAGGCCGTTCCGCAGATGGCGGACTCAGAGCAGGTGCTGGGCTACGTCGATCCGCCGCCGGGCGTGGAGATCATCGGGATCGTGGTCAATGCGAAGGGCGCGGAGCGGGCGATTGAGTGCGGCGGCGTGTCGACGCTGGGGTTTCCGTATTCTGTCTCGCCGGAATTCCTGCGGCGCAACCAGAATCAGTCACCGGAAGACACCCTGGACACGCTGGAGGCCGTCGGGCAGGCGGCGTTCCAGGCGGGGCTCGGGCTGGTGGCGTACATCTCGATGGCATTCGGCAATCCGTACGGAGATGCGTGGAGCCGCGACGAGGTGATCGCCGCGTGCGATCTGCTGACGGATTCGGGGGTAACGCAGATTTCGCTCGCCGATACCGTGGGAGTGGCGGGCGCTGCGCAGATCGGCGAGGTGGTGACGGCGGTGCTGGGTTCGGTGGACGAGGGGATTGAGATCGGCGTGCATCTGCATGCGCGTCCGAACGATGCTGCGGGAAAGGTCGCGGCCGCGTATCGGGCCGGTTGCCGGCGATTCGATATGGCGATGGGCGGGTTTGGTGGCTGCCCGTTCGCTCAGGATGCGTTAGTGGGCAACCTTGCGACGGAATCGGCTCTGGCTGAGCTGCGGCGTCTGGGAGCGGAGCTGCCGGCACTGCCGGGGCTCGACAGTCTGCGCGTCGCAGCAGGGGAAATCCAGCGGCAGTTCGGACCTGCGGTGCAATGACCGGCTGAAGAGCTGCTTCGAGTCGCGGCTTGCGGAGGATGCGTTCGTCGCTTCGGGGGTCAGAAAGAGGTTTCGGATCAGAGGGAGCTGCCGCCGCTTTCCGGCGATTCGAGGTGTTCTCTCGCCGGGGCGGTGTTCACGCGGCGATACCCGGCTCCACGCTTCCGGACCAGAAACTCTTTCCGGCACATGGCGCATTCCCATGGATAGACGCCAAAGATCGGATAGAGCCTCGTCCGCAGAAAGCCTCGTCTTGCAATACGCCCCAGTTGCTCATGCCGGCAAGCGGGACAGACCAGTTTTGTTCTCATCTTCCTCTCGGATGAGCCCCAGCCGGGAAAACTCACACCAGACCTTTTCTCCGGCGCGCGGCGATTTCAAACGGGACAGCCACAGTTGCGCAAAATCTTAAGCAGAAATTGCCGCACCTGACGATCATCCTGTCAGCACTCAAAATGAAAGATCGATGGTAACACCGGGATGGAGCGATGTCATCACCGAAAAAGTCACACCGAAAAAGTCATGAGTCCGTAACATTCCGCAGGCGCGGCAGAGCAGATCGAAACGCCGCAGCTATTAAACTGGAAGCGATGATTCCCACCCTTGAATGGACCTCCGAAGGCGTCCGGTTCCTCGACCAGACCCGATTGCCTCTCGAAGAAGAGTACACACTGGCGACCAGTTATCAGCAGGTAGCAGATGTAATCGCTGCCATGGTCGTGCGGGGCGCGCCGGCCATCGGGGTAGCGGCGGCGATGGGGCTGGCGCTTGGGGTAAAAAACAGCTCCGCCGCCACGGTGTTCGCGCTCGCCGGCGAGTTCGACACGATGTGCGGCACGCTGGCTGCGACGCGGCCCACCGCCGTGAATCTTTTCTGGGCGATCGAGCGGATGAAGCGTCTTTTCGCGGATGTGACAGCCCGTCCAGGCGCGACCGTCGTCTCCGTGCGGGACGCCCTGATTACCGAAGCAGAGCACATGTACGAGGAGGACATCACCGCGTGCCGGCAGATGGGCGCGCATGGCGCGCCACTGCTGCCCCGCCAGGGCGGCGTCCTGACCCACTGCAATGCGGGGGCTCTGGCCACCTGCGGGTACGGCACCGCACTGGGCATCATCCGCGCCGCGGTCGAGCAGGGCCACGATCTGCACGTTTTCGCCGACGAAACGCGGCCATTTCTCCAGGGGGCGCGGCTCACCGCCTGGGAACTGATGCACGACCACATTCCGACGACGGTGCTGTGCGACAACATGGCGGCGAGCCTGATGCGCCAGGGCAGGATCCAGGCGGTCGTCGTCGGCGCGGATCGCATCGCCGCCAACGGCGATGTGGCCAACAAGATTGGCACTTACGGGGTCGCGGTTTTGGCGAAGGAGCACGGGATCCCCTTTTATGTGGCCGCACCCTGGTCGACTATTGACCTGCGTACGCCCAACGGCGAGGCGATCCCGATTGAACAGCGCTCGGCGCGGGAGGTGACGCATCATGCCGGCAAGCAGCTCACGCCGAACGGGGTGGGCATCGAGAATCCCGCCTTCGACGTCACTCCGGCGAAGTACGTGACGGCGATCATCACGGAGCGCGGCGTGCTGCGGCCGCCGTATGAGGAATCGCTCGAACATCTGGCGGTTGCTGCCGCCGACTGATCAGCTGGACGGCAAGTCCTCAGGGAACCTGCAGCCACTTGGCCCAGGGATAGAGCAGCAGGAAGAAGATCACGGCCAGAATCAGAATGTCGGCGTAGAGCAGAATCAGCACCCCGCCGTGGTAAAAGCTCCAGCGGCGGCGCAGGCAGCGGGTGGTCTCGAAAGTGCCAAGCACGGCGCCTGCCGCCGGAATCAGCGCCCAGGCCGATGCGTGCACGTCGGGAAATCCCACGCAGACCAAAGCCATGGCCAGGCTGGCGAGCACCAGCGCCGTTCCCCGAACCAGCGAAGTTGCTCGTATATTGAAAACGGCAGGACGCATGACCATGACTACTGTATCGAATTCGCCGACGAGCCCCGCGCAGGCGAAGCGCGAGCGGATCGTCCGCCGCGTCGCGCGCGAACTGCGCGATGGCTTTTACGTGAACCTGGGGATTGGACTGCCCACCCTGATCGCGAACCACGTTCCGCCCGGCATCGAGGTGGTTTTGCAGTCTGAGAATGGGATGCTCGGCGTGGGACCTTATCCGGTTGCCGGCCAGGAGGACCCTGACCTGATCAACGCGGGCAAGGAAACGGTATCGGCGTTGCCGGGCACGTCATTTTTTTCCTCTGCTGATTCATTTGCCATGATTCGCGGCGGCCACATCGACCTCAGCGTGCTGGGCGCGATGGAGGTGGACGAGCAAGGCACGCTGGCCAACTGGATGATTCCGGGCAGGATGGTGAAAGGCATGGGCGGAGCGATGGATCTGGTGGCCAGCGCGCGGCGCGTGATCGTGGCGATGGAACACACGACGAAAGAGGGTGCGCCCAAAATCCTGAAAAAATGCACGCTGCCCCTGACTGGGGTTCGCGTGGTGGAAACCATCGCAACGGAGATGGCGTGGATTCGCGTGATGCCGCAGGGCCTGATGCTGGAGGAGATCGCTCCGGGCCTGAGCGTGGAGGATGTGCAGCGAGCGACCGAGCCGAAGCTAAGGGTGAGCCCGGAGCTGAGGGAGATGGAGGCGTAGCGATTTGCTGCTGCCGGACCTCGGGGAAATTCACGATCAATACCTGGCGCTGGCGCGTCTGGCGCGCGAAGGCGGCGCGCTGGGAGGCGAACGGAATGAGGGCCTGGGCGGCAGGCTGCTGCTGCGGGTGGGCTTCGATGCGGAGGGGATCTCGGTTCTGATCGCCGCGGGACTGGCCGGGGCCGCTGCGCTGTGCGTTGATCCGGAACCCGAGTTGCTCCGCGAGGGGCTGCGGCACGGTCTCTGCGATTTTCTGGTGGCCGATCTGAGCGAGGCGCTGCGCATCCTCAAGAATGAAACCCGGCGAGGACGCGCAGTGTCGGTCTGCGTGGCCGAAGAGCCGGAAGCGCTGTTGGCGGAGATGGCGGAGCGCGGCGTGCAGCCGGATCTGCTGTCGGTCGAGTCTGACGGCCCGCCGAGCGCGGACGTATTTCGAGATCGAGGCGCGATTGCCCTTCCCGCAGCGGAGGCCGATCTCGAAACAGAGCAGCTGGTGTGGTCCGTCGAAGCCGACGCCCCGCGCATTTTGCCCCAGCTCGCGCAGATGGCCGCAGCTGCGCTGGACGAACGCCGCAAGGACACCCCTGCGCGGCAGCGCTGGCTGGCCGATGCACCGCGGAGGCTGGGCCGTTCCTGGGCAGGGCGGCAGTGCCTGCGCATGACCGCGGGAGAGGCGAAAGCGTTCGCGCATCGGGCACGCGCTGAGTTTTCTGCGGTTTCCATCTCGCTCGAAGGGCGCCAAAGCTGACTTTTTCCGCCCGGCGGTCAGCCGCGCATCTTTTCCTCTGTGCCGGGAGTCTCATTCGGTATACGATCCTGCCCATGGAGGGCTCCGACCGCATGGGTTCGCAACCCGACTCTGCCGATTATGCTGCCCGCACCGAATCTCTGCCGCAAACCCCGGAGGAACTCCAGGAGGAACAACGCCGGCTTCGCCGCCTGCAGATCATGGTGAACATGGTGATGTCGGTGATCGGTCAGGATCCCTCGCTCACCGTTGACGAAGCCTCGGAGATGGTGGCGGACACGCGCCGCGCCGCGCTGGCCATGTTCCCGGGCAAGGAGCTGGCGTTTGACCTGATCTATCGGCCGCGTTTACAGCGACTGATGAGAGAGCGCTTTCGGATCCACTAGTGGCGGGCGAGCGCCCAAGCGCCTATTGGTCGCTCATCGCGGTGAGCCGGAAGGTGATCGTTCCCCAGAAGAGACGCGCCCGCATCTGGACCGGGATGTGCCGCGCGTCGTCGGTGTACCAGATCCAGATGTTGCCCCGCGCTTTGACCACGCCGCTGGAGGCGGCGGGCTGCACGCGAATGGTCTGATAGGTGCCGAGCGGCGTCTCCACGACTTCTTTCGCTTCCACCTTCATGCTGACCACCACGGTGTGCAGCGAGTCGCCGAGCGGCACCTGGAAACTGGTTCCAGGGATCAGCGACTGCGAAGCGGGATAGAAGATGGCCGAGAGCAGATCGGTGACGCACGGGCCGACCGGCGCGGTTTGCTGCTTGCTCGTGTTCCTCACCAGGTTGCGGTCGATCAGGAGCCGCGTGCCCTGCGCGTAGTTGAAGGTCAGGTCGGTGTCCACGCGGCGGCGGCCCTCCTGAATCTGCTTGGAGAAGCCGTAGGAGCAGCCGGTCACGCGGTTGAAGGAGGACTCGTATTTGTCGCTGACGCGATAGATGAGGTTGATGGCGCCGAGTGTATCCGCCGTGGCTGTGACTTTCTCGATGCCGCCCCGCTGCTCGAGATGCAGCGTGGTAGTACCCGCAGGAAAGACGCGCCAGTCCACCGTGTAGGTGAGCGTTTGCCGCGCGGGAAAGCTGTAGCTGGGCAGCGGCGGCGGCAGAGGCGGAGCGGGCAGCCTGGCGGAGGGGATCTGCGCCACGGCCAGGAGGGCCGCCGCGAGAGACATCGGGGCGGCCGCTCGGAGGATACGAGCCAGCGTGAGTGCGTTGCGTGGGTATGGGGGAAGCAGGTAACGCAAAGTCAGGACTAACCCTTCATTTCAGAAATGTCCACTTGAGAATGAGAGCAGCATACAGGCTCGCAGCCCCTATCAGGGCATTGTATTCGCGATGCTTCCGATATAGTGTCCCGGAAAAGGACGCGGGCGCGGCGGTTCCGGGTGCCGGCGCGAGTCGCGGGAGCAGCCGCGGGACGTGTGCGGCATAGGCATCGAACTCAGGAAAGACGGAGTGCAGATACTGCTCCTCCGAGCGGATGACCGGCAGGTAGATGGCCGCGAAGAGCGCTGCGAGGACGATGGGGATCCAGATGCGGTGCGCGGCGAGCGCGAAGCCGAAAGCGATGAGCATGGATCCGAGGTAGAGAGGATTGCGCGTGTGCGCGTAGGGCCCGGTCACGGTGAGCTCAGCGTTCTTCTTCACGTAGCCGGACGCATATCCGCGAAGCCATAAGCCGGGAATGACGAGGGCCAGGCTCGCCGCGAGAAACGCGGGCGTGGGCCGCGCCAGCCACAGGAAAAACGCCGTAAAGGCAAAACCCAGGGGTACGCGGATGCGCCGCGCCACGCGGTGCCAGGTCACGAGCGCGTCTCCCGCAGCAGATCGAGCGCGGCCGCTGTCACGTCGGCGGTGGTGATGGTCAGCAGACCGGCTTCCGGCTCGCTGCGCCGCGCATGGTCGCGCACGCTGTCCGGATGCCGCAGCACGCGGCTTGGAGTGTGGAATGGACCATTGCGCGCCGGATCCGTAGGCCCGTAGATGCCCACCACCGGTTTGCCGAGAGCGCAGGCCAGGTGCAGCGGGCCCGTGTCGCCGGCAATGGCCAGAGCGGCACGGCGGGTGACGGCGATCAGCCCTGCCATATCCAGCCAGAGCGCTGTTGCCGCGCCTCCGCTGATCTCGGCAATCTGCCGAGCCAGGTTTTCCTCCCTGGGGCCGCAATTCACTGCGACGGCACATCCTTCCTGCGCCAGGCGGCGCGCGACCTCGCCGTAGCGCTCGGGCGGCCAGCGCTTCGCACCCCATCCAGCACCCGGACTCAGCAGCACCAGCGGCTGCGGCAACTTCGCGGCGCGCTCTTCGGCCTCCGGATCGCGCGGCAGGAGCGGCAACGGGATCGGGAGCTGGTCCCTGGCAATCGCGTTCGCCACTTCCACAGACTGCTCGATGACGTGCACCCCGCGCGTCTCCACGCGCTCGTTGAAGAGCCAGCGCGACGCCCATTCGCGCGGCTGAGCCTCGCCCACAATGCGGCCGGTGCGCGCCCAGCGCGCCACCATGGCCGCGCGCACCGCCCCCTGCATCTCGACGGCAACGTGGTAGCGCATCGCGCGGACTTCGCGCCGCACGCGTGCCATATCCTTCCACGCAGTCGTGCTCAACGGCTGACGCGCCCACTGCTTGGCGGGAACGAGGTGCAGATGGTCGACCAGTGGCATGCCCGGAGTGCCTGGCTCGCCGCCATTCGCGCAAAAGAGGCCGCGCCATTGCGGCTCAATCGCCCAGCCGATCACCCAGTCAGGATGCGCCCGACGCAGCGCAGTCACTGCGGGCAGAGAATGGAGGATGTCGCCCATCGCTCCCAGACGCACGACGAGCAGACGCAGAGGCTTGGCTGCTTCAAACAATCTCCCTATTTTCTCATGGGGACTGCGGCGCTCAGCCGCGCCAGCAGCGCTCCGATCACCGCTGTTTCGTCCGCGAGCCGCACCGTCAGCTTCGCCGCCCGCAGCGCAGCCGCAGCCTCCAGTTGTTGCCGCTGTTCCGGCCGCAGGCGCACCGAATCCTTCTCCGTGGTCAGCAGCGCCTCAGCGCCGTGGCGCCTCGCCAGCGCTGCCAGTTTGGCGAGATCGCCGGCTTTGTACGCATGATGATCGCGCCAGGTTCGGGTCTCCGCCAGGTCGCAACCCTGCCGGCGCAGCTCCGCGAAGAACTCCTCCGGACGGGCGACAGCGCAGAAGGCAACGACGCGGCGCGCTTCGGGCAGCTCGACGGATCGGCGCATCCACCAGATGGGCAGATCGCAACCACGAGGGCGCAGCTCGGCTTCGAGGTCACGGTCTTCTTCGCGCAGGACGATGAAGTGCGCCCGCTGCAGCGCGTCGAACCCTTCGCGCAGGCGGCCTGCGGGCAGCAGATGGTCCGCGAAATCGCTGCGATGCAGGACGACGATGTCCACATCGCGGGCGAGCTGGCGGTGCTGAAAACCGTCATCGAGCAAATGCACGCGCGGGACTTCCCTTTCCGCCAGCAGGCCCGCTTCGTAGCGGCTGTCGCCGACAAAGACCGGAATGCCAGCCCGCGCGATCAGCAGCGGCTCATCGCCAAAGGTGTCCGGGGATCCGCTGGGATCAACCCTGGCCGTCGCCTCCGACCGGCGACCGTATCCGCGAGAGAGCACATCGAGGGCGACTCCCTGCTCGCGGAGCAGCTCCGCGAGGCGGATGGTCAGCGGAGTTTTGCCCGAGCCGCCGACAGAGAGATTGCCCACGCTGACGACGGGCCCGCGCAGCTGCTCCGCGCGCGCCCAGCCGCGCTCGTAGGCCAGATTCTTCGCGGCAACGACCGCGGCATAAAGCGGCGTGAGCGGCAGCAGCGTACGGATCATACGCGCACCGTCAGAGTTTCCAGGATCGCGCCCACAGCCCGCGCTGTTGCGCCCGCTTCCCTCTCGAAAACCTCGCGGCCGCGCTCGCCCATGGCGCGCGCCGCGGCGGGATTGGCAAAGATTTCCGCCAGTGCGGGCCTGAGTTCTTCCCGGCGCACCATCCGGATGGCCTCCGAAGCACACAGGGTGTCGACGATGCCGCGGAAATTCTCGTAGCTCTCGCCCATCAGCACCGGAACCCCGAACTGCGCGGGCTCCAGCGGATTGTGTCCACCGGCGGGGACGAGGCTTCCGCCCACAAACGCGGCCTCTGCCAGGGAATATACGCTGGCCAGCTCGCCCACGGAATCGAGCAGAAAGACGCAGCCGGGCTGAAGTCGCGTGGGCGTCTCAATCCATTCCGTGCGGCGCACCCACGGCTTGCCGCGACGCTCGAGGAGTTGCGCGACCTCGGTGAACCGCTCCGGATGACGCGGCGCGAGCACCGTCGCCAGGCCTTCCGGGACAGCGTCCAGCAGCATCTCCTCTTCACCGGCCAGCGTGGATCCGCAGACAAGCACGCGCGCGTCCGGGGGCAGATGCTCCCGCAAACGCTCTGTTACCGCGGCCGGCCGCGTGGCGCGTACGTCGAATTTCAGATTGCCCCCGACGCGCACGTTCCGCACGCCGAGCGCACGCAGCCGCTCTGCATCAAGCTCCGTTTGCGCCTGGACGGCAGAGAGACCGCCCAGCAGAAGCCGCCAGAGGCGAGCGAGGCGCCGATAGCGCGGCCAGGAGCGGTCGGAGATGCGCGCATTCACCACGGCAACCAACACCCCCGTCCGCCGGCACTCGGCCAGCATCCGCGGCCAGAACTCCGTTTCCGCCAGCACCAGAAGCTGCGGATGGAGTGTACGCAGCCAGGCTCGGACCGCGAAGGCGAAATCCAGTGGAAAATAGAAGACGCGCTCCGCGCCAAAGCGCTCCCGCGCCAGCTTTTGGCCGGTCCGCGTAGTGGTGGAGACGATGATCTGCCAGTCCGGCAGGCGCTCCGTGAGCTCCTCGATCAGCCGGCTCGCCGCCAGCACTTCGCCCACGGAGACCGCATGAATCCAGATCGCCGGCGCGTCGGTGCGCGAGCGGCGGATGCGCGCAGGCACGCGGCCCAGCCGCTCACCCAGGCCTTCACGGTATTTCCCGCTGGTGGCCATGCGCAGCAGCCACCAGGGCGCGCCCAGGACCAACACCAGCAGGAGCGCCAGGCTGTATCCGATCAGCATTCGCTCACGAAGTTCCTGAATTCAAAGTCCTATGCGAGGATGATAATCGTGATGCGTTCCCGGCCGCTGTTCGCTCCGCCCTCCCGGCGCTGCCTCGCGCGGATGTTCACCTTGTTCGCGGTGGGTGCGTGCGCTGCCGCATCCTCCGTTGCTTCCGATCACGCACCGCCCCCGGTCAAGCCGGCCACGTCGTATCCCGCTGTCGATTACCACACAAAGGAACAGGTGGCCATCGCGGCCGTGCCCTGCCTCACGCGCGACCAGTGCAGGTTCTTCCACGTCGATTACCTGCGCTATGGATTTATGCCGATTCGCATCATCGTGACCAATCTCGGCGATCGGCCCATATCGCTCTCCGACGCCCGCATTCTCTTCGTGGATTCTGCCGGGGACCGCATTCAGGCCGCCGAGCCGCGGGACGTGGAGCGGCGCATCGGCTACCCCGGCCCGAACCAGCGTTCGATTCCCGTCGCCGGCCCGATCAAACTCCACCTGCACAGCAGGAATCCCGCGAGCAAGGTTGACTCGGACTTTAACGAATACGAATACGCCGCGCTGGCCGTGGAAGCGCACACCACGCGCGCCGGCTACCTCTTCTACGACATCAACGGGCTTGGACCCAACCCGCTGCACGGCGCCAGCCTCGTCCTGCGCGAGTTGCGCAACGCCGACGGCCGGCAGCTCTTCTTTTTCCAGATTCCGCTGGACAAGTCTCCGCCCCCGCAGCACTGAGGCGTTTACGCCGTGAAAGTGCCGACTGCCATGGGCATGGCGCGGAGGCGTTCGCCAGTGGCGGCGAAGATCGCGTTGCCCACGGCCGGAGCCAGGGCGACAATGCCGATCTCGCCTGCGCCGGCTGAAGGGATGTCTTTTCGGTCGAGCAGCACTACGTCAACCTGCGGCGTGTCACGGAAACGCGGCACGCGATACTCGGAAAACAGCGGATTGAGAATCTTTCCGCCGGCAAAGCAAATCTGCTCGAAGAGCCCGCCGCCGATGGCCTGCACGATGGCGCCCATCGTCTGATTGCGCAGTCCGTCGGGATTGACAATCGCGCCCGACTCCCATGCCTGCACGACGCGGCGGATGCGCACCTTCTTCTCCGCATCGATCTCGACCTCAACACAGGCCGCTACATAACCGCCCTTGTCCGTACCGCCGGCGATGCCGCAGCCCTGCTGCGGGGTCGACTGTTCCCTTGCCCAGCCGAAGCGCTTCGCCGCGGCCTGCAGGACTGCGCGGAGGCGAGCGTCGGTGAGGTTCTTCAGCCGGAACTCCAGCGGATCCATTCTGAGCTCGTGCGCCAGCTCGTCCATGTGGCTCTCGCGCGCGAAGTGGTTGGCCGTGGCCGCAAGCGCGCGATACGATCCCTGGCGCAGCGGGGGGTCCTGAACTTCGCGGAAATCCGCCACCTGCGAGGCCACGTTGTAGGGCGATTCCACGGCCGAAGGCCCGGAGTTGATGTTCGTCTGCTGCCACGCGGTGAGCGTGCCGTCGGCCTTCGCGCCGGCACGGATGGAAATGACGCCGGCGGGACGAAAATACGCCCAGGTAAACTCCTCTTCGCGGGTCCAGACCAGCCTGACGGGTTTACCCGCGCCTCTGGCCAGCCGAGCCGCTTCCACGGCGCACTCGCCGGTATGCTTGCCGCCGTAGGCGCTGCCCATGTCGGGCATGAGCACACGTACCTGGCCCGACGGGAGGCGGAAGACCTGCGCCAGTTCGTCGCGCACGCCGAACGGGCGCTGGGTGCCGGTCCACACGGTGAGGTGCGTGCCGTTCCACTCCGCCACAGCGGCGCGCGGCTCCAGCGGAGCGTGCTGGATGTACTGGACGGTGTACTCCGCGTCCAGCTTCACGTCGGAGCTCTCCAGCGCCTGCTCGATGCCGCTGCCCGCGGCAGCCTCGCCGCTCTGCGCGTGTGTCTTCAGATAGGCGAAGAGCTCCGCATTGCCAATCTGCGGCGGCACGGCCCACTTCGCCTCAATCGCCGCTACTGCTTTCTCCGCGCTCCATGCATCCGGCGCGACCACGCCGATGAAATCACCGTCGCGGACGACCTGCACACCGGGCATCTTCTCCGCCGCGCTCGTGTCCACGGAAAGCAGCGTGCTGCGGAAGCCGGACGGCCGCAGCACCTTGCCGTACAGCATGCCGGGACGCTCAATGTCCGACGGATATTTATGCCGGCCGGTGACGAAATCGCGCCCTTCCGCCTTCGGCACCGAGGTTCCGGCGATCCTCCACTCCGTCGCGGGCATCAGCGGGACCTGTGCGGTCACGGTAGCCATTAGCTTTTGACCCTGAGTCAGAGCGCCGTAGCTCAGGGATTCCACAGTTGCGGGGTTCGTGATCGTGCCATCCGCGGCCACCAGCGTGGAGGGATCGGCCTCCCACTGCTGCGCCGCCTTCTGCACCAGCAGACCGCGCGCCGCGGCCGCCATTTTGCGGAGTTGCGGCCCCATGGTCGGCGTGGTGCGGCTGCCAAAGGTCCCTGCATCCCACGGGACCAGGTCCGTGTCACCCATGACCATGGTGATGGTGTCGAAGGCGACGCGCAGCTCTTCCGCCACCGACTGAGCCAGCGAAGTGCGGATGTTCTGACCCACTTCGACTTTGCCCGTGAAGACCGTTACCCTGCTGTGCGCGTCAATGTAGAGCCAGGCGCTGATCTGCTCCGGGAGGGGATGGCGGCCCCACCACCCGCCGGACTCCTGCGCGAGCGTCGACCCGTCGGCGAGGCACACCAGCAGGCCGCCGCCGCAGAGCTTGAGAAAATTCCGGCGGTCAAGAGCGAACACGCGCACCTGCCGGGCGATGTCGTGCAGGCGTTCCTCCTCGACATCACGGACGGACATCGTCGGCCTCCTTCGGAGCGGCCTGTGCGGCACGCCGGATGGCTGCGAGAATGCGCGGATAGGTGCCGCAGCGGCAGATGTTGCCGTTCATCGCGTCGAGGATCTGCTCATTGCCGGGGTGCGGGTGCGCCTGGAGCAGCGCCGTCGCGGTCACGATCATACCGGAAGTGCAGTAAGCGCACTGGAACGCGCCCTCGTCGAGGAAGGCCTGCTGCACGAGGCTGAGTTCCCCGTTTCGCTCCAGTCCTTCGATGGTGGTGATCTCCTGGTCCGCGGCGCCCGCGGCCAGCGTGAGGCATGCACGGGCGGGCTGACCGTCCAGCAACACCGTGCATGCCCCGCACTGCCCTTCCCCGCAGCCGTATTTTGTCCCGGTCAACTGCAGGCGGTCGCGCAGGACGGTGAGCAGGTTCTCATCGCTGCCCGCGCGGACCGGGTACTCCGAGCCGTTCACCTTGAGCGTGAAGTCTGCCATGGCGAATTCTCACGGGCGTTTCGCCCGGTTCCGGAGCGGAAATGCCCGGAGCCTGCAGAATACTCCCGCGGCGCCTGGCCGCGCCCGGGCGGCGGATCGGGGCTCCGGCTTTTCGGTTGGCCTTGCGCGCTTCGCTGCGGGGCTGCATAGTGTTGAAGTGCAGGAAACGCAGGCAGGATCGACTCTGGGACATTACAGGATCCTCCGCCGCCTGGGAGCGGGCGGCATGGGGGTGGTTTACGAGGCCGAGGACCTGAAGCTTGGCCGTCGGGCCGCGCTCAAGCTGATCTCCGGCAAATCGGAAGCCGATCCAGTGGCCGTGGAGCGCTTCTGGCGCGAGGCGCGCACGGCTTCGTCGCTGAATCATCCGGGCATCTGCACGATCTACGAAATCGACGACAGCGGGGCCCAGCCCTTTCTGGTGATGGAACTGCTGGAGGGGCAGACTCTCGACCGCACCTATGCCGGCCACCCCATGCCGCTGCCACGCCTCATCGAGCTGGGCGTTCAGCTGGCCGATGCGCTCGACGCCGCGCATCGCCGGGGCGTCCTGCATCGCGATATCAAGCCCTCCAACATTTTCATCACCGGGTCTGGTCAGGCGAAGATGCTCGATTTCGGCCTCGCGCGCTTTCAGGCCGTTGGCGAGGCCGATTCCACCGATGCCGGAACTGCCCAGATGCTCACCAGCCCCGGCAGCACCCTGGGCACCATCGCCTATATGTCCCCGGAGCAGGCCCGAGGCGAGACACTCGACGCACGCAGCGACATCTTCTCGCTCGGCGTTGTGCTCTACGAGATGGCCACCGGAAAGCATCCTTTTGGGGGAACCACCTCCGCCGTCGTCTTTGACAAGCTGCTGAACTATGTTCCCGCCGCGGCCATCTCCCTGAACCACGAATTGCCGCCTGAGTTCGAAAGCATCCTGAGCAAAGCACTGGAAAAGGACCGCGAGCTGCGCTATCAGTCCGCAGCCGATCTGCGCGCTGACCTGCGCCGCCTGCAGCGCGGCTCTTCGTCCTCCCGCATCGCAGCTGTGCCCGCCTCGCTGAAAAGTTCCTACTCCGGGATGAAACGCGCGGATTTCGCTCCCGCTGTGGCGGTGACGGCAGCCGTGGCCCCAAAGTCGACGTCCGCGGCGCGTTCTCCCATCGCCCGCCGCGGGCTGCGTCTTTCCCAGCCCGTCCGGCTCGCTGGTCTGGGAATAGCCGTCATCATCCTCGCGTTTGGCGTTTTCCGCCATTTCCACAGAGCACCTGAGGCCGCGGCAGTCGCCGCAACACCCGCGCAAACCGCCAGGCCAGCCGCGACAGCTGCCGCGGCTCCTGTGCCTGCGGCAGCGCCGGTGGCCAAGCCCTCTGCAGCTATCCTCCCTGAGCGTGAACCGCGGCGGGCTCGATCCGAGCGCACCCGCCATGCTGAAACTCCGCCGCCCCCCGCGCCGCCAGCCGTGGTTCATCCCACCGTGGCCGTCAGCCCGCCTGTACCGGTACACCCTGCACCGGCGGCCGCGCCGCCGGCCGTGCACAAGCCTGCGCCTGCCCCGGCGGTCAGCTACGCGGCACGCCATACACGCTTCTTTGGCCGCTCGTCCAGCGGCACGCTGCGGCTCAGCCCAACGGCGTTCACCTACGCGGCCGGCGGCGATTCCGTCTCTCTGACCCGCGCCCAGATTCGCGCCATTGACGGCAACACCGTCGTGGCAATGGACGGCAAACGCTGGCGCTTCGAAATCACAGGCATGAGCAACGAGCAGGTCCACACGCTGCTCGCTCGCTGGCTCGCCGACGGCGCCATCTCGCATTAGCGGCTGATCCCGGCGTCCTTACCGGCAGATCGCCTGCAATTGTTTAAAGTAGTCCGCCTTCTGCGGGAGCGGCAGATGCTTGTCGCGCATGGCCTGCTCCAGCAGGTCGGGGCCGGGCAGCAGCTTCGGATTCATGTCGTACCGGTAGAATGGGTCCTGCTCCGCCTGCTCGAGCGGAACGAAGCTGAAGTCTCGTTCGCGGTAGAGGCGCAGCAGTTGCGGAAGCATGTGGGCGTCGAAGGCTCCGACGTGGAGCAGCAGCACGTAGCGGATGTCGCGCTGATAGAGCTGCTTCGACATCGCCCGATAATAGCCGATGTTCTCGTCGGCCGCTTGCAGATAGCTCGCCTCCAGCCAGTTCACGCTTTGCGCATCGTGCTTCGCGATGCAGCGCGCGTAAGGCCCGTTCCAGTCGTAGTCGTCGAAGTTCATCGTGACGCTGGCGATTTTATAGCCGTGCTGGGCGAGGAAGACGCGAATGCCCAACCGTTTCTGCATCGTGTCGCCCTCCGCAAGATACGGATAGCGCAGCCAGCGCCAGTCCTGCCCGGCCATCAGCAGGTCGAGGATTGGCTCGTCCCTGAGCAGGTCGCCCTCGAAATCCTGGAGCGAGACCCTGTTCAGGCTGACGTGAGACCAGGTATGGTTGCCGAGCAAATTGCCCGAAGCGCGCCACGTACCCAGCACGTCTACCGTACCAGGATCGTACTGCGCGTGGACGGCATTGACGAATCCATAGGTCGGCGGGACGTGCTCAGCTTTCAGCGCGCGGATGATTTGCTCCGCGATGCCGACACGCGACTGGCCGGGCGGCAGCGGTCCGCTGACCGGCAAGTCGTCGAACGTGACCGCCATCCGCAGGTTCGGTTGCGACTTCCCTGTCTGTTTTGTCTGCGCGGTCGCGCAGTTCGTCACAATCAGCAGTATCACCAGCCCCCACCGGCCCGGGTTCATCGTACCTGGTCCCTCCACAGTGCAGCCTGATAAGAGATGCGCGATCCGGTTCCGGCGGCACGCGCGCCCTTCGAAATGGTACATTGGCGTTCATGCTTCGGATGCCCGCGCTTGCCCTGCTCCTGGCTGTTTTCGCCGCACCCACCGTTCCCGCACAGCAATTCGATCCAGCCCTCGCGGCGCAGCTGCGCGCCCTGATTGCGCCGTTCCACGGTAAAGTGTCCGTCTACGCCCACGACATGGCAACCGGGCAAACCGTGGGCATTGACGCCGATCAGGAGGTGCCGACGGCTTCGGTGATCAAGCTGACGATCCTGTACACGGCGCTCGAGCAGATGCGCGCCGGGCGGCTGCACTTCAGCGACCCGCTCACGCTGCGCAGGCAGGACCAGGTGCAGGGCTCCGGCGTGCTGCTTTTTTTCGACACGCCGCTGCACCTCGATGTGAAGGATGCGCTGACGCTGATGATCAACGAAAGCGACAACACGGCGACGAATCTGATGATCGACCGCCTCGGGCTGAAGACCATCGACGATCAGATTGTTGCGCTGGGCATGAAGAACACCTGGCTCTACAAGAAGGTATTTGAGCCCCCCGTCGGCCCCATGCCTCCCGATCAGCCGCTCTACGGCCTGGGAAAAACAACCGCACGCGAAATGGGCGGCCTGATGGAGCGCTTCGTCACCTGCAATCTCGGGCCTGCTCCGGCCGTGCCGCCGGGCCTCAGCGTGCCTTCCGACCCGGATCTCTGCGCGGCTGCCCTGCACATGCTGCGGTTGCAGATGGACCGCGACGGGATCCCGCGCTATCTCGAATCGCTGGATGCGACCGAGGGCCAGTCCGCCGTCGCCAACAAAACAGGCGCGCTCGACCACGTGCGCAACGACGTGGGCGCTGTTTACACGCCGAAGGGCGTGATTATCCTGTCGATCTTCACGCACGACAATCAAAACACGAGCTGGACGGCGGACAACCCGGCGTTGATCCTGATTGCGAACATTGCGAAGACGGTGGTGGATGCGTGGGCGCCGGGAAGCCTGAAGAACTAGCGGTGGGTGAGCGCCTCAATGAGATCTCCCCATTCCCGCCACTCCGCAAGCAGTTCCGCACGCGTGCCCGATTCATAATCCGCGTAATCGAAGCCCGGGCTCACCGTGCACCCCAGCAGCGCAAATTTTCCACCTTCGACCAGCCGCGATCCCTGCCAAACGCCCTGCGACACCACCGTCTGCGGCAACATTCCAGCGGCAATATCCGTCCCCAGCACCACGCGCCGCCCGGAACCATCGGGCCAAAGTTGCAGCATCTCCACCGGATTGCCCAGGTAGAAGTGAAACACCTCGTCCGAGCGCAGCCGGTGGATCTCTGAGAAGTTCCCCGGCTCCAGCAGGTAGTAGATGGCCGTGCCGGCCGCGCGCTCCGCAGCCCGTCCGTACCGCTCCGGAAGCTTTGCGGCGGGAATCGTCTCCTGCGCGCGCCATGTCTCGACAAACCATCCGCCCTCGCGCGGATGCGGCCGCAGGCCCAGTTTGCGCCTGATCTGGTCCGCGGTCATATCGCTGTTCATGTTCGCATGTTAAACGGTGGAACTCTGTCCCCTCGCCCCTGCTCTTTCCGGAACTTTTCTACCGCTCACATTGTCTATCCCACCAAACAAGCGGCGAGCCAACCCGCTCGTCGTGCGCTCGCAGCCATACCGCTCCTCGCTTTCTCCGTCGTTCTGATCGCGCAACCGTGCTCTGTGCTCTGAGCCCTGCTGGAGGAGGGAGCCGTGTTTGAAGACAGCCTTGTCGAGTCCATCGGACGCATCCGCACCCGCAGCCGCCGCTACGCCGTCGGCACCACGCTGCTGGAGGCGGCACTGGTCGGCGTTCTGGTGCTCGTTCCGTATCTTTATCCCGCTGGGCTGCCGCCTCGGCTGCTCAGAGTGCCTCTCGTTTCGCCGCCGCCGGCTGCCCCGCCTGCGCCGCCGCAGATCGCGAGCGCGCCCGCGGCTCGGCCAGTGAATCTGGAACTCCTCCTAACCGCACCGACTCATATTCCCGCGCAGATTGCGCGCGTTCCCGTCGCAGCGTCGGAGCCGCCTCGGCTCATCGGAATCGGGCCGGAGAGCGGCATCCCGGTGCTCTCGCCTGGACCCTCTGCGCCGCCGCTGCCGCGTGTGCGGCTGGAAAAACCTTCCGGGCCGACTCGCATTTCTTCCGGTGTGGCGGCCGGCCAGCTGCTGGCGCCGATTCAGCCGCAGTATCCGGCCATCGCGCTGGCCGCACATGTTCAGGGAACCGTAGTGGTTGCGGCGACGATCTCTGCCTCAGGGTACATTGAAAACCTGCGCGTTCTCGGGGGCCCTCCAATGCTGGTTTCCGCTGCGGTGAGCGCGATCCGGCAGGCGCGATACCGTCCCTACCTGCTGAATGGCGAACCGGTTCCGGTGGCAACCACGATTAACGTGCAGTTCGTCCTTGGGCAATGACGGATTTGGGCGAACCAGGCGCTCGCTTAAACGAAAGCCCTGCCCCGGCTATGCCAGGGTGGGGCTATATGTTAATTCTGAACGCGGCCAGCACCTACTCGGCTGCGGGCGCGTCTTCGGAGGCTTTGGTCTGCGCGACGGTCCAGCTGGGATCGCCGACCTTGAAGCGCGCGAAGCGGCGGACGGTGATGTTCTCGCCGAGCCTGCCTACTTTGGACGCGATCAGGTCCTTGATGGACAGGCTCTGTTCCTTGATGAAGGGCTGCTCAAGCAGGCAGACCTCCTCGTAGAACTTGCCCATCTTGCCTTCGACGATTTTCTCGACGACGCTGGCGGGCTTGCCCATGGCTGCCGTCTGCGCGCGATAGATTTCCTTCTCGCGCTCCAGGTCCGCTGCCGTGATATCCTCCTTGCGGATGTAGCGCGGATCGGTGGCCGCGATGTGCATCGCCATGTCCTTGAGCAACTCCTGGAAATCCTCGGTGCGGGCCACGAAATCGCTCTCGCAGTTGACCTCGACCAGCACACCGATCTTGCCGCCGGCGTGGATGTACTGCCCCACCGCGCCTTCATTGGTGCTGCGGGAGGCTTTCTTCTGTGCCGAGGCCATGCCGCGCTTGCGGAGGATCACGAAGGCCTCTTCCATGTTGCCTTTGGACTCCTGCAGCGCCTTCAGGCAGTCGCCCATGGGCGCGCCCGACTTGTCGCGCAGTTCTTTCACCAGCTTTGCGTCGATCTTTTCAGTCACCGTTGACATCCTCTGCTCCATTCTTCCCTGTTTCAGCATTCCCGTCCCGCGTTACGGGCACCTGACAACCGCCCATACACACAGAAAGCGTGGTCCCGGATGACGGCGACCACGCTTCTTCAAACGCAGAACCGTCGTTAATATCCGCTTTCCGCGGCCTCGGCCTCGTCGAGCGCGGCCACGATGGCGGGCGCCTTGCGAATGCCGCCGCCCAGTGCCGCCTCCAGATCGACCTCGGGCTCGGCTTCCACTGCCGCTTCGGCTCCTGCTTCGCCGTCCGCCACGGCCTGGATATCGCCCGTGACGCCCGCGGTTTCCGCGGCAAACTGCTTGTCCCCGGCGGCGGCCGCACCCTCGACCACCGAGTCGGCGACTTTGGAGGTAAACAGCCGGATGGCGCGCAGCGCGTCGTCGTTGCCGGGAATCACGTAGTCGACCACGGTGGGATCGCAGTTCGTGTCAACGACGGCGACCACCGGAATGCCGAGCTTGCGGGCTTCCTTCACGGCGATGGCCTCGTTCGAAGAATCGACGACGAAGATCGCGTCGGGCAGCCGGCGCATCGTCTTGATGCCTGCCAGGTTCGCCTGCAGGTGCTTGCGCTCGCGCTCCAGGCGAATGACTTCCTTTTTGGTCAGCAGCTCATAGCGGCCGTCGGTGGCCATCTCATCCAGTTCCTGAAGGCGCTTCACCGACTTCTGCACGGTCACCCAGTTGGTCAGCAGCCCGCCCAGCCAGCGGTTGTTGATGTAGAACATCCCGCAGCGGGTAGCTTCCTCGGCAATGGCGTCCTGCGCCTGCCGCTTGGTGCCGACAAACAGAATCACTTTGCCCTGGGACGCAAGCTCGGTGATGAACTTCGACGCCTCCTTGAACATCTTCAGGGTTTTCTGCAGGTCGATGATGTAAATGCCGTTTCGCTCGCCGAAGATGTACTCCTTCATCCGCGGATCCCAGCGCTTGGTCTGATGCCCGAAGTGGACCCCCGCTTCGAGCAGCTCCTTCATGGTGATGGTTGCCAAACAGCCTCCTCTTTGAACTGCATTCCGGCAGACTACGGGCCGGAATTGATGCTCGCCTTGGCGAGCAGACTGAACTCCAAACTCAAAGATCAGTAATCCGAGAACAGCGATCGGAAAAACCGCTGGCCTCTGATGGCCGATTGTCCCCGAAGCGACTAGCGCTTCGAGAACTGGAATCTCTTGCGAGCGCCCTTCTGTCCGTACTTCTTGCGCTCCTTCACACGCGCGTCGCGGGTCAGCAGACCCTCGCCCTTCAGCGTCTTGCGCAGCTCGGCATTAAACTGGAGCAGAGCGCGGGCGATGCCCATCTTGACCGCGTCGGCCTGGGCGGCCACACCACCGCCGCTCACCGTGGTCACCACGTCGAACGCCGCCGCGGTGTCGCTGACCACCAGCGACTTCTTCGCGGAGACCCGCTGCTGCTCGGTGACGAAGTAGGTGTCGAAGGCCTTGCCGTTCACCTTAAACTCGCCGCTGCCGGGGCGCAGATACACGCGCGCAATCGCCGACTTCCGCCGTCCCGTGCCGTAATACTGAACCAGATCTGCCATCGAGGTCTCTTCTGCTCTCTTTCTTATGCGCTGACTTCCAGCGGTTCGGGCTTCTGCGCGGCGTGCGGATGCTTGTCATCGCGATAGACGTTCAGCTTGGTGGCCATTTTGCGGCCCAGCTTGGTCTTCGGCAGCATCCCCTTGATCGCCTCTTCAACAACCTTCTCCGGCCGCCGCTCCATCAGGCGCGTGAACGACTCCTCGCGCAGGCCGCCCGGAAAGCCTGTATAGCGGCGATAGGTCTTGCTCTGGCTCTTGAGCCCGGTCAGCCGAACCTTCGCCGCGTTGATTACGATGACGTGATCGCCCATGTCCAGAAACGGCGTGTACTTCGGATTCCGCTTCCCGGCCAGTACGCTGGCGGCTTCAGTGGCGAGGCGACCCAGCGTCTTGCCGCTGGCGTCCACCACGAACCACTTCCGGCTGATCTCATGCGCGCTCGGAATGTATGTCGACATCCTTCCCTCTCCGTACTTCCCATGCTGCTCCGATCGCGGTCGTGGGGACCCGGCGCCCGGCATGATCCTGAAATCGCCCACGCAAGGACTTTCCGCGGATCTGAAACTCTTCCGCGGTTTCCAAATGCTGTTCGCGTGAGTTGGCGCAGAAGTTGTCGAACCCCGATCCGTCAGTTGCTGCTGGGTTCGTGCGTCTCTCCGCCGGCAACCGACGCACGGACTCGAAGATGCACACTGCGCAAGGACTTCAGAATACGGGAATTCCGGGCCGGAGTCAATGAGGAGTGAGCCGGAAATGAGCCGGGAAACGGCCGGCGGAAGAGCGCTGTCTGCAGCACTCTGACACCCGTCAGAAGGCCGCCGGGATCTGCACAGGGACTCCCCGAACTTCCACCGTCACCACAGTGATGTCGTCCCTCTGTCCAAAGGCCTGGGCTGCCCTGGCAATTTCCGCGGCGTGCAGGCGGCTCAGGCTTCGGGTACGATCGAAGCCCAGCAATTCGCCCGTCGTCGACTGCGCCTCGACCACCCCGTCCGAGACAAATGCGAGCTGGTCACCGGGAGCCAGCTGAACGAAGGAGCACTGGTACTCCGCGTGCGGATCGATCCCCAAAGGCAGCGAGCCGTGAACCTCCATTTCTTCTCCGTTCAGATAGGGCGGGAGGTGGCCGGCATTAGCTGCAGTCAGCTTTCCGTCAGAGGCCAAGTGCGCCGCCAGACAGGTGGTGAAGCCGCCGCGCATCCGTCCTGCTACTCGCCTGTTCAGCGACTGCAGCAGTGCGGCAGGATTGGGCCTGTGCTCCGCTTCCGCCCGGATGGCGCCCACCAGCACGGAGACCAGCATGGCCGCGGGAAGCCCCTTCCCGCTCACGTCCCCAATCACAATCGAGATTCCACCGCTGCCGTCCGCAATCTGCTGAAAGAAGTCTCCACCCACCTGTTCGGCGGGCTGGTAGACCGACTCGACAGCGAAGGCCGGGCATTGGTCCTGTTCGTCGGGCAACAGAACCTGCTGCACCTCGCGGGCGGCATCCAGCTCACCAGCCAGCCGCTCTTCGCGCCGGCGGGCCAGGGCGAACCTCCTTGTTAGGAAAACCAGCAGCGCCAGCAAAAAGAAGAGATGGAGCAGCGTGCCGCTCTGCACGGAAAAGGGTGGCAATGGCAGGGGCACCTCAAAAATGCGGGGAACATGCGTAATGCCCGCCTGATCGAGGACGATTGCCACATTGTCCGCGAAATAGAAACCCAGATCGAGTCCAGTCGGCACGAGCAGCAGGCGCGCGTCGAGGTCGCCGCGCCAGGCCCGTCGCAGCAGGACAGCCAGAATCCAGAGCACGACCGGCGCAAGGCAAACGATCTGAATGCTGGCCGAAGTCGATGGCGAAGCCCATTGCGGCCAGTAAAAGACCGCGGCAAACGGACTGAAGGCAGCGAGTACGACGGCCAGCCGGCCCGTCTTTCCGATGCGCGCGTCCAGGACCCGCGAGAAAAAGCACAAAGCGGCGCAGAAGTTGACGGCGACCAGCATGCCGTCCAGCAGATCGTTGATCGGAAGGGGCGGCTTCGAATAGATCTGCTGGCAAACGTAGAGCGCATTGTCGGCCGCCTGCGCCAGCAGCATGATGGCGAACCAGAGGTACTCGCGTTCTCTGGGCCGGATCAGGAAAAGACAAAGGATCGCCAGCCCCACCAGCGCAGCGGTGATTGAGTAGGAGTACGAGTCAACGTAGAACACGTCGCGCGCCTTCTGGTGAAGTACCCGTTGCACGGCGAGCAGCGCCGGGTCGCCCACCAGGTGGCCACCTTCGAGCGGTCCCCCGCCCACATAGCTCGCCCAGATGGGAGCGTGCCAGACACGAATCGCAACCTGCACAGAGCGCTCGACCGGACTACCGATGCGGGTGAGCGGGAACTGGTGGTAACTCATGGAGTACGAGGGAATTGGAGCGGGCATTTTCCCGCACTGGCCGACCAGCTGTCCGTCCACGTACACCTGGTAGGAAGTGAGGATCGGCGCGAACAACAACGAGGTGAGTCGATTCCCAGGAGGCACCAGGACCCTGAACCGGTACCATCCATACCCACCCATCTCCGCATGACCCTGAACAGACCATGACTGCCCGCTCTTCAGAAGCTGCCACGTCGCATCGTCGAAACCCGGCTGGGCCCATACCGGTTCGCGTGCGGCGGAAACCGGTGAGTCCCCGGCATGGAAGCGCCACATGCCGTCAAGCGAAACCACCCGTTCGCGTCCACGATCCAGATCGAAGGTCTGCGCAGTCAGCTGGACCGCGCAGACCATCACCGCAAAAGCGGCGATCCATCGCGCGCGTCGGAAGGTGCTCATCGCCAAACTCCTGAAGATCCGGGTCGATGCCGCCTGGTTTCGTGTCGATGTTAAAACAAGCCGCTTTCCTGCGCATCGGGATTGTCAGCCCAGGGAGGTTGCACCCGCAGGTCAACGGTCAGGCGGTCAGCGAAATGCAGTCGGTGAGGAGCTGGTTAGCCTGTTCGAGTCAGGCGCTGATGCGCCCGCGCTCAGGAAAGGCCGGTCAACGTTGAGGCGGCTGGCTCAGTGAATCCGGACATCCCTCGCTTCCTTCTTCACACGCGCAGAGTCGGACCTCCGCAATTCCTGTGGCCTCGGCCCGTCTCCGCAAACAGGTCATCTTGCCCACCGACGTCTGGCACATACCGCTGCCGGCAGGGATATTTCCGGCCAAAGCGAAGAGCCCTGAGCCACTTCCCGGTCCAGAAAGAGTTCAGAAAGAAAACAGATTCAGAGCATTGACACGTCGAGGGCCTGCCAGGATACTCCGTTACCTGAACATCGGTGCATATTCGCACCTTGTGGAGGGTTCCGAAGGTGTGTTCGGCCCGAGTTCACACAGGTGCAGCACCCCCCTGCGGGCACAAGGACCAAGACCATGAGCAACGGTGCGAACAAGAGAATTCCGGATGTCCGGATTACCCCCGACAACCAAACCGTCCTGAAGCAGTTAGGCCTTCTACAGGACCTCGCCGGAACCTGGAAGGGAAAAGGATTCAATCTAATCGCCCGGCCCGACTTCCACGACAGCACTGACCTGTATCTGCAGCTCAACCAGACCCGCGAGACCCTCCAATTCACTCCCATCGGCTCGGCCATTCCCAACCGCGGCTTCGGCCAGGATGACATTGAGCTGTTCGGACTGACCTATCTCCGGAAGATGGCTGATGCCGGTCACGACGGGGCGCTGCACATCGAGCCAGGCATCTGGGTGACCCAGCCAGCCACGACCTTTCCGCCGGAATCGGTGCCCGCGCCGAACCAGCTGGTGGCCCGGATGGGAACCATTCCTCATGGGAACGCGCTGCTGGCCGAGGGGATCGCTCAGCCTTTTACCGGGCCGCCGGTTCTCACCAGCGCGGCCGCTCAGTACAGCTTTTCGCTGTTTCCGTCGTTCAACAGCACACCCTTCGGCGTGCCGCCGACGGCCCCCGGGGTAGTCTTCAATGCTGCCGGATCGTCGGAGAAGCTGACAGTTCCGAATGTTCCCGGAGGGCCGCCGCCGTTTCCGGAATACGACCTGACCGTTCCCGACGGCGCCATTCCCCTGGGGCCGCTGAATCCGCCCTTCTCGCTCAACACGCGAACGCCCTTCGCCACCTCCCCGGCGGAACCGCCTCTGCCGGCGGCCATTGACGGCGTACCCATGCAGACCGTCATCAACGACCCAATTACGCTGCTGCAAGCGGATATTCAGAAGCTGGTGCACGACGGTTATACGTTCGAGGGCGTTGCTCTGAATATCTCCACAACGACACCCCTGACGTCTTTGCAGAACCCGAACGCGGGCCCCGCCGGTCCAGTTACGCCGGTTACGGTGCCGCAGTTTGGCGGAGGCATCGGGAATATCCAGTTCCTCGAAGGGGAGAGCCCTGTCGTAAACAACGCGACGCACAAAACAACGCGACGCAGTTGCAGGAAAACGCAGAAACGGTCATCGTCTATGCGACGTTCTGGATCGAGAAGGTGACCCACCCGAAGCGAGGGCTCTTCTTCATGCAGCTTCAGTATGCGCAACTGGTGGCGCTGGACTTCCCCATCTTCCATCTGCTGAATGCAAACCCGTCCAACTATAAAAACCTGGGATGGCCGCACATCGCCGTGGCAACGCTGAGAAAGACCTTCAGCTAAGAGACACGAGACGCCTCGCGAAATCCTGATCTAACGGAGGCCACCGTTCCAGCCTGCCGGCAACCAGTACGGCGCTGGCAGGTTGAGGCGGCTGCGTTTGCCATCAGTGGATCCGTATATCTCCGTAGCCCGTCTCCACGCGCACGGTCGGCCCTCCGCCGTTCCCCTTGCCGGTGATGTGGTGACGCTCCAGAATGCAGTGGGTGCTGATGGCCGCCTTGCTGTAGATCCAACCGGAGCCGGTGGTGGCTTCCAGAACAAAGGGCGCGTGTCCCACATTCAGCGCGACTTCGCCGTAGCCAGTGTGCACGAGCCAGTCGCCCGCAGGACGCCCGGCGACGTGAATGTCGCCCGAGCCGGCATCGGCGAGCAGTGGGCCGTTGATGCCACGAATCCGAATGGCGCCGCTGCCAGTGCGGGCCATCACGTCGTTGGCGCCCTCGAGATCGGCATGGATGCCGCCGGAGCCGCAGCGCAGCCACACGTGGCCTGTGAAGTCTGTGGCCTGGATGTTGCCCGAACCGGTGAACGCCCTCAGCGGGCCGTCCAGGCCGGACAGACGAAGATTCCCGGAGCCGGTGGTCGCCTCCAGCTGCGAGCCGCGCGGCGCGGTAATGTCGTAGTTGATGACGACGTTCGAGGTTCCCTTCAGGTGTCGGCCGATGGTGATGATCCTGGCATCCTGCTGGATGGGCGGATGACCCAGCACACGCTGGACGCGATCGGCGGCAGCTTGTCCGTAAGCCACGCCGGCGGCATGAATATGGCCGACGATGTGGACTTCGCCCGCCGGGCCGGGCCTGACGTGGATGTAGCCCGAAGCAGTGTGAACGCGCAGCAGGATCGGTCCGCTGACGTGCAGCGTGCGATGGAAGGTTCCAATGGCACCAGGCGCCGGAGGAATGAACAGAACAGGAACGACGAGTGCGGCCAGGGAGGAAACAAAACGTGGCTGCCATCGGCGCATAGAGCAGTTCCCTGCCGCAAGGATACGGTCTGATCCGGAGCTCGCGGCCCCTGGGTCAGAGGCCGGGAATTTTTTGACGACCCTGCACGATATGCGCCATGCCCCGGCTTCGCTCAGTGAATGCGAATATCTCCGGACCCGGTTTCGACGTGCACCGTGGGGCCGCCGCCATTCACGTCTCCGCTGATATGGTGATGCCCCAGGCTGCCGTGCGTACTGATGGAGGGGTCGCTGTGAATGTCACCGGAGCCGGTGCTGGCGTCCAGCGTAAAGGGTGCGTTGCCAACATTCAGCGTGACGTCGCCGGAGCCGCTGCGCAGCTGCCAGCCCGCCGAGGGCCGTCCTGTGACCTGGATATCGCCGGAGCCGGTTTCCGCAAAGAGCGTGCCGTTGACGCCGCTGATCACGATCTTGCCGCTGCCGGAGCGAGCGCTGACGTCATTCGCCGACTGCAGATCGGCGTGTACGTCTCCCGACCCGCTGCGCAGCTCCACATGGCCGGTAAAGCCGCTGGCCTCGATGTCGCCGGAGCCGGTCTCCGCCTGCAGCGAGCTGCCCAGATCGGCAAGGCGCAGATCGCCGGAGCCGGTGCCGGCGTCCAGCTGCGAGCCGCGCGGTGCGGTGATGTCGTACTCGATCGAGACGTTGTTCAGCCAGTCCTCGTGGCCGCCGATGATGACGATGTTGCCGTCCTGCTCGATGGGCGGAGCGTTAACGACCCGCTGGACGCGCGCCTCGTCAGATGCTCCGAAGCCCCACCCGTTGGCCTCGACGTGGCCGACGATATGGACCTCGCCGGCCGGGCCGGGCGTGACATGGATGTAGCCGGAGCCGGTGTACACGCTGAGCATCACTGTGCCGTTGACGTGCAGCGTGCGATCGAAGGCGCCCGTGGCGGCGTGCGCCACGGCGGGCAGGAGCAGGACGAGAAGAGCAGCGGTGAGAAGCGGGAACCGTTTCTGCATAGGGGAAACCTCCTTCCAAAGCTTGTAGTGTGCAGCGCGCAACCGGCAGGCCGCTGCTGGCCGCTGGCTGTTGAGTCGTGACTTCAGGCGCACTTTCGAGGATACGCGCGAGGGGCGCAGACGGTTCCCTGACTGCTATTTGCTTTTCAGGCCCCAGTTGAACCGCAGGCCGGTGAGCGTGTTGAACGGCAGAGAGGGATAGCCGATGGGGCTGATGTGATGATTGCTGGTGAGATTGTTGAGCTGCGTGTAGACCGACATCCACGGTTTCAGCTCATAGCTCACGCCAACGTCGAGCTTCGTGTAGCTGTAGTCGAGATTGTGGTTGGGCAGCAGCAGCGTGTTGCCGAAGTTCACGTCATCGCCGCCCAGGAAGGTTGAGTCGTCGCTGCGGCTGGCGTAGGCGGCGTCCACAATCGTGGTCCACCGTTTGCCGGTATAGATCACGCTGGTGAAGCCCGTGTTCGGCGGGCGCCGGAAGGGCCGCGCACCCACAACCGGGGCGTAATCGCCGATCACGATGCCGGGAAAATTCGGGTTCGTGCACGGCGAGGTCGATCCCGCTTCGAGGCACTGCGCCGACTCGAAGGAGTGCTGCACCACGGCATCCAGGTAGGTATAACCGCCGCGGATAAAAATGTTCCGCCCGACGCCGTAATCGATTTCCGCCTCTGTGCCCTGGGCGCTCCAGGAGAGCGAGTTCAGGTCCAGCTCATAGGCATAGTCGTTGTTCAGCTGCGCTTCGAGCTGCTGCTGCTGCGCCGGGGTGAGATTGGGAAGCAGCGTCGGGACGAGCGAAGCGGGCACAGCCTCAATCTGATTGCCGAATTCGTTGTGAAAATACGTCAGGTGCACGGTGACGCGTTGGCTGAACAGGCTCTGCTCCACGCCGCCGTCGTAGCTGCGGGAGAGCTCCGCGCCGATGGGAGCGATGCCATCCTGCGCGATGGTCATCTGGCCGCCATTGGCCTGCAGAAATTGGTAGAGCGAGCCGAACTGCTGGCTGAGCGTGGGCTCCTGGTAGCCGCGCGCAAAGTTGAAATTAAGCTTCGTGCCGTGGATGCCGCGACCCGGGCGCACGATGTACCACGTGCCTCCGATGCGCGGCGAGGCGACGGTTCCGAAGAGGCCGTTCTTCTCCACCGCTCCGGCCGCCGTGTAAAAGAGACGGTTTTTGAATTCGCCGCCGGCCTGGGCCTGGTAGTCGTAATTCCCGCGCTCCAGCGCCTGGCGCATGGCGTACACCGGCTCGTCCTCCATGCCGCGCTCATCGTCGAAGCGGAAGGCGCCAATGACGCCGAGGTGCGGGCCATGCTGGTAATCCATCTGCGCGAACAAGTCGTCGCGATTCGAGTCCAGCGCCAGATTCCATGGATAAATGGAGCCATCGGCCGCGCTGTAATTCATCAGCGCCTGGCCGGACGCGGAGTAACCATTGGCGCCGGTGATGGTGACCAGATTGCCGTAGTAGTTGCCCGCGCCCAGATCGCTCCCGGTCAGCAGATTTCCCGCCGGATACCACTGCTGCGACTCCTCGCGCTTGCGCACCAGCCCATAGCGGACCGTGGCGTTCAGGTTGTCGCGGAAGCTGTGGGTGATGGTCGCGGTGCCGTAGGTGTCCTGGTCCGATTCCTTCTCATCGTTGGCGATTCCGTCGAAGGAGTAGCCGCCGTTGGCGGAGGGAACGCCGGTAGAGGAGTCGCTGTTGCGGGCGGTCACGCGAACCTCCGTGCGCGCGGACCAGCTCCAGCCCAGGTTCGCCACCGCGGTGTCGTCGTGATACTCGTCCATCGGGATCGAATTACCCGTGTACAGGCTGGAATAGCCGCCGTAGTAATCGAGCCGCCGCTTCATGCCGCCGAGCTGCACCTGATTCTGGTAGGTGCCAAAGTTGCCGGCACTGCCCTGGTAGAGCAGAGAAGGAAACTGCGTGCTGCCGCGCGGGGTAGTCAGCGCCACGACGCCGGCGGCAGCGTCGGCGCCGTAGAGCGTGCTGTCCGGTCCGCGATAGATTTCCACGTGAGCCAGGCCGGTGGTCGAGAGATTGCCGAAATCGAACTGGCCACCGATGTCCTCAGTAGGCACGCCGTCGAGCAGGACGCGATTGGCATCGGAGCTGCCGCCGCGGAGGAAGAGCGAGGTTTCGCCGCCGCGCTCGCCGGTCTGCACCACGCTGACGCCGGGAGCCATGCGCAGCGCGTCCACGATGGTCGAGCGATTCTCGAGTTGCAGCGCACCGATACTGGTAATGGATCCGGTGGCCTGCGCCTGCGGCTCAGGACGGCCGGAGTCGGTGACCACGACGGACTGGCGGACCCACTCCGGTTCGAGGACAATGTTCTGCACGACAGCGCTCAGCGTGCCTCCGTAGAAGCTGTGCGTCTCCAGCTGCCGGAAGGAACGGCCCGAGGCGAGGACGTAGAAGCGTCCGGAACGGCCGGTGATCAGGGTGTATCCGCCCTCGGGTCCGGTGTGCGCTGCCAGGATGACCTTGCCATTCTGCACCAGGGCGACCACGGCACCGGCAATGGGATAGCCCAGCGGATCGGTGACGGTACCGGAGACGCTGACCGCGTGGAGCGCGGCAGCGGAAGCGAAGATCAGAAATACCGACAGGAGGCGGCGCAGGGGCCGCAAAACGAGCGTCATAATTCCTCCGTTCCCCTCGGAACGCGGTGAACGAGCCCGCGCCGAACGCGGACTCTGGCATACGGGACCGGTCTCCTGACTTGCGCGCAGCCGAACCGCCTTCCCGGAGCCGGGGGCTCCAGTGGCTTTCAGGTTCGGCCTTTTCCTGCGCCTTTATCCACCTGACGCAGAAAGCCGCGCTTACAGTTGCGGGGCAGTGGCGGATTTACACCGCCTTCCCGATCATCCCGTAGCGGTGATGGTGGCTCGGGAGCCGATAAGCACTCCCGAAGGAAAGCCCGGGACAACAGAATGGGCTGGAAAGGACGTTTATATCGGTTCCCCGGCGGCAAGTCAAAGGAACGGACAACAAGCTGGGCCGGCCAGGGTATGGCAAGCGTCAAGTTACGCCAGGCAGGGCAGCTTCCAGCGAGAATTTCATCCCTTTGGCAATCTGCGGCAGCTACACTCAAGGCACAGATTTCATGCAGGAAACCCCCATCCGTCGATCTTGAAGGGATGAAGTGTCGGGCCAATCCCCAGCAGGCGGTCGCCCCCGGGTGCTTGTGGTCGATGACGAGTGTGTCATTGCCGACACTCTGGCCATCATCCTGGCCCAAAACGGCTATGAGGCGACAGCCGTTTACTGCGGCCCGGAGGCCATCGAGACAGCGAAGAGCTGGCAGCCCGATCTGCTGCTGGCCGATGTGGTGATGCCTGAAATGAGCGGGATTGAGGCCGCGATCCGCATCCATGCGCTGCTGCCGCGGTGCCGCATCCTGCTGCTCTCCGGGCAGGCGGCGACCACCGATCTGATGCAGAACGCGCGCCGCGACGGCCACGAATTCGAGATCATCCTGAAGCCCATCCACCCCACGCAGTTGCTGGCGCGGCTGGCCAGGCCCTAATCGCGGAACGCATCGGCGGTTTCGCGAATCCGCTGCCATAATTCCCTCAGTCCCGCGCCGGTTTTCGCGGAGCAGAGCAGCAGTTGGTGCCGGCCGAAGGCCGCGCGCAGCGCTGTCAGGGCTTTGGCACGCCCATTGCCGCTCAGTCGATCCGCCTTCGTCCCGACAATGACGAAACTGCGCCGCGCGTGTTCCAGAAACGCGAAGAGCTGCGCGTCGCTTTCCTTCGGCGGCAGGGTCGCGTCGACCAGGCACACGCATAGCGCCAGCGTGGCGCGGTCGCGCAGATACGGCTCGATGAACTTTGGCCACTCGGCGGAGATGGATTTGGAAATTTTTGCGTAACCATAGCCGGGCAGATCGGCGAAAAGGAGTTGCGGCGGGCGATGAGGTGCTTCGGCGAGGGCAAAGAAGTTGATCGCACGCGTGCGGCCAGGCGCAGAGGAAACGCGCGCCTGCTTCGAGCCGAGCAGGGCGTTGATCAGGCTTGATTTCCCCACGTTCGAGCGGCCGAGAAAAGCGATCTCCTGCGCACCGGGCCGGGGAAAATGGGCTGCGTCGGTGACTGAGCGAAGAAATTCAGGATAAAGAGGCTTCATGCGCGCGAAGAGTCAGATTACAGGAACCGAGCCTTGACAGCGTGCATCGCGCGGTGGAAGTTCATGGGGGAGGATGGACCGATGAGCTTACCCCAATCCGGCTGCACTTCCCTCTTTCTGGAGTTTTCGCGCAACAAGCTGATAATGCAGTACTGGCCGCGGCTGAAGGCGTGCGTCGAGTCGCTTACCGACGAGCAGGTGTGGTGGCGGCCGAACGAGGCCAGCAACAGCGTGGGCAATCTGATGCTGCACCTGAACGGCAACATGCGGCAGTGGATCGTGGCCGCGTTCAGGCGAGAGGAGGATCGCCGCAACCGCCCGGCCGAATTCGCCGAACATGGTCCCATGCCCCGCGCCAAACTGCTCGAGAACTTCGGCGCGACCGTGCGCGAAGCCGACGAGGTACTGCGGCGGCTGACCGAGGCCGACCTGCTCTCGGAGTACGACATTCAGGGTTACCACGTGCACGGGCTCGACGCCGTGTACCAGGTGATCGAGCACTTCGGGCTGCACTTCGGCCAGATCGCGTACATCACGAAGATGCTGCGCGCGGAGGACCTGGGATTTTATAAGGAGCTGAACACAACCGGGCGAGCCTGGCGGAGCTGTTTCGCCGGAGAGGACGATAGATGATGCCGATCGGCCGCAGGAAGCGGAGGGGAACAGCGGTATGCGCATGTGTGCTGTCGCTCGTACTGTGCGGAACGGGCGCGGCGCAGCAGAGCCACGCGCCTCAGCGCTATCAGGTAAAGCACATTGCGAGCGTGCTTTTTCAGCTGCTGCCTCTGACAGAGCCCCTGAAGCTTGAGGAAGCAAACAGGATTCCGCTGATCTTGTATGGCGGCAGGGTCTATTCGACATTCATGACAGTGTCGTACTTCGACGATAAGGGGGAACTGGGGCCGCAGGCCGCTGCCGGATCGGTGACCGTTCATTACGACGGAAGTGGCCACGCATACATCGAGGTTACGCCGGAGAGAGTGGGCAAAGTCCAGTTGAGAGTCTCTGTTTTTTTCAATGATGGGACTATGGATGCCGAAAACCTGGATGGTGACGTATCCCGACCGAAAACCTGTGAAAATTGAAGTTATCGATGGTCCGGGTGACGACATTGGCACGGTGTATCTGGGGCTTGCGGATCCGGTGGAGTTTCAGGACGCAGGGCTGTTTCCCAGAGCCTTCTATGCAGGAGCTCAACATCCAGTGCCGATACCGTATAAGGACGTTAAGTTCACAGTGATCTCAAAGACCCCGGCCGACCCGCCAATTTCTCTGGATGACACGACCGGCGAAGTGAAGCCTGTGCACCTGGGACATGCGTTGGTGCTAACCACATTCCAGGGCCTCGACGCCCTGACATGTATCGATGTCCAGAGGCATGGCGAGGACGGCTGTGATCGCACCGTGTGCAGGGAGCTGGTCCCCCCGGGCATGGCTGCGCCCCCCCAGGTGCATTACACTTATCGTGATCCAATGCCCCAGAAAAGCCCAAAGGGTTGACATAGTCCTGGATTTCCCGCCGTTGATGCCGCGACGGGCGCAGAACCAGACGTAAGGCGGGTCGCAAGACCAGGTTCGAGCGCGGACTCAGCTCCGCTTCAATCCAGGCGCACCAGCCAGGCTTCCCCCTGGCTGGGGTGCAGCCGGTGCACAATGGCCATGGCCACTGTGCGATCGCCTTCGTAAGGGCGAATGCGCACCCAATAGCCGGTGGGACCCTCAAATTCGATCACGCTGGCGCTGCGGTATTCGCGCTGCAGCCGCTGTTCGAGATGCACTGCCGCGCGGCGGCGTGAGAACGCGCCCACCTGCACGCACCAGCGACCGCCGGAATCGAGTGGCTCTGGCGCGCTGTAGACATCGATGCGGACCTCGCCGATGCCGGCGCGGTAAAGGCCGATGGCTTTCGCCGCGCCTTCAGAGAGATCGAGGATGCGCCCGGCCACAAACGGCCCGCGATCGGTAATGCGCATCACCGCCGATTCGCCGGTGCGCAGATACGTGACCCGGATCAGCGAGCCCATGGGCAGCGTGCGGTTGGCCGCGGAGATCAGGTTTTCGTCGTAAATCTCGCCGTTCGCCCCCGCATGGCGGTTGTAGGGAGGTCCGTACCAGCTGGCCACGCCGGTTTCGGTGTAAATAGGCGAATGGGTATCGACGTACTCATCATCGGCGCTGAGCACAGGGCTGCGGCGGCTACCGCGATACACCGGCGGCGGCGTGGATTCGACTGAGGGCGAAGGCGCGGGCTGAAGCGTGGGCGGCGGCGCGTACGCGGTCTGCTGGCGGTGAGCACAGCCGGCCACCAGCGCCAGCACCAGCGCAGCAGCGGCTGCCGCCGGCAGAGACCGGAACGGTGCGGACGAGGGGACATGGGGGATCGGCAGGCGCATCACGACGGGTTTACGCTCCCTGGTGGCGGTCCAGATGCGCCGCCAGCCGGTTGAGTTGCTCCGCCGCGCTGCGCAGAGCCTTCGAGGAGTTCTGGCGCACCTCCGGCACGACGTGGTCGTTCAGATACGCAATGATCCTCTTCAGGTCTTCTTCCAGATGCTCACCCAGAGGCTGATCGGCTTTGGATTCCATCCGTTCGCACAGGCGCTCGACAAAGCCCGCCGATTTTCAGTATTGACGGGAGATCCGAGCGGGTCAATCGTTCCGCAGACCGACGTTCCTGATGAGTAACGCGGCCATCCCCGAACGGGAATGCATCCTCCAACCCGTTGGGAATGGCAGATTTACGCATCGCGGCTGCGCTGATTTGTCGCTGGCTGTTACGCGGCGGGCTGCTCTTCCCTGCCGTCATGGCCTATCCACAGTCGCCGGCCACGTTGCCCGATGCTCCCCGACCTGCCATGATCGCACCCTGGACCACCCAGACTCCCCCGCTGCTTCGCGCGGGCCGGCTGCCGAGGGCACGGCGCCGCAGATGGAGACCCTACAGGAATCCAGGACATGCGATCCGGCCACTCTCCGCGCACCAAAAAATGATCTTCTGGCTGCATCTGGAGGCCCGTCCCTACTCGCCCCTGCCCTCGTTCATGGCGGCCGGCTTGGAGCAGGGGCTCAACAGCAATCCGAAGTTCGGCACGGACAGCGTCGCGTTTGGCGAGCGCCTCGGCGCGGCCTTCGTGCGCGATGCCAGCATGAGGTTCTTCGTCAGCAGCCTCTTTCCCGCCCTGCTCCACGAAGATCCGCGTTACTACCGCGTGCAGAATGGGCGCATTGTCGCTCGCGGGCTGGGGGCGGGCGAACAGGCGCTGGTAACGCATACCGACAGCGGAGGCCTGATCCCCAACTACTCCGACCTCCTCGGGCATCTCGCTGCGTGCGAGCTTTTCCTCGCCTACTATCCCCCACCCAGTGCGAACCAGCGCGTGGTCGCGGAAGCGTGGGTCACTTCCATCGCAGGAGATGCGGGCAATAATCTCCTGCTGGAATTCGTACCCGGCATCGTCAACCGCTGGAAACGCCATCGCCAGCGCGGCCGCACCCGGTCGTCCCAAAAGCGGCGGAATTCGTCTATCCCATCACAGGGGGCTCCGATCTCCGGCGCGGCCGCCGGAAGCTTCAACGGACCAGAATGACGCCGGACAGCAGAGCGGCCACGGGCCGGAACGACAGCATGCACAGGCGAGGTGTGGGGCAGCCGTGCCTCCAGTCGCTGGTCTTCCTCGCGCTGCTCATCGCGGCCTGGGTAGCATCTTCCGCTCAGGCGCCGCTGCCGGATGCGCCGGCGCCGCAGCCGGATGTTGTCGCCGACTACCGTCCGGCCGACGCTGATCCCGCGCCCCAGCAGCCGTTCCCGCCTCAGGTGACGGCGCGGCATGGAGCAAGCCTTCCCGGGTTGAACTCTGCCTACGTGCCCCTGCCCCGGCTCTGTCTGGCGCAGTCCTGCAGCGAGCGCTCGACACAAAAAGACTGCTGCCAGCAGGAGCCAGGGCTCTTCGCCACCTATCTCAGGCAAAACGCCGCCCAGATCTACTCGCCGGGAAGTTTGGCGCGGCTGGCTATGCACAGCATTGCGGATCCCTTCAACCTGCTGACCATCGTCGGCACCTCAGCTTATTCGGTGGCTACCGACCCACACTCCCCCTACGGGCCGGGCATGACGGGCTGGGGCAAACTCAGCGGAGTCGCGCTCACCCAGGACATGACTGGCGAGTTCTTCGGCACTTTTTTGATTCCTTTTATCGATCACGAATACCCGCACTACATCCGCATGCCCAATGCATCGCTGGCGCGGCGCATTGCGCACTGCATCTATCAGCCGTTCTGGACGGTCAGCGACACCGGGCAGCCGATGGTGAACTACTCGAACCTGGTCGGGACCGCCGCCGATGAAGCCGTGGATATCAGCTACGTGCCGTATCAGCAGGTCGGATGGGGGCCCAGCGCGGAACGCATTGCGACCGCGTGGGCCACTGCGCCTATCGGCAACTTCGTCACCGAATTCGTGCCCGACGTGGCGCGTCACGTCAACCTGAACATCGTCTTCGTGCAGCGCATCATCGACCGCGTGGCCGTGGAGGATGGCGGGGGCGTGCAGAACATGCCGCCGCCGTAAGCGGACTGGGCCAGGCAGCCGGATCAGTTTTGCCCGCTGAAGTATTTCGGGTGATGCCCCGGCAGCCACGGGTCGTAGTGCGCCGCAAATTCGGCGCGCTGCTCCGTGGAGGGGTGTGTGTAGGTCCAGAACTCGACGAAAGCGCCGGGATGCGGATTATCCAGCCACAATTGCGCGTCGCTGCAGAAGGAGTCCACCGCCGCCTGCTGCGCACTCGGCACTAATCCGTGTATCACTTCCTGCCCGTAGACGTCGGCCTGGTGCTCGATGTGCCGCGACATGGCATTGGCGACAGGGTCGGACAGGAAGCTGAGCGCGACGAAAAGAAACAGCAGCAGCCCCAGCGACGACCAGCTTGCCACCGATTCAATGCCCCAGCGCGGGCCGCACACGCGCACCAGCCAGCGCAGCAACCGGAAGGCGATCCAGTAGAAGAACAGGATTACCGGTACGGAGAAGGCGATGCCTTTGGCGATGTGGTGCAGCACGTAGTGGCCCTGTTCGTGGCCGTAGGTGAAGAGGATCTCGTTGGGCGTCTCGTCATGGATGGTGGTGTCCCAGACAACGATGCGCCTGGACGCGCCCAGCCCGGTGACGTACGCGTTGGGACCGGTGACTTTGCGGCTCGCCTCCATGAGAAAGATGCGGCTGGGTGGAATGTGCAGGCCGCCGCGCGCGGCCACGCGCTCCAGTTGATCCACCAGCGCCGGATCGACCTTTTGCAGCGGCTCAAATTTGTTGAAGAGCGGATCGATCACGATGGGCGCGACGAACACCGCGAACGCTTCCACGGGAATGGTGATGATCCAGAACCACAGCCACCAGCGCCGCGGCGCGTGGCGCATGAGCGCGTAGAGCACGCTCAGCACGACCGAGCCCACGACCACAAAGATCCCCGTGGATTTCGCCCAGTCGCCCCACCAAGCCGGCCACGCCTCGACCGAGAGCCCGAAGTGCAGGCCCACATGATGCCCCAGCAGAGCCAACGGCAGACTCAGAGCGACGAAGATCAGCAGCCACAGCGGCGCCGCTGCCAGGCCCTGCAGCCACGGCGGTCGCGCAACGCGCGCCGCCAGCCGAGCGATGGGCGCTCCGGCGCGTGCCACTAGCCAAAGCGTCAGCAGCAGCCAGGCCGTTCCGCCGAAATAGAGGCTGGTGCTCCAGTGGCTGAGCGCGATGGCTTCAGCCAGCTTCTGCGGCGGCATCGAGCAGATGCAGTTGCCCGTTGCGGCCGGCGGTGTTGCGGCGAGGGCGAGCACACTTGTCAGCACGATGCGGAATCCTCCAGCAATGCGGCAGGCTGCAGATCGCGGCGGGCTAGCGCTGCTCCACTGACTGCGCGCTGAGCCTCTCGAGCCGCTGTTCGAGCCGCGACTTCACCTCCGCCCACTCCCGGTCGAGAACAGAAAAGTACACCGTGTCGCGGATATAGCCGCTCCAGGTCAGCCGATCCTTTCTCAGCACGCCTTCGCGCACGGCTCCCAGTTTAGCGACGGCCGCCTGGCTGCGATGGTTGCGCGTGTCCACCCTGAATTGCACCCGAACGGCCCCGCAGCGGAAGGCGTGCTCCAGCATCAGCAGTTTTGCTTCCGGATTCACCGCGCCGCTGCGGACCTCGGGATGCAGGAAGGTCGAGCCGATTTCCACCCCGCCCTGATCCTCCGTCTGGGTATAGAAGCTGGAAACGCCCAGCATGCGGCCATCCGCGCGGAGGCGAATCACATACGCGACCCGCTGCTCCCGCGGAGCCCTGCACATATTCGCCCAGTAACTCTCGAATCGTTCGCCGAGCGGATTGTCGGGCATGATCGCCCACGCCTCGGGATCGCAGTGCACCAGCCTGCGCACTTCGTCCTTCATCTCCGGAGTCACCGGTTCCAGGTTCACGACTCGCCCCAGGAGGGGACGCGGCTCCAGTTTCATCACAACTCCCGGCGATTCTCTCGTCAGAGATTAAACAGCTCCCGCAGCCGTCGCGTCTGCGCGCGGCTTACCGGGATCTCGGTCTGCTTCTTGTCATCCATGCGCAGTTGATACGTGCTCTTGAACCACGGCACCACTTCGCGGATGTGGTTGATGTTCACGAGGTAGGAGCGGTGCGCGCGCCAAAAGACGGCTGGATCGAGCAACTCGAAGAGTTCCTCCAGGGTGCGGCACTTGGACTGGCCTTCCAGCGCCGGCGTGGCCACGGAAATGATGCCCTCCTCGATGGAGGCAAAGCAGATATCCTTCTGATCGATGAGGAGCAGACGGCTGCCGGCCTGCACCACGATCTTGCCGCTGTGCGGGCGCGGCGTCTGATGCTGCTCGATGAGCTTCAGCAGAGTATCCACGCGCAGATCGCCCGTCGAGGGCCGCAGGTCGCCGTTCACCTCCTGGAGCCGCAGCCGCGCGCGCTCCACCGCCTGCATCACACGGTCGCGGTCGAAGGGTTTCAGCAGATAATCGATGGCGTTGACGTCGAAGGCGCGCACCGCATACTGGTCGAAGGCGGTCGCAAAGATGATCTGCGGCAGGCGGTTGCCCTCGCCGAGATCGAGCAGCTTCTTCAGCACGGCAAAGCCGTCGAGGCCGGGCATCTGCACGTCGAGGAAGACCACGTCGGGGTGGTGCCTCCGGATCAGGTCCACAGCTTCCACGCCATTGGTGCCTTCCCCGACGATTTCGACTCCGCCGCCCTCGAGCAGATACTTCAGCTCTTCGCGACTCAGCTCTTCATCGTCGACAATCAGCGCGGTGATGGGCATACAGGCAACCTAAGAGTATAGGAATGGGCAGGAAGCAGGGTCAACGAAAGCGGCGCATGCGCGAGAGGCGCGGCTATTCGGTGAAAGCGTGCAGCCTTTTGGGAGGATGGTCCGAGGCCAGCTCGTGCCCGCAGTGCACGCAGTAGAGGTCTGTGATGCGCGCCGTGCGATGGCAATTGCCGCAGCAGGGAGCCACCTGGTAGGCGCATTGCGGACAGAAGTGGTAATCGCTCTCAATGCGCGCGCTGCAAACCGGGCACAGCGACAATACCGGCTGGCGCAGCAGAAAGTAAAGCACCGCGCCGATGCCGCTGGGAATCACCACGCAGACCACCGTCCACAGGGTGGTGCTCATGCCGCGGCGCGGAGAATCGCGGCTGATGTAGCCCACCATCAGCACGTAAAGCGCGGCCAGCGCGCTGATGCTGATGTTGAAGTACACGCGGAAGCCGAAGGGCACGTTGGGCGGGTGATGCCGGTGCGCCGGCACCACGATCCACATCACGTACTCCATCAGCGTGAAGGCGATCAGCGCGCCCACCACGGACCAGGCGGGGATCATACGCAGCTCGCCGGTAAAGCCGTCGGACGGGGCGGCCTGGGGGGTTGGACGTTGTGGATATTCGGGTTCCATGAATAGAAAGGGTTCGAATGCGGCCGGTTATGGCAACTGGGTTACCGCTGGTCCTCGTTCGTGCCGTGCCGCCGGCTGCGCCAGCTCACCAGCAGCACGGCAAACATGGCCGACAACAGCACCAGCGAGAGCGTCAGGAGCATGAGCGGCATGTCGGTGAATTCCTCGCCGGCGGCCAGGTCGGCAAAGGCGCTCCACAGCGCGGGCGCGGCCAGCACCACCAGGGTGCCCAGAGCCAGCAGAACATAGCCCATCTGCTGCCGCTTCCGCCTGCGCTGCACCTGCATCTGCTGGGCGGCTTCCATCACGGAGCGCCGCGTCCGCAACACCACTTCCGGCATCGGGCGACCGGCGGTTCGGCTACGCGCAAAATCGCCGTTCATCGCGCCTCCTGCCGGCTGTCGTTCTGGCTGCGTGTTGCCTCGACGTACGGCTTCAGCGCCGCCAACCCGCGATACAGCCGCGACTTAACCGTGGACAGCGGCGCGCGTGTCAGGCTCGCAATCTCTTCCAGCGACATTTCCTCGTGGAAGCGCAGAGTCAGCACTTCCCTCTGCAGAGGCTCCAGCGTCAGCATCGCTTCGGCGACCAGCGCGCTGTTCTCCAGCGTGGAGAGGTGATCGAAAGGGGTCTTCTCCTGGCTGGGAATCTCGAAGGGGCGGTCGTCCTCGGTTTTCTCGAAGAGCTCTTCGAGGCTCGCCATCGGCCGGCGCCGGCGCAGGTCAATCACGAGGTTACGGGCAATGGTGAAGAGCCAGGTGTCGAAACGCGAGCGCCCGTTGAACTGAGAGCCGCGCACCAGCACCCGCATCCAGGTCTCCTGGAAGAGGTCTTCAGCCAGTTCGCGTCTGCCAGTCAGATAGAGCAGATAGCGCAGGAGCCGGTGCTGGTACTGAAGAATCAGCCGGTCGATCAGCTCAGGGTCGTGGCGCTTCAGGCCCTCGGCCACCAGGACGTTTTCCTGCCGAATTTGCTCCGCCAACTGGAGGGCTGCCGTGCTCATGTCATGTCCACAGACGGACACCCCATCCCGAAAGACGCTGCCAGCCACGAGTTTTTCGACTTTTCCGGCAAAGTCCAAACTGATTTCCGCTCCTCTTCCAGACGAAAAACCATCCGGGCCCACGCCTGTGCGGTGGATTCCCTGTCTGCTGCGGTGGATTCATTATCTCAGGATTGCCCGGCGTGGCGAGGATAGACTGGTGAGAATGGAGATTCTTTACGGCCTCCACTCAGTGGAGGAAGCCCTGCGCTCCGGGTCGCGCCGGTTCGACCACGTCTGCGTGGCGCGTGAACGGCATGATGAGCGGCTGGCTCAGGTGGCCGCGCTCTGCCGGGCCGCAAGCGTAAAGCTCCGCATCGAGCCCCGCGCGGCGCTCACCCGCCTGGCGCGCACGCCCGCGCATCAGGGCGTGGTGGCTCTAGTCCGGGAGCGAGAGTTCCTGGACGCGGAAGACCTCGTAGAAGGGCCCGAACCGCGGCTGGTGCTGGCCCTCGATGGCGTCGAAGATCCCCAGAACCTGGGCGCTCTGCTGCGCACCGCGGAAGCCGCGGGCGTGGATGGCGTGCTCTTCGCCGAGCGCCGGTCCGCTCCGCTGAGCGCGGTCGCCGTCAAGGCCTCTGCCGGAGCCGCCGAGCATCTGCGCCTGGCGCGTGTGGTGAATCTGGTGCGCGCCCTGGAGCTGCTCAGGGAGCGCGGGCTTTGGATCGTGGGGCTCGACGAGCGCGGCAGCCAGGAGTATGACCAGTACAATTTCACCTGCGGCGCGGTCGTGGTGCTGGGGCGCGAAGGCGCCGGGCTGCACGATTTGGTTCGCCGCACCTGCGATCACTTACTGCGGATTCCCATGTCCGGCCAGGTGGCTTCGCTCAACGTCTCCGCCGCCGGCGCAGTAGTCCTGTTTGAGGCCGCCCGGCAGCGGCGTGCCGCTCGTGAGCAGCAGGGCGCGCAGGTTCATCCGGTAAAAAAGCAGCAAAAGGGCCTGGGCTCATGAACTCTTGGTGTTGGATGGCCGTCGTCTGGTTCGGCGGCTCCCTGATTTGTGCGCAGCAAGCTGAGCAGCCTCAGGTTCTTTTCTCGGGCCACCCGCAAGCGTCTCGGCCCTCGCCGGCCACGCCCGCGTCTGCGCTGATCACCGGCGCCGAGCGCCGAGCGGTGGAGATCGTGGCGTGGGATCTGGACGTACATCTCGAACCGAGCCAGCAGTCCATCGAGGCGCACGCGCGCGTGACGCTGCGCAACGACGGCGCGATGCCGCTGGCCACCATCCCATTGCAGCTTTCTTCGACGCTGCGCTTTGAGGTGGTTGGCCTCGACGGCAAGCCGCTTCCCTTCTCGCAGAGCATTCTGCCCAGCGACGCCGACCACACGGGAGAACTGCGCGAGGCGGCCGTCACGCTGCCACAGCTGTTCGCTCCTCAGGGCGAAGTCACGCTCACGGTCGATTACGGCGGGACCATCCCCGTCTCGGCAGAGCGGGTCACCGCCCTCGGCGCGCCCGCCGCCGCCGCTGCGGCTTCGGACTGGGACCGTATCTCCACAGACTTCACTGGGCTGCGCGGATTCGGCGACGTCGTCTGGTATCCGGTCAGTTCCGTGCCCGCAGCGCTTGGCGACGGGGACAGGCTTTTTGTCGAGATCGGACGCCAGAAACTGATGGATCAGGATGCCACCATGGCTCTGCGCGTTACAGACGAGTTCACCGGCGAGCCGCCGAACGTGGCCCTGCTGAACGGCCATTGGGTTCCGCTCAGCAAGCCCGCCGTGATGCCGACGACGGCCTACCCCGGCGTCATCACCTGTTCCCTGCCCGCCATGCGCCTGGGCTTTGAAGCGCCGTCGCTCTTTCTGGCGCGGCGCACGGAGACCGGGGGGGATGGCGTCCGCGTCCTCGCCACGTCCGCCGACGAGCCGAGCGCGCAGGCCTACATCGCCGCCGCCACGCGCGTCGAGCCGCTGGTGCAGCGCTGGCTGGGCAACCAGCCTCATCCGAAGTTCACCGTGCTCGATCTGCCCGAAGCCGATGACGCGCCCGCCGAGACCGGCAACGTTCTCGCGATCCCGCTTGGATCCGGCGATGCGAGACAGCTCGCGCCCATTGTGGCGCATGGCCTCGCACACGCGGCGTTCTGGTCGCCGCGCGCGTGGCTCAACGAGGGAGTCGCCAACTTCGTCGGCGCGCTCTGGATCGAGGCTGCTGAGGGCCGCACCGCCGCGCTCGAGAACCTGAATACCGGACGGACCGCGCTGGCGCTGGCCGAGCCTGCTGAGCCCGGCGATGGGCAAGGCCGGGACCTGCTCCACGCCGAGAGCGCCGTCTATTACCGCACCAAAGCCACCTACGTTTTGTGGATGCTGCGCTCGCTGGCCGGCGACGACGCACTCCAGAGCGCGCTCCAGGCCTACCGTCCCGCGCTGGATACGACGCCCGATTACTTCGAGCATCTCATTGAAGGCGCCAGCCACCGGGACCTGCGCTGGTTCTTCTCGAACTGGGTCTACCACGACGACGGACTGCCCGATCTCTCCGTCGCGGGGGTGTATTTTTCCCCCGAAGCGCACAACACCAGCCTCGTCGCCGTCGATATCGTGAACAACGGCTACGCCGAGGCCGAGGTGCCCGTCACCATCAGAGGCGCGGATACGTCGGACACGGTGGAGGTACGCGTTCCGGCGCATGGGAGCATCACGCATCGGGTCATCTTCCAGGAACCGCCCACGGAAGTGGATGTAAACGACGGCAGCGTTCCCGAAGTCGAGGCCAGTGTGCACGTGAAAACGGTGAAGGAAGTCCCTCCCGGCGGGTTTCAGTGAGCGGCGGCTGCAGGATGCGTCAGCGTTCCACGGATGCGCGCGGGACCGTTGGGCGTTTTCACGGTCAGGTCCACGTGCCGACCGAAGCCGATGCTGCCGCGCACTGAACTTACGCGTCCTGCTCTTACGCCTCCTGGGCGCGACAGTCCCCCGCTCGTCAGGGTCAGCGTGCGATTGACCACAGTGCCGCTGCCGGTCCACAGCAGGAAATGTCCGAGCGGACCGGCCCCAGGCAGCGCTGTCAGCCCGCCATTCTGCCAGGTGAACTGAAAGTCACCCGCCGCTGACGCTGCCAGTTCCGCGGTGCTCCAGCCGCTCAGAGTCAGCTTCGTTTCGCCGTCGAACTGCCCGGTCCCCCAGCTTTCGCGGAAGATCGCGGCTGCGGCGGACGGACGAAGTCCGGTGCAACGCACATCGAGATTCCAGAGGGGAGCGCCGTTCACCAGAGTCATTGCGCCCGTCGCATGCAGCGTCCCGCCCAGGGCCGCGGCATCCACGGATTTCAGAGTCAAATCGGTCCGGTCCACGGAAACCGCCGCGGTGACCTGATGCAGCGCCAGCCTATCGAGGTTAAAGACCTTCGCCTGAATCGTGCCCTCGAGCGGCGGCCACGGCGAGGGCCGCGCTCCGCCCAGTGCCTCGGCAAAAATCTGGCCAAAGAATCCGCGCCGCCGGCCCCGGAGCACCGACGAGAGGACCGAGCCACTCAGCGCGGGAGCTTGCAGGGTGAATGCCGCCGGGCATGGCGTCGGCTGATCGCACGGCCGGGAATAATCCAGCGAACCGCGCAGCGCGATTCCCTTGTAGCGAAGCGCCGCGCTGTGCCAGGCGATCTGTTGCGCACTGATCACGATATCAGCGGAGTCCACCTCCACCGGCGCAGGCAGAAAGCTGGGGCGCAGTTGCAAACCCGCAACGCGGACTGTCCCGCTGGTGCTCAGCCCCGGACCCGTTCCGGGGCCCGCTCCGCCCAGCGGAGCCAGCCAGGCGCCGGTCGTCGTCACATTCAGATCCGCGCGCCCCTTCTGGCCGGCGGCTGCCAACATATGGTTCAGCAGCCCCAGCGTCGCTCCGGGAGCCGTGAGCCGTTGCAGCGAGGCCGCGCCCGCCAGGTGCAGCGTGAATTCGCTGGGCGTCAGACTGCCCTCCGCGATCAGCGGCGCGGCTTCGCCAAACGGGATCGCCACCGGCTCCAGGAGAATCTCATGCGGCTGCGGGATTTCGGCGGCGCGCCGCTGAGCCGAGAGGACGCTGTGCTCGGGGGCGTGATTGGGAGTCGAATTCGCCGCCACGAAGCGCAGTGTGGGCAGCGGGAAGGTTCCACCGGCGTTCGTGATCGAGACTCCCGTGGCCGTAGCGCTGCCGGAAAGCACGCGTTGCTGCCCCATGACGAGCCGGAATTCTCCATTGATGTCGCCGGTCGCGGTTGCATTCTGCAGGCTGGAGCGCATCAGTCCCAGCAGCGTTACGGGAAACTCCGCCGGAACATGGTTAATCTCCAGTTGCAGATGCTTGCCGCCCTGCGCGAATCCGTGCGCGCTCCCGATGAGCAGCAGGTGTCCCGGCGGAACCGGCAGGAAGCAGGTGAGCTTGCTCAGCGCGCGCTGCTGGTGCAGATAGTCCGCGCTGCAGGTCGCGCTCACATCCATGGACGAAAGGGGCTGAAACTCCTGCCGGCGCAGGTTGGCGATGTGAACGGTCGAGTGCAGCTGGAGATCGGCGGGCGTGCCGCCAATGTGTCCGGTCAGGTCCATACTGCCGCGCCAACCGCTGTCCCGGCCCGTGAGCAGTTCACTCACCTGGCCCAGTTGCGCGCCTCCCCACGCCACGGTCAGATTTACGGGCAGTGTTTTCAGGCTGACGCCGCGCCGCAGCGATCCGGACACGTTCAGTTCGCCGACGCCGGAGAGCTCCAGCGGAAGATCGGTACGCGCCGGCTGCGCCTTCAGCCGCAGCCGCCACTGGCCGCCGCCGGCCTGCCACATGGCAAACTCCGCGTTCTTCAGCGAGAACGGCTTTTTCTCCGCGCCATCCTTGAAGTTAATCCGCGAATCGGCGGCTTCGATGTAAGGAAAGCGCGGCGTGGGCCCGGCGTGACGCTGTGCGGTTGGCGCGTGGGGAATCTGCGAGGCGCGCAGCAGGATGGAGTCGATGCTCCACTGCCCCGCGGAGTTCCTCACCAGATTCAGGCTGGCCGCATCCAGACTGATGCGGCTGATCTCCAGCCGCCGCCGCCACAGCGAACTGAGTCGCAGCGAGACAACCACGGTATCGGCATGCAGCGCCGGCTCGGCGCCAAACGCAGGATCTTCCTCCACGGTGAAGTCGCTCAGCGCGATCCCCGGCAGGGGCAGCAGCCGCAGCGAGATTCCGCCCACGGAAACCGGCCGCCCCAGAGCGCCCTCAATGCTGGCGGTGATCGATCGCCGGTACCGGCCCAGGCTCACCAGCGGCGGGACAAAAATCGCCAGCAGAAGCGTGACCATGAGCAGCAGAGCCACGAGAAGGCGCCGCCGCCGCCGAGCGCGCTCTTCCGGCGATAGCTCTTCGCCCAGCTCCTCCTCGGCGTCCATGGTTTTCCTCGGCGTTCACGGCTAGTGAAGCAGGTGGAAGGTGCGGTTCCAGCGCGTCTGGGTGAAGAAGTAGAGCGTCTCATGGCCGATCCATGCCATCTGATCGGCAAACGAGGTCCTATACTGCTCGCTGTCCGGCGTCCGGAACGACCAGTAGACCAACAGCGGACGGCCCACGATGTTGGCGCGCGGGACGAGTCCCCAGTAGCGGCTGTCGAGGCTCACGGTTCGATTGTCGCCCATGACAAAATACATTCCGGGCGGAACGACCAGGTCGCCGTTATGGATGTACTGCGGCAGCGCTTCGGCCCACTCCGCCGTCACGTCGTCGTCCGGCGGCGGAGGTACGTCGGGAAAATCGTCGCGATAGGGCAGGAAATCCGGCTGGTCCGGCGGCTCTTTCACCCACGGCTCGTTCAGCGCCACGCCGTTGCGATAGACCACGCCATTTTCCAGGTGAATGTGGTCGCCGGGAATGCCGATGACCCGCTTGACCAGAAACAGGTGCTGACCATTCGACTCCAGGGTGGGCTTGTAGAAGACGATGATGTCGTCGCGGCGCACGTTGCGGTAGTACAGAAACGGCGCCCACTCCGCCGGAGGCGCCAGCGTGATGCGGTCCACCAGCACATGGTCGCCGATCAGCAGCGTGTTCTCCATCGAGGACGAGGGAATGGCGAAATTCTGAAAAATAAACGTGAGGACGAAGAGTCCCACCACCAGAACGCCGCAAATGGAGGCGAAGGCTTCGAGCGGGGTTTCGTCGGTGGGCGTTCCGGGCTTCTTGTCCAAATCTCGGTCCATAAGCGGGCGCGTGCCTCAGTGCACCACGCGGCCGATGCGATCCCAGCGCGCGAAGTACTTCAGCCTGTCCAGCAGATCGGCGTTCTTTCCCAGGATAACATTCTGCGTGGGATCGGTGGCCGAGGGCTTGCGCAGCGAGAAGTAGATGAGGAATGCGCGCCCCACAATGTTCTGGCGCGGCACAAAGCCCCAGTAGCGACTGTCGCGGCTGAAGTTGCGGTTGTCGCCGAGAACGAAGTAGTCGCCGGGCGGCACCAGCAGCTCGCCGGCGTGCACATCGCTCTGCATCTCGCGCCACCAGGCCGGGTCCACGCCCGGGTCGGTGTAGAGCCGCTGCGGGAAATCGTCCCGGTACTCGTCCGAGTAGGCCGGCTCAAAGGAGACATATGGCTCATCCAGGGGAACTCCGTTGATACAGGCGATTCCATCCTGCAGGTGCACCGAGTCGCCCGGCAGCCCGATGACTCGCTTCACCACGTGCTCCGAGGGCTTCACCGGATAGTGGAAGACGATCACGTCTCCGCGCTCAGGCTCGCGATAGGGCAGCAGCCATCGCCACGGGCCGGGCGGCGCGTAGATCATCTTGTTCGCCAGCAGGAAGTCGCCCACCAGCAACGTATGCTCCATCGACTCGGAGGGAATCCGGAACGGCTGGGCGATGAAGGTGATCACAAAGACTGCGGCCACGATGACGCGGAACAGCGATCGGATGATATCGAGCACATTGGGAACCACGCCATCGCGCGCCCGGTGCGGTTCGCCCAGCAGCTGGCGGCGCAGCACGAGGTCGTCGCTCTCACCGTATCCGCCTCCCAGCACCTGCCGTGGCGGCGGCACACTGGCGCTCATTCCGCGGACTCCCGCAGCATCTCCAGCGCCCGACGCGCGGCTTCCTGCTCGGCCAGCTTGCGATTGAGCCCCGCGCCGGTGGCCAGCACGTGTCCGGCGCAGCGCACCTCCACGAAGAACTGCTTGCAGTGGTCCGGACCGTTCTCGGCGGTGGTGCTGTACTCGGGCTGGCCGCGTCTGCGCGCCTGGAGCAGCTCCTGCAGGCCCGACTTATAGTCGCCGATCCCCTCGCCCGCCAGCAACTGGCGCCGCAGGGCGTCCACCGGGGGTCCGACGACGTATTCGTCGACCACGCGCCGCACCGCGTCGAGGCCGGCGTCCAGAAACAGCGCGCCCAGCATGGCTTCCATCGCATTGGCCAGCAGAGCCGGCTTCGCGCGGCCGCCGCTGTTCTCTTCGCTGCGGCCCAGCAGGAGATATCGCCCCAAATCCAGCTGCCGTGCCACCTGCCCCAGATGCCGCCGGCCGACGAGCGCGCCGCGCAGGCGGGTGAGGTCGCCTTCCGACAGCTCGGGATAGCGCAGATAGAGCGACTCGGCTGCAGCGAGGCCCACGACGGCATCACCGAGAAACTCCATGCGCTCGTTGTCTTCAGATTGCGCCGCCGCGGCGCTCTCGCGCGTTCTGTCACGCGTCCCTTCGCGAGTAAGTGACCGGTGCGTCAGCGCCTGCTCCAGGAGCCTGCGGTTGTTAAAGGAGTGGCCGAGCCGAATTTCCAGATCCTCCAGCCGGGCCGGGAGCGGGATTCTCTCCTCGTCGGCGGAAAGCGCGCCGCCGGGTACGCCGGGATCATGAGCAGGAGACTCCATGCGCGGTTTCCTCCCTCATTATGGCAGAGGCGGCCCGCCGTCCTGCCGCGGCCTGGGCGCTTCTGAAGCATCCGTCGCCGCCGGAGTCCTGGCGAAGTGATCGGCGACCACGTGGAAGGACTCCTTTGACTGCCATTTCATGTCGGGGTACGTGGTGCCTCGAAATCCGTGTTCGAAGTATTTGACCAGGCTGGTGCTCGCTGTATCGACGTCATAGAGCGGATCGTCATCGCAGGGCGTCATCTGAGAAATGAACTGGAAGACAAACGCGCCGTCCACGCCGGCTGCATCCAGAATGCCGAGATGCTCAACAAGCCTGCGCGCCTGCCATCGTTCATCGCGCGTGTGAACTCCCCTCACACGCGGCCGGATGAATCGTCCGACAAACGGAATCGCGAAATGGAAATACTGCGAGCGCGCATCGACGATGTCAGCGCCGAGTCCCGAGGATGCCAGGAAACCGCCTGACCCTCCGATGCCGTCCTGGCAGGTCGCGTAGCCAAACTCCGTGATCAGCACCGGTTTTCCGTGCGCAAAGTGCTGCCTCAGAGTGTCGGCATACCTGTCCTCATTGCGCGCGCTGCGATAGTGGTCCACGCCAACGAAATCGAAGAGGCCCCAGTCCACGCATTCCCAGGGGAGCGAGGCATAGGTGATCTGGCCGCGGAAAACGGCCCCCACCACGGAGCAGGCCTCAGCGAGAAAGCGGTTGAGCGGCGGATTATGATCGCCAGCCCTCACTCGATCGATGAACGAGGGGTGGCCCATACGGGCCGCAAGGTTCCTGCCTTCGACGATTCCCGGCATGAAGAGCGTGAATTCGGAGCCAATAATCAGGAAGAGTTGTTGTGAGTATCGCGCGCGCAGCTCCTCAGCGACCGCCGCGGCCGTCGCGATGTATGCCAGCGTCCTGTCAGGGCTTTTGTCCCACATCTCGGGCGAAAGCCAGACTTCGAGGCCAAGCTGGAGAGCTTCGTCCGCCGCGATCTTCAGACGCCGAAGGCTGAGGCCGCAGATGCGCACCGCGTTCGCGTGCAGATCGTCGCGGATGATTTGCAGCTCGCGGCGGACCACGTTGCGGTGGAAGTCGGGACGCCAGTTGAAGGACATGAAACGCCCCACGTCGTAGCTGACACCCCTGTGTTTCACTCTGCCCCTTTGAGGCGGAACTCTAACCGGGTCTCTGTATCAGGCCCCTCCCGCCCTACTGCGGCTGCGGCGCGGCTGACGGCTGCGCCGCGGCGGGCGTCTTCCCCGGCGTCACGCTCTGCGACTGCGCCTGCGGCGGCAGAGCAAAGGGTTTCTTCAGCCCGGACTGGGCCGCGGCCAGCGTGTCCGGCTGTCCATCGCGCGCGTCCATCGCCGCCCTGTACTGAGCCAGCGCCTGCGGACGTTCGTCTTCCACATCGTCAATGCGGCCCAGATAGATGTGCGACCACGCCAGATATCGCGCGTCTTTCGATTCCGCCAGCGTCTTCTGAAACGCAGCGACCGCCTGATCCACCTGGTTGTTCATCAGGTCCGCGCGCGCCAGGATGAACTCCGCGCGGCCCGGATCGCCGGTGTGATCCTGAATGGCCATTTCCGCCAGCGCGCTCGCGCCCGCCACGTCGCCCTTCATCAGCTTCATCTCGGCAAGGTCCAGCCCCACGAGCTGCTGCGGCTCGCGCCCCATCATCTCGCCCTCCCACTGCTGATCGAAGGTGGTCTCCCGAGCCTGGTGGATGATCGCATCCACGTCCATGCCGTAGACCATCGGGCCAATCGCTTCGGAAAGGCTCTGCGGCGTTTTTTCGAAGGCGAGCATCTGATTGTAAAAGTATCGGGTAATCACGAAGCCCTGCTGCATGGAGTGGTCGACCGCCTGCTCGCGCACGTCCGCATCCTTCTGCAGCGATTCATTGTGCGCGATCTCATACGGCTCCGCCTGGCTGCGCGGCAGGCCCGCCGGCACCTTCACGATCTGCACGCCGGTATTCATAATCCGCGCTTCGATCGCCCGGATCATGCTCTCCACCACCAGCGCCACAATATCGTTCTTGAAGTTGAACGGAAGCGGCGCATAATCCACCGTCCTCAGGATCGGCTGCATGCGGATCATGTCGTTCTGCCGCGAATAGAGCAGCGGCTCGATCTGGTAGTGCAGGTAAACGTGCCGCACCAGACGCATGGGGATCTGGCCGTTTTTCGGCGACGCCACGACCACGTAATTCGTGCCGTAGACGCGGGCGTTGGTTTCCTCCGGCGAGAGCATCGGCTCGATTACCACCAGGAACCGGCGGCCTGTGGCGATCGAGGCCGGCATTTTCAGGTAGTAATTCGTGTTCACGATCATTTGCGAAAGCGGGCCGTGCAGAGCGTCCAGGATCGCGTCGTACGCCGGACGGTTCTCCAGCCAGATCACGTGCAGATCGATGTCCGAGGCAAACTTCCGCACCAGCGGCAGCATGAGCAGCACGCCATTGGCGTCGGGCGGCAAATCCTGTTCGTCCACGCTGGGCGTGAGCTGCGGCGGCGGCGAGAGATAGAGCGCCAGCGAGACGTATTGTGCCACGTTTTGCGCCGGATCCTCCAACTTGTGCTGGTCGATGTACAGGCATAGCTGGTCGCGGTCGTCGCGCGCCGCTGCGGAAGCCTGGGTGGCCTCGTTCACTTCCTCGCGCACCGCCTGCCGCACCGGGTTTGACTCATTCAGGCCATCGTCGTACCCGCAGGCATTCAGGGCCACAGCCAGGTCGAACATGGCCTCGCTGGTTTGCAGGCTCACTGCCGGACCTGCGGGATCCAGCAGCGCGGGTCCCTTGCCCGCCTGCGCGCTCGGCGGCAGCTGGGCCGCGGGCGCGGGCACGGTTCCGGGCGCCGGCGAGGGCACGGGGACGTTTTGCTGCGCCAGGCACGGCGCGGCCAGCAGAGCGGCAAGGAGTCCGGAGGGCAGCAGAAAACGGCGCAGACAGGAAGACAACGGCATATCGATGGACAGGGTTTATCCGACTTTCAGTCTATGCAACCGCCGGAAGAGGGGTCAACGGAATAAACAGGAGAAACCCGGTCAGCACAAACACGGATAGGTCAAAAGCGGTCCGCTGAAGACCGATCAGCAGAAAGATGGTTTGCGAAGGAGCAGTCAGCGGCGGTCGGGGAAAACAGAAAGCGAGCAGCCTGCCGGCTGCCGGCTCGTCTGACTCATTCCTGCTCGTGGTTCTCTGCGCTCGCCGTTTTCCAGCTGGCCGTCTTTCCGCTGGCCGCTTCCTCAGCTGCCCGCTTCTTAGCTGCTCTCCTCACGCCATGGCCATGGCGCCGATCTCTTCCTTGCGCACGGTCAGCTTCTCCACCAGATCGGTGCGCACCTCGAAGCCGCGTCCCGGCGTCTCCGGCACCGCGATCTGTCCCAGCTCCGACACCACCACCTCCGGCTCGATGATGTCTTCCTTCCAGTAGCGCTTGGACGCGGAAACGTCCCCGGGCAGCGAGAAGTTCTCGAGCGACGAGAGCGCGATGTTGTGTGCCCGCCCGATCCCCGTCTCCAGCATCCCTCCGCACCAGACAGGAATGCCGCGTTCCTGGGCGGCATTGTGGACGGCAATGGCTTCGCTGAATCCTCCCACGCGCCCCACCTTAATATTGATAATCCGGCACGACTCCATCTCAATCGCCGCCAGCGCGTCGCGCCGGTTGCGGATCGACTCGTCCAGGCAAATCGGCGTGTTCAGCCGCTTCTGCAGCATCGAGTGAAAGTAGAAATCGTCGGCCCACAGCGGCTGCTCGATCATCATCAGGTCGAACTCGTCGAAGCTCACGATGTGATCGGAGTCGTTCAGCCGGTACGCGGAGTTCGCGTCCACGCTCAGTTCGATGTCCGGCCAGCGGCTGCGCACCGCCTCCAGCATCTTCACGTCCCAGCCCGGCTTGCACTTCAGCTTGATGCGCTGGTAGCCCGCGGCCAGTTCCTTTTCCACCTCGGCCATCTGCTCTTCCATCGTCGCCTGGATGCCAATGGAAACCCCGCAGTCGATCGTCTCCCGCGTGCCGCCCAGCAGGCTGGCCAGCGGAATCCGGCGCACCTGCGCCTCGAGGTCCCACACCGCATTCTCCAGCGCCGCCTTGGCCATGCGGTGCCCGCGCACCTTGCGGAAGATTCCGGGACACTTGCCGCCGTGCTCCGGATCGGCCGCGGCCAGCATCGGACCCAGCTCGCTCTGGATCGCAAGCCACGCCGTGTCGATGGTTTCCTCGGAGTAGAACGGGTGCTCGCCGGCGACGCACTCCCCCCAGCCGGTCAGTCCCTCGCCGCGCAGCTCCACCAGCAGAATGCGCCGCTCCGTGGTGGTGCCGAAACTGGTTTGAAAAGGCTGAACGAGGGGAAGGCGAAGCTCACGCAGAAAGATGGCATCGATTCTCATAACACTCCCGGGTTGGGTTGGTGCAGTCGTGCGAGTTCGTAAATGCCGTTACCTTCGTTGTCCGTCCGGAATCCAGTCACCGCGAGCCCCCGCGAAAAAGCCGCGAGAAAGCGCTCGCGATTTTCCGCCTGTACCGCCTCCGCCCCGGAGACACGCTCGGCAGACGCTTTCCATGCGGCGATCGCCTTCGGAACCATGATTGTCTCCTGAATTTGCGGCGGCGTGTACTGGGACCCACTGAGGATGGCCTTCACTCGTTCCGACTCCATCCACCATTCCGCATGGAGACGGTCTGTGGGAAGCCCAGCCTGCAGTCGAGATGAGGATACACCATAAAAATTGGGCGTGTAGGTGCGCACGATCACTCCCAGCCTGTGGATATTCAGATGAGCGTTCTTGATTTCCAGTGGGTCGAAGGTCCACTCCATGAGCCGGATGCCCCGGCTCACCGCTTCCGCGCGCTGGTAGAGCTTCAGCCGACGCCCAATCCCGGCGTTCCGGAAACGCGGCGTCACCGCCAGCATATGCGAATGCAAATAAGGGACTTGCGGGCGGGACGGGTCGCCGGTGGGCTTCATCCCGGGAATCGACATGGCAAAACCGACCATCTCCCCTGCCGGGTCGAAGGCCCCAATCGCCTGCCCCCCGATCCGCTGCGCCACCGTGAACATCCGCCGCGGAATCACGTCGCCGTCGTTGTAGCCCCAGGTCTCAATCTGCAGCCGGACGCAGGCTTCCATCTCGCCGAAGCCCTGACATGACCGCAGTACAATCGCGGTGCCGTCTGGCGCTTCGAGCATTTCCGGCGGGAAGGAGCTCATTGGGCGGCCTCCGGCGGAGTTCTCTGTTCGGGATCTGACGCTTTGGCTCGCGACCACAGTTCCTCCAGTTCCGCTGCGGAAAGCTCCTCCAGCGGGCGCTCGCTCGCTGTCTCCATCGCGGCAAAGCGCCAACGGAATTTCGCGTTCGCGTCGCGCAGTGTTAACTCCGCATCGACCTTCAGGTGACGCGCGAGATTTGCGGCCGTAAACAATAGATCTCCCAGTTCTTCTGCAGCCTTCTGATTCTCCCCCATCCGGATCTCCGCCTCCAGCTCTGCGGTCTCCTCCCTCAGCTTTTCCACAACCCCGCCGACCTCCGGCCAGTCGAATCCCGCCTTTGCCGCCTTTGAGCCAATCTTCGTCGCTTCCATCAGCGCGGGCAGGGCGCGGGAGACCAAAGTCAGCCGCCCTTCATCCTTTGCCTCATCCTTCTTCTCCAGTTTCTTGATCTCTTCCCAGTTCCGCAAAACCTGGCCTGCGCCGATGTGCCGCGTCTCCAAACCCTCCGCTCGATTCCCCGCCTCCGCTGCGGCCGCCTCGCCGAAGACATGCGGATGCCGCCGGACCAGCTTGCGGTTCAGCCCGGCGATCACGTCGCGGATGCTGAAGTACCCGGCTTCCTCGGCCATCTCGGCGTAGAACAGCACCTGCAGCAGCAGATCCCCCAGCTCATCGGCCAGGTCAGCCCATTGCTCCCGCTCGATGGCGTCCAGCACCTCGTACGTCTCTTCCAGCGTGTATTTGCGAATGGTCGCGAAGGTCTGTTCGCGATCCCATGGACACCCGTCCGGAGCCCGCAACCGCGCCATGATGCCGACCGCCGCGGCAAACAATTCCCCGGCGGCCCCCGAATTGCCGCGTAAGTCCTCCCCGACCTGTCGCATAGTTTCACTCTACAACCCCGCGAGCGGACGCCGGAAAACTGCTATTCTCACGGCCGGAGTGCACGATGCGTCCGACCCTGCTCCTGCTTCTTCTGCTGCCTTCCCTGTCTGCTCACGCCCAGCCCGATGTCTGGCAGCGCGTCAGCACCAACTACAGGGAGCCGGTGCTGGAAACCGTGACGAACCTCCCCATGGCCCGGCAGATTGCTGTGGCGCAGCTCATCGAGCGTTGCTGCGATTTGGATCTCGACGCGAAGCCAGGGAGCACTCCGGTTGACATTGCGCAATGCCTCACCTTTCAGGCGGTCCCGCTGGCATCGAAACAAGACGTGTTGTTCGTCTGGGGATGCTATCAGGCGGTTACGGGCGGGGGTGGCCCGAATTGGCTGGTCCGTTTTCGCGGCGGAATGCCCATCCTGCTGGCATCACCGAACGATGATTTCAGCGGCTGGCTCCACTCCATCCAGTCATCGGTCACCAACGGTTATCACGATCTTTTGCTTGGCTGGCACATGGGTGCGTCTGAGACGGACCTCACCTATTTCCAATTCAACGGCAGGTCCTATGTCCCCGTCAGCAAAGCGGAGCGTCTGTGCAATGGCGACCAATGCAGGATTCATCCCGGCGCCGAACGCTGATTGCTGATCGCTGTCGTGCCATTACACTCGCCGGACACCCCACATCTGCCCGAATTTGGCCGATGCGGGAAAGCACGAGCCCACACCACCATGCCGCCCCTCTGATCGCTGCCCACGCCTTCAGCCACGGCTTCCAGCCCGACCAAAACGAGCGCCTCGCCGCCTACTGGGCCGAAGCTCTCGGCGGTCCCAGCCTCTATTCCCATATTCCCAAACCTATGGCGACGAGACCTCCGTGGTCCGCATCCACAGCGGCAACGGAGAGCACGAAGAAATGGATCGCCGCGCCATTGCCTGCTTCGATCAGGCTCTTGCCGACGTCGCCGTCCCCGCCGATTCAGGCCTCGGGCGCGCGCTCCACAACTATTTCGCCAGGGCCACCACCACCATGGCTCGCTGTCATCGCTCCGCCAACGACGTGCCCTCCGGCCTCACCATCACCCGCTGCTCCTGGAACGGCCTCCAGCCCCCGATCACTCGCTGGCCGCTGCTCCCTGCTCCCTGTAACCTGTAACCTCTCTACCCTTTATCCCCTGCAAGAAATCATTGCCAATCCCTACGTCGGTAACCCCACCCCGTAACTCCTTTCCCTGCCGCATTCCTTACCCCAAATATCCCCAGAATATTTGGCGGGCTAATTCCTCCAATCCGGAATTCTGATCTTGGATAGAGCTCGGGTAGGAGGCGGGATCGCTCCCGCCGTTCCCCCCACACCGCCGGACGTGCCGTTCGGCATCCGGCGGTTCATGAGGCAAATCCCCAAGGGAGCGAGGGCCAGCGGACCTTATATAATATATATGTTTGCCTCGCTGGCCGCGAAGGGAGTAATACACCTTGGGTTGGAACTGGTCTCATATCACCCATCGTCAGGCCAGCATGATCTCAGAAGTTCGGGGGTCAGGCCGTGTCATTCAAAACCATGTGCTGGCACGGTACCGCGGTACTCATCTCCAAACGCCTGCTCCAGAATGCGTTCCTCTTTGCGGATTCTGGCTACTTCAACCATGTATATCGGCATAAAGCATGAGGAATGCTATCCAATTGCCCCAAATCATCAGTACCTCAACATACACGATGAACTCGAAGAAGTAGATCGGATGTCGGAGCTTTGAATAAAGTCCGGCGGTTACCAGGGTATTCGCGTGGGCCCCAGGGCTGAACGAATTCCCGAGCAGCAACCGCGCCGCGATCCAAAGCACGAAGCCAGACGCGGCAATAACGACTCCGATCCATGCCCGTGCGCCCCAATGTGCCCGGAACATGATGAGGGCCGAAAACGCCAGAAAGAACCCTCCGTCTTCCCAGGGCAGAACCCGCTTCATTACGCGCCCCTTTGGGACCACGGCAACAGATTAATCGTTGCGGGGAAGAACCGCTTCATATGCGTCTGAGCAGCATGTAAAGGCAGGTAAGGTGGACGAAGCCGAGGAAATTCTCGATGTGGTATTCCCGGCGGGTGACGAGACGGCGGAAGCTGTGCATCCACGCGAACAGCCTCTCCACCTTCCGGCGCTTTCGGTAGCGGCGCAGCTTGCGCCCATCCTGACTCCTGCTTCGGTTGCGCCGGTTGGGCGCGATCATCTCAATCCGGTATTCCTCCTGGAGCGTGCGGTCGAGCGAGTCCGAGTCGCAGGCCTTGTCGCCGACGAGCCGGGCGGGAAGCTGGTCGAGGAAGCTTCCGGCCAGAACGTACTTCACAAGCTGGCACTCGGCCGGCGAAGCGCTGTCGACAGATACGGCGGGAGGAAGACGGTTAACAGCGGCGACAGCGATGATCTTCGTGCCCTTGCCGCGACGGGTGGGGCCAACAGCAAGGCCCCCTTTTTGGCGCTCGCGAAGGTTGCGTCCACGAGCGCTTCTTCCAGATTCAGCTTTCCCTGCTGGTGCAGATGCCGCGCCAGTCCCTGCAGCGCCTCTTCCAGCTTCCCCTTGCGCACCCACTGCTGGAATCGGCGGTGGCAGGTCTGGTACGGCGGATATTTTTCCGGCATCTCGCGCCACTGTGCTCTGGTGCCCGGAATCCAGAGCACTCCGTTCAGCACCGCCCGGGTCTCGTGCCACGGGAGGCCACGATTATCCGGCTGCCACGCTGGACGGCTGGCTCTGCCGCTTTACTGCGGCATGACGGACAGATTGAGACTGGAGGGATGGGCTGCATCGTGGTAGATCACGTTGGTCGCCTTGACAAAGTCAGAACCGGACTCCGGACTTTGCCTGGTATTCAGGTTCCGGTCCCATCGCGGGAAGTTGCTGCTGCTGACGTCTACCCGCAGACGGTCGCCGGCGAGGAAGACGTTGCTGGTCGCCCATAGGTTCACGTTGACCCTGTAAATCTCACCCGGCTTCATAAACCTGGCTTTCGTGTAATCGTGATCGCGATAGCGCATGCGCAGGATGCCGGTGGCGATGTTGTGATCGGAACCATCGGGCGCCGCATCCACCAGCACCGCGGTGAAGTCGGTGTCCGGGGCGGAGGAGGAGACGTAGAGCGTCATCGAAACCGGCCCGGTGACGTCCAGGTTCTTTTGGAGCGCCGGAGTTGAAAACACCAGCACGTCGGCGCGCTGTTCATCCGGGCGCTGATCCTGGACGCCGTTGGGCACATCCGCGCCGTCGCAGCACATGCTCCCGCCCATCGTCGGTACCGGATCGGCGGGATTGTAGACGTAGCGATCGGACGCGGCGTTGGCATTCGGATCGTTGACCTGAGTGCTCAGGCTGCCATTGCCCGAGGCCGTGTTTGCTCGACCGGCCGAGTGCAGATAGTAGGTCGCGGTTCCGGCCTCAGGCGGAGGCCAGCTGCTGCTCTGCTTCCACACGTCCGTGCCCATCTGGTAGTAGCGCACCGGTTTCCACCGGGCGACGGCATTCTCCTGGCCCAGGAAAAGGCATTTGTACCAGTCCAGCATGAACTGAAATGTGTTAGCGGCGGCGCTCTTGCCGAAGTTATAAGCGCCCACCGTGGTGCCCTCGCCGGAGTGGCCACCGGGAATGATCAGCAGATGGTCGTCGTTGCGGGCGTCTGCAGTGCCTCCGTGGGCTTTTACCCCTTCGTAGTTCTCCAGCGTGCCCCCGAGGAACAGGTCGTACCAGCCGCCAATGATGAACACCGGCACATGGATCCGGGAATAGTCCCTGGAAATCGACCACTTCTGCCAGTAGGCGTCGTCGGTGGGGTGAGCCAGCCAGTCCAGATACCAGGGCTCGAGCGACTTCAGGCCTGCGTTGCCACCGGTTCGCGGCGTCACCAGAGTTGTGTAATCCCGCAGCGGCAACACCCTGATGTAGTTCAGGGGATCCGTCATGGACGTTTGCCCTGGCCGCGCCAGCAGGCCGGTTTTCGGCGATCGTATGGACGGAACGTGGCCGAGCGCACTGAAGCTGAAATACGTTTCCTGCCAAAGCGCATCGCCGGCTGTCTGGGAAGCCCAGGATTGGGCAAACCACTGCTGCAGCGCGCCGCTCTGATACGCCCAGTCTCGGTAATAGTCCTGCGCCGTCAGTGCCGGGCAAATGCCTGCAAGATGCGGTGGATCGGAAATGGCCGCCAGCCATTGCGTGGCGCCCACGTAGGAAGCTCCCCACATCCCCACCTTGCCGTCCGATTTGGGCAGCCTGGCGGCCCACTCCACGGAGTCGTAGCCGTCATTGATCTCGTACTTGAACGGCTCCCAGAACCCAGGCGAATGATAACGGCCGCGCACGTCCATGTTCACCATGATGAAACCCTGCTCGGCGCCCGCGATGCCGGCCTCGATGGTTCCCGGGTCTTCCTTGTTGTACGGCGTGCGGCTCAGCAGGACGGGGAACGGTCCCGGGCCGTCCGGCGTGAAGACATCCGCGTGCAATTCGACCCCATCGCGCATTGGCACAGGCACATTCAGCTGTACCTGAATGCCCGGATGAGTCCCCGGCAAGTTGGGCCGAGGCGGAAGATTGGTGGCCGCGTTCCCTGAACAAGGAGCTGCGGCCATACCGGTGGTGGCAACCAACGCCAGCAGCATGCGGTTTCTTATGGATTTCATCAATTCCAACAACCTCCCTTTCTTGCGCTTACGTCCATTTGCCCTGGCCCTCGATAATCGTGATGTACCGGTCGATGGGCAACTCCGCAAAGCGCTCCGTCTTGCCGCTGGGCAGCGGCCACTTGATTTCAAGCCAATCCAGCTCCGGGCGCTTGCCAATACCAAGGACCACGCGCGGATCATGGCTCGAAAGATAGCTGCCAGCCCCTACCTTCATCCGGCTTCGCCTTAAGTCCTGCGCCTGGTAACTGATCCGAGCCCCAACCGCGTCTCGATTCGATTTGGTCCCGACGAGCTTGATGCCGATCCAGTGATTCTCTGCGCCGGCCGTATTTCGCAGCAGGAGCGGGGCGCCGTCATTCACTCCAATCAGAACGTCAACCGCGCCGTCGTTGTTGAAGTCGCCGATCGCCAGTCCCCGCCCCGAAATCGGCTGCGCGAAGATGGGCCCGCTCTGCCGGCTGATATTGCGGAATCCCTTACCGGTGCCCTGAAACAGAAGTGGACGCTCTTCATACGTTACCTGCGAGTGGATTCGGTCGATTAAGTCGTCGGGGTTTCCGTTCGCCAGGAACAGATCCAGGTTTCCGTCATTATCGAAGTCGAAGAATTTGAGTCCCCAGCCGCTCATCAGATAGGTGGCGGCCGCAATGCCTGTCTGATCGCCGTCGTCGTCGAAGGTTTCGTCATGATTGTTGTGGTAAAGCGAGTATGCTTGGCGATCGAGGTTGGCGACAAAAAGATCCATGAAGCCGTCCTGGTCGTAATCCGCGGAGTCCACGCCCATTCCTGACCGAGTGCGCCCGTCGGCGCTGTACGCTACACCGGCAATTTCTCCGATTTCTTCAAACTTCCCGTTTCCGCGATTGAGAAACAGGAAATTGCGAACCGTGTCGTTGCTCACGAAGAGATCGATCAGGCCGTCGTTGTTGATGTCGGTCGCGACCACTCCCCACGCTTTTCCCAATTGGCCGGCAATGCCTGACTCTCGGCTGACGTCGGTGAACGTGCCATCGCCGTTGTTGCGGAACAGCCAGCTCGGCATGGGCGTGTAAACCGTAGGAATGCAATAGTGCCGCAGGCCGTCATCATGGATGCCGCACGGTTTGTTCAGCTCTTTGCTGAATTCGACAAACTGGCAGACATAGAGATCGAGCAATCCGTCGTTATTGTAATCAAACCATACCGCGCTCGATGACCATCCCGGAGCCGCGACTCCCGCCTTCTCCGTCACATCGGTAAACGTTCCATCTCCATTGTTGTGGTAGAGGATGCTTTTTCCGTACTGGGTAACGTACAGGTCGGGCAGACCGTCGTTATTGTAATCGCCGACCGCGACGCCCTGGCCGTATCCCTCCGCCCCAACGCCGGCCTTTTCCGTGACGTCAGTGAAGGTTCCATCCCGGTTATTGCGATACAACGCGTTCCGCAGCGGCGATTTGGGTTGATAGAAATCGCATTTGCCGCTGTTCACAAGATAAATGTCCATCCAGCCATCGTTGTCGTAGTCGAGAAAAGCGCATCCTGGTCCTGAGCTTTCCGGAAGATACTTTTCCGGGGATTTTCCCGATGTGTGCACCCACTTGATCCCATCCACATCAGGGGAAACAGGAACGAACGGGAATCGTACCGGGGCCGTCGCGGCCAGGAGCGGATGCCGCGGAATCAGAAGGGCGCCTGCGACCATCTGGGACACAAATTCCCGCCGTGTCAACCGCGCTGTGCGTATTCGATTCATCGTCTCGGTGGGGCCTGCGTCCGGTTGTCCCTGAGCCTGCGTCGGAATACACCGGGGATAAAAATGAACAGGCTACTGCGGGCGATCACCCGCAGATGCGCCGGATTGATTCTTGTTATTGAGGCTCTGGAGAATCGCAAATTCCTTTTCCGCTTCGGCTCTGTTCCCGGTTCTCACCAGCGCGGTCGCCAGCGCGTTGTGGACGTCGGGATTGGCCGGGGTCAGACGCTCGGCGCGCTTCAAAGGGGTGATTGCCTCTGCATACTTCTTTTCGCCGATCAGGGACACTCCCCATCCAAGGTAAGCTTCCGCGAAATTCTGATCGAGTTTTGCTGCCTGCGAAAAGCGGGCGATTGCTTCGCCGAAGTTCTGGTCGCGCTGCGCAAGGACTCCCAAAATGTACTCTGCGTCGGCATTGCCGGGGTCGACCTGAAGCTCTTTCAGGAACTCCTGTTTGGCGCGGGCTGGAGCGTCCGATCCGCCATTGGGATCCGAGAGCAGCAGCCTGCCCAGTAAAAAATGAATACCGCGTGCATTGGGGTGTTTCTTCAGTATCCACTGATATTCGAGCTCCGCCGGCACCCACTTACCCTGTTCTTCCAGCGCTTCCGCGTTCAATTTGTGGGCAGCCGTGGATTGAGGCGCAAATCGGGCCAGATCCAGAGCTGTGCGCGTCGATAAGTCGGAGTAGGCATGAACGATGACATACAGCACATCAGGATCATGACCATAATTTCTGCTGAGGATACCAATAAAATCCAGGGCTGCAGGTCGATTGTCCACAGCAAGAGAGCAGCGAATTCCGAGTACGCCGGCGAGCTTTCGAGTTTCCGCGGAAACCTGGGCTGCCATCGCCCGCTCGAGAGCGGGAATCGACTCGCGACACTGGCCTTGCTGGGCCAGCGCAATGGCTTGTTGAGGGGACATACCGGTTACCGGTACATCGGATCGGGTGTACTGAGCGCTGGCGCTGAATCCGGAAAGCGCGGCAACTGACAGGAAAACAACGGCGGATGATTTGACCCGGTAGCTACCCATTTCTGCACAATTTGTTTTCCAGAGTATGTTCAACCCAAAATAGCAAATCGCCGCTACGGGCGCAATCCGCGCCCGTAGCGATCGTTTGCGGGTATTTGCCTGGTCAATAGTAGAGCTTCAGGGCCAGTTGGATGTTCCTCGAAGGTTGAGCGCTGGTAATCTGCCCCATCGTCGATCCGATGGTTGTATTCGGCGCATTGTATTGAACGTGGTTGAAGGCATTGACGAAGTCGCTGCGGAACTGCAGTCGGAATCGCTCCGTCAGCGGGAAATCCTTATGCAGACTGGCATCGACATCGGTATAGCGCGGTGACCGGAGGCCACTGAGCTGCGGTGAGCAGTCTCCGAACGTACCAACCGCCGGTTGCGTGAAGTTGCCGTTGTTCGTGAACCACTGGGTGCCGATCCCCGGGATCGGAGTATTTTGGATGGACGGCAGGGAGTTGCAGTCCGGCCGAGGACCACGGCTGAATGTGCCTGAGTTGTCCGACGCTCCGAAAATCGGCAATGGCCAGCCGGTCCGGAACGACACGATGGGGCTCACCGCCCAGCCTCCGATCACTTCATCGACCGGCTTGCTGATCGCGCTGGCAAATTGCCTGCCGCGTCCAAAGGGGAGTTGGTAAACCGCATACGCGGACAGCACGTGAGTGGCGTCGTAGTAGCAAGGCGCCCACTCCGCTCTCTGGTCATAGACGTTCTGCCAGTACGCCGAAGCGCTCAGGGCGTTATTCCATGCTCCGTAGTATCCGGTGCTGTCCGACATGCATTTGGAGTACGTATAGGACACTTGTCCCTGAAGCCCGTGGGCCATTTCCTTCTGCAGGATGGCCTGCAGCGAGTTGTACTCCATATTCCCGTTTGATTTGGTGCCTGAGATCGTTGCCCCCTCGTTGATTCCGCCGTTATCTGCCGACAGAAGGTTTCCATTGCTGTCGGTCAGAGCCGGGTTGCCCAGCACGCTGTAAAGCGTCAGGTTTTTGGCAAAGTAAGGGCTGTTCGCTGTGCACGGCGGAGTGCCGCACGACGAATTCGAGAGCAGCACCCTCTGGCCATAGTCGAACGGCACCATCAGGTGAGTACCTTTCTGCCCCACGTACCCGATCTGGAAGGCTGTTCCACTTGCGATCTGATGCTGAACGGTCAGGTTCCACTGATACGCGAGCGCCGGCTGCACATTGGGGTCCCAGACCCGGAGAAGCGCCTGGGCATAGCAGGCGTACGCCGGTCCCGCACAGGACAAGTTGGACCCGGTGCCTACAATACCGTCGCTTGAATCCGTCAACGGCAGGTTGTCGTTGCTGTAAATCGCATTGATTTCCGCCGGGGTGAAGGGTGGGTTCAGTGTCAGGCGGAGATTGGTTCCCGTACCTTCCAGGTAGGAGGAAACCGTGAACGCGCCGCGTATTACAGTGTGGCTGTCCAGCATCGAGGGCGTCCACGCAAAGCCGATACGGGGCTGGAAAGCTCTGCCGCCGTAGAAGCCGTTATAAAGCGCGCGGCTGGCTCCATTCTGTCCAGCGAGCTGGATTTGTCCGGTGTTGATATTGTAATTGGCCTGCTGATTATTGCTTTCAACCCACGGCGTATGCACGTCGTAGCGAAGCCCCAGGTTAAACGTAAGGTTGTCAGTGGCCCGCCATGTGTCCTCGGCGTAGATACCGATTACGTTCTCATACTGCTGCCATGTCGCGCCCGTGCTGACGCCGCGGCCATACTGGTAGGGGAGACCGAGCACAAAATCCGCGCCACCGTCGCCGGTTCCGTTCCCCGCCGAAGAGGAGTTGACCGCGGTAAACTGTCCGTTGAAATCCATTAGACCCAGCTCACCGTTATTGCCGGCGTAAAAGGTCTTGATGGTCTCGCGCCAGTATTGGCCGCCGAATTTGAAGCTGTGCCGTCCACGTGTCCAGCTCAGCGAATCTTCAACCTGCCACACGTGATCGTCAAAACTCTCGGTTGTCTCCGCCGCGCCCAGGTCGGTGACGGCGGAGTTGGAAAAATTGAGCGCCAGCAGGCCGGGCAGGCTCGCAGGGTTGCCGTTTCCGATGCCCAGCGTGTTGCCAAACTGTCCGACGTTCGTAGCCCAGCTATTGCCGCTGTTGAGCGTAATGTGGCTCCAGCCCAGGCGGAAGTTATTCAGCATGTTGATGGACAGCGTTCTGGTCCAGTCGCCCACGGTGTTGTAAATCGGCGTCGTTGCGTAACTATCGGACAGCAACGCGAATGAATTATCGGAGGGATTGTTCTGGTATGCCCGGGTGAAGCGGTAGGATATGTCGTCCTTTGAGTCAACCGTATAGTCGATCTTCAGGTCGCCCTGGTCCACATTTTCGGCTGATGTCGTGGTATTGACCGTATTAGCCTGCAGGTTCGTGTTGGTAGGCGCGGGATAGAGACTGGAAGTGAACAGTTTCGACGCTACCGGGCTGATCATAGCGGCAGGAATCTGGTTATATGGGAAAGGATTGCGAGGCGAAGCCGGCGTGGATCCGGGCGTGCACGGCGCAGTGAAGGAGGCGCAGGGGTTGTATAGCTGACCCGCCCCTTTGCAGTTCCCTGAGCCGTCAAAGCCCGCGCTGCAAAGTGCGCTGAAGTCGCCAGTACGTTCCGCCGCGGTGAAGACGGTGATCTGCCCCTGCGAACTCGGTATATCGAACCGCTGTCCCTGATAATCCGCGAAGAAGAAGAGCTTGTTCCTGAGGATCGGGCCGCCCGCGGTAAAGCCAAACATGTTCCAGCGAATCTGGCTGATCGGCAGGGCCGTCAGATTGTTGGACCAGCTGTTCGCATTCAGGACGTTGTTGCGGAGATACTCCCATACGTCGCCGTGAAAGACATTGGTCCCGGATTTGATGGTGGCGTTGACGATGCCGCCCTCAAAGTTACCGAACTCGGCGGGTGCGTTGCTCGTGATCAGGTTGAACTCCTGGATGGCGTCCGGCGCTGGCGTGTAACCCAGCAGGTTGTCCGAAACCTGGTTGTTGTCCATGCCATCCAGCAGGAAGTTGTTCGCCTGCTCGCGGTTGCCGTTGATCAGCGGACGGCCTCCATACCCGGCGGTGTTGTTGCCGTTATTGAAGCTGCTGGGGTCAGTTGAGACGGCGCCCGGAGCCAGCAGAGTCAGCTGGACATAATTGCGCGAGGCAAGCGGAAGGTTGTCGTTGGTGGCTGCGTTGATGACCGTGCTGACCTGCGTGGAATCCGTTTCCAATACTGGCGGTGCGCCGGTCACGACCACCCTCTCCGATACCTGCCCAACCTTGAGCGCAAAATCGATGCGCGCAACCTGATTGACCGTCAGGACAAACGCGGCATGGGAGACCGTGGCAAAGCCCGCTTTCTCGACCGTGAGGGTGTAGTCGTCCGCCGGCAACGCCGGGATCCGATAGAGACCCGCATCGTCGGACACAGCGCTGTAGCTGGTACCCCGATCCACGGAAGTTGCTTTGACCGCGGCCCCGGGAACGGCCGCGCCACTTTGATCAGTGATCGTGCCCACGATCGTTGCGGTGACTTCCTGAGTCCATGCCGCCGGAGCCAGAAAGACCGCAAGAACCAACAGGGAACCGAATAGCGAAAACGCTCGCCTGCTCATCTCAATCGCCTCCAAAATAGAAGTGAACTGCCTCTGCCTTCTTGTGCTTCTGCAACTTACACTTCGCCCAATGCAGAATGAATGCGGGGAATTCTATAGAAAGATCACCGAGCCCATCGACAACGGATTCGGAGCGCTGCGCGCTCACTCAGTACCGCTGTCTGGAGAACTCAACTTCCGATAGAAAGCACTTCTAAATAGAGAACACTTCTGATGGAGAGCGGGGACGAGAATCAGAAATGTGGGACCCAGCGTATGGCGAATTTAAAAAAAACGCAACTGTTTTTTTAGAACTGTTTTTTTGGAACGTTTTCCTGCTGCGCTATATAGCACGTTGGAAATCCTATATAGCAATTCGCTGCGGGCTGTCAAGCGCTATTTGGGCGGGCCTGTGGATTTGGAGGTCCCGCCGAAGTCCGGGGAGGCATCCGGTCATTACCCGGGCTCGCCACGGAAGGTTGCAGATGGTACCAAATCGGCAATACCAGGAACCGCCGGGAGAGAAATCCGGGCGAGCAGGCCAGGCAATTTTGACAAAAGGGAGTTTACAGGTTGCCGAATCGATGGTACGTTTTGCGCTATATAGCAATCTGGCCATTCTCTCCTGATCTGCCCTATAGCACTGTTTGCGTTGATATTCGGAAGGACTGGCGAGCGCGGTTCCTTTCAGCGGAGGTCCGGATTCAGGCCATGGGGACGATACAAAGCCGCGGTGACGAGCCGGCATACAAGCGGATCCAGAACGCGATCCGCCGCCGCATCAATACAGGTCAGCTGAAGCCGGGCAACGTCGTTCCCTCAGAGCGGGAGCTGTCGCGGCTGCACAAGGTGAGCCTCATGACCGCGCGCCATGCGCTGAGCGATATGGCGCGGGACGGGATTGTGGAGCGCCGGCACGGAGCGGGCACCTTCGTGGCGCCGCCCCGCGTGCAGTTCAACAAGCTTCTGGGCTACACCGAACAGATGGCCAGCCTGGGACTGACCGCGCATTCGCAGGTCATCACCTGCGGAATCGTGACCCGGGAGCACGAGATTGCGGCACGGCTGGGACTGGCCCCGACGGCCCGGCTGGGCAAGGTGGAGCGGGTGCGGCACGCGGGCGACGACCCGGTGGCGCTGGAGACCTGCTACTGGTCGGCCGTTGAGTATCCCAACCTGGTCGACGCCCCGCTCGACCGGGTTTCGCTGTTTGGCGTCATGGAACGGGAATGCGGAGTGGAACTCGCCTATTCCGACGAGGAGATCGATGCTACGGACGCGGATCAGAGGATTGCGGAACTGCTGCAGATTCCCCGTGGCAGCCCGCTGCTGCGCATCCGGCAACTGATCTTCTCCACGAGGAGCCGAGCGACGGTGTACGTCGTGGGATTCTACCGGTCAGGGCGGCATACGCTGCGCGTGCGGCGCTTCCGGTAAGGGTCGCCGCCCTTTGCCGCGCATCTCGCCCCTTTCTCCTCAGTCGTGCTCCAGACTAACAGCGTAAAGAAACCACGCGGCATGGGGCAGCCACTGTTCCGTCCAGCGCCAGTCGTCGTCCTTGCCGGTGACCGCAAACCCCTGGTTGAAAGCGATGCCGTCTTCGTCGCTCATGGACGCAGTGGTGCCGTTGATGATGGCGCCAGGCGCATTGGTGTATTTCCAGGAGCGGAAGAACATGTAGGCTGCATTCCCGTGGCCGCTGCCCATCAGCATGCAGCTATCAAACGGGTTGCGGCCGAGGATCCAGTGCAGCTGATTGTCTGCGTAGGTTTCGAGAGCCCTGTGGAAGGCCGGGTCTGTGGCGAAGAGCGGCGCCGCCATGCGCGCGGCAGCGGCCAGCGAAGCCAGGCGCGCATTTTCACCCTGCCACCACGGCGCCGCTTCGGTATCGTGGGGAAAGAAAAAAGCAGTGCGCACTTCTCCGTTCCCCATGCGCACCAGCTGTCGCGCATAGCCGAATGGGTTATTGACCTGGTCGGTCGTCCACAGTTCGAACCGAAGGGACTTTCTCACAACCTCGCGGACCCGTTCCTGCTCCTGCACAGACGCAATCCCTGCGTAGCGCAGCAGGCTGACTACCGGCAGACCGGCATCGGACGGATGGAAGAAGGGGCGCGCGTCGTCGTTGGCGCGCCAGTAATTGCGGTACGGTCCTGAACTGACCAGCCGCGACATAAGCCGATTGGCGCGCCGGTCCGCAGCCTCAAGATAGATCGATTGATGTGAGGCGCGATAGAGCTCGGTGGCTGCCATCAGCGCGCAGTAGTCGTCGAGGATATTCTCTTTGTGGTCATTGAGCAGTTCTGCGTTGTGAACCTGGAGAAAAGCAAAGGCCGCTTCTGCGGTGGCCAGGTAGCGCGAGCGCGGGAAGTCGCCGTCCTCGGGCATGGTGCTGGCCAGCGCGAGCGCCGCAATGGCCATGCCGCCGCCGGCGCGAAAGCTCGCTTCATAGGCATGGGGGCCCGTCGCCGGACCAACGCTTTCCGTCGACTGATTGGCGCTGGTCCTGATCCTCGTGCGCCAGTTGGGGTTCCCGATGGCACGATCTTTGGCCAGCTTCCTGGGTCCCGGCGCATCGATGCTCTCCAGAAAGGACCCGCCGGGTCTGCGCATGCGAACCAGAAAGTCGGCGCCATAAAGTCCTTCGTCGAGCAGCCGGCGCTCGTATTCGCTCAAGTTGTCGTCATGGCGTTCCTTCAGCAGCTCGCAGCTGGCAAGCATCGTCCAGACAACCAGCGGCACCTGCTGGGGATTGAAGTACGAAGTCGGATTCTGATGCGAGAGGTGGATGCCGTAGTCGCCGGTCGCGTCGTACCATCCGCCGTGCACGTCGATCCATCCCCCAGGCTTCTCCGGAAGAAGAAGATGGCGGTCCGCCCGGTCCATGTCGCCGCTGGCGCGCTGCCCCTTGAAGTAGTAGATGATGTTCGACAGTGTCTTTCGCTCCAGCAGATCGTTGCCGATTTCGAAGGCACACGAGCTGGCCATCCCGCCCGGAATGGGGACGCGCAGCTGATAATGGCCGGGTGTCCGCCACGTCGAGAAATCCGCCTTCCAGAATTGCGAGTCCCGCCAATGATCGACCGAGCCTGCTGGCTGGAGCGTTCCCCCGTAGACCACGCGGCCGGTATCGCTGTCGACGAGCTTGAACCCCGAAAGGCTCGTCTCCTGGGTTGTTTCAATCAGCGCTACCTTGGATGCGGTCGTCTCGTAGCCTACGTGGTCGACGAGAACGCGCACCTGCGCCCGGCACAGCGGCAAGGCCACCGCGCACAAACTCAGAACTGCGAGCAACCGGATAGAACGGATCGGTGAGGGAAGCTGCATAGGTTGTGACTATAACCTGGAAATCGGTCGAATTTCGTCTGCATCGGTTCCAGAATCGTGTGACTCGTGCCATGATAGGCTGATCTGCTCCCGAGGAGGCGACTTGCGGCCCTTCCCACGAAACCGATTCGGCGCGCTTCCGCGATTCGTGCTGGCCACCGCGCTGATCGGTGCTGCACTGCCCGCAGCGGCTCGCGACAGGAAGCAAAGCGCTCGGCGGCGCCCCGCCCCCGAGATTGTCGCGTACATCTTTACCCGCGATCGCCCGATTCAGCCCGGCGAAATTGCCGCCCGCAAGCTCGCCCGCATCAACTACGCCTTTGCCGGTATCCAGGATGGCCGCATTGCGGCGACCGGCCCGGCGGATACTTCCAATCTGGCCGCGTTGGTCGCCCTTAAAAGGGAGAACCCGTCGCTGCAGGTGCTGATCTCCGTCGGCGGTTGGCTGGGGTCCGGCAATTTTTCTGATATGGCGCTCACTCCGGAAAGCCGGTTGCGCTTCATCGACAGCGTGGTTGCTTTCGTGGAGCGCTGCAACCTCGATGGCCTGGATATCGACTGGGAGTACCCGGGCCGCATCGGAGCCGGCAACCGATTCCGTCCTGAGGACAAAAGAAATTACACGCTGCTTCTGGCCGACATACGAAAACATTTCAACCGCGAGGAGAAGAAGTTTCATCGGCCGCTCGTGCTCACGATTGCCGCCGGCTCTGACCAGCGCTTTCTCGATCACATCGAGATGCGCCGCGTTGCGCGCGTTGTCGATACCGTGAATCTGATGGCCTACGACTATTACGAGCCGGGCAGCGAGCCCATTACGGGCAATCACGCACCCCTCTACACGGACCCGGAGGACCCCAGCCACGTGTCCGCCGATGCGTCGGTCCGGATGTTCGAGCGCGCGGGAGTCCCGGCGCGGAAGATCGTTCTCGGAGTGCCTTTCTACGGTCATGTCTGGGGACATGTGCCCCCCGTCCATCACGGCCTTTTCCAGCCTGGGTCGCCGGTTCCCGGTGCATTCGCTCCTTACAGCTATATCGTGAGCTCGATGCTGGGCCACGGATTCACGCGTTACTGGGACTCTTCCGCGTCGGTCCCTTACCTGTACAACGCACAGAAGCAGGTTTTCGTTTCGTACGAGGATCCCGAGTCGCTGGCGCTGAAATGCGCCTATGTTCAGCGCATGCATCTGGGCGGGATCATGTTCTGGGAATACAGCGCCGACGCCTCGGGAGCGCTGCTGGATACCATCGATCGTGCTTTCTGCGGCAAACGCTAAATAACACCGGCGGTGGACGATGACCTCGACAGCTCAGGTGACTTCCTCTGCAGGCATTGCCGGACAAACCGCCTCCGTGCGTGTTGTCTCCATCGATATCTTTCGCGGCATCGCGATGGCGGTCATGATCTTTGTCAACGATCTGGCCAGCGTACGCGGCCTGAGCAGGTGGACCTATCACATGCCGGCGACTGTGGATGCCATGACCTATGTGGACATGGTCTTTCCCGCATTCCTGTTTATCGTGGGAATGTCGCTGCCCATCGCGGTCCGCCAGCGCCTCCGGCGGAATCCCTCCGTGAGCCGGCTCTGGCTGCACATCACACTGCGTTCGCTGGCGCTGCTGGCTCTCGGGCTGATTCTGGCCAACGTCTCTCATTGCGATTCCAGCCGAATGCATCTCTCTCCGTATCTCTGGGCCCTCCTCGGGCTGGGTGGGGCCATCTTGCTCTGGAACGACTACAAAGGTGTCAGCCGCAGCCTGGAATTGATTCTTCGGTCCACCGGCGCGGCGCTTCTGGCTGTGGTCTTCGCCATCTTTCGCCGCTCCGTGCCTGGTGGTGAAGCATGGCTCCAGTTCTCCTATCCCGAGATTCTCGGCCTGATCGGACTTACTTACTTCGCGGTATGCCTGCTTTACATTCCCACGCGGCGCTGGCGTCTTGCTCCGCTGGTGTGGCTCATCGTGCTGATCGCGTATAACTCCGCCTGCCGGGCCCAATGGATCCACGTCGAGCATGTGCCGTTCTACGTGTGGCCTTTCGGCAACGGAGCCCTGGCCAGTCTCATCATGGCCGGAGTCGTGATGTCGCAGATCTTTCTCGAAGCTCCGCTTCGCGGGCCGGCACAGAAGATGCTCTTCGGCATTCTGACGGGAGTTCTTGCTTTTGCAGCCGGATGGTTTCTCCGGCCGCTGGGTATCTCCAAGATTCGCGCCACGCCGACCTGGGCTCTGTGGACCGTGGCCGCCTGTTGCGTGCTCTTCACCGCTCTGTACTGGGTGTGCGACGTAAGCAAGCGCACAGCATGGGCGTGGCTGGTACGGCCGGCGGGTTCGAACACCCTGCTCACCTATCTGATCCCTGATATCTATTACTTCTTCGTCGCACTGACGGGAACGGCTTATTTGCAGGACCACTGGAGTCAGGGCTGGCCCGGCGTCATTCGCGCCGCGGCATTTACCGTGGCAATGCTCCTGGTGGCTCATGCCGCCACCCGCGCGCGGCTGCGCATGCAGTTGTGATGACTTCCTTGATTCAGTAAAACCGGAGGCGAAATTCTGATGGTTCTGCTCAGGTGCACGGCTCGTTCTGCTTCACCTTTGGTGCGTTGGTTCGTCGCGATCCTTCTCCCCGTTGCCTCGCTGCAGTGTTGCGCTCATGCACAGCAGGCCTCCCCGGCCGTGCCCATGAAGCCGGACTACCGGAACGGCGCGGCATACCGTCAACTGCAAAAAAAAGTCCTGCGCTCTCGCCTGCTCGACGGCATGGAGGATCTCACGCACTGGTCGTTCACTGGTGCGGGGACGATGACTCTCTCAACCATCGAGGTCAGGCAGGGGCGAACATCTCTCCGCGTCGCCTCGACGGACAACATTGGCCGCGTGGATGGCAGCGGAGACTGGCAGGATCTTGTCGCCACGCGCAGCTTTCCTTCCGAAAACTGGAGCGCGTACAACCGCATTTCCGTGTGGGTGTTTCCGGACATTCATGGAGCGCCCGCCATTTCGCTGGACATAACCCTGCACAACGAAGGTGCGCATCTGCTGCCGGACGACCAGAACGAAGGCCGCGACGATTCCATTCCGATCGTGAATCACCAGTGGAACCATGTGGTGTGGGAGATCCCCTCGCTCGCTCGCGACAGGGTCACGGGCCTCAGTTTCGGCTATTCTCTGCCCCGCATGTTCCCCAACCCTGGCGACCAGACAGTTTTCTATCTCGACCAGTTGGAATTGCAGAGCGTTGTCCCCGACTACGTGGAAGGGTGGGACGTCGCGCCGGGAAAGATTGCCTTCAGCCATGCCGGGTACTCGCCGGGCACGACAAGGACGGCTCTGGCCAGCGGGTTGGCCGCGCACGATTTTTCTTTGGTTGATGAGACCACGGGCAAGGCGATCTACACCGGTCCAGTTGAGGACACCAGGACCGGCCTGGGGACATTTCAGGTGCTGGATTTCTCCGCGGTGCAGCGTCCCGGAACCTATTTCCTCCGGGCCGGTGAGGTGGCAACGCGTCCGTTTCCAATCGGCACGGATGTGTGGCGCGACAGCATCTGGAAAGTCATCAACTTCATGTACAGCGAGCGATGCGGCACCGTGATTCCCGGAATCCACGGCGTCTGCCATCAGGACGACTACACCGTGCATGGCGATCGGCGCATCGTCGTGAATGGCGGCTACCACGATGCAGGCGACACAAGCGTAACCGGAAATACTCCGGCGATGGCCTACGCCCTGTTCACGCTGGCCGACCGCCTGCAGCAGGAGAATGACGATCCCGAACTGCTGAACCGCGTGATCGAGGAAGCCAGGTGGGGCCTGAGATGGGTGCTCAAGACTCGATTCGGCGACGGGTATCGAAGCACCGGCCAGAACATCAGCTACTGGACCGACGGCATCATGGGAGACGCCGACGACCGCTTCGGCCAGGCGGTCAACGACCCCGAATGGAATTTTCGCGCAGCCGCGGTGGAAGCTCTCGCCAGCCGCGTGCTGAAAACCAGCGATCCCGATATGGCGCGCCGCAGCCTGGCCACCGCGAAAGAGGACTGGCACTTCGCCGCCGAAGGCCTAAAGAATGCTCCGCCCCTGCCGGACGTCTACGGACAAAGCGACAACCTGGAGAGGATTTCCTTCGGCGCAATTGCCTCGATCGAGCTTTACAAGGCAACTTCCGATCCTGTCTATGCACGGGAGGCCGTCGATCTGGGGACCCAGATTCTTGCTTCTCAGGAACGGGCCCTTCAGCCGTGGAGCGTTCCCATGACCGGGTACTTTTACACCGGCCCGGATCGGAAGTATCTCTTTCACCGCTTCCACATGGGAGAAGAAGAGCAGCCCATTGTTGCGCTGGCGCATCTGTGCGAAGCTCTGCCCGACAACCCGAACTGGATCGGGTGGTACTCGGCCATCGTCCTTCATACGGAGTATTACCAGGAAGTAGGTGCGCGTCTGGATGCACCGTACAACGTGCTTCCCGCCGGTGTCTACAGGATCAGCGGAGCCTCTGTCCTGCCTCAAAGTCCTGCCTGGAGGCCGCTGGAAACGGCAAGTCGCGCGATGTACGTCGCTCAGGTGAAAGAGGGTCTTCACCTGGGGGGCGATGCGTGGCTGCGCCGCTATCCGGTATGGTTCCAGTTCCGCGGCAACTCCAGCGTGCTGCTCTCCGAGGCGAAGGCCCTTTCCGTAGCCGCCCAGCTGCGCGGAAACATCGGCGACGCAGACCTGGCCCAGCAGCAGGCCCAGTGGCTGATGGGCAGAAATCCTTTCTCCGCCAGCATTATGTACGGCGAGGGATATGACTGGACGCCCCTCTACAGCGTGCGATCCGGCCAGATGGTGGGCGCGATCCCGGTGGGCATCGAGACAAAAGGCAACGCCGATGTGCCATACTGGCCCAACCAAATCTGCTGGACGTACAAGGAGGTGTGGACGCAGCCCGCGGGCGAATGGATCTGGCTGATGCGCGATCTGAGCGGCCCCGCGATCCTCAGCGGCGTGGTCGATCCAGGAAGCAGCGGAGCGGTGTCTCTGCTCAACACAGACACCCGGGCCACCTTCAGCGCGCCCATTGCCGCCGATGGAACCTTCCGCGCGGCCATCGCGCAGGGCCGATATGTTGTGACCTATGGCGGCGCGCGCACGTCCTTCGTGGCCCTCGCCGGGGGCGCCGATTCCATCGACCTGCGCCGCGGACACGCGGTCACGTTCGCGGCCTCTTCCGAATCCTCGGGATCGGATTCCGTGATCCTGCGCGCGACCATCAACGGAGCCGGCCGGCACACCTTTTCCGTGCGTGCGGACAATCTCGACATCTCCGGGCCCGAGTCGGTTCCGGTAGATTTGGCAAGACAGGGGGTCCGCGTCGTCGCCTGGCACGCCCGCATTCTGAACAAGTCCACGCCCTGGGTCGCCGTGGTGCTGCAGGATGGCTCGCTCGAGGGACATGCGGAACTCAGCGGCGTGGCCCATCCCTGAACCTGTGTGCGCCGCTCAGAGGCAAGGTCCGGATTCCCGGTCCGGGTATAGCTTGTGAACGTATGATCGGATGCTCATCGGAAACGGAGGATTCGGGATGCGTGTTAAATCGCCAGCAGGCGACATGAACGGAACCTTCGGCGCAAAGAACATGCCGGGCAGTTACGCGGGGCCGTGCATGAACTACCGGCTTGGCCGCGGCTCGGCGCGTATTTTCGTCGCTCTGCTCTGCTTTCTCGCTCCTTCCGCGCTTCGCGCCCAGGCGGTACAGGCATGGCGCGGCGCCATCACCATCCCCACCTACAGGCTCGGCCAGCCCGACCCCGATCCCGCCTTTTCGCTGACCAGAGCAATCGATATCTATCCTTATACAATGCTCGATGACCTGACAGACACGCGTGTTCCCGTCACTTACAGGGCTATCTATCTTGGAAACAAATACCTGAAAATCACCATCCTGCCGCAGTTAGGTGGACATGTCTACTCAGTCTACGACAAAATCGATCGCCGCGAAGTACTCTATCGCAATCATGTTATCAAATATGGGCTGGTCGGTCCGCGCGGCGCCTGGATTTCCGGCGGGATGGAGTTCAGCTTCCCCTATGCCCACACCATGGATACCGTTTCCCCTGTGGAGTCGCTCCTCCGCCATAATCCGGACGGGAGCGCCACGGCGGTGGTAGGAGCGGTGGATTGGGCTTCCGGAATGCACTGGGAGATCGCGCTCACTCTCCGTCCTGATACAGCAAGGTTGCAGGAAGATGTCACTCTTTTCAATCCGACACCGCAGCAGCACCTTTATCTCTTCTGGACGAATACGGCGGTGAAGGCAACCAATGATCTCCAGTACATCTATCCGATGCGCGAGACCATCAGCGATGATCCCTTTGCCATTGTGCAGAGCTGGCCTGTGTGGAAAGGAGTCGATCGGAGCTGGTACAGGAATGTGTCTTCTGCCATGGCGATCTTCGGGCGCGACGTTCACCGCAATTTCTTCGGCGTCTATTACCACCAGTCCGATTATGGAGTCGTCCATGTAGCTGATTACCGCCAGGACCCCGGAAAGAAGATATGGAGTTGGGGCACCGCTCCCAGCGGAAAGGTGTGGGACACAATCCTGAGCGACGAGGATGGCTCCTACAACGAGATCCAGAGCGGGCGCTTTTACACGCAGGGGTACCGGGAACTGATGCAGCCGCACCGGGTAGAGCAGTGGACGGAGTACTGGTATCCGGTGCGCGGCCTTCGCACAGGCTTCGTGGAGGCCACGAGTGCCATGGCTCTTAATGTCCTTTATCCACGCGACACATCCGTAACTGGACGAGCACTTGTCGAGATCAGCCCGGTTCAGGATATTTCCGATGCGAACCTCATCGTCACCGAGGGCAGACACATTCTGGGACGGTGGCATGGGATTCATCTTATGCCGCTGCAGCCTGCCACCTGGCCCCTGACTCTGCCGAACGTGCAACAGGCAAAGAAGGACCTCAGCATTGAGGTTCGAGACGCCAGCGGCGACGCCCTTCTGCACTGGTCTGAGGCGGAGCCACTCGACGGCAACCGGAATTTCGCGCCTCGCGCAGGAACTCGCCTCCAGACGGAGATTCCCGACTCGCCGCATACGCCCACCCAGGCGCTCTTTCTCCGCGGAGAGTTTCTCGAGAAGGCCGGCGATTCTCAGGGGGCAATGAAGGTATACGACGAGGTGCTCCAGCGGGATTCGAGCTATATACCGACCTTAGGGTCCGTAAACTAATAAAGGTATCAACAGAGTAACTCAAATATGGATGGTATCTGCATTATGCTGCTGGAGAGTGAGCCCTCTTCCCGAGCTGTCGGCGAAGTTTCGCGTCCTCTGGCCGCATTT